>Ga0181535_10005910_pt1 | contig 12895 bp, 8 predicted proteins | sample PEATcosm2014_Bin_44_FD_119774 | JGI IMG/M metagenome (GOLD analysis project Ga0181535, IMG submission 119774) | Peatland microbial communities from MTU Mesocosm Facility, Houghton, MI, USA - PEATcosm2014_Bin17_30_metaG | ecosystem: Environmental > Terrestrial > Soil > Wetlands > Peat | place...
GCGGGCAAGGACCCGCAATGTCTGGTAGGCGGACCGTCCGTGCGTCGGTTGTTCTGAATTCGGGAAGTACCGAGTGACGACGGCGATCTTCAACATCGCTACCGGACCTCTTGGGCAAGGTCGGCCGCTGGAGTGAATCGGTCCGTTCCATAATGGCGATCCGCGATGGAGTGCAGCAGCACCGCATACTTGTGTGCGAGCACCTTCCGTTCGTATTGCGCGATCCTCTGATTGTCGGGACGAAACTCGCTTGCCAGCGAATTGCCCCGCGAGACTGCGTCCAAAAAGAGCTGGCGCATCTTTCCTGCATCACTGCTATCGGCCCACCATCCCGCACGAAGCTCTTCCACGAGGCGCCGCACGTCACCATCGGGATGAACGCAGGCTAGAATCGGCTTCCCTGCCCCGATGTAGTCGTAGAATTTTGCGGAGACGTTCAGGCGATCGTGCGTAATCAACAGGACGTAATCAGTCTCGTTCATCGCAGCCAGAGCCTCGTGCTGCGGAAGGTATCCCTTCAATTCGACCATATCTCCTAATTGAAGCAAGGCATCGCGGTACCGAGGCTCTTCAATATGGCCGATGAATCGAAATTTGAATCGAGACTTCATCTCAGCAGGCAGCGAGTGCAATGCCTCAACCATCATCGTCGGTTCAGTTGAGGCGTAGACAGTGCCGACATACGTGACCACGATCTTGTCGTTGGAGCGTGTGATTGATGAAGGCGTTGAACGAACAAGCGTAGTCGCATCGAACCCATTCGGAATGAGATGAAATTTGCTTTCAGGTTCCGATGGATAGCGAGAGCGGATCGACAAGCGCGCTGCTTCGGTCACCGCAACAATTTCGGTTGCGTCTTTCACTACCCTGGCTTCCGCTTCACGCGCAAATCGCAGCGCGCGCTCGCTCAGGCTGAATTGAAAACTCGCCACATCAAATGCGGTCGCGAGCCACTCATCTCGAAAATCCGCCACAATAGCGAGATTCGGAAACTCCTTGCGGAGCCTTTCAATCACAAGAAGATTGGAGTAGGGCGCAGCGGTTACCAGGACGAGGTCGATCTTCCGCTCCCTGACGATGCGGCGCGCAGCGCGGGTAAGCACTGGAAGCCACGTAACCTGGGGGTCGGGCAACAGCGCGTCCTGCAGTGTCCGCTTGAGAAAACTTGGCTTCTTTGCAGGACCGCTATGCCCGGCTTGATTCGTCGGCGGTTTCGCTCCCGTCAGCAATCTCTTGAGCCGCTTCTTGACCCCGAAAGGGAGGTCGAGAGTCATGGTGCGATGAACGGTAACTTCGGGTGGAATTCCCTTCAGTTGCTTTGGATCGGTGCCGACCGAGGATGGATTGCGCGTGGTGAGCACATCGAAGCGGATGCCCTCACCGGGCAGGTACTTGGCGAGACTTGCGGCACGCAGAGTCCCTACGCCTCCTGCCGGCGGAAACGCATACGTGATTAGGAGTACATTCAGGAGACTCTTTGCCCGCTCTGCCATTGGTTAGTCCGTGCTGCGCTGAAGCTGCGCTGCCATCCCAACTGCCATCTTACAGTAAAGCAAGCCCGTCTCATGCCCCTGAAGAACCTGCCAAGTTACCGTGGTTATTGATGAAGTCTTAAGAGGAATATCAACCAGCAGGACGGAGTAATCGCGCGTTGGGGAAGATAGAACCGCGCAGAATTCGAACGAGAAGTAGTCCGATTAACCCTGGCGTTCAAACGCATCTGTGCGAGCCCGCACGATAGAATGAAGCCGATGAAGCAGAGCACTTGCGGTGAAATCAAGACCTCTGTATTGGGATTTGGATGTGGGTCAGTCCTGGGGCGCGTTGGCCGCACCGCGTCGCTGCACGCGATGAACGTTGCCTGGGACGCGGGCATCACCTTCTTCGATACCGCGCGGAGTTATGGGTATGGCGACGCAGAAGCGTTACTGGGAGAATTCCTGCGCGGCAAGCGAGAACAGGCAGTGGTGGCAACCAAGTACGGCATTTCTCCACAGGCGCCAGGCGCTGTGAAACGAATGGCGATCCCTATGGTGCGTGCGGCGCTTCACGTGCCGGGGGTTCATGGCCTTTTGCGCCGGGAAGGAAAGCACGAAGTCACCTTTGGCCAATTCACGGTCGCTGGCCTTCGAGCCTCAATTGAGGCGAGCCTTCGACAACTGCGGACTGATCGGGTCGACGTGCTTTTTCTGCATGAGGCCACGGCTGCCGTGATGCAGCAACATGATCTGATGGCCGAGCTCGACGCGCTCATCAAGGCAGGCAAAGTGTTGCGCGTTGGTCTTTATGCCGGGCCGGAAGTTGTCGCGGAGGCCATGGCGAGCGGCCCGTCGACACTGGGCGCAATGCAATTTGGTGCGAACCCCTTTGATCCTCTCGTAGCCAACCTGGCCGAGCACAACGAGCGTAGCGCGCTTCTGATTGCCAATCATCCATTCGGCAGCAAAGAGCGTGTTGAGCGAATCGAAATGGCCCTTACCGCGACGGCTGACGACATGAATGTTCCTGCCGAACTACGCGAAAAATTACGCCACCTGAATAGCCAAGCGCTCCTCGAAGCTATCTTTGGACTTGCGGTGAATGGATCAGGCGTCCACGCGCTTGTGTTCTCGATGATGCGCGAGGACCATCTGCGGGCTAATGCTCGCGCGATCGAAAGCAGCAGATTTACCAATGTGGACCTGACGCTCATGCGCAAGCATTTACTCAGATGGCGGCAAACTCCGGCGCGCACCGACTGAGCCTTCAACGAATTCCCGCGACCCACGACCCGCCCGATGTCCCAGAACGATCGCCTTTATCGTCAACCAGCCTCAGAGTGCATTCGCCCTGTATTCACGGGCAATGTATTCACACGCGCGCACTGTCAGTGCCATGATGGTCAACGCGGGACCGACTGTGCCGCTCGAGGCGAAACAGCTTCCGTCGGTTACAAACAGGTTCTTAACATCCCAGCTCTGGTTGTAGGAGTTAAGAACTGACTTGGTTGGATCGGCGCCCATGCGCACACCACCGCACTCATGAATTGATGCGCCAACCGCCATATTTGTCTTGAACGATTTCCGGAACAGGAGCCTGCTCAGCCAGCCGGCTTCCGCGAAGGCTTCTTTCTCATTCACAAGACCCAGGGCCGACCCGGCAAATGAGACCTTGTAGCCGCAAGCTTGAACCATTTCGATGATCGATTGCATTTCCTCCCGCAGCAACTCATGCTCATTTTTGGCCAGGGCGCACTTGATGTGAGGAACCGGAATGCCCCAGGCATCCTTGCGTCTCCGATTGAGAGTGACACAGTTTTCGTAGTAAGGAAGCGTTTCGCCAAAGCCCATGATTCCGAACACAGCAGGACGATCATCCGGGACATAGGTTCGCCCAATGGCTCCCTGAAATCCAAAACCTCTGACGAATTTCGAATTTGTATCACTGTTCAGATTCTGGAATCGCGGAATGCAAACGCCGCCCGATGGTCCATAAAAGGGATCTGAGGGCGCTGAGTCATCGAGTTCCCAGCCCGTAGCTCCGGGAACAGACCCGTAAATCTGGCACGGGCACTGGTCCATGAAATACCGTCCGACCAGACCCGATGAGTTGGCCAGACCATTCGGATGCTTTGGCGAGGCCGAGTTTAAAAGCAAGCGGATCGACTCGATGGTGGATGCACACAGAACCACCACATTTGCTGAAACAGACTCAGTCTTCTTTGTCAGGCGATCTACGAACTCCGCACCAGTGGCCTTTCCGGTGACTTCGTCAACAGTAATTTTCTTTACGATTGCATCGGTTCTAATCGTTAGCCGGCCTGTTTCTTTCGCGGCGAGGATCGGCAAGGGCACACGCTTGAGGTTAGGAGCTGCATACCGCCAGGAAATGACCGAGCGATCAGGCCATTTCGCTTCGACCTTCTTTTTGAAGTCCTGTTCGAGCGCAGTCAGCTTGGGCTTGTTGGGATATTTCCCATCTGGAAGGCTGAGCACGTTGTCTCGTGAACCATATACCCCGAGGAATTCCTCTACCTGCTCATAGTAGGGAGCGAGGTCGGCATAAGAAATAGGCCAATCCTCTCCAAATCCATCCTTGCTTGCGGCCTTGAAGTCGTGGTCTGACATGCGCAGTAGGACGCGACCATAAAGATGAAGACGGCCTCCAAGTTGTCTGCCGCGAATCCAAAGATAGAAAAGTCCGGGAGGCGTGGTATATGGACTCATCCAGTCATTCACAAAAAGGTGTTTGATCTGATCGCTGAAGTATCCAAGCCGGGCTTGAATATATTGGCCTCGCAGAACAGCAAGAATGCGGGTCTTGAGATTGATGCCCTTTTGCTTCGGCTTGTCGGGGACCTTGAAGTCTTCTTCAGTAATATTCGGGCCGGCCTCCAACAAAAGCACTTCCAAACCGCGTTGTGTAAGCTCTTTCGCAGCAAAACTTCCCGCGGCGCCGGAGCCAACAACAAGTGCGTCGTACTGCTTGCTAGGCACAGGTTCCTCCCTGGTTGTAACTTTGTGCATCAATTCACTTTACTCCGAGCCGCGAGCCGCCCACAACCCGCAGAAGTGTTACTTTTGATCGGCGTAAAATGGCTGGTGATCCACATCACTGCTATGGCATCTGAGGACAGACGGAGGGACCGCAAGAGGCGGGCGCCCATAATGAGATTTTCGGCAGATCGAACCGCCTTCGTCGCGAATGTCAAAATAAAACTGCGGCTTGTTTCAATTTCGTCGACTGTGAATCAATGATTCATTTGCGATGAATCAACGCGCCGGCAGCCTGATACATTTGCCAGGCAGTAGCCCAGTGTATCTCGATGTTTCTTCGACCCGCTTCCTCTGCGAGCCAGCGAAAGAGGTTGGCGAGACCACCATTGAGCAGCGACTCGCGGTTTCTGTCCGGCGCGCCGTGCGTGTAGAGCTTGATGAAAATATCGTCGCCAATCGTAGGTGCCAAATCAAACCAATGGTGAACGCGCGACCGCGTCGGCATGTCATAGCCCGCGATCTCTCCCGTCTCCAAGCGCGGCAAAAGCCGCCCTCCAGAGCGCAAGCCAAGAGGACCGGTAATCATCAGGAGGTCGCCGCGCCGGCCTCCGCCAACCGTGGCTTCGATTCCCCGGTCAAAGGACTTGGGACGATTGCCAGGGTTGTTGGTGCACCAGTAGATCTGATTCACCACGCGGCCCTGGGTAGCGGATGGCAGCGATGGCATGGTGAAGTCCGCGTAGCAACCCAGGTCGCGCAGCAGAGCGACCTCACCATTGAGACCGCACCACTTACCATCCGGCCGAGAATTATCGAGCGCCCAATTGCCATGAATGAAGCCGAAAACGGTGCGGCCGTCCTGCTGGCGTAGCAGGCCGTGATCCCCAGTGAGACGGCTACAGAATTCTGTCACCTTTTGGATGAATGGTTCGCGTTGCTCATTATCGTGATGCAGATGCACTTCTACGTCGCCAACCCCGAGCCTCACCATTTCTGCAATGCCATCGAGAATATCTCTTCGGTACTCTTCCTGAGGGTAGAAGAAACTGTACTGCGGTCGCTGCCCCGCCGAGTCTCGGGGAGAGTCGTCGGCGATGCGCGGCCACTTTTCGCGCCACTCCGCCACGCGGGCCAGAGCCACCTCAACCGTTGCGCCCATCCCCAATGGCTCATAGTGGTCTGTAATCGCCACCCATGCGCGTTTCGGTTTGATACGACGAAGTGTCTTCCGAAAGCGATCCTTCAGGTACGGCGCAAGCCATAGTTCTGCGTGTCGGGGGAGTTTCATTAATGTTGGAGTTGCCCTCTGAGAGTTGCGGCTGCAAAGCAATGCAACTAGCGCATCCAGAACCATCATATTCGAGTTTCGATTGCGGTCGCCTTGTCTGCTGACGAAACATCTGCAACTTTCGATTTCATCGGCATCACCAGGTTCGCTGGATCGGGGAATTTAGATTTCTGGAGTTCCTTCACTCCCGGGGAGCAGATGAATCTGCTGTCCATGGCGGATCTGGATGCGCTGATCGAGCTTTGAGGATTTTGGTTCTGGGCAATAGCAAACCCCACCTGGTTGGGTGGGGTTTGCGGGCGATCTGAAGGGCAGTTTCCTAGCCCTTCATTCACGGAGGAAAGGAGGGATAGATGGAGCCCGTCTACTGATGCGCGTTCATCACCGTGCGAGCCGGCTTGCCCTTGCGAAAGGCGATGAATGCCAACCCGAGAAGCCCGGTACCAAGAAGCAGCAGGCTGCTCGGTTCTGGGGTAGTTGCGGCGATGTCAAAGTCGGTGGCCTGACCCTGTTGGGTGCTCGTGAGACTGAAGCTGGACCAGGTTGGCGCATAGCCGGTTTCATCCAGCCAACCCCAGCCGATGAGATTCAAGAACGTGGAGTTATCGGCAACTACCGTAACGGGGCCGCTGATTGTGAAGGTGACCTGGCCCGCGTTTACGTCGAAAACCTGCACACCGTTGCTGGTGGCGAAGTTGAAGCCCCCGACAGAAGCAAGACCGCTGATGCCGTTTAGGGTCCCGCCTGTCCCGAGAACAAGCCCATTCGGGAGGGGGAACGAGACGCCTGTGGCTGTCCATTGGTCAGAGAAACCGATGACAGCAATCGAGCCTGAAGCCATCGGGGTAGCTGATGCGCTTTGTGTGATCGCAAGGGCGGCTGCCAATGCGAGTAATCCAAATCCAATCTTCTTCATAGTCCCTCCTGGAGTCGCCCTACCGGGTATTTGTCCTGTTCCCACCCCTACATAAGTTCAGTCCACGGGCAGGGCCTGGGGTTTCACTTTGGTGCTTGCTAAGTCCTGGAACTGCTGCAACTTCCGTCACTACGTGCACAGCAGGCCACTCGTCCATGCCTGATGAGCATCAGCTCAACTTTCGGGAAGAATCTCGATGATTGAAGTCCCCGACACAGGAAGTGCAATGCAGCCCCCGACAACCTGCCCCATTAGCACTTGTCTTCCTAATATGCAGATTGCGTTCCAAACATAGCATCTGTAGATTCAATAACTTGTAGGCAAATCTTTACGCGGATGCGCAAAATCTTGCAACATATATCCCAAAATAGTTCCTCTTTTTAGGTAACAAGGCTCACAATTCCGGCCAATTAATCCCAATGCAAATCAGTTGGCTGAGTGACGAACATCACGAATCGACATCGAAAACCAGTCGAAGCTGGAGGTATTCGCCCCGATTCGTCGCTGTGTTTCTGTGTTTGAGGGATTGGGTTTGGAATCTATTTGTATCGACTAAAAGGCTTTAGGGGGATTACCGGGTGCCGGTTTGTTCTAAAATTGCCGTCCAGAGAGCGCAGGGTTTGCGCTCTCCGGATGGGGTTCGAAGGAAGAGACTACGAATGCGAAATCAGGCCAGACGACTTCGATTTCCGAAAAAGAACCAGGGCGAACCCAAGCAGCCCACTTCCCAGCAGGAGCAGAGACGAGGGCTCCGGTGTCTTGGTTAAGTCGCCCCCAAAGTCAAAGCCTGCAGAGGCACCGTTGGACTGATCATCGATCACGGTAATGCAATTTGTGCCGTCCCACAGCCAGAGATTTGTGACCAAAACCGCATCAATCTGAGTGCAGTTCGGCATGTTGGTTTGGCAGGTGCTGTTGGGGCCTCCGGCAAAATTCGCAATCAGTTGACCGTCGATCCAAACCGCAAGGGTGTCATCGGCCAGCAAATCGATCACGCCGTCGTAATACGCGCCATGGGCGCCGTTCATGCCTCCGTTAGCGGTGAAGGTTGAGGTGAACTCATAGAACCCATTCGCCGGGTCGGTCCCGCCGTTGGGGTTGCTATTCGGATAGTTCGATACCCAGCTTGAGTTCGCGATCGGGCCGACCCAGGGACTGGTAGCCGGGATATCGTAGGTGGTCGAAGGCCCAAAGTTAAAAAACGGTCCCAGCGGCAAAAGGCTGTATCCCCGGTAGACCATCGCGGAGTTGGCGTTGCCCTGGGGGCTGCTGTTGGTCCCGTAGCTGCCGAGCTGAACTGTATCGGCAAACGCAACCGACACCAGGCCCAGCAACAACGCAGGTAAAATAGAGCATTTTAAAATGGCTTTCATTGTTTCTCCTGGAGAGCCCTGAGCGGGCATTTGTCCTGCTCGTAACCTCAGCTGGGGGTCTGCCGAGTACAAGACAGTTGTTCAATGGTTCACTCGACGTAGCTCGTACAAAATGCGAATGCCGGGAGCAGGCATCCACACCGAGTCCCACCGCACAACCTCCAGAACCGCATTGGTTCTGCCAAACCGGGGAAGGATTGACGTGCAGAGCTGGTGGTACGAGACCTCCAAGCGGCACGATCCAATTGCGTTTCAGCATGAGGGCTGCACTTCAGCAACCAAACATATATATTGCACTTTCAATATCTTGCGAGAGCCTAGTTGGTAAACGTGCAAGTTATTGCACACCCTTTGTCCATCACTTTTCTCTTCCTGCCGTGGGGAGATTGGAAATCCAGGGCTATCGATCTCGCTTTGCGCCTCTCAAACTTCGGACGAGAACGCCGAATCCACGCTCGGACGAAACAGCAACTTCGCGGCAGGATTCCCGAATACCAGGTCTACTCCGCGAACTCGGGCCGGATCAGCAACGTGAGGAATGCGTTCAGCGGTCCAGCGACTCTTTTGGGCAGGATTGCGGTGAGAACCTTGAAGCGGCTATGATCTTCTGGCTCCAGCACACGCAACAAGTAGAAGAGCCCGAAAAGGACGACCAGGGAAGCGCTCCCCCCGAGGAGAATGCCTAATATCGGCGGCAAATATATCGCGATAGCGTGCGCCGTCAAGGACGCCAACACGCTGATTAATGCAATCTTGGTCACCTGCAGCCAGGGAAGTTCGATCTTGAAGATATAGATTCCGATGGCCCACATGACTCCGACTGCGGTCAATTGCCCTGCTCCGCTGCCGATGCAAGCGCCCACAGCGCCATACGCCGGAATGAAGTACCAGGCAACACCGATATCAACCATGCCAGCGAGCACTGTGGCAGCAATCACATAACTCTGCCGCTCGGCACTCTGCAGCAGGCTCTGGACTGGACCGATGAACGCTTTGGGCAAGCAAAGGAGCGGCGCCAGGGTTACAACCAGAACTGCCCCCTTGTACCGGTTGCCGTAGAGCAACAGCAACGCGGGCGCGGCCAGGGCAACAGAGATCACATGGAGCGGAATCGATGTCAAGGCAAGGTAGCGAAACGACGATGCTGTGATGGCGGAGAGTCTGGATTTATCACGCCCGTACTGAGCAAAGATTGTCGCGGTTGCAGCCGACCCAAAGACGGCCGAACCAATCAACAGCCGCTCGGCCATGCTGAATGCCACTGAATAAAATGCAACCTGTCGAATATCCGAGCAGAGGTGTCTCAGAAGGATCAACTCAGACCGGTCCCAGACAATCATCGCAACAACCATGCTGGCGACGCTCTGCCAGGCAAAGTTGGTCATTCGCTTTGATAGTCCCTCCGGTTGAACGTGGGTTGTCTCCCAGGCGAGGATGCGCTTCATTGTCGGGAAGAAGCGCACAAGGAAATCAACAACTCGCATCAGGAGCATGGATGCTCCCACCCCAACCACGCCCCAATTAAGTGTGATCGTGGCAGCAATCGAAATGCAAAACGCCAGAATCGAAATCACTGAGGCCGGCATGTTCGTCGACAGCTCTTCCGTAGCGACGTTCGCCTGCGCAGAGACGAAGTTCACCATCGAGGGCCAGATGCTGAGCACCAGCAGCGCCGTAGCCACTTTGTATTCCTGGGAGGCATCTCGGAGCACCCACACCAAAAGGCCTGCGGTCGCCAAAGTTGCCAAAAATGCCTGAAGCATCAATGTGCGGAAATAGATATACCGGGCCGTTCCCCTGTCGCCCATCCCGAGAAACTCAGCCATGTACTTCTGGGTTGTTGCCGGAATTCCCATGCCACCCAGGCTGCTGACCACAGTTGCAATCCAAGAGACGTAAATAAAATAGCCCATCTTCGATGGGCCCAGAGTTCTGGCAATCGCAATCGAAGTAAAAAGAGTAACAAATGAATTTATTGCGCTCTCTAGGCCGTACCAGCCGGTATTCCGGGCTATGGTCTTCGTATTTGACATATCGATATTGACTCAGGTCCAAAGGGGGGAATGGCACCCATTGCATTGGGTACTTTTCAATCGTACACGGTGATTGCCTGCAGCATTCCTCACTACAGGCACCCCGGTGGAAATTGCGATCTAACCTAATCCTTGTAACGCAGTTCGTGCATCCTTTCCGGTTGGGGAATCCGGAGCCAACGACAGCGCCTTCTTCAAGTGGATTGCCGCGCTGCCCTTATCGGAAAGTTTGCCGTACACCATTCCCAGGTGATATTGCATTGCCGCGTTGCTGGGATCTGCCTTCAACGCATCCTCAAGCAGATCGCGAGCAAATGAATAGGTACCTTTGTAATAGTAGGCCCATGCCAGCGTATCGGCGGTGTCGGGTGAGTTGGGCATGGCCCGTCGTGCTGTCTGTGCCAGCGTCAATGCAACATCGACATTTTCGCCGTTCTCCAGCATCCGATAGGCAAGATTGTTCGCTGCGAGGGGCTGTTGCGGTTGGATCTGCAGAGACTTCTTGTAGTAATCCTCAGCCTTCGCCTGATTTCCACGGGATTCTTCGAGGGTTCCAAGAATCGCCAACGCACTGGCGTCATTGGGGTGCGCATTCAACCATTGTTCCCAAACGCTGATTGCGTTCGCCGTCTGCCCGCGTTGGACCTGGATCTGCGCGAAGAGCATGACCGCTTCGCCGTCACCGGGATTCAGTTGCAGCGCCTTCTCGGCAGTGGCGGCTGCTTGATCAAGATTCTTCGATTGGACCTGGAGCTGCGCAAGCAGATCAAGAAAACCGCTGTTTTTTGGACTCTTTTCGATTTGCGTGTTCAATCGCAAGGTTGCTTTAGCCGGCTGCTTGTCGTAGAGATCGCAAGCCACCAGAAGGCGGAGTGCTTCGACCGAATTGGGATTGTACTCGAGAGCCTGCTCCAGCAGCGCGGCACCCTCGGGTATACGTTTCTGCCTTATCCTGAGCTTTCCCAGTTCCAGATAAGCCTGCGAATATTGTGGAGCAACTCCCATGGCAGTCTTCAGGTCTGCTTCAGCTTTTTCCGGCGAATTGCGATTCATTTCTACCGCGGCCCGCCATAGATATCCCCCTGGAAAACGCGGCGCAGCGGCGATGGTCTTTTCGGCAACGTCAGACAGTAAATCCATGTCGCCGCGTTGACCGGCGATTTGTGCTAACGCCTCCTGTGCGTCCACCCTGGAAGGATTCAGAATCTCTGCCTGGCTCAAGCTCTTGATGGCCAGATTGTCATCTCCCTTGGCCATCGCTGCCCTGCCAAGCCAATACTGGAGGAAGGCGTCTTTGGGAAAATTCTTGGTTGCGTCTTCCAGCGCTTCCACGGCCTCATTCGGCTTACCGTCGTTCAACAGCACAATTCCTTGCAGTGCCGCGACCTCTGGATCTTTGGCATTCTGCTTCATCAATTCGGCAACCACCCTCTGCGCGGTCGCATAATCCTTGACTTCCACAAGAATGCGAATGTAACCCTTCTGCACGGAAAGGTTCTTGGGGTTCTTGGCCGCAAGGCTTGCAAACTCCGCCTTCGCCTTGTCCATTTGTCCGGAACTCGCATAGTAGTCCGCGAGCACTCGCACGCCTTGCGGATTGTCTGCGAGATCGTTGGACGCCTGGCGCAGCACCTGCTCGGCTCTGGCTTGATCACCCTCCTTCAGGATGATGCGAGCAAGACTTTCGCGCGCTGAAAGGCTCTTCGGGTCCGTGGCGACGGCATCCCAATTGGCGCGCTCGGCCTCTGCCCAGCGGCTGTTTTTGGAATAGAAAGCAGCCAGAAGCAATTTCGCGTTTGCTGATTTCGGATCGAGTGAGATTGACTTCTTCAGCTCATCTTCCACAAAAGAAGCTTTCGCTGGATCGTTTGACTGCAGCAGTGCGAGATCTTCGTGAAATGCAGCCCGGTTTGGGTCGAGTTCCAGGGCCCTATGAAGCTCAAGGAATGCCTGGTCCTTCTGCCCGCGCCTGTTGGCTATGGCGGCGAGCATGGCGTGAACGTCGGGGTTGTTCGGTTCCGCCGCCAATATGACGTTAGCCTGAGTCTGTGCATCATCGACGTCGCCACCGGAAAGCAACAAACTGCCGAGATCGACCCGGGCTTTATAGTTTGTCGGATCCAGGTCTACCGTGCGGGAAAGCTCGCTATTGGCTAGGTTAAACTGACCCAGGTGCAGGTATGTCTGACCCAGTTCATAGTGAGCGTCGGCAAAGTTCTTATCGATCTTGATTGCGTTCTGGTACTGGATGCCGGCTTCCTTGTACTTACCCTCGGCACTATACCGTTTTCCGCTCTCGAGATACTTCTGCTTTCGCACGTTGGGATCACCGTTACACCCACCCATCAGTGCCGCTGCGACAAAAACCAGGACTACCCAAAATGAAGCTTTCCGATTCACCATTTTCCACCTGCCGTCGAAACTCAAATAAACTTCCCTGTTTCGTTCGTTCACTGTCTTCCATCCTTAATGGCTGTCTGGTGCACGATCACAGCCCGATCACTCTTGCAAAACTTGACTCAACGCCCCGATCCAAATCGATCCACTCAATCGGGGATAAAGCGCGGGAGCATTGGCAGGAGTTTTCCGGTAAATTGCTCTGCGCGGGTTCTCGCTGCCGAAGTATCATCCCCCGGGCCGACAAGCGTAATGACGCGAACCAGTGCGCCATCGGTACGCTTCAGTCGTATTGCGTCCGCCACCATGTAGACCTTGGCCATGTACTCGTTTGCAACGCTGCGGCCGTGCGCCTGGTACCAATAAATGACGAACTGTCTGTTCTCTCCGTTGGCGATGATGTATTCACCCAC
>Ga0181535_10005911_pt1 | contig 12895 bp, 6 predicted proteins | sample PEATcosm2014_Bin_44_FD_119774 | JGI IMG/M metagenome (GOLD analysis project Ga0181535, IMG submission 119774) | Peatland microbial communities from MTU Mesocosm Facility, Houghton, MI, USA - PEATcosm2014_Bin17_30_metaG | ecosystem: Environmental > Terrestrial > Soil > Wetlands > Peat | place...
CGACGGAACGGAGCGCTTGCTGGTGGATCCGGCGAAGTATCCCGTTGCCGCGGGCTCGCACAATGTGATCAGCTACTACAGCCCGTCGTGGGACGGCAAGATGGTGGGCGTAGGAATCTCCGAAGGTGGTTCGGAAAACGCGGTCATCCACATTATTGAAGTGGACACGGGCAAGGAGTTTCCGGAGACGATTGATCGCGGACGATTTGGAGCGATCGCGTGGCGTGCCGACAATCGATCGTTCTTCTATAACCGGCTGCAGAAGCTCGCGCCAGGCCAGCCTGAAACGGATTACGAGCAGAAGAGCATTGACTATCTGCACGTTGTGGGGACTGACGCCGACAAGGATGTGCCGGCATTCGGATTCGGGCTCTCGCCGAAGGTCGAGATTGCCGCGACCGATCTTCCATTTGTGCTTCCCACAGAGAAATCGCGTTGGGCACTCGGGGTTATTGAGCACGGTGTGCTGAACGAAGCCACCCTTTACAAAGCGCCGGTGGAAGAGGTGGGAAAGCCAGACACGACCTGGGAAAAGATTTGCGATGTGAGCGACGATGTGACCAGCTTCGCCGTGCATGGGGACGATCTCTACTTGCTGAGTCATAAGGGCGCGCCTCATTTCATGGTCCTTCGAACGAGCCTTACCCACCCCGACGTGGAGCACGCCGAGGTGGTGGTGCCGGAGGGCGCACCAGTAATCAAAGACGTGGAAACTGCGCAGGACGGGCTCTATGTTCAGGAAACGGACGGCACTCTTGGAGTGGTCATTCGGCTCGGCTATCAAGGGGGAAAGCCGGAAGAAGTGCAGCTTCCGTTTCAGGGAACAGCGGGCCTGTCTGGTATGGATGAAAGGATTCCCGGAGCTTATGTTGTGATGACTTCGTGGGCGAAAGCTCCACGAATCTACTCCTTCAATCCACAGACGCGAGCGGTTACGGACACAAAACTGCAGCCCTTGGGCCCCAATGACGATCCGGCCGATGTGGTGACGGAAGAAGTCAAGGTCAAGAGCTGGGACAGCGTCATGGTTCCGCTTTCGATTGTGCACATGCGCGGGGTCAAGATGGACGGCACCAATCCCACACTTTTGTGGGGCTACGGGGCTTATGGCATTTCCATCGATCCGGAGTTCAATCCGGTGCTGCTCGCGTGGCTGGAAAAAGGCGGTGTGTTCGCGATAGCGCATCCACGGGGCGGCGGCGAGTACGGCGACGACTGGCACAAAGGCGGGCAGTTGCTGACCAAGCCGAATACGTGGCGCGACTTCATCGCATGCGGCGAATACCTGATCGATAACCACTACACTTCGACCCCAAAGCTGGGCATCGAGGGAGGAAGCGCGGGCGGGATCACGATCGGGAGGTCGATCACGGAACGTCCGGACTTGTTTGCGGCAGCCATCGACGAGGTGCCGATGTCGAATTCGATGCGCTTCGAAAACATGCCCAATGGCCCGCCCAACATTCCCGAGTTTGGGAGCGTCAAGACGCAGTGGGGATTTGAGGACCTGTATGCGATGGGCGCGTATGAGCACGTTCGCGACGGTGTGCACTATCCGGCGGTGCTTGTGACCACAGGGTGGAATGACCCGCGTGTTGCCTCATGGCAGCCGGGGAAGATGGCGGCGCGCCTTGAGGCAGCCACGGGTAGCGGAGAACCGGTTCTGCTGCGCGTTGAATACTCCGCCGGACACGGCATCGGTTCGACAAAGGCACAGAACGAAGAGCTGGACGCCGACAACTGGAGCTTCCTGCTCTGGCAGTTTGGCGTTGCGGGCTTCCAGCCCGGTGACGCGGCTGCGGCGGGAAAGTAGTCTCGCTGTCCGTTACAATGCGGCGACCAGCTTTCAGCTGCAAGCTTGGTTTCCCAGGTCTCAGAATCGAGACCTGGGCGCCCGTTCCATTGGGGTGGGCCGCCCGCGCGAGTGGACGGTGAACGGTGGGCGGTGATCAGAAGCTACGTAGCTACGAGACTGAGGGACTGAGGGAGCAACGTAACAAGATGGCCAGTGGCGGCGCTGCCGGTTACTCCTCTTCGGACAGGTCGGCTACAGGGAGAATGTCTGAGTCGCGGGCCACCCACACGTAAAGCGTGGGGAGCAGGATGACGCTCATCAGTAGATTCGTGATCAAGCCGCCGACAATAACGATGGCAAAGGGCCGCTGGGAATCGGATCCGATGCCGTGAGACAAGGCGGCGGGCAGCAGCCCCAAGGTAGCGACGAGCATGGTCATCATGATGGGACGCAAGCGCACCACGGATCCTTCTATGGCTGCATCCTCGACCGTCATGCCGCGGGCTCGCAACTGGTTGATGTATTCCAGAAGAATGACGCCTGACTGGACGGAAACTCCGAAGAGCGCCAGGAAGCCAACTTCCGAAGAGACACTGAACTCGGTGCCGGTAACCAGCAGCACCAGTAAACCGCCGATGCTGGCCATGGCCACCGTGGCCATAATCAGGATGGCCCACTTAAACGACTTGTACATGGAATAAAGAATGATGAAGATGAGCAGCACGGTGATGGGCACGATAATCAGCATCCGCGCTTCGGCACGCAATTCGCTTTGGAATTCACCCTCCCATCCGATGTGATATCCGCGCGGCAGCCTGACCTGCTCGTTGACTTTCTGGATGGCTTCCCGGACGGCGTCGCCCAGAGCCCTGTTGCGCACACTGTATTTGATAGCGACATAGCGCTGATTGTTTTCACGATAAATCTCGGAGCCCTCGTCGGCTTCATTGACGGTGCAGAGCTGGGACAGGGAAACACGCTCTCCCGATGGCGATAGCAGGCGGATGTTGTCGATTGCATCCTGGGTGCTGCGATACTCGGGCTGGTAGCGCAGGGTGAGGTTATAGACCTCCTCGCCCTTAAGAACCTGGGTGATCGCATTGCCCCCGACGGCAGTCTGGATGGCGTCCTGGATGTCGGCCACGTTGATTTGCCAGCGCGCCGCCGCCTGACGATCCACCACATAGTCAAGGTCGGGCTGCCCGGTAACATTCAGCACTCCCAGATCCTCAATGCCCCGGACATGGCTCATGACGCCGGCGACCTGGTTGGCGGTGTCTTCAAGCACGTGGAGGTCGCTGCCATAGACTTTCGTCGCGAGTTCGCCCTTGACTCCGCTGACAGCCTCCTCCATGTTGTCTTCGATGGGCTGCGAAAATCCCCAACTGACTCCGGGGAACTTCTTTTCGAGTTCCTCCTGCATTGAGGCAATCAGGTCGTCTTTATTCTTGTGGAAGACGGGTCGCCACTCCTCTTTCGGCTTCAAACCGACGAAGAACTCAGTGTCGAAAAAGCCCGTATGGTCCGTGCCGTCGTCCGGACGGCCGGTCTGGCTGGTGCAGTCAGTGGCTTCAGGAAACGAGCAGAGCAGGACTCTGGCTTCGTTGGCAACGCGGACGCCATCGGTGGGACCCGCGCTCTGATCAAGCTCTCCGCGAACCCAGAGCGCGCCCTCGTCCAGGTGTGGCAGGAACTCGGAGCCGATGATGCCGCTGAAAACCAAAAAGATTGCCAGGACCAGCGCGGCCGCGCCCCCGGTAAGCACTACGCGGTGATGATGAATGGCCCAGGTGACGCTGCCGCGGTAGCGCTCCCGCAAATACTCCATCGCCGGATTCTTCCACTCCTTCGCGCCTTTGCTGAGCAGAAAGCTCGCCAGCACCGGAGCCAGGAGGATGGAATAGATGAGCGCGCCCAGAAGTGCAAATGCCACCGTCAACGCCATGGGGCGGAATAGACGGCCTTCGACGGCCTGCAGGGTAAAGATGGGCAGGTAAGCGGTGATGATGATAGCGATGGCGTAAAAGACGGGCCGCTGCACTTCATGAGAGGCGTCGCGTATTTTCTCCTGTGGTGCGCGGGTGTCGCCGTTGTGCGAGAGGTGCCTGACGATGTTCTCGACCATCACCACAGCTCCCTCTACGACCATGCCAAAGTCCAGTGCGCCAAGGGAAAGCAGATTGGCGGGAATATGGCTCAGGTCGAGGCAGGTGGCGGCGAAGAGCAAGGAAAACGGGATGGTGAGAGCGACGATGAGAGCGCCACGCGCGTTGCCGAGAAAGAGAAATAGAACAATGACAACCAAGACCATTCCCGCGGTCAGGTTGTGCAGAACCGTGGTGGTGGTGAAATGCAGCAGGTCGCTGCGGTCGATGAACGACCTGATTTTTACCCCTTTGGGCAGAATCTGGTCGTTGAGCTCTTTCACTTTCTGATGGATTCCGTCGAGCGTAGGCTGCGCATCGTCGCCCTTTTGCAGTGCCGCGATGCCTGAAACCACATCGTCGTTGTCGAGGATTCTGCCGTCGGGCAAGTGCTCAGCCCGGCCAAATCGGCCGAGGCGAATCTCCGGCCCCTGAGTGACGACGCCGATATCCTTGACGCGAACCGGAGTGCCGCCTCTGGTTGTCAGCACAGTGTTGCCGATATCCTGAATATCGCGGACGAGGCCGACTTCGCGAACATTGACCTCCTGCTCGCCTTCCTCGATGAAACTTCCGCCCGCATTGGCATTGTTGTTGGTTAGTTGCTGTTCTACCTGGCTGATGCTAAGCCCATAGTCGATGAGTTTGTTGGGATCGACCTGGACCTGGTATTCGCGGGTCGGTCCGCCAAAAGGGTTGACGTCAACGACGCCGGGGACAGACTTCAGATTTTTCTCGATCACCCAAGTTTCGAGCGACTTGAGATTCATGACGTCGTATTCCGGGTTGGAACTTTCCAGGGTGTAAAAGTAGATCTGCCCGACCGGGCTCCAGTCAGTGCCCATCTGCGGTTGCACGCCGGGCGGCAAACTTACCTGCGAGAGCCTCTCGAGCACGTGCTCGCGATTTTCGAAGTTCGTGGTGTCTTCACCGAAAACCATCTCCACGGTGGAGAGCCCGAAGATGGACCAGGAGCGGACATGCGCAACTCCGGGAATGCCGTTCATCACGGTTTCAAGCGGGATAGTGACCTGCTGCTCGATTTGCTCAGCAGAGATGCCGGGCCACTGCGCGATGACATCGACATAATTGTTGGCGACGTCGGGATAAGCTTCGACGGGCAAGCGATGGAACGAGACGATGCCCCAGACGAAAAGAACAATTCCTATGCCCAGCACAAGAAGCCGGTTCTGGAGCGCAAAGTCGACCAGTTTCCGAATCATTGCGCCTCCGCCGTGGCCTCAAGTTCGAGAACCTGCCTGACGACTTGCTGGCCGGGTGCGATTCCGGAAAGAATCTCCTGCATATCTCCCGGCAGCGTGTCGCCCGCGGTGACTTCGACGCGTTTGAATTCGTTGTTGGCGGCGGGCTCAAAGACCCAGTCGCGATCGTGCAAATGAAGAATCGCTGTGGCCGGCACGACAGCATGCGCCGCCGTCTCGCGGCTCAGAAGCGTGGCCGTTGCGTACATGCCCAGCCGGAACATGCCTGGATTTGGAACTTCGATACGGACCTTTGCGGTGCGGATCGTGGGATCGAGGACGGGACCAATGTCACTCACGCGCCCGGTGATTACCTTGCCTGGCACCGCGTTGAGCCTTATTTGCGCCTCCTGTCCAAGACGGACTTGAGGAAGGTCATTCTCGTAGACATCGCAGACGATCCAAACAACGGATAAATCGGCTATGGTAAATGCCGTCGAAGATCCGGTGTAGGTGACGCCGGCCGCCGCGGCGTTGGTGACGTTTTGGGCAACGATCACGCCGGAAATCGGCGCATAAACATTTACCACGCTGCTGGGGTGGTTCTTGTCGACGCCGAGCGTCGTCAATTGCTGCTCGGCTGCGGCGAGGTCGGCTTTGGCATCGTCTTCAGAGTTCTGAGCCTGCTCCAGCATCGACTTCGAAATGGCGCCGTGCGCAAAGAGATCCTGAGCGCGAAGATACGCCTTGTTCGCCAACTGCTCGTCGTTGGTCGCCTTCAGGTAGGTGTCGAATGCATTGGTGATGTCGGGACTCTGCACTTTGAGAAGCAACTGGCCTTTCTTGACGTTGTCGTCGAGACGCGCGCGGATATCGACGACGCGGCCGCTGGCCAGGGAGATGACCGGAACCTCGCGATCAATGTCGGGAAAAACCGAGCCGGTGACATCGAGCTTGGTGGGCGTATCCACGCGTCCTGCCGCGACAAGCGGAAACTGGCTGGGATCCTGCACGGAGATCAGCCCGGCGTCGCCGGTTGGGGTGACCTGCGCCTGCTGCGCTTCGCCGCTCGCGGGATCGAACTTGCCTTTGCAGCCGGCGAGCGCGAGGCACCCGGCAAGACAAACGGCAGTGGCCAACAGAGAAGAATTGTTCATTGGATCACCTCGCGGCCAACGGCAAGATTGAGTTGCGCGGCGGCGGTTAGGTAAGCACCGATCAGTTGGGCATAAGCAAGCTGCACCTGGCGAAAGTCGCTTTGCGCGTTGAGAAAATCCATTAGTGATGCGCCGCCGTGTTCGTAAGCGTAGGTGACCGTATCGCGGACACGCAACGCCTGCGCGTTATATTGCGCCTTGTAGGGCTTAAGCAGCTCAATATTGCTGCGCACCAACTCATAGGCCGTGTCGACATCAGAGAAAACCTGCGCGCGCACCGCTTCGCTGGCCTGTCTGCTACGGTCAATATCGATCAGCGTGCGCTGCTTCTCGCCCTGGTTGCGGTCGAAGATGCGTAGGGGAATGTTCACGCTGGCGCCAAGAGTCTGAGGGCCATTGGGGTTATTTGTCGAAGCGTTGTAGGTGTACCACGCAGCATAGGTCGGATCGGTGGAGCCGTTGGAGATGGCCAGCTTGTGGTTGGTGTCTGACTGCTGGATCGTCTGCAGCGCAGCCTGCAGATCGGGCCGGGCCGCCAGAGCGGCGGCGCGATAGATCTCCAAAGGCTGCAAGGCATCGCTGAAATCGAATTCACCCGTCACATCGAACTGATCGACGGAAGTGCGATCGTTCAACATTTGCAGCAGTTGAATCTTGGCGGTGCGCAGGTTCACGATTGCCGTTTGAATTTCGGCTTCATATTGCACCCGCAAAAGCTCTATCCGGTCCAGATCAATTGAGGCAAGGTCGCCGGCCTTGAATCGGTCCTGGCTGATGGCAATGATTTTGTCGTAATAATCGAGGTCCGCTTTTGCCAAATCCAATACAAACTTGGCTTGAAGCGTTTCCACAAACGCCGCGCGCAAAGTGAACACCATATTTCGATCCAGGTCTTCGTGCTCCGATTGCGTGATGCGGGTGCCCTCCTGGGCGCTCTCAAGGCGTAGTTCGCGCTTGTGATCGCGCTCGTGCAGGTAGCTGAAGTTGGGTTGTTCAAATGTGCCCTTGAATGGGGTCCAAGCCCCATCGTGCGGCGCAATCTGGGTGCCGTCGGCCAACAGAGTGAACTGTGGATTGGGACGGAGAAAAGCCGTGATCTCTTCGGCCTTCATTTCGTCGACGTTGTCGGCATCGGCTTTCAGAGCAGGGTTAGAAGCTTCAAACTTCGCCTTCACCTGATCCCAGGTAAGTGCCTGTTGCGCGCGCGTCGCCGACGAAGCAACGAGCAAGGCCAGTATGAGTGCAGGCCAATAGAGCCGGGAGTTCATAACATGTCCAGTCATCGCACGGGTGCGATCGAGTAACCATAGCGGAGAAAATGAGGGCGAAAGAGGAAATGCTGCTCAGGCGGCTGGAGGGGGCCTGGACCACGGGATGAGAACATGCGGGTTCACCTGGACGAAAACAGCGGAATCGGTGGGCAGCAAAGAAAACCTGGTCAGGAGGCTGGGGCGCAGACCGGGAGTCACAAGTGCGACGATGCCTGGCGTCCCATGATGTGCCTGTTGGAAGGAAAAGATATGGTCGCGCTTCCCTGCGCCGCGTTCGACCTCAGCGGGGTTGTTCGACGCCTGCAGATCGTCCGTGATGGAGATGACAGGCAGGAGAATTGCGGTCAGCGAAGCGAGAGAGATGAGCTGCAACGCCATTGCGGGAAGAATTGACGCGGTCCCCGAGTGCCGCCGGCGATTGAACCAGCAGCTCCAAAGGGCGACGGTGACCGCAACCCAAGCGAGATTGCAGAGCAATTCCATCAACCTGACGATTATACCGAAGCGATGTTTTCGGTGGGGTAAATAGAACGAAGAATGACACTTGCGGGTGATTATGGCATTTCTCCTTCCGATATAGCCGTATCGGTTTTCGTGCGAAGTGGCGATTTCCTGGGGAAATCGCCACTTCAATGTGTCGGTTTCGGTGTACAGCAGAAGGAGAAATGCGCTACCGCTGGAATATGTCGATGGGCTGGTTGAAGTCTGTAACGCGGATGTTCTTGGCGAGGGTGGGGTACTGGCGCTGAAGCTTCAGGAACATCTCCCAAGCGACGCGGCGGTAGCTGAAGTGGCCGGCCGGTCCGGAGCGGAGCTCTGAGATGTACTGGGCCTCGGCAAAGTCCATTTTGAACAGGGCGCGAATGCGCGTGGCGAGGGGGTAGAGATAAGCGGCGGATTGCGCGGCCTCGCTGACCGGGGCGGCGGCGATCACGCTGGCCGTGCGGTGCGCGGCAGCGATGGCATCGCGGTAGTCGGAGAGGATGCCAGCCTCGGCCAGGATGTCAGAACTGGCGGGCAGGTCACCGGAGCCGGGGGATTCATAGCCATGCAGGGCGGTAAAGTCCTGGATAATCTGCGTGCAGCGGCGATGGCGGTGGAGATCGCGGAAGCCGCCAATGTCCATGAGGATGTCGAAGCGGATGGCGGCGCCGGCGTGGAAGGCGCGGAGGGTTTCATCGTGCTTGCCGCGGTGTTTCAGGCCCAGTTCGATGATTTCGGCGCTGCGGGCGGCCGGCTGGCCGGAGAGGTAGTCGCGAACCTGGCGGTAGGGGTGGTGGCAGGCGGAGTAGAGGAGCGTGGCGGCAAGCTCGACCTCGAGAGACTCCGTGCGCTCGACGAGATCGACGAGCGGAGCCGCGGCCGGAGGCAAGTTCTTAAGAAGCTCGGCGGCAGCGCGAGCGAGATCGGCCCGGGTTTGGATCAGGTACTCGCTGGGCTGGGCGTACTTGACGAGAGTCGGCGCGGTGCGGACCTCGCGTGTGAAGAGGGCGGCGGCCTGGGCGGCGAGAGCCGGCGCGGCATCGTCGCTGAGTGACTCGATCTTGTCAACGATGGCTTGGGCGGCCTTGGCGTTCAGGTTCCAGGCAGGGCCGGTCGCGGCTTCGCGAAGCTTCTCGCCGAGAAGCCGGATCTCGGCGGCCGGGTGAGAGAGTAGTCGCGAGACCTGGGTTTCAAGGGTACGAGCGCTGACGATCTGGCCGAGCGAAGTGTTGCAGGCGAGAGGAAGAAGATAGCGTGCGACATCGAATGCACGAGCGCGGAGTGTGCGCTCGTAGGCATCCTGCTTGAGGTCGTCAGGGCGCGCGACGCGGCGGCGGAGGAGATCGACGACAGCGAGACTGGTGCGCTTGTAGGCGGCCATGAGCGAGACGATGGCGCGTGCGTATAGGTCCTGGGTGGCGGAGTCGCCGGCGAAGTCGGGGTAGTAAAAGCCGGACTCAAGGAAGTTCTGGTAACGGGTGGAACGCTCCTGGCCGTCCCAGCGGGTCTCGTCTACAAGGACGATAGCGGCAAGGAGGGAGAGGCGCTCGACGGCGAAGGCGATGTGGGCGAGATCGGCGATGGAGCGGTGGCCGTATTGGAAATAAAAGGTGTTGAGGAACTGTTCGGCGCGCTGGGCGCTTATTTCGGCCAGTGAATCGCGCATGGAAAGGGCGGAGCGGGAGTACTTGGCCATGGCGAAGGCGAGGATTTCGGGGTCGGCGCCATGGACGGCGATGACTTCAGTTTGATTACGCGCAGAGGGGGAGAGCGAAGATTCACTGGACATGAGGATGGTCTCGCGGACAGAATACGTCATAAGGGAGCACCCGCGCGCAGCTGCGGACTGGGCACCCTGACCGGACGACGCATCGACAGAGCGCGGACCCGGAAGCACGGGAGCAGCCATGCGGGAGTATCTAGTGCGAACGTCGCACAAACCGCGGCCCTTGCCGGCAGGACGCTGGGCGATGACCCAGCGCTGGAACGACCTGTTGTTTGCACATTGGCCGATTGCCACGGCAAAGATGCAGGCGCTGCTTCCGGATTGGCTGGAAGCCGACACGATCCATGGGACGGCGTGGCTGGGAGCGGTGCCGTTCTGGCTGGACCGGATCAAAATCCGCGGCGTCCCGGCGATTCCCGGGCTGCGCAGCTTTCCCGACTTGAATCTGCGGACATACGTGCGGGACCGGGACACGGGGACGCCGGGTTTCTACTGCTTCAGCGTGGATTCAAGCAACCTGCTGGCAGTGGCGATGGCGCACATGATGTACCACCTGCCATACCGGTTGGCAGAGATGCACCTGGAGCCGCGCTCAGAACGGGAGTTCGCGTTCTACAGCCGGCGGCGTTTCTCGCCCAAGCCGGTGATCTTCAATGCGCGGTACCGGGGACTGGGGCCGACGCGGAAGACGGCGGAGATGCCCGTGGGCTCATTCGAGTATTTCTTTACTGAGCGGCAGTGCGTCTACAGCACCAATCGTGCGGGTGAGCCGATCAGGGCCAATCTGCACCACGTTTCGTGGCCGCTTGAAGAAGCAGAGGCAGAGATTGAGCGCAACGACCTGGCGGCGGCTGTGGGCCTGGAGCTGCCCGAAAGGGAGCCGGTGCTGCACTACTCGCGACGGCTGGCCTTGTATATATGGCCGGCAGAGCTGCTACGTCCCGCGCTGGCCGCGCGGCCAGTGACGGTGGCGGCGACGCCGACGTGAGAAAGCCAGGGACTGAGGGAACAAGGGACCAAGCAGACATGCGATGGGGCTGCCGGTGGGTTGCTCCGGCCTACAGCACTTTCGAAGTTGCTGTAGGCCGAAAGCGTTCCGTAGCAAAAGACCTGCTCGTACCGTTCCGTCTGGCCTCAGAAAGTCAGTTTGAGGGCCAGTTGAATGAGGCGAGGATTGTTTACCGTGGAGTTCACGGCGCCGAATCCTGCCGCGTTGATGTCGTTGACCGGGCTGCCAAATTCGGGGTGATTGAAGAGGTTGAAAAACTCGGCGCGGAAATTCAAGCCCATCCCTTCCCGAGCCAAAGGAAAGTCCTTGATCACCGAGAAGTCTGAATTGACGAAGTCGGGACCGACAACAGGGACACGCGCGGCATCGCCGAGCTCGCCGGCGGCCGGCGCAACAAAGCACGCAGCGTTGATCCACTGATGCATGCCGTGATTCGCTTTGTATGGATTGCAGCCTTTGACCTGATCGGGCCGGTTGAAGTTGTTGTCGTTGCCCCCGGCATTGAAGGTAGTGCCCGACTCGAAGTTGTCGCTGTCGATTAAGGGAACCGGGAATCCGGAAGAGACACGTTCGATCAGCGTCAACTGCCAGTCGCCGAGCAGTGTGTTGGTCACAGGGTTCCAGTCGCTCCCGAACGCCTTGCCCTTGCCGAAAGGCAGATCGTAGATGACGCTGCCCGTGAAGCTGTGATTGAGATTGATCTGCGAAAGGGACCAGTCGAGATTTTGCCAGTTGGGCAGCGGGAAATAAGGGGCGCTCAACTCTGAGCCAAGGCCATCGGAGAGGCCGTTATCGTAGGTGCGCGAGTACGTGTAGGCGAGCAGCGCGTACAGGCCGTTTTTGGGCGTCTTGGTCTCGGCCTTGATCTGCAACGAGTTGTAATTCGTCTTGCCTGGGTCACCGTAGAGCAAGATCGCGTTGAAGTTTGGCGGGTTGTAGGGATAGAAGTAGGGAGCGCCACCGGGCAGGCAGCCAATCGTGTACCCGGGGGTTCCGCAATTTGTCGGGCTGTTGACGTTGACATCATTGCCGATGACCGTCAGATGGCCGCCGGTCGACCCGGCATAGCCCGCAGTGAGCAGAATATCGCCGGGCAATTCACGTTCGAGGTTGGCGTTATATTGGTGAACCCTGCCCGGCTGGAAGTTGGTTGGCTCGTAAGCGTATGTGCCAACAAAGCTGGCCACATTTTGCGGAGTGAGAAGAGGCTCAAATCCGGCTGAGAGGTTAAGGGGGCCACCGTTGTAGTCCACTAACTCGGGCGTCTGGCCGAGGGTGACGGCGCAGTAGGACGTCGTGTAAGCGCAGCCGGTTGAATATGTAACGGGAAGTGCATCGGACTCGCCGAGGTTGGGCGGATTTTGCCACAAGCCCTGCGCGCCCTGGTTCCAGGAGGAGTCATGATAGATGCCAAAACCAACACGGAGAACGGTCTTTTCGTTGCCCAGAACTTTCCAGGTAGCGCCCACGCGGGGTTCGTATGCGCCCCAGAACATATTGACGCCAGCGGAGTTGCTCACCCCGCTCTTGCCGGCAATGAGCAGCTGCCCGGTTGAGGGAATGTAGTCCGACATGCGGTCATGGATCTCGGTGACCGGTGTGGTCATATCCCAAGCCAGGCCGAGGTTGAGGGTCAGCGACGGGATGATGCGCCAGTCATCCTCAACGAAGGGCCGCACGATCTTCCAGCGGCGGCCGGTGACTGCGCCGTCGTATGTCTGATCATGTTCGCTCAATCCGGTCATCCCCATCAGGAGGTCCGCTTCTGCATCGCCGGGCGCGGGGCCTGCACCGGTGAAGTTTCCGAAGAGGCCGACGATCCAAAAGCCGTCCTGGAAGGCCTCCGTTCCGACGTTCATCTGATTGGCGCGAAGATCGATTCCGGTGTGAATCTCATGCTTGCCTCGGATCAGGTCGAGATCGTCCTTGAACGAGAAGATATTCGTTCCACCCTGAAACGGGGAGTAGCCGCGATCGCCAAGAGACCAATAACCGCCCTCAACGATGGTGGAAGGCACGCCTTGACTGTAGGAGCCGCCAGAGGTAGGTGTACCGCCAGCCGAGCAGCCAAGATCCGCGCCGGGAACTCCCAGCTTGGCCCCCTCGCA
>Ga0181535_10005912_pt1 | contig 12893 bp, 12 predicted proteins | sample PEATcosm2014_Bin_44_FD_119774 | JGI IMG/M metagenome (GOLD analysis project Ga0181535, IMG submission 119774) | Peatland microbial communities from MTU Mesocosm Facility, Houghton, MI, USA - PEATcosm2014_Bin17_30_metaG | ecosystem: Environmental > Terrestrial > Soil > Wetlands > Peat | place...
CATGTGTGATGAATTCGGTTGCCCCGAACCGTACAAGCCATGGATAAATGACAATTCTCCGACGACAAAGACGAAATTTGACGCGGCAAAACGTGTTGCCGAAGCTTATCGGCCGATTCTATTGGAAGGGTTGAGAAATGCGATTGGTGACGAATTGATGTCCAGGCTCGGCGAACCAGAAAAATACATATACCCTCAAGCTAGTCCCGGACACGGAGTGGTCCTGGCATATTGCAATCTGGAATTCAAACACGTGGACAAGTGTTTGTTTGATGGCTTGCCGGTGCCAGAGGATCGAGAACCTAACAGTCGGAGTGCCGGAATCATCCCTCATGATAGAAACATCGAAGTCAGCCACACTGCCAGCTTTGGAATATTTGACCCCGGCTTTGGTGAACAATACATCCCTGGCGATCTTCGGATCATCGTGGGCGTCAAAACAGTGGATGATGTGACTTCGTACTATAGTCCGTGGCGCTATCAGGTTAATCCAACTGCCAGCGATTTTCTCAAAGAGCTGGTCGAACTGGAATCGCTTCCCGCGAGCACCACGTAATCGCCTCCTTGATCGCGGTCTCATAATTCGTGGGGTCGCGGACTAGCACTAAGGGTCGATCTTAATTCGGTTGCCATTGCCACGCAGAGGATACGAAGTCTGGGATTCGATCGCCTGGTCTTATCCAGTAAAATGCTTCAATCCCATATCCAAGGCTTGCCAATTTCTCGGCAAGTGACTGATGGTGTGCAAGGCCGGCGATTAGTAGAGTGGTCTGCGACTCCTGTGTCGCTTCTTGGATCTTGCCCAACATGTATTGCTCTCGCGCCGTCTGCAAGGCAATTGGGCCATACTCTCGCAACATTAGGCCATCAAGGTTACGGTATCCTTGCCAGCTCAGATTAAGATGACAAGGAGGACTGATACCCCGCCACGAGCCTTCCAGTTTTTCCTCCGCAATACGGCACCCTATCGTCGAACGATCATCTGATCGCCATTCTTCGAGAATCTGCTGGGGCGAATGCGTTGCAACCAAATACAAGAGAATATTGCGAAACTCGCCGTGCGGGGAATAGTCGCACTGCTGAATTGAGTGCTCAGTCGTAATCATCAAGATCTTCTTGCCCACGACCTCTGTTAGTTCTTCTTTGTCGTCCATTTTTTTGCCTCCTGGAATCAAGAAATTAGGAACTCGGCAATCAACTCACCTTGTACTTTCAATCGCTGCTGGCGAGTCATCCGCTCGCGGAAATGCCAGTCGGTGGGATGAAGCGACTTCATCCACGGCTGTTTCAGTTTAGACACATACGATTCCGCCTTAACCCCAAGCGCGACTACTGCACTGGGCCTAACGATCTCGATCTGCTTCTGGAGAAACAGTGCGCACTGTTCCCGGTACCCCTGGACGCTTGGCATTGAACCAGTGGCACTGCCAGGCTTTAATCCCATCAGTGCGTTGGTAAAGAAGCATCTTTCTGGAGAAAGCGCGGCCCCGGCCAATATCGCTGAGAGTCGTCTCCAGAACTCACTGCGGGCTTCGCCGCCATTGAGGAAGGCTTTATCAAAGGCGCGAATGCTGTCGAAATTGTGCCCCACCAACATGACAGGCGCATCCGGGAACAAAGCCGGCATCGGACCTCTGGCTTCGAGGCCTCTCCATAAACCGGAACCACCTGGGAAGAATGCTGTGCCTGGAATGAGATCAGATAAGGTCGATCCGGTTTGTCTGACGGTAGGGTGGTATTTCGTAACGAGCATCTTCATCGCATCGAGAAGTTGCTGAACTACGTCCTCAGACTTTCTTGGAGATGTCATTTGGCGCTTCGCATCCCCGAACAGAACCGATGTGTTGTCGAATAGCACCAGTGCGGAGAGTCGATGAGCTCCTGTTTGGTTCTCAGCGGGATGGTGGTGATAGGCCCGAGGAAGTATTCAGGGCTCTGCGTGCACCCGTCGTATTCAAGCAGTTGTTCGAAGATCTCGCTCGCAACCAATGCACCGCAGTGAAAACAGCAAAACGTGAAGTGCTTTCGTCTGGAGCTTTGCGCCCAATGCCAGCCCGGATAGCTGACCATTAAGTTCATTTCCGGATGTGCATCGACGTACTGTTGGACCTTGCGAATAATCCACGGCGCGCCGGCGTCCTTCAATGGACTAGTAATCCAATCGTGGAATTTGTCTACCGGCAGTCGATCGTCACATGTTGCTGAGCATTGCATTGGGCAGAACACATCGAACTCCCGGTGGCAGGCCCAGCATTCGTGAAAACGAAAGATCGTGATCCCCTCCGCCGTCGCGACATGTTGTTTGGAACAGCGCCGAAACTGACGGTTCAATAGGGCGGATACAGCTTCTGGCAAGGACATCTCGTGGCTGCCGATCCTGACTTGATCGGGCGGCATTCCCCTCTTCGAAGGCGGGAGGGGATTGTGGATGCTGTAGCTCAGCGGAAAGACGGGCATATCGGTTCTGGGGGGAGCCGGAGGGTTGAGCGCACCGTACCCGCAAAACCAGCAACCTCGAACTCCGCTATCAGTGTAAGCCTGCTGCCGTGCGGCCAGTTCAGAAAACGGGATGGTCGATAGCTGCACTTCAAATGCAACGCGCAACTTGCTTTTGGTGGCCATCACGTCCGCACGCCATCCGGCGTTCGGGTCGCAAACCTCTACATCGCCATCCCAACCAGCGTTTCGGACAGCTTCTAGAATAATGCTCTTGAGCAAAAGGTGTTCGGCACTCTCGGGAGCCGTCGTGCAAGCATCAGACCGCCGCGCATGAACGAAATGCTGAGTTCCAAGTTTGCTAACTCGCATGAAGCCCCGGCTTCTGCAGCATCCCAATTCGATTGCCGGTTTCCTGGCACGTAGGGCTTCCCATTCCGATGAGTCGAGAAGTGGGGCGATCTGTCGTTCTCCATTGATGTAGGCCGATAAGGGCATGGAAGTTGCTCTATTGTGTCAGTTAGCACGATGATATCGCCATCCATGCAAATGGAGCTACGCCAAGGCAGGCGAACAGGAGAAGTTGTTCCGATACTGACAAAAAATATCGGGCAAGGAGGGAAGAAGATGCCAGGAAAGCCGAATCGAACCCAACACAAGCGGATTCACACCGAGAATACGGGCCAACGCCGAACCGCACCGCCTATCCAAATTGTTCTGACCGGCGAAGCAGTTCAAAAAATCATCGATTTCTTCTCTTTGCCAATGCCAACGCCTACGCCTACGCCGCTGTCACCTGACCATACAGAAGATCATCGCCTTAGGCCCACCTTGCGACCGTGGATTGGCGTGATCGATCAGATTCTCAAAGACGACGCTGACGTTCCCAGGCGATACCGCACCACCGCGATGAAGGTTCTGAAAACGCTGCGTGAGGAACACGGATTCGCGGGAGGCTACACTGTGGTTCAAGAGTATGTGCGGCAGGCGCGCGACGAGAGGGGGCAGAGTCCAAGCCGTAGGTCACAGAATGTTCGCGGTAAAAGACCAGAGGCACCAACCGAGGTCCAAGACGTTTCCAAGAGTCCGGTGCCCAAATCTTGCACGATTGAGCATTCCGCAGTGGCGTTTGCACCTATTCGCCTCTCTCTTCAGCCTAGACGACCGAGCAGTTCGCCAGAGCAGGTTTTCGATTGGATGCAAAGCATCTCGCAGGGGAAATTCCCTCTTGAAGCTCTTGCATTGGAATTGAAAGAGCTGCCGGGCACGGAACTGAAGCTTCTCTTCGCTGCGGCCACGAAAGGCCAAAGGTCGAATCGCAACAAGGCGCTGGCGATGCTGGCCTATGCCCGCGGTATAAACTCCTCTCCGATCTGTTCTTTTTTGCAGATTTCGCAGGGATCCCTATTTCGCTACTTGAGAGATTTCAGGCAGGGAGGTACGGAGAAACTGTTTCTCAGAAAACCGCGCAGTGACAAGAAAGCATGCATACCTGAGGTTCAGAATGCAGTTTTCTCTCTCCTGCACTCCCCTCCGTCCGAATATGGATTCAACCGCACTACTTGGCGTCTTGCAGATATGAAGCCTGCGCTGGGAGTGAAATATAACGATTCCATCAGCTGCGATGTGATTCGAGAGATTATCGTCAACGCTGGCTGGAAGTGGCGGCTCGCGCGGAGGGTGTTAACGAGCAACGATCCTGAATATCGCGAAAAGGTAGATCGAATCAAAAAGACCTTAGCCGCACTCGAAAAGGATGAGGCCTTTTTCTCCGTGGACGAATACGGGCCGTTCGCAATCAAGAAGAGGGGCGGGTTGAAGCGCGTAGCGCCCGGCGAGCAATATGTCGTTCCTCAGTGGCAAAAGTCGAAGGGGTATCTCATTCTTACCGCCGCCCTTGAGTTATCCACAAACCAATTAACTCACTTCTATTCTCGCAAAAAGAACACAGGCGAAATGGTCAAACTTGCCGATGCACTGCGATTGAAGTATCGAGGATACAGAACGCTATATCTTTCCTGGGACGCAGCCTCATGGCATGTTTCGAAGGAGTTGGAGGACCACCTGGACAAGGTCAACTCGGCCGCAGAGGCAGAAGGAGCGCCCGTCATCAAAACGATGCCGCTCCCAGCTGGCGCTCAGTTCCTCAATGTGATCGAGTCAGTCTTCAGCGGCATGGCGCGAGCAATCATCCACAACAGCGACTATTCGTCCCCCGTCGCCGCAACCGAAGCCATCGATCGCCATATAGAAGAGCGTAACGCGCACTTTCGACTTCACCCGCAGCGCGCAGGGAAGAAAATCTGGGGCAAGGAGCGAGTTCCGAGTTTCTTTGCGGAGGAGCACAACTGCAAAGATCCCATGTATATGTTCCCCCAGTAGCGCCAACTGTTGGTTCGCGAGTCGCAACGTGGGGTACGCTAGGAGACGAACGGCCAAAGCGCTTAGCTCGCCGGAACAAATCAGGATTTGAACTAAAAAGCATGACAAATCACATAACCACCGCCACGATGACTATCCGTGAAGCGGCCGAGCTGTGGTCGGACCCGCGAAAAGTGCTATTAAAGCGTTGGGGTAAGACGTTTGGTGTCACTTTCGCAGAATTGCATCCTGGCCACTTCGTCACTTATCAAAAGGACCGCGGAGAAGAAACATCGTCGGCAGAGGTGGACGCAGAAGTCGCCGCACTTCTCGAACTTCTCAAAGAATTAGGGCTTGGCAGCGAAGTCGAGCGCTATATTCGGCCACTCAGCGAAACTGAAGAGTTAACGCCTGCCGAGATCAGGGCCCTGCCAGAGTCAGTGCGAAAGTACATTGATAAGCTCAAGCAGGAAATCGCGGACCTGGGCGCTGCGAACGACCGAATGGAAAGTCGAATTCGAAGGACGAACTGGGGCCGAAGCAGATAGAGGCGTCGTTTCCTATCAAGATTCTTCAGTGCATCCCGCGTATTATGAGAGGCGGCCCATACGTCATCTCGTCGCAATCCGTCAGAACATAAGAGCTCTTCGCTCTCTGAAACCTCGCATCAAGTTCGAAGTACGCCGTCACTGATTGACGGGATTCTAATCGACGTGCAAGTGGCTTATGGTCATTGGTGAACGGTTGCACAATTGTAAGGCGATCACCCTTCCTAGAATTGCGTCGAATTGTAAAGCCGACTTCTTGGATCGATACGGGAAAAGCACCGAGGTTGATAACTTCGATACAGCCCATCGTCCTACCGAACTCTCCATCCATCACCGGGACAGCTACTTTCGGGTAAACGCGAAGCCGCACTCGTCTTTGGTCCATGGCGTTCCAGGTATTCATAACGCCAAGAACCGCACCGACTAATGCAACCGACATGGTTACGGCATCCTTTATTTCCAATCCAGGCAAGTCTTTCATCTCCCGTGCTTCATTATCGCCGCTTTTTCGCCATAGACTTTCCGTATTCAGTTAAAGGCCGGGGCCATGCTCCCATGTGCAGAACAATTGAATCGATGTCGTTCTCGGGAATGTCCTTGGCGTTCCGGAAATGTACGATACGTTTGCGAATCGCCAAATGCGGTGCGACCTGCAGATTTGAACCATCAGCTTTGCATGTGGCGGGAACAAGCAAGTACTCCCCATGCTTCTTATAGGACTCTTTAAAGAGAGCTAAATTCGGAGATTCACCCAGTGGCGTCATTCGATTCATTCGTGTTGCAGAAAAGAAAGAAGCATCTCCCACAGTTAAGCCGGACTTTTCGTACCGCTTTAATATATTTTCCAACTCGATTGCAATGTGGACGGTGTAGCCAGGATCTTCGCCATCAATGTCACCCTCGATGATGGAAAGCCGCAATTCCTCGAACTCGTCTCGTGCGCCAAATCGGTTACGCCAGTGCTTGAATATCTCTTCTGCTGGCTCACGATGCAAGAATGCGATTCCGAGTGCAGGAGGAGAACTCTCCCAGCCAACGAAGGCCGTCGCCCGCCATTCCGCTTTGTCCCACAGCGGAATGTTGATCGGATTCTCAATGAAAGTAACGAAATCAGTTTTGACTTCTTTCTTGGGCATTGCTTTTCGCTCGCCCAGTGGCGGCTTTTCTGCTAGCGGTACTCCCAGCAAGCGCCTATGAAGTCGTTCATATCCCTCGTTCGTTTCGATATTGAAAAAACTAGCCCCTTGCAAAGGAATCGGAATAAAAGCGCGGTCCGAATGTCGCATCACTACCGGGACAAACTTGTGGTTGTCCGCCCCTTGGTTGTAAAGGTGCTGGTAGATGAGGTTACCTTCCCATTTGACTCCCATGCCCCTATCGGGGCTTTCTCTACCCATCACGCGATTCAGGTAGGTTTCGGTGCAGACTACAAGCACCAAGCTCGCGCCCTCAATCTTTCGATCCATCCACCGCGGCCATCCCTCCGGAGGTGATACCTCGTATTGATCAAGAACACAGTCAATGCCATCGGCGCGAAGACGATTCGAGAGTGTAAGCACGGCCTTTATGTGTTCTTCGCTATCCCAGCTATAGCTGACGAAGACTTCACCGATTTCAGTTATTTTTGCGTCACTCATATAGGCCCATTTTGCGGTCTTGGTTATGTCGTCTCGCTCCAATCGACTGGGGCAATCAGAGAAGGTAGCGGTCATCCACTTGACGGGTCTGGCCGAGTGCCGTGAGTGTCTGGAGAATTTCCTGGACGCGAGTACGACTGGCCGGCTTGAAGCCCGAAGCAATCTGTTGCGGAGTCTGGAATGGCGTCGCGCGGAGTGCGTCTTTAATGACGCGGAATTGATCGGTGAGAGTGGCCGGCCACGGTAGCTTGCGGCGCGCGGCGGCAGGGACTTCTATGGGAATGAGGCCACCAAGAGTCTGCTGTATCGCCGCAGCATTGGGTGCCTGGAATTCTGGCCGGAGCCATCGGACCAAGCCTGATGCTTCTTCAGCCCTGCGTTCGGCGTTGAGAGCCACGACGCTTGCGAGTATTTGTTCGGTGCTCAGGTTAGGCGACCAACCGTAAGCAGCAAAGACGGCCTCATCCAACTCGTCATGAAGCTGGCGGAGGATTCCAACCAAACCCATCTCGTAGATCGCATGATCTTCGACGGTAAGCTCCTCATTGCCCCGGAGCTTTTCAAGGACGTTGTACATTTCTGTGAGCGTGAGTGTGGAATGAAGTTGCTGCTGGCGCTTGCGGTGCGCATCAAGGCGCTCAGCCACGTCGCGAATCGTTTGCTTTTGTGCTTCGCTTGCATCGGGAAACGGAAACGGGTCGAAGCACATTGTCTTGTTGTAACGCGGCCTGTCTTCGAGTGTTCCGCCTGCCGCGAGCGCCCATCCTACATGGATCTTGCAAGATAAGACTCCAAAGTGGAATGCGTCTGCGCTCGCAACATTGACAAGCATGTTGTCGGGCAGGGTGCCGATGTCGAGAAACACAAAGATGCGATGCTTCGCCGTTTCGACGGTAGATATGTAGCGAGGTAGTCCCTTGAGCGCCGGACGAAATGCCGATCGGGGCTCTCCAAAGATCCACCACTTTTCGCTATAGGTAGCGCGTCGATTGTGGTCCCGCTCAGATTTCACCAAGTCATAAATCCGCTGATAGACCTCAGGGAATTGTCTCTTAACCTGTTCGCTGCTAAGCCCAAAGAGATCGATCACCATTACGCTGCGAGAGGAACCCGTAAGATCGCGACCGTTCAGGTAAGGGCGAATATGCTTTTCAAGACCGGGAATCCGACCGAGCCCTAATGCACGGGCTTCTTCCGGGGTTACAATGAACCCGGCCCCATGAAGCTTGACTCCAGGACAGCAAAGGTCTTCATTCGATTTGAGCGGTACTGCCCCGGCCACATCGACGCCGATGCGCAAATCCGCGAAGATGCGCCCGGTCTCCTCCGACAACTCCACGTCCGTACCCTCTGCGCTTGTATCGCCTTCGCTCTTGACGCGATAAAGATGGCCGAGGTGTTCTCCTCGTTCTCCCACAGTCATGGCAATGCGAACGGCAGCATGATCGGTTGCCGCTTGCCCATCGCTTAGAGCGGACTTAAGCCATGGATGATCTGGAATCGCGAAAATGAGTGATAGCGGCGCGAGCTTTGCATCCGAGGCCGCGTTGAGATTCTGCGCCACCACTTTGCGGTTGAAGACCTGGGGAAGACTGTTGGTGGTGATGAACCCAAAACGGCGAATCTTTCCAGCGCGGGCAAGTTCGGCGGCGCGTTGCCACCAATACATGACAAAATCCGCGCTGTCGGGAACCAAGTCGTAAGCTTTGCGCAGTGCCTTGACGTAGCCGTCGCCCAACTCGGCGCGAATATCCTTGCCACCAATAAAGGGTGGATTCCCGACGATGAAATCTGCTTCTGGCCATTTGGCCTGTTTCACGTCGATGTATTCGTAGACCGCGATTCGTGTTTCCTCATCGGGAATGTCTTGGCCAGTCGTCGGATGTTTCTTGGTCGCAACGCCATCCCACTGGGTTACCGCGTTACCCTGCTTATCAAGCAGCGGCACTTTTTTCTTCCAGGTGAGAAGTGCGTCAGCTTCCACGATGTTGTGAAAGTTGCTGATGACGGGGATGGGCGGCTGTGCATCGCCGCGTGTGCGGAAGTGCCATTGCAGATAACCGATCCAAAGAACGAGATCGGCAACTACGGCTGCGCGGGGATTGAGTTCGAGGCCAAGGAGTTGGTGCGGGTCCACCGTAAGCCCGGTGTGTTCGAGCGACTGCTGCGTGTCGCCAAGCGCGTGGAGGGTTTCAAGAATCTCGCCTTCCAGACGCTTCATGTGTTCAAGCGAGACGTAGAGGAAGTTGCCGGAGCCGCACGCGGGATCGAGGACGCGGGTGGAGCAAAGTTGGCGGTGAAATGCGCGCGCAGTTTCGATCGCCGCATCTCTGTCACCGGCATTGACCTGTTCGGTGATAACCGCTTGGCTGCTGCGCCAGTCGTCTCGGAGCGGCTCTACGAGCGTGGGGATTACAAGCCGCTCGACATAGGCACGTGGCGTGTAGTGGGCTCCGAGCGCATGGCGCTCATCGGCATCGAGTGCGCGTTCGAGCAGCGTACCAAAGATGGCCGGTTCGACATCGCGCCATCGCGAGTCGGCGGCTTCAATGAGCAGACCGAGCTGATCACGGGTCAGCGGCAAGGCTTTGGTGGATTCGAATAGTCCGCCATTAAACTTGAGGATGTGTGCCCGCAGAATCGGAGAGAACCCGCCCTCGTTCATGGTCTGCCAGAGAGCCTCAGCCATGGGAGGAAAGTTCCCAACATCGTCACGCAGGCTTTCAAGCAGATTGAGCCAGCTACGCTCCGGAAGCAGATTCACATCTTCGGCAAATGATGTGAAGATGCAGCGGGTGAGGAATTCTGCAACCTGCTTCGGTGGATGGTGAAGTTCGAGGTTACGTGCGAGGACGGCCAGCTTGCCGGCGACCTCACGAGTGACTTTGGCTGTTTCGCGCGACGGGTCCAGGGCGAGTGGATCGAGCCAAACGGCGCGAAGGCGCTCCTTTATCTCTGCCTGCTCCAATTGTTCATGGAGAATGCGGAAGGTGCGGGGATCGGGGAAGGGTAGATACGCTTTGCCCGTTAGGGAGAAGTCGGCGTAGAGTTCGATGGAATGGCCGACATCGACGACGACGAGAAAAGGCGGCCAGCCTTCCGAAACCGGCAGAGCCTTTGCGTACCTTTCGGCCTGGCCGCGGGCTGCCAGCATGGCTTCATCCCAACCGTGGGTTCCGCGCACGGCAGTGCCGCGCTTCATTCGGCGCGGTTCCTTGGCAGAAGCCAAGGGCGTTGCAGAATTTGAAACCGGATTGCTACCCTGCTTGGCTTCGAGGACGAAGCAATTGCGCTTGTACAGGTCGATATAGTTCGTTGTCGAGGAACCATCCAGGTTCTGAAAGTAAACGGCCTTGTCGATTACATATGAGTTGGCGCTCTCTTCCGCCTGGCTAGGGTCCGGCCGAGGCAGTTGCAGATAGTCGCAGAGTTCGGAAAGGAACAACGCGTAATTGGCGCGCTCCGCAGCGGAGGACTGTAGCCAACGAGCGATGAAGTGTCCGGCATTCAGTGGCAAGGCATTTTCCCGTCTATTATCACGTAAACGTATTTTAGTCTGTTCGATAGGGGGATTCTGCCAAATTGGCATAGCTCTCAGGGACCCAGATGGATCTCACGGTGCGTTTGGCAGGAATACCGCTTTGCCACGTCTCATAGTGCATATTCCACGATGGACCCGATGCGACTCTCGCACAGAAGCAACCCGAGGGTTGGAGCATCCGAGCGCGTTCGGAGCAGGTCAGCCGACGCAGCAGATAGTTGAGAGCCGTCGCCGCGCGGAATTCATCACACCCATCCCCAAGCCTCTCAAGCAAAAGAAGCCAGCGGATAAGGAATTCCTGGTCTTCGATGAGGGTGTTGGCTTCTCTGCGGCAGAACAACAATATGATCCCACCCCGATCATCAATGACCCGCGCTTCCAGGAGAACCGATGGAGGCAGCTCTCAAATCCAGAATTCTACGATTTTCCGGGAGCACGACGAGGCGGCCTGCTCTACTTGTTCATATTCGCGAAAGGACGCATGCCCCGGTGCGACCTCCTGAAATCATCTATCGCCGTCGTCTCTGCGCGATCAGCCTCATCCACCGTGCAGGTGCGCCAGCGCACAAGTAATTCTTCGCTGTCCTGCAAGTGCCACAACAGTCTGCCGCCACGGTGGCCGACTGGCCTTCCGTAGCCAAAGTCGATCAATTGACGCAAGCGGCCCTTGAGTCCCTTCTTGCCTGCAGCTTTACCGATATAGAGGATGTGGGCGCCGCCTACCCATTTTGCCTCGATGATGTCCAACGCGCAATTGGGGTCCTGGCCTTTGAACCAGCCACCAGTACTCAGGATTCTAAATTGGGGAGCGCTCTCAGGCTCTCTTTCGATCAGGTAGATGCCAGCATGGGCGGGCACATTCGCGCACCGGGTCTCGCGCAATTCGACGAGCCTTATGGGTTCTGAGAAGCCGGCGGTTGAGATCTGATCAATGGACGTCACGGGGTTAGGGCTCTGCTAGATTGAGAAATCGTCCTCCCTCGTATGATAATCCTGAGTTGACGTGATGTGATTTGTTCATCGCGCGAGTGGACACACCGTTCAACTTTCCCTCGAATCGAAGAATATTGGGTTGAAGCCCGCAGCATGAGCCGGGTGCCTTGTTTCAAATCGGGATATCGCCATGTCCCGTAAAGCGGATTCCAACGCCAATCCCTTTGAGGGCCTTTTGGGTTCGGATCACAAGATCAGTGTCCCGCGCGATCCTGTCGATTGAAGTGCAAAGCAGGGCATCGAACGGTTTCGGATTGACAGCGGCGATACGCATCAGATCCTTCAGCCCGGAGTTCAACCTTAATCCGGACTGTCCAGAATCAGTGAAGATGTATTCATCGCTAACGATCCAACCTTTTTCTTTGGCCAAGCGTTTGCACCTCTCAACCTGCTGAGTGATGGAGTTATCTTCATCGGGTTTCTTCACGGTGGCGGTGCGGGCGTAGATCGCACAACGTAACGGCTGACTGCCTGGTTTCTTCTTCATGTCGTTCTCAACGCATATTCTTCCGAATGGAATCGTCTATCGCGCTTGCCCAGAGGGGTGGAAGCAGAGTTCATCTGCCCTGCGGGTTCTGAGCTAATTGGTGGGCACTCGGCGCAGGTTGCCGCTGTTGCAGGCGGCGGACGCGCGCCGCGAGCCTCGCTCTATGCAAAAACAGAGCCCGCGACATATCTATCCAATTGAGGCGGCTGGCATCTGAATAGAAACCTCTGCCGGCCTTCAAAATCAGTCCTCCATCGCAAGAATTTCTCCCGCGCCTGAACAGATCGATCAATTTCGTCCTGCGATTTCTCAGCAAGGAGGCGCGAAATGGTCACTGCCTGAGACTCCAGTTCCGCCAATGCGGCACGACATTTCCAGCAAATCTGGAGGTGGGTCCGAATGGCACGCATTCGTAGGTTGGACAGTTCGGCATCCAGATAGGCCAGAAGGGTTTCATCGTTAGGATGCTCGCGTGACCGGTTTCTTAGCATATCTCTTTGTCCTCTCTTCATTGACGTGCCGCGATGTCGCTTCCTGGAGCTTTCGTAATGCACGTGCCAAGAGAGTATTGACAGAGTTTATGCTGATCCCCAACTGCTCGGCGATCTCGCGATACTTCAGTGTCTCGAGTCTGAGCAACAGGACTTCCTCTTCGCGCGGTGAGAGCACCGAAAGAAGGTTTCGGACATCCGTGGGGCCAGACATTTCTGCCACAGGTGCTCCGGCTATTTCCAATTCATCAAGCTGCTCATGCAGATTCCGGTACTTCATTTGCCTGTTCATCGCTCGGCGCAATACGCAAATCGTCCACGCCTTTGGATGTTCGATGCTCTTGCCGGATCTCAATGCTTGATAAAGCTGCATGAAGGTGTCCTGTGCAAGGTCTTCAG
>Ga0181535_10005913_pt1 | contig 12888 bp, 6 predicted proteins | sample PEATcosm2014_Bin_44_FD_119774 | JGI IMG/M metagenome (GOLD analysis project Ga0181535, IMG submission 119774) | Peatland microbial communities from MTU Mesocosm Facility, Houghton, MI, USA - PEATcosm2014_Bin17_30_metaG | ecosystem: Environmental > Terrestrial > Soil > Wetlands > Peat | place...
CTCAAAGCACGGCAACGCGGAAGCCATGCCCAAGCTGGAGGCGCTGCTGCGCGCGCACAACGTCCGCGCCATCGCCATCGGCAACGGCACGGCTTCGCGCGAGACCGATGCCTTCGTGCGTGAATTCCTGCGCGAAAAGAAAATCGACAATATCTTTTCCGCGACGGTCAGCGAGTCGGGCGCCAGCGTCTACTCCGCGTCCGCCGTGGCGCGGCAGGAGTTTCCCGACCTCGACCTGACGGTGCGCGGCGCCATTTCCATTGCGCGGCGCTTGCAGGACCCGCTTTCCGAGCTGGTGAAGGTCGATCCGAAATCAATCGGCGTGGGCCAGTACCAGCACGATGTGGACCAGCGCCAGTTGCAGGAGTCGCTGGAAACGGTGATTGAAAGCTGCGTCAACAAGGTGGGCGTGGACCTGAACACGTCCTCATGGACGCTGCTGCGCTTCGTCGCCGGAATCACGGAGCGCACCGCGCTGAACATCGTGAGTTTCCGCAATGAGAAGGGGAGTTTCCGCTCCCGCACGCAAGTGCTGGAAGTTCCCGGCATCGGGCCGAAGACATTCGAGCAGGCGGCGGGCTTCCTGCGCATCCGCAATGGCGATAACCCGCTGGACATGACCGCCGTTCACCCGGAGTCGTACCCGGTGGTGGAGCAGATCGCGGAGCTGGTTCATGCATCGGTCGAGCAGATTGTGCAGCAGCCGCAGCTTTTGGAAAAGGTGGATCGCAGCAAGCTGACCGCGGGCGCTTACACTGTCAACGACATTCTGGCCGAGCTGCGCAAGCCGGGTCGCGATCCGCGCGACAAATTTGTCACGGCAAGCTTCCGCGAAGAGGTGCGGGAGATTGCCGACGTGCAGGCGGGCATGGTGCTGGAAGGCGTGGTGACGAATGTGACCAAGTTCGGCGCGTTCGTCGATATCGGAGTTCACCAGGACGGCCTCGTTCACATCAGCGAACTCGCCAACCACTTCATCAAGGAGCCGTCGGAAGCCGTCAAAACCGGGCAGATCGTCAAGGTGAAAGTGCTCAGCGTGGATACAAAAGCCAAGCGCATCGCGCTCTCCATCAAGGCGCTGTCGGAGCCGCGTTCCGGAGCCAAGCAGGCAAAGCCCGCGCCCAAGCCCCCGGCCACGATGGAAGACAAACTGGCCGCGCTCTCGGCGAAGTGGAAGGTCAGGTAACTTGCTTTCCTGGCTGTTGCGGGGCTGATAGGTCCGGGCTTTACAGGCTGCGGAAAAATTCGGTCCGGAGGGAGGCGGGGGTTTCAACCCCCGCATAAAGCCGCAGAATCAATAGGGCCTTCAGGCCCGGAAGGACGCTTTTCGGTCGACTTGCTTGGAGTCAGGCCTTTTTAAGCAGCCTGTTTAGCTCCTGAGGGAGTGTATTTTTCAACTGCTTGCATTCCCTCGGGGGCTTTGCCCAAAAAGTGGCTAAAGCGGCTTTCCTGTCCAAGAAGTCGAACGGCTGCCCAAAAAGTCGGAACTCTGCCCAAGAACGCTTCCGGCCAGATCCCCAGCCGCTTGATCGAGGGGTGAGTGGATGTCGATGAAATGGTAATTGCCGAGTTGGCGGTGACACGACCAGAATCAACTTCTTGCGGTCAGAATGTACTGCTCACATAAGCGTATGAACTCGATCCTCTGGGCTTCGTCTACAAAAGCCCGTCTCGGAATCGCAAACCCATTCATGTTCTTCCGGATCAAGAAAATGTGCTCATCGGTGACATTCAGGCTATCCACCTTTGTCCACGGCACGTCGCCGCTGAGCTTGCCGATTTGAGTCGAAAGCTTGTCAGGCTGAATCGACAAAGTGCGCTTGTCCTTTTTCGTGCGCAGCCTCAGAATCAGTGGAAAGAGAAAGAAGAATACTGCTCCCCATGCCGGTGCGATGATCCAGTCAGTTAAGCGCAGCGAGTGGTTGAGAGAACGAGTCTCTGCCAAGAAGAGAACGGCCATTGTAATTGGCAGCCCATAAGAGATCAGAGCAACTTTGATGGAGTGCTTTCGTATATAGGAGTAAAGAGCGGCGATATCCCTCGACTTTGCGGTGTATTCGATCACCATCTTTTCACACTTCCTTCTGAAAAATCGTGCGGGGCAGAGTTCAAATGCGTGGGTTCGAGCAAGAGGCTTGAGCATCTGCTTCGTTGGCCCACAGTGGCAGGGAGCAATTCTGACACTCTTCATGCAGCCTTCCAAAGACTTCTCCGCATCGTGGGCACTTCCATTTGTGTAGCGACCATTCGCACAACCCGGCAGTGAGTGCGAGTCCTGCTTCAACGACGAGGGGCGCACGGCTGATCAGCGCCGGGATTGAAGTAAGCCGGATTAGGACTCCAAGTGTGGGCATCATTACGAACGGACCGCAGATAAACGCCAGAACAGCAAATAGGCGTATTCTGTGCAGAAGCTTTAAACTCTGCCACGCTGCGGTGTATATCTCCATGCTGCAGTTCTACTTCCACTGTGATTTGAGAACCAGTATAGGCGCAGTCTGGGTTCGTGTCTGTATCGTCGCCAACCCGGAAGTTAGCATATAGTCACCTCCTCGAAGAGGCGACCGAGATCGAGGAGGCTAAAAGTTAGAGCCTGCCCAAAAACTCTTCGTCATGTCCAAAGAGTCGAAGTTTTTAGGCTTTAGCTCCTTCGGGGGCTAAACAGGCTGCGGAAAAGGTGAATCGCGAGCGAAAGGCCTGAAAAACATCCCTCAGGGGCTAAAGCCCACGTTGATATTGCGGCATTTCGGCACACGACCCAGAGGGTACCCCGGTCGTGCCCTGTTACAAAACAGGCGCTTTCCGCAGCTTATAAAGACCTGATCTGCCTGCTCAGACCGACCACGGCTCCGGCGAGTTTCCACGCGGATTGTTTTTTTGTGCGCGTTGGACCGCCAGTGTCCTGTCCCTAAAGTCCTTTGTATAATGCGCAAAAGAACAAAAGCAGATTCTTCGCTCACCACCCCCGAACTGGAAAGCGTTCGGGGCCCCGTTCACTCAGAATGACAGCCTCAGTTTTGACCTGAATTTCTGGAACAGGACCGCCAGCTTACTGGCTGCGCAAGGCGCGCGCGTTGTAATCGGCCACCGCGCGCGCTACTTCCGCGGCGGGCCGGCGATCGGCGGGGCTCTCTTCCAGCCAACTGGTCAGAGCCTCAAAGACGGCGCCCACCAGGCAGCGGGCGGCAATCGCCGGGTCCGCAACCGAGATCGAATCCGAGGCCAGCTCCAGCGAGTGGCGAACCTGTTCGGCTTGTTGCCGTAGGATGGCGCGGCGCACCTGCTCCAGGCGGGGGCTCAGGCCGGAAGACTCGACGATGAGAATGCGCGCCTCCCGCGGATTCTCGACCAGAAACAGAAACAGCGCCTCCACCGCGCAGGGAATCGCCAGCAGGGGATTGGGCTGGGAAACCTTGGCCTGGTTGACGACATCCGCCACCTTCTCGCCCAGCCCTTCAAGAACTGCCGCAAAAATGTCCTCCTTGTTGCGGAAATGCGCGTAAAAACTGCCTACGGAGCTGCCGGCCTCGGCCACAATCATGGGCACCGTGGCGCTGTGATAGCCGTAACTGCCGAACATCAGGGTTGCGGCGTCGAGAAGCGTCTTGCGGCGTGCATCCCTGCGGGCTGCCGTCGCGGCTGTTTTTCGGTAAACCATCGTGAGTGAACGTCCTCTGGAGATTCTAGTGCGGTTTCGGTTTGAATGTTACGGCCCCAGACGGGCATCCGCGGTTTCCCACCCTTTGTGCAAAGAGCGCACAAAGGATGGGGCACCCAATGTTTCGTTAACACTTGAACCGAAAACGCTCCAGCGAATCTCCCCTTGTAAAAATTAGAATGACGTGTCATTCTTTTCTTGTCAAGGAAGAAAACGCCCATGCAAGCAAAAACATTCTGTGCGGTTTCCCAAGCAGGGAAAATGGATTCAACGTCGAATCGGCCTCGTGAGATGCGCATCTCCGGGGCGCAAGCCTGTGCCGCCATCGCGGTGTGTCTGCTGCTCCCGTCTCTGGCGGGTTGCGGACCCAAGCCCAAGGTGGCTGCCGACCAGCCGGTTCCCATCCGGGTGCGCGTGCCCAATCGCGTGCAGCAGCCGGTTTCAGTGGCCGCCGGCGGCGCGGTGGAGGCCAATGTGTCGGCCCAGGCCGCGTTCCAGATTGCCGGACGGGTGGCCAGGGTTTTGGTTGAAGAAGGCCAGGCCGTGGGCAAGGGACAGGTGTTGGCGGAGCTGGATGCGGCTGACTACCGCAACGGTTTCGACGCGGCGCAGGGGCAGGCCGATGCGGCGCGGGCGGTGGACCGCAAGGCGCAGGAGGGTCCGCGTGCGCAGGAACTCGAGCAGGCGCGCATCGACTTTGAGCAGTGGCAGGACCAGTACAACCGCATGAAGTTTTTGTACGACCACAAGAGCCTGCCGGCCAACGACTTCAAAAAGATTGAAGCCGCGTACCAGGCGGCCGGGCAGCGCTATGAAATGGCGAAGCAAGGCACGCGCGTGCAGGATAAGGAAGCCGCCAACGGGCAGTTTCGCGCCGCGGCGGCCCAGATGCACGAGGCGCGGAAGCGGCTGGCGGATACGCGGCTGCGCGCGCCGATTGCGGGCTTCGTCGGAATGCGGCGCGTCGACGTGGGAGACACGGTTGGCGCCGGAATTCCCGTCATTTCCGTGCTCGACCTGAACCCGGTAAAGGTGCGCGTAGGCATTCCGGAAGCGGAGATCGGGAAAGTGCGCGAAGGCGCTAGCGCCACGGTCACCATTCCGTCGCTCGACGGCCGCCAGTTCGAGGGGAAAGTGGAAACGGTCGGCGTGGCAGCCGATCCGGCCTCGCGCACCTACGCGGTGAAAATCTCTGTTCCCAATCCGGAGCACTTGTTGCGCGCGGGAATGGTGAGCGAAGCGCGCATCTATTCTTCGGCCTGGATGAATGCGCTGACGGTGCCGGGGAACGCGATTGTGCGCGATCCGCAAGGCGTGCCCCATGTGTACGTGTATTCGCCCTCGCAACAGCGCGTCTACGCCAGGCGCGTTGAAGTGGGCGCGCTGGTCGGCAGTGAAGTGGAGATCACGAGCGGTCTCGAGGGCGATGAGCAGATCGTTGTGGCGGGCCAACAGAACGTGCGTGAAGGCTCGCCGGCGAAAGTGACCGGAGGCGGCCAATGAACCCCGTCCGCGCTGCGCTGCGCTATCCGCAAGTCACTCTTGTACTGGCGGGCATGTTGTTTGTGGCGGGGCTCTATGCGCTTGTCACCATGCCCCGGCGCGAGGACCCCAAGATCACCATCCACACCGGCATTGTGGGGGACATTTATCCGGGCGCCACTTCCCGCGAGGTGGAAGACCAGGTTACGCGGAAGATTGAAGAGCGCCTCTTCCGGTTCTCTGAGGTTCACCGGGAAAAGACCTTCTCCACCACCCGCAACGGCATGGTGGTCATCAATGTCGATCTCAACAAGTCGGTGAAAGATTCCGACGAGTTCTGGTCGAAGCTGCGTCTCGACATGGCGCAACTGAAAGCTACAGAATTGCCGGCGGGCGTGCGCGGCCCGGTGGTTGACTCCGACTTTGGCGACACGGTCGCGGTTCTGATCGCGGTGCACGGCGGCCATTACGGCTACAGCGATCTGAAAGAGTACGCGCAGACGGTGGAAACCGGGCTGCGCGGCATCCCTGCTGTCTCCAAAATCAAGCGCATCGGCGATCAAAAAGAAGAGATCGACATCAGCACCTCAACGGAGCGGCTCGCGCAGTACGCCGTGAATCCGCTGAAGGTGATGCAGGCCTTGCAGGGGCGCAACACGGTGCAGTTTGCCGGCCGCCTGCCTGCCGGCGAAAGCAAGGTGCCCATCGAGTCCGGCGGAAGCCTGAAGACGGAAGACCAGATACGCCAGGTGATGGTGGATGTTTCGCCCACCGGCCTGCCGGTTTATATCGGCGACCTGGCCAATGTGGAGCGCGTGTACAAGGACCCCACGACCTATGCGCGCATCGGCGGCGAGCAGACTATTCTGCTGGCGGTCGAAATGCACGAGGGCAACAACATTGTCGACTTCGGCAATACGCTGCGGACGACGCTCAAAAATATCCAGACCACGCTGCCGCCGGATGTGAAGCTGGACCTGGTGGCGGATCAGCCGCGGGTGGTCTCAGAGCGCATATGGGATTTCTTTGAGGAGTTCGGCATCGCCATCCTCGCGGTCATTCTGGTCACCATGCTGCTGCTTCCGCTGCGCGTGGCGCTGGTTTCGGCCATCGCCATTCCCGTGTCGGTGTCGATGACTTTCGGCATGTTGAACGCCTGCGGAATCGAGTTGCAACAGGTGTCGATTTCGGCGCTGATTGTGGTGCTGGGCATGGTGGTAGATAACGCCATCGTGATTGTCGACAACTATGTGGAACTGCTCGACCGCAAGGTTCCTCTGGATGAAGCGGCGGAGCGGTGCGCAACGGAGATGGCGGTTCCGGTGCTGACCGCCACGCTGGCCATCATTGCGGCTTTTGCCCCGCTGTTGCTGTTGACCGGCGCGGTGGGCGAATTCATCCGCTCGCTGCCCATCGCCGTCGCCATCGCACTGGGCACTTCCTATGTTGTCGCCATGCTGCTGACGCCGTTCATGGCGCGCCTTTTTATCCGCCAGGGCCTGAAGGACTACGAGCGGAAAGATCCCGATGAGCCGCGCAAGCCTTCTCCGCTGGATCGCATGCAGGCGTATTACAACACCGCCATTACCTGGGCCATGCTGCACAAGCGGGCGGTGCTGGTTTCGAGCGTACTGGCCGTGGTGGCGGGGCTGGGGATTCTGGCGCTGGTGCCGCAACTGCTTTTTCCCCTGGCCGAGCGGGACCAGTTCGTGATGGACGTGTGGCTGCCGGAAGGCGGCAAGATTGAAGCTACCGACGCCGCCGTGCGCAGGATTGAAGCGGTCCTGAGCCAGGAGCCGCTGGTCAAGGCGTATACCAGCTTTCTGGGTGAAAGCGCCCCGCGCTTCTACTACAACGTGAACCCGCAGGCTCCGGCGGCTAACTATGCGCAGATCCTGGTGAACACCAACAAGGTGAAAGGAACGCCGGAGCTGGTGGAGCGGCTGCGGCAGCGGCTGCCTGAAGTGGCTCCGGAAGCAAAGGTGTTTGTGAAGGAACTGCAACAGGGCCAGGTGATGGAAGCTCCGGTGGAAGTGCGAATTGCCGGAGACGATCTGGCGACGCTTGAAACGCTTGGCAATCGTGTGGAAGATATTTTGCGGCACACGCCGGGCGCAACGTACATTCACACCGATTGGCACGAAGATGCCTGGGCCGTGGGCATGAATGTACGCGAAGAAGTGGCCAGCCGCATGGGGTTGACCCACGGAGCCATTGCACAGCAACTGGCCGCTGGCTTTGAAGGCGCGCCGGTGACTACGCTTTGGGAGGGCAACCGCGACGTGGATGTGGTTCTGCGGCTGAACCCCTCGGAGAGGCAAAACTTTCAGAATGTGACTGACACCTACGTGATGTCTCCCGTGACCGGGGCCAAGGTTCCGCTGGAGGCGGTGGCGTCGCTCTCTTCCGATTGGCAGCCGGGCAGAATCGTGCGCCGGAATGGCGTTCGCACGCTGACGGTGCGCGCCTTTCCCGATGGCAAGCGGCTGGCCAGCGAGATTCTGGCCGATACGCGCAAGCAGGTGGACGCCCTGCCTTTGCCGCCCGGCTACAGCATTCAATACGGCGGCGAATATGAAAACCAGCAGGAAACTTTTGGCGAAATGCGCAACGCTCTGATCATTAGTCTGGTGCTGATCTTCCTGATTCTGCTCTTCCAGTTCCGCACGCTGGTAGACCCGCTGATCGTGATGGCGGCGTTTCCGCTGGCGCTGCCGGGAGCCGCGCTGGGCTTGCTTATCACCCACAATACATTCGGCTTTACGGCGTTCATAGGCATTGTCAGCGTGGGCGGCCTGGTGGTCCGCAATTCCATCATTCTGATTGATTACATCCACGAGCGGATGAGGAGCGGCGTGGAGTTGGAGCAGGCGGCTCTCGAAGCTGGAGAGCGCCGGCTGCGGCCCATCTTCCTCACTTCAGCGGCCGCGGCGGTGGGAGTTGTGCCCATGATTCTGTCCGGGTCGAGCCTGTGGTCTCCGCTGGCCAGCGTGATTGCTTTCGGGCTGCTGGGCTCCATGTTCTTTACCCTGGTCGCCATTCCGGTTCTGTTTGTGGTGGCGCACCGCAAGCGGGAGACGCCCACGTGGAAGGATGGAACGGGTTCGCGGATTTCCAGGTCTCAAAAGCAAGATTTGGGGCACACGGTGGCGGGAGCGTTGCTGCTGTTGCTCGCGATCACCTGCGTTGCCCATGCGGAGTCGCGGCGCATCACTCTGGATGAGGCCGTTGCTCTGGCGACGAAACAGAATTCGACCGTGAAGCTGGCGCACCTGAAAGAGAAAGAGACGCAGGCGCGCGTGGGCGAGGCGCGCGCCAATTACTTCCCGGTGCTGAGCAACGAGAGCGATGCTGCGCACCTCAGGAACATTGAACACATGCTGATTCCGATGGGAGCGCTGGGCGTGTACCCGGTTCCCGGCCCCGTTCCCGGAAGAAATGCTTCGCTCCCGCTCGGGCACCACGATTTTCTGCTCAGCACCACCACGGCGGCTGAGCCCATTACGCAATTCTTCAAGATTCGCGCCGGGGTAAATGTGGCCAAGGCCGACGCGGGCATTGCGCACGACGACGCCCGGCGCGCCGAGAACGAGGTTTCGCTCAAAACCCGGGAACTATATTTCAATCTTCTTTCAGCGGAACGGCGCAAGCAGGCAGCCGAGTTGCGCATCGCGGCCGGAGAAGAGCGCCTGGGCGAGGCGCGCAACGGCGTAGAGGCCGGGGCGGTGCTGGAACTGAAGGTGCTGGAAGGCCAGGCGCAGATTGCCGAGGCGCGTCACGGCCTGGGATCGCTGGAAGACGCCATCAACGACATGAAGGTGGAGTTCAACGACCTGACCGGGCTGCCACTGGACACCGATGTGGAACTGGTGGTGCCTGAGCCGGACACCACCGACGCGACCGCCGGAGATTTGATTGCGACGGCGCTGGCTCAGAATCCCGAGGTGGCGGCGGCCGAGCAGACTCTGAAAAAAGCGCGCGCTGGCCTGAGCGCGGCGCACGCGGAATATATCCCGGAGATTGGGGCCTTTGCGCAGTATGTCCACCAGGATGGCGTGCCGCTGCTGACGGAAAACAACAGCGTGCTGGGCGTGCGCATGAACTGGACGATTGCCGAATTCGGCAAGCGCAGCGGGCAGGTGCATGAGCGCCAGGCCCAGGTGGCCCAGGCTGAAGAAAACCTGCGCCACGCGGAGAGCCGCGTGCGCGTGGACATTGAAAAAGAGGTGCGCAAGGTGCGGCGCGCGGAAACAGGCCTGGAGGCGGCTCGGGAAAGCGTGGCGGCGCGCGAGGAGATGCGGCGCATCACTGCCAACCAGGTTGAGGCCAACACGGCCAATCCTTCGGCGCTCAAGGAGGCCGAGGGGCAGCTTGCCGAGGCTCAGGCCGGACTTTTTCAGGCCGAAGCGGAGCGCAGCATTGCGCGCGCGGAATTGGAGCGGACGCTGGGGAGGGAGTAGCGTTACAGTGTTGTAAGAAGTTTGAGGGTACAAAATGGATTGCCGGGTCTTGACAGTGAACAGGGAGTTTGGAAGCGGCGGGGGGCGAATCGCACAGACCATTGCAGGGTGGCTCGGCTGGAAACTGCTCGACCGCGACATCATTGATGCCATTGCCTATGCGGCGCACGTCGATTCCGATGTGGTTCAGCACTACGATGAGCATGTGGACTCATGGCTGCGGCGTATCAACCAGCAGGCTATGCGCGGCGCAGCCCTGGCTGCCGGCCTCGAGCTGGGCGACGATGCCGTTTTCGGCGCCGACGAGATGGTGAAGCTCACCCAGAAGATTGTCGAAGAGGCCTATGCCGAGGGCAATTGCGTCATTGTGGGCCGCGGCGCGCAGTGCATTCTTCAACACAAGCCCAATGTTTTTCACGTCTTTGTGTACGCGCCCTATCAGGAACGCATCGAGCGCCTGCGCAAGCGCCTCAAGAAGGGCGTCAACGTGGAGCAGCGCATCCGCGTCGTGGATGAAGAGCGCGCCAAGTACCTGCAACAGTATTTCGGCAAGTGCTGGAACAATCCCCACCTCTATGACCTGATGATCTCCTCGCACGAGGATGAGGACTCGACCGCGCGGGTGATTCTGAACGCCATGACCACGGAATACAAGAACGGCCACGAACAAGCCGAAGCCCAATAACGGCGAATCAGGAAGTCGTGGCTAGGAACCGGGTGCCCCATTCTTGCGCGTTTTTTCTGGCGCAAGGGTGGGAAGCCTGGAGCCCTTTCCTGATGTATAGAGAGAGGCATTCCCTCAGGGGCTGAAGCCCACGATCCATTGGACAGCTTCTACGGCACGACTGAAGTCGTGCCCTGACGCTTCTAGCCCTTTCAAATGGGCTTTTCCGCAACCTGGACTGCCTGGGCATCCTCCCGCCTCATGCAAATCTAAGGTCCGCTGTGACTGCCGCAGGCAAATCTCAGGCTCGCTGTGACTTTAGTCGCTGTTCACCCCCCGTGCCGCGTCCTACTCTGCCTTCATTCCACATGATTCACCCCAGGGGGATTCGCCATGTTTTGCTACCAGTGTGAACAGACTTCGCAAGGCCAGGGCTGCCAGACCATCGGCGTCTGTGGCAAGGACGAAAACACCGCCACGCTTCAGGATCTGTTGATCCATGCGCTCAAGGGCGTCAGCCAGTATGCGCATCGTGCCCGCCAGTTGGGCGCGGCTGACCCGGAGATCGACGCCTTCACCATCGAGGCCATCTTTGCCACGCTGACCAATGTGAACTTCGATGAGGACCGCGTGGCCGAGCTTGTGTACAAGGCCGCCCAGATCCGCGACCAGGCCCGGGCTCTCTATACCGGGGCCGCATCCAGGGCGGGCGTTGTGCCCGCAGAGCTCTCCGGTTCCGCCGTTTTTCAGCCGGCCGCCTCACGCGAGGCTTTGTTGGCGCAGGGACGCGAACAACTCATCCCCGCCGCCTTTTTGACCGACGGCAAGGAAATCAAGAACCTGCAGGAGCTGGTGGTCTACGGCCTCAAGGGCGTTGCGGCTTATGCCTATCATGCCCTGATGCTGGGTTCCGGCGCTCCGGCTTCCTATGCCGCTTTGCACGAGATTCTGGCCACGCTGACCGAGCCGCACACCGCCGAGGAGTTGCTTGGCCTGGCGCTCAAGGTGGGCGAGCTGAATTACAGCGTCATTGAGCAGCTCGACCATGCGCACACTGAGACCTTTGGCGCGCCAACTCCCGCGTCGGTCCGGCTGCATCCGCTCCAGGGGAAGGCGATTCTGGTTTCCGGCCACGATCTGCACGACCTGTATCAATTGCTGCTTCAGACCGAGGGCCTGGGCATCAACATCTATACCCATGGAGAAATGCTGCCTGCCCACGGCTATCCCAAGCTCAAAGCCTTCAAGCATCTGGCCGGCAACTACGGCGGCGCGTGGATCGACCAGGCAATCGATTTCGATGCGTTCCCGGGCGCGGTGCTGATGACGTCCAATTGCATTCAGCAGCCCAGGCAGTCGTACAAGGCGCGTCTGTTTACCGCGGGCGCGGTGGCTTGGCCCGGCGTCGAACACATTGACGGCACGGATTTTGCGCCGGTGATTGCGGCGGCTTTGGCGGCTCCCGGCTTTGCCGAGGAGGGGCCAGCCGACTCCATCACGGTGGGCTTTGGCCACAACGCCGTGCTGAATGTGGCCGGCACGGTGATTGACGCCGTGAAGGCGGGCGCGCTGCGGCATTTCTTCCTCATCGGCGGCTGCGACGGCGCTCGTTCCGGCCGCAGCTACTACACCGAACTGGCAGAGCAGGTGCCGCAGGATTGCGTGATTCTGACTTTGGCGTGCGGCAAATACCGCTTTAACAAGCAGGACTTCGGCACCCTGGGCGGCATTCCCCGGCTGCTCGATCTGGGCCAGTGCAACGACGCCTACTCGGCGCTGAAGATTGCCCAGGCGCTGGCCGGCGCTTTCGATTGCGGAGTCAACGGTCTGCCCCTGTCGCTGGTGCTCAGTTGGTACGAGCAGAAGGCGGTCGCAATTCTGCTCACGCTGCTGTGGATGGGGGTTCGCAACATCCGCATCGGTCCCACACTGCCCGCCTTTTTGTCGCCGGCGGTGCTCAAGCTGCTCCATGAGAACTACAACCTGATGCCCACCACGACGGCTGAAGCCGACCTGGCCGCCATGCTGGCTTAGGTATCTGACAGCATGATTTGTATCTTGTGATTGAGATTCGTGCTTTCCCAGGTCCCAAAAGCGGGACCTGGGGCACCCAGCATTGGGCACCCAGCATTGGTACAGCTTTAAGCTGTCAGAAATGTAGGGACGTTGCGGAGCGTCTTTCCGTTCTATTGAGCGTCCCGGGTCACAACGGACAGGTCGGAATCGAAGGAAAGCTGGGCGATGATGCCCGCAACACGCGCTCGTGCCGCGTCGCGCTCTTTTTCAAGGTCCGCCTGTTGTTTGCGGGTGGCCTCGATCTCGTCTTCGGCGTGATTCAGCTCCTCAACAAACCGCTTGCCGGCGTCGTTGCCTTTGAGGGCGGTCAGGTTGTCGCGGTCCCGAGCCTCGTCGGCGGCCAGCGTCTTCTCCTTTTCCTGGATCTCCTGAATCTTGCGGTTCAAACCGCTCAGCGCCGTCGCGGCGTCGATCAGCGGCCGCAGTTTTTCTTCAAGGGCGGGCGTGTACTTGCTGATGGTGACCAGAAATTCGCCGCGGCTGCTGTCGGGATTGATGAAGATGCGATCGGAGAGCATGGCGCGCTCGCCCACGTGCAGATCGACGGA
>Ga0181535_10005915_pt1 | contig 12887 bp, 13 predicted proteins | sample PEATcosm2014_Bin_44_FD_119774 | JGI IMG/M metagenome (GOLD analysis project Ga0181535, IMG submission 119774) | Peatland microbial communities from MTU Mesocosm Facility, Houghton, MI, USA - PEATcosm2014_Bin17_30_metaG | ecosystem: Environmental > Terrestrial > Soil > Wetlands > Peat | place...
ACCAGACTATTCTTCTGTTTCGACGCGGTCAGGCCAAATTTCCGCTAGCCGGTGGCCTTAAAGTGCGCTGCCACAGCCATAGAATGCCTTGCGGGACATAGCCTGTCAGAAAGCCCCACATCGGGTTGGAAGTCGGGAGGAAAACCACCCCCACGCATACAGCAATAGCCAGGAGCGGCAGGTTTCGAAGGATATCGCGCAGGTAAGCTCCGTGCTGGATTCCCACACAAAGCAAGTCCCAGCGCGTCAGGGGCTAGCGGAGGCTTCGTGACTCGATATTAGCGGCAACGGCAAAAGCTCAAGGTCTCCTTTGAAGGGGCCGGATGATCATCACTTCCGTGGCTTTGATGAGCGCCGCCGCCGTCTCACCCACCTTGAGCTCAAGGTCGCGGGAAGCGTCGCTGGTAATAATGGAGGTCACCGACTGCCCGCCCACGTCCAGCACCACCTTGGTCAGCAGACCAACGGTTTGCAGCTTGATGATGCGGCCCACCAGTTGATTTCGCCCACTGATCACATGTTCGAGCCCCGCCCCCACGCCCGAGACGGGTTTGCTGGATGCAACTCGAGCGTTCGAGGTGAGAGCTCCGTCGTACCCTCGTTCGCCTCTTTGAAACAGCAAGCGGTCAATTTCCGAGCGTGGCACGCGATGATGCCCCCCGGGCGTCGTCACGGTCTTGATCTTGTGCTTGTAGATCCATTGTTTCAGAGTGGGGTAACTTACTCCCAACTCTCGCGCCGCTTCCGGCATGTGAAGGAGTTCCATGAATTAACTCTCGTCAAATATGGCTTCCAGAACAATTGTATACGAATCAATACGATTCGCCAATGAGGCCGGGCCCCCGAGCTACGTAGGGGTAGGGCTTGCCCTACCCGCGCCTGGGCCGGCGGAAATGCGGGGGACGGCAAGCCGTCCCCCTACAGCGAGCGGGACGACTCTCTGGCCTCAGTGGTGACCCTCGTTACTTCGCATTGCCTCAAGCTCGTCGAGCGTGCGCGGCCAGTCCTGCTTAAGCAAGCGGGAGAGGGAGCGGTCCGCCAGGAGCTTACCACCTGCCTGGCAGCGCGCGCAGTAGTTGGTCTCGTTGTCGGCGTAGCGGATGCGCTGCACTTTGGCGCCGCAGCGCGGACATGGCTGGCCGTGCCGGCCGTGCACGGCCATTTTGGGACGAAATGCCGTCACCTTTTCCGGAAAGCCGCTGCCGGTTTCCACTCGCAATCTCTCGGTCCAATCCCGCAGAGTGTTCCGCGTGGCTTCGTAGAGGCGCGCGATCTCCTCAGCCGTTAAACGGCTGGTCAGTGCGGCAGGCGACAGTTGGGCAGCGTGCAGGATCTCATCGGAATACGCGTTGCCGATGCCGCTCATAACGTGCGGATCAGTGAGAGCGCGCTTAAGGGTATGGTTCTCGCAAGTGAGGCGCGCCGCAAACTCTTCCAGCGGGGAGTCAAGAACTTCGAGCCCGCCAGGGTCGAAGTCTGAGAGCTTTTCGGCGCCTGCCACCACGTGAATCGAGGCCCGCTTGCGCGACCCCGCCTCGCTGAGTGTCAGGCAGCCGGAATCAAAGTCGAACGCCGCCACGTCCCTGCTGCGCCGAGAGAACTTCTTCACGCGCGGTCCGGGAGCCGCCGGGCCGCGATCCCGCCAGTGCAGCCGCCCGGCAATCATCAAGTGCAGCACCATCCAATAGTCCTGGTCGAAACCAAACGCGATGCGCTTCCCGATTCGCCGCAGGCCTTGCACTCGCTTCCCTTCCAACCGTTCGATCGGCGGCGTAGCCGTCCGCAGCAGATACGGTCCCGAAAGGCGCACGCGCTCGAGCATGCGATGAAGGATGCGCCGCTCGAGCGCCTCGATGTATACGACAATATCTGGCAATTCGGGCATGTGGATTCATGATGTCACGGAACCAGCGATCTGTCAGCACTTCGGCTGGCGGTGGCACGCGAGGACGGCGGTAGCGATAGGCTGTGGACACTCAGCACGAGGCAATGGTAAGCTGACCTGAAGCGTTGTTTGAATCGAAGGCTGTCCGAATCTCTCGCTGATGGAGAGTCCGGCCAGCCTGACAGGGTGACTTCTGATGGCAGCTAATCCAGTGAGCGGTCCGCAACTTGCGGATGGCGGGGGTGGCATCGCGCAAGCGGTCGTTGCCCCGCTTACTCGCGCTGCGATCTTCCTGGTGGTATCACTGAAGCCAGGCTCCGGCACTCGAGCCATCATCCGGTCTTTCTGCGCGGATCTCGCAGCTATCTTTCGCGCCGTTGAATTTCGCGACATCGAAGCAGGGCTTTCCTGCATTATGGGGATTGGGTCCGACGCCTGGGACCAGCTTTTTGGCGCGCCGCGTCCGGCGGAGCTGCACCCCTTTCGCGAGATTCGCACCGCGGTGCGCCATGCCGTTTCAACGCCGGGCGACTTGCTGTTCCACATCCGCGCCAAGCGCATGGATCTGTGTTTTGAGATGGCGACGCAAATCATGGCGCGAATTGGTGAGGCTGTCTCGCCAGTTGACGAGGTGCAAGGATTCCGCTACTTCGACGAGCGCGATCTCCTGGGGTTTGTGGATGGCACGGAAAATCCTCGAGGCGATGAAGTTGCGGAAGCGACGCTCATCGGTGACGAGGATGCAACCTTCGCCGGCGGAAGCTATGTCATCGTGCAGAAGTATCTGCACGATCTCGCCGCTTGGAACGCTTTGTCCACCGAGACGCAGGAACGGATTATCGGGCGTACCAAACTCTCCGACATCGAATTGGACGATTCGGTTAAGCCTACCTCAGCGCACAACGCACTCAACACGATCGTTGAGAACGGCAAACAGATCCAGATCCTGCGCGATAACATGCCTTTCGGGCACGCCGGCTCCGGCGAATTCGGAACCTATTTCATTGGTTACAGCCGTTCGCCCCGCACCATCGAGCAGATGCTCGAGAACATGTTTATCGGGCGGCCGCCGGGCAACTATGACCGCCTGCTCGACTTCAGCCGCGCCGTCACCGGGAATCTCTTCTTCGTGCCCACCGCGACATTTCTGGAAAACGTAACTGAAGAGGGGTCCATCGTTCCTTCTGCCGCCTCACCCGCGGCGGAGGCTGGGAGCGCGGGCATCCTGCCCGCTACCTCGGCCGTCGGGCTTGAAAGTGATGGCTCGTTGCATATCGGATCGCTAAAAGGAGACGTCGAACATGAATAACCTGCATCGCGAGCTTGCCCCGATTTCCGATGCCGCCTGGGCCCTTATCGAAGAGGAAGTGACACGCACGTTTAAGCGCCACCTCGCGGGCCGACGGGCAGTGGACGTGCGTGGGCCGGCGGGCACGGGCCTCTCCGCTGTCGGCACGGGCCACCTGCGGGAAATCGCCACGCCGGGGGACGGTGTCCACGCCCGCCAGCGGGAGGTGAAGGCGCTGGTCGAGTTCCGGGTTCCATTCGAACTCGAGCGGCAGCAGATCGACGACGTCGAGCGTGGCGCCAACGATTCCGACTGGGAGCCGGCGAAGATCGCGGCGCGCCGCCTGGCCTTTGCCGAGGATGGCGCCATCTTTGTGGGCTATGATGCCGCAGGGATCGTAGGCATCTGCCAGGGAACCAGCAACCCGAAGAAAACCCTGCCCGCCGACGTACGTGAGTACCCGCAAGCCGTTGCCGAGGCACTGAACCAGTTGCGGCTAGTCGGCGTCAATGGGCCTTACATGGCGCTGCTGGGATCCGACGCCTATACGAAGTTGGCCGAGACCAGCGATTACGGCTACCCCGTCCTCGATCACGTCAAGCGGCTGGTCGACGACAAGATCATCTGGGCGCCCGGCGTCCCTGGTGCCGTCGTGCTGACCACCCGGGGCGGCGACTTTGACCTGCACATCGGCCAGGACGCTTCCATCGGCTACCTCAACCACACCGACACCGCCGTCCACCTTTACTTGCAGGAGACCTTGACCTTCCTGCTCCTCACCACCGAAGCAGCCGTCGCCTTGGCTCCGCCTGCGGCACAGAAGAGTTGATGCCATGCGTTCCCGCACGGGCTGCTCCGAACACCAGGCCCTGGTGTGGTGTCAGGCCCTCGAAAGGGTGCTCACACCGCGACTGGCGCAGAGCGAAGCTCTGCGGCCTCAGTGCGTTGTGGACGTAACCGATCGCAGGGCTTCGCCCTGCGCAGCCGGCGTACAGGACGGCAAAATGCATCCCTCCGCATCCGCCCGAACTCTTGAGCATCTAATCTTGCGTATTGCATCGAGTGTTTAGGAGGGTCTTCTATGCCGGTCGTCCTTGCATGCAGCGCTTGCGGACGGAAGAACCGAGTACCGGCCAAGCACCTTGCCGGCACTGTTCGCTGCGGCGCTTGTAAATCGCCATTGGCGCCCCTTGCTGAACCTCTCCCAGTCGACGACACGACGTTCGATGAAGTGGTCCAGAACGCTGCGGTTCCCGTGCTCGTGGACTTCTGGGCAGAGTGGTGCGGGCCGTGCCGCGCGACGGCTCCAGAAGTCGCCCGCACCGCCGCCGACCTGGTGGGCAGTGCGCTGGTGTTGAAAGTGGACACAGAAAAGCACCCTCAAATTGCTGCCCGCTTCAATGTTCGTGCCATACCCTACTTCGTCGTGTTCTCTGGCGGCCATGTCGTGTCGCAGCAGGCGGGTGCAGTTGGCCACGCCCAGATGGAGCAGTGGCTGAGATCGGCTGCTCCAGTTTCGGCGTGAGAGACGATCCTTCTCGGGGCGGGCGCAGGGCGAAGCCCCGCGTTGGGTGGAGCCGGGATGAACTGACGCCGCAGAGCCGCGCTCGGCGCCACCCGCGATTTCATTCTTGAAACCCGGTGCGGTGTTTTGGCCCGACACGCCTCAGCGCCGATAGCCTGAATCTCCTAATAAACTTCTGGTTTTCGTAAAATCAGGAGAAAGCACCATCAGACTGGCCAACTTGGTGTAATGAGCGGCCATCTTCTTCGCAGCCAAGGCGGCCTTTTCTTCATTCTCAGCGAGATGCTCGTACTGTCGTTTCAGTTCGCGAACCGAGGCTGAGTCAGATTCCGAAGTCGCCGCCATCTCTCGATAGATCGCGACGATGCGACGGCACGACTGCTCCAAAGCTTCCTCCTGCAAAGCCAAGTCCTTGACCAGGGACGCTGCCTCGCTTTGAGTTAGCGCGGGCTCGCTGCTGGACGACTGCTGCGACAGGGTGAGGCATGGACAGGCGAACAGGAGCGCCGAAAAGAGAATTGCCCGGTGGAATTGCAGTTTCATATTGACCTCCTCATCTCTGAATCTGTCGAGCCTGGGTGGAAAGTTGGGCCGCCACTTCCTCCAAGCCGGACCGCCGGGATTGCCTCATCCCACGCTGTTCTTTCAGCACGCCGAAGACTGAATCGATGGATGCTCTGCCCTGCCGGTAAACAGCTCGCTCCTCCGGGCAGGCGCAACTTTGGCCTGCGGATGAGCGGAACCCCAACTTGTTTAGACTACATCATGTTATATATGCCGATCGCATTCATAATATGAGTCTCTAGCATAAAATCTGCTTATATTGTTTGGCGGGGCGTGGCGGAATCTGGGCTGGCGGGGGGCCGATCGCACGCCGACGAAGGAGCAGCCAGCCGGATCCTCGCCAACCAAGGGGCGACGAGGCTTCCCCCTCCGAGTTGCCGGGCTTGCCCACTCCTCGACGACGGACTTTCGAACGGCCCCCCGAAATCCGGCCTAAGTGACCCGGCAAGGCGCCAACGCAATCACCTGTTCTAAGGGAAGCGCTGGCACAGGAAGGGCGGTACCACTCTGGCTCGAAAATGCGAGCCGCGCAATTGCACCAACGTACTAGGGCTGGGTGACGAAACTTCGCGTCACATCCAGGACTGCACGGAAGGGCGGGGCTTCAGCCCCGCCGTAGGAAATGCTTGAGATTTTGGGGGCTTTAGCCCCTGAAGCGGCATGGCTTCAGGGCCTAAAGGCCCACCAAGAACTTGCCGCGCGGCGGCGGGGCTGAAGCCCCGCCCGTCCAAAGCGCTTAGATTCCAGGGATATGTTCGGCGAGGGAAGTGGCCTGTGCAGTAGCGGCCCGGGCGTCCGGCATGTTTGCGAATCCGCCGATGTAGCGGCCCTTGCGGAACATGCAAAGTCCGCCCAGGTATTGGTCGTCGGCCTGGAAGGCCTCGTCGGCAACGTGAGCCGGCGTGCCTTCGGTGAATCGCTGCCGCAATTGGTTCAAGATGGCGGCCGCGGAGCCGGGTGACTCTTCCATCACAACGAAGGCTTGCCCTTGCTCGTAGTGGGCTACGAAGCCGCGTTTCAGCAGGCGCAACCCCAGAACGCTCTCCGGAATCAAGCGCACTGAGGCCAGCTTCGCGGTGGGAAACCAGGAGAGAGCGGCGGGGGGTGTGACGCGGCCCGTGATCCGCTTTTCGGCTTCAGTGGCGAAAGCACCAAGCGCGGTTACCGCCCCCTTTTCGGGGCCTGCCGCAAGCTCAACGTAATACTTGCCCTTACAGAACAGGGCGCGGCGCGGCAAGACCTGGCCGCCCATGCCGAGCTTTTCAATGGGCATCTGGGGATCGAGATTTGACGAAAACACACCGTAGGCGGAGTCCGCGTCGTTCATCTCGAAGACATCGAAGGTGATGGATCCGCCCTTCGAGCGGCAGGTCACCCCCTGCATCTGAACCAGTCCGTACAGAATATAACCCTCGGCGCTCCCGTCCAGGTACTCGAACAGGTTATCGGGAGTGTAACTCCGCGTGACACCTCGCTGCTCCCATCCCGCCACGAGGTGGCAATCCGCCACGCCGGCCGCGCGCGCGACCGGCGCGACGGCCAGTACAGCGAGCAGCAGTGCGAGCACGCAAGTCGTTAACCCCGTGCTCGCCCCGGCTGTAGAGTCCGCCGATCTGGCCGTCAATAATCTGGTCAGCCAAGCCGCCGGCAATTTCACGCGAACAACTCCTGTGCGTGCGCCACCCGGCTCGCGACCTTCACGCCGTGCGGGCAATTCACCGTGCAGTTCGCGCAATCCCGGCAGCGCACGGCGGTGATCTCTTTGGGCAGAGCCAGGAAGTGCTCGCGGCCCAGGGAGAACTGGCCATATCCCTCGGCGTAGGTGAGATAACGCAGCAGGTCGGCCACCGGCAGGCCCTTTGAGCAGGCCCCGTCGCATTCCCCGCACATTCGGCAATAGAGTGGGGCGATGTGTTCGAGTTGCCGGGCCAGGAGTTTTTCCTCGGGCTCGCCAAACGGCCCCGCCATGGCCTTCAGGTTTTCCTGGAGCTGGTCCATGTCGGTCATGCTGGGGATGGTGGTGTTGACTTTCGGATTCTTCAGCACCCATTTCAGCGCGGCCAGCAGCGCCCCTTGTTTCGCGAGCTGCGGGTAAAATGACCGGCGGGGATTCCCGGGGCGGTAGCCTCCCGCCATCACCTTCATCGCGACCACGCCCATGCCCGCATTGCCGGCCTGCTCAATGGCCTCGCCAACACCCTTGGCCATCGTGAAGTTATAGGTGATCAGGACAACATCCACGGCGTTTGTCTTGACCAGCAATGGAATCATGCCTATCGGCTGGTGCGTGCTGACGCCGGTGAAACGGACTTTCCCTTGCTGTTTGGCCACCTGCTGAGCCTCAAACATCTCATCCGAAACACCCGTGGCCTTGTCCCGGCCGTGCAGGTACCAGATGTCAAGATAATCGGTGCCCAACTCGCGCAAGCTCGTATCCAAATCGCTCAAGAGGCTGTTCTTATCGACTCCGTCCGACTTGCTGGAGAGAACAAGTTCCTTGCGCTTTTTGCCGATCGCGGCGCCGACCATGCGCTCGTTGTTGCCATGCTGGTAGCTGCGCGCCGTATCGAAATAAGTGATTCCGATATCGGCTGCCCGCTCGATCACGCTGGCGTCGGAAGTGATCATGCAACCAAACCCTACAGAAGTGACCTTCAACCCGGTCTTGCCGAGGATTCGGTAACTTAGCTGCGGTGAAGAGTCCAGGGAAGATGATACGGCTGCCGACGGTGCTTCGACGCTTGCTTTGCCCGCGCTGGTGCGGGCGGCCAGCCCCACCACGGGAAGCGCCAATCCTGCTTGTAAGAAATCACGGCGAGAAGTACTCGGTTTCATGAAGGCGTCTCCTTATCAAATAGTCGTTCCACAATTAAGGCGCACCTATCATAAACGTTTCGATCCGTCCATGCCAGTCAAACCGGGAGCCCGGAAAATTAGGCCAAGAGGAATACAGGTATAATGAAGAACAGGGGTGAACGGCGCCCGACAACGCCGATGGAGTTGACTGGCCGGTGGCCGGTCTGGGTCGGCTTCGGTACGGCTGAAGGGTTCTTAGCCGCGAAGGAGGTCGTCGCCTATGTCGGAAGCAAGACAAGCCGCCCGCCCGAAAACCACCCAAAATACCCTGGCAGCTTTTGCGCTGCTGGTAGTCATGTTGGCCGTTCTCTCCGCCTGCGGAGTAGGGACCTCCCCAGCTCCGGGGTCTGGCGACCCGCCAGGCGTGCCTGTCTTAGCGACCACGCCAGCCGAGAACGGGGCAGTGATCCTAAGCATGAAAAGCACCACGGGCGCATCCATTCATTACACCATCGATGGATCCACGCCGACAACCTCCTCGCCCACCTACCAGGCGCCCATGCTCATTTTCTCCGATCTGACCATCAATGCGATTGCCGCGTCTTCTGGCGGCACCTCGACCGTAGCCACTTGGACCCTCCCCACGACTGTCCCGGCGGGCACGCTGGTCTGGTCCGACGAGTTCACCAATACGACCGGCTCTAACGCCCAACCCAATCCGGCAGTGTGGACCTTCAACGTCGGAGATTACTACTGCGGGTGGGACTCCTCCGCCAGCCCCTGTGACCCGGCAAACCCGAATGCTTACGTGGGCACAGACGGCTACCTTCACATCGTTGCCGAACAGCCTTCCCCGGGCGTTTACACCTCGGCCCGGCCGTGGACACAGGGGCTGTTCAGCGTCCTCTATGGGCGCGTCGAAGCGCGCATCATGGTCCCGGAGTCGCAAGGTATGTGGCCGGCATTCTGGACCATGGGCAATGACGTCGTAACCGACCAATGGCCTGCCTGCGGCGAATCTGACATCGAGGAACGAGTTGACGCGGCGACGAACCCCGACTGGAACCAGGGCACCATCCACGGCACCGGTTTCGCAACCCCGGGTCTGGGAACCAAGTACTACTTCCCCAGCGGCCAGACGGCTGCCGGTTGGCACACCTACGGCATGATCTGGCAGCCGGGCTCGATCGAGTACTATATCGACAACCCGTCCAATATCTACGCCACCTACACCCCAGCCAGCTTGAATTCGATCAGCGGCAGCGAATGGCCGTTTGATTCCGGCAACGGTCAGTATCTCATCTTCGACTTGGCGGTAGGAGGCACTTGGCCGGGTCCTCCCGCGAGTACAACACCCTTCCCCTCTGAGATGTTGGTAGACTATGTCCGCGTCTACGCATTAAGCATTAGCGGGGCGCTGGAGGCCAACCCTCGATGACGACGAAGTGCGAGGTTTTCTGCGCCGGGAATGCAGTAGCAGACGTGCTGGCGCGTCCGGTGGACGGGCTTACGGCGCCCGGCGGTAGCCAGCCGCTGGAGGAGGTGGCGCTGGGGCCCGGAGGTAATGGTGTCAACACCGCCATGGCGTTAGCCAGACTGGGGGTTCGGGTAGCCCTGGCAGCGCCGGTGGGAAATGACCGGCTGGGAGAAATGCTCCGCCAGGCCGTACGCGCCGAAGGCGTGGATGACTCCAACATGTTCGCGGTCAAAGAGGCGCGAACCTCGGCAAGCGTGGTGCTCATCGAATCGACCGGGGAGCGGCGCCTGCTGCACTTTCGCGGCGCGAGCGCGCACTTTTCGGCTTGCCACTTGAATTGGGACTCGGTGCAGGGCGCGCGCGTCTTTCACTACGCAAGCGCCTTTGCCCTACCGGCATTCGACGGCGAGCCCTTGGAGGGAACACTCAAGCGGGCCCGTGAACTGGGCTGCCTGACCTCAGTGAACGTCTGCTGGGATCAGCGCGGGCGCTGGTTGTCGATCCTCGAACCCGCCCTCGCACACACCGACTTTATCTTTCCCAACCGGGAAGAAGGAAAACAACTCACGGGCGAAACGGAACCCCAGGCTATCGCTCGCCGCCTGCGTAGCCTGGGCGTGAAGACCGTCATCGTCAAGCTGGGGGCGAAGGGCTGCTTTGTGGAGTCCCCCGAGGGCGCCTTCACCTCGCCGGGCTTCCCTGTGCATCCTGTTGACACCACCGGCGCGGGAGATTGCTTTGCCGCCGCGTTTTTGGCCGCCATCTGCCATGACAGCAACCTGGGCGACGCCGCGCGTTTTGCCAACGCCGCTGGCGCGCTTGCGACGCTGGGCATGGGAGGGGGAGACTCAGCTCCCACCAGGGCACAGGTCGTTGAGCTGTTGGGATAGCGCGGACCCCCGGTTTTGGGGTCCGCGGATTGTCCATGAGCCCGCGAGAAGCCGCGGACCCCAAAACCGGGGGTCCGCGCTACAAGTCGCGTTCCGAGAAGCGGCGCACAGCAAGGGCAAGAGCCACGGCGAGATACAAACAGGCATAGAGGATCATGGCCTTGCTGGGGACGGAGATGGCACTGAAGGGCGAGAAGCCCAGAGCACTCACAATTGGCGATTGCATCTCAAAGACGGCGCGCCGCCAGAGGGCTTCGCTGGGCATGATCAGGCTGGCGGTGATCCCTACGTTAAGGGCGCGCGGGCTGTGCGTCAAGGCGGCAGCTTGCTCGATCCATCCTCCGATAAAGGCGATTCCGTGCAGCCCGAGCACCACCACGCCGTTCGTCAAGGTGGAGAAACTGGCGCCCATCTGGAACGTCAGGCTAAGCATCAGGATGCATTCCAGCCAAATCAGGGCTACGCCGCGCAGCAAATGGTGAGGCAGTACTCCACCCACTGCGTGCAAGCTCATACGATAGGTTACTGCCGTTATCCCACCCACCATCAGGGCCACATAAGCTGTGACCATTCCGACAAAGCCCATCCACTTTCCCAACAGTAATTCCCAGCGCGAGATGGGCTTGGTGGCCACGGCTTGGATGGTGCCCGAGGCCAGCTCGCCTGAAAGTGTGTCCACAGAGGTTAGCACGGTCATGACCACTGCCATCAGGTCCACCGCGTAGAGGCCCACCATCAACAGCGCGCCGACTCCCTGGCGTTCGAGAAGCAGGTTGGTGTGAGGCTTCAGGTCCTTCAACTGAAAGTACAGACCGGTTCCGAATAGGCTCAGAAATGCCGCCCCTGCCGCCAAAGCCATCCAGAGCACCCTCTTTCGAGCAGCCTCACGGAAGGTTATGCCCGCCATGATCCAGGCGCCCATCACAGCCCCCCGTCCGTGCCGACGATTTGAAGGAACATCTCTTCGAGAGAAGTCCGCTGGGGAGTGACCTCGTAGACGTCTACGCCGCGCCCCACCAGGAAGCGCAAGATTTCCGGCAGGACCTCGGAACTGGCGACGGTCAGAGACAAGCACTCACCTTCCAGCTTCGCAGAGGATGCCCAGGGGGAAAGCCCATTCACGGCTTCCTGAGTGAGTTTTCGAACCCGCATGGTAACTCGCAGGGTCTCCTCGCCCGCGCCGTGCAACGCGCGCGTCTCCAGTACTTCACCATGCTTGATGAAAGCCACTCGGTCGCAGGTGATTTCGACTTCACTCAGGAGATGGGAATTCAGGAAGACCGTGGCGCCTCGCTCGCGCTGCGCCTTGATAACGTCACGCACCAGGCGCCGGCCCACCGGATCGAGCCCGGACGTGGGTTCGTCCAGGAAGATCAGCTCCGGATCGTTCAGCAGCGCCTGCGCCAGGCCGATGCGCTGCAGCATTCCCTTGGAGAAACCCCGCAGCCGCTTGTCTCGATGGTCCGCGAGGCCGACGAGGTCCAGAAGCGCAGGCGTGCGGCGGCGGAGCTCCGCCCGTGACATTCCGTAAAGGCGTCCGTGGAATCGGAGCAATTCGGCGGCAGTGAGCCAGTCATAAAAGCTGAAATGTTCGGGAAGGAATCCAATCTTGCGCCGAGTGGCAACCTCTCCGGCGGGCCGTCCCAGAACGCGAGCGCGGCCCGCGGTGGAAGCAGCCAATCCCAACAGCATTCGCATCGACGTCGTCTTGCCCGCTCCGTTGGGACCGAGGAAACCAAACACTTCGCCGCGCCGGACTTCAAGCGTAAGACCGCGCACGGCCGTGCGCTGGCCATAGACCTTGCGAAGCCCGTGCGTCTGGATGGCGGCGCTGTCAGCAGTTTGCAGAACGATCAACCTCTATGAGGATGTTCCCCTCCTTGGATAAGGAGGAGCTCGGGGTGGTTGACCGGACCCACCACCCCCTACCCCCTCCTCAACCGAGGAGGGGACTCATCTCGCGGCTATTCCAGCGATTCCGCCAGCGGCACCGCCTGGTCCGCACTGCCGAACCCGGTCAGCGAATAAATAATGCCACTTTTCACCCACAAGAGCGAGTAGCCGGGCATTCCATGCGCCCATCCGCGCAGCGTAATGAGCGTTCCCCGGACGCCGTCCACGCTTGTCGTTTCATACGAGCCTGCGTCCCTCGGGATGGGCACAACCAGGGTAGAGGTCCAGTCCACGGTCTCGCAGAAGGACTGCGCGTCCTGCGCGCTCATGCCCGCAGCTTGCAGGGCCAAGGTCGCTAGCTGCTGGATGTTGAGCTCCGGAGGAACGCTCACCGTCGGGCTGGGAACTTCCGCCAGCATCACGCATCCCGTCAGGTCGGCGACCGAGGGCGGCTTCTGCGCTTTGTTCTTTCCATGCTGGGCACACTGACCGTAGACGGCCGCCACCGCTTTGGGAATGTGAACAGCCAGCAGGGCTCCGTCGATGGAGGAGGGCAGTTGCAGGTCGCT
>Ga0181535_10005918_pt1 | contig 12886 bp, 7 predicted proteins | sample PEATcosm2014_Bin_44_FD_119774 | JGI IMG/M metagenome (GOLD analysis project Ga0181535, IMG submission 119774) | Peatland microbial communities from MTU Mesocosm Facility, Houghton, MI, USA - PEATcosm2014_Bin17_30_metaG | ecosystem: Environmental > Terrestrial > Soil > Wetlands > Peat | place...
ACCCTTGCGGGCACCCCCTTGGAGCGTAACGGCACAGTCTTCCACCTGCCCGGTTTCTCGCTGCAGGTCGCCCCGGAATGCAGCGGCATTCATTCAACCTGGGTGCTGTTGATCACCAGCCTCGTCGCCGCCCGCCTGTTGTTGCAGTCGCCCTGGCGCCGGACGGCCCTTTGCCTGGCCGTGATCCCGCTGGCCCTGTTGCGCAATGGCTTCCGCGTCCTCGTTATCGGCCAACTCTGCGTCCACGTGGGCCCGCAGATGATTGATTCGCCGATTCATCATCATGGCGGACCGCTTTTCTTCGTCTTGTCGCTGATCCCGCTGTTTCTGCTGCTTTATTATTTGCGGAAGGGGGAAGGCTTGGGACGCCGAACGTTACCCGACCGCCCTGCCCCCGGCGCTCCTGGGGTATAGAGAATCCATTTAGGCCGTGCCTACGGCGCTTGAAATCACTTCTGTTTCATTTCTACCAATAGACCGCGCCTATGGCGCTGCCATGGCGATTTCGCAGGTCGTTATATGCGGGAGTTTTGCGCCTTATCCAAGGGCCATTCTCCTGAGGGGACGCCAGATTTCCCCTGTCCCTTCAGGACGGTTTCATTTTTGACGCCAGCACCCGGCACGCTGTGCCGGGCTAATGTCCAGCGTCGCTTCGCGACCGCCGCATGGCGCCTTGAAGAATTTGCCCAACATAAACATCGAGGAACCTCACCTGACCTGACGGTTTATTAAAAAATCCCCATCGTCTCCAGCACGGCCCGGATGCGCGGGACCTCGTGCGTGCGAAACAAATCCGTTTTCCCCAGCGCGGCCAGCAGGGCAAAGAAGGGCTCGGCACTGCGCACTTCCTCGCGGAAAAAGTCGAAAGCGTGCGGCAGGGCATGGCAGATGGGAAAGCCCAGGTCCCGCAGGCGGAAGGTGTTCAAAAACACGTTCATCTGGTGACGCACCCGCACGGCGCTGTCCTGCAGGTTGCGGTAATAAAAGCCCAGCCCCGGATCGAGGAAGATCTTCTCCACGCCGCAGCGCTGCGCCAGCTCGACCTGGCGGGCAAAAAACTCGTGCAGCATCGGAATGGGATCCGCCTGCAAATCGAGGTTGCCCACTTCGCGCACATTTTTCCCCGCCACAAAACAGATGATCACCGCGGCATCGTGCGCGGCGACGAGGCGGAAAATATTTTCCGACCCTTGTGTGCCCGTGAGGTTGAGGATATTGGCGCCGGCGGCGAGGCTGGCGCGGGTCACGGCGGGCGAATAAGTTTCCACCGAGACCAGGATTTTTTCCGCGCGCAGGGCCCGGATCACCGGGATGAGCCGGGACTCTTGCGCGGCATCCCCGGCCCGGGCGGCGTTTGCCAGCGTGGATTCCGCGCCCACGTCGATGATGGCCGCGCCTTGCGCCGCGAGCACCCGCCCCCGCTGGATGGCCGCGTCCGCCGAGAGGCAGACGCTCTCGCGATACCACGAATCGGCGGAAAGATTGACCACGCCCATGATGGACGGGCGGGAGTTGAAGCTGAATTTTTGGCCGTCGATGGAAAACTCCCGGACGCGGGCCGCCGCGGCCGCGCGATGCTTTCCGAGCAGTTCCGCCAGTGTTTCAAGCGCCAGCATGACCTCAGGCTAAGGGGGAAACCCTGCGGCCGACAAGCCTGAACGAGCAATCGATCAACGAAAAATCGATGGTCAACCCGCCATGGGCAAATTATCCTGTCCGGGTGAGCATCCTGGAAGAATTACAATGGCGCGGCCTGTTGGCCGACTGCACGGATACAGCGGAATTAACCAAAAAAATCGCCGCCCCCATCACGCTGTATTGCGGCTTCGACCCCACGGCGGACTCGTTGCACGTGGGCAACCTGGTCCCGTTGCTGGGCCTGCGCCGGTTCCAATTGCTGGGCCATCATCCCATCGCCCTGGCCGGCGGCGCCACCGGTTCGATCGGCGATCCCAGCGGCCGCAGCACCGAGCGCCAGTTGCTCACCAAAGAACTGCTGGACCATAATATCGCCACCGTCAAAACGCAGCTCGCCAAGCTGCTCGATTTCGAGACCCCGGTGAATCCCGCCCGCCTCCTGGATAACGCCTCCTGGACGCAAAACATCTCCTTCCTGGATTTCCTGCGCGATGTGGGAAAACATTTCTCGGTCAACCAGATGGTGTCCAAGGAAAGCGTGCGGGCGCGCATGGAAGACCGCGAATCCGGCATCAGCTACACCGAGTTCAGCTACATGCTGCTGCAGGCCTTCGACTTTTATCATTTGCGGAAGGATTATAACTGCGAATTGCAGATTGGCGCCACCGATCAGTGGGGCAACATCACCGCCGGCATCGACCTGTGCCGCAAGCGGCTCAGCACCACCGTTTTCGGCCTCACGTTTCCGCTCATGACCAAGGCTGACGGCACCAAGTACGGCAAGACCGCCACCGGCACCGTGTGGCTGGATGCCAAACGGACCAGCCCGTACCGCTTCTATCAGTTTTTCATCCAACTGGAGGACGGCGACGTCGTCAAGATTTTGAAGATGCTCTCGTTTGCCAACCAAGCCCAGGTGTCGGAATTGGAGCAGCAGCACGCGGCGAATCCCGGAGCCCGCGCGCCGCACAAATTCCTTGCTCGCGAGCTGACCGAATTGATCCACGGCAAGACCGCGGCCGACGACGCGTTGCGCGCCAGCGAAATCCTGTTCGGTGGCAAACTCGATGGCATCGCCGAGAGCACGTTCAACGAGATCGTCGGTGAAGTGCCCACCAAGGAGATTGCCAAGACCCGGTTGGAAGGCGCGGGTCTACCGCTGGTGGAATTGCTGGTGCATGCCGGCTTGTGCCCCTCCAAGGGACAGGCGCGGAAGGGCGTGGAAGGCGGCGGCGTAAACATCAACAATGTGCGCGAAGCCGGCGCCACGCGGGCGGTCACCACGAACGATCTGCTATTCGGCAAACATCTTCTCCTCCGCAAGGGCAAGAAAAACTACGTGGTGGTCATGGCCAAGTAACCGGCGGCAGCCGACGTGAGGAGAAGGCGAACCACAAACAGAGTGGCCCCGTCGGCCTTTATTTGGCGACCGTGTTCGTGCCGTAGGCCAACCTGGCCCGGGCCGCATCCAGTTCGCTGAGACCATTGTCGGTCCATTGGCCGATCACGCGGTCGTACTGCGTGTCCCGCGGCGACAGCACGGCGCAGGGACTGTTGCCCACGCCGTCCTTGCATTCATCCTCACAGGCCGAGGCCCAGCAGATGCGATAGTGCATGATGGATTTGTAATCGTACGGCAGGCTGCTCACCAGCCAGTTGGTTTGCGCGATCCAGTCATAATCCGGCGCCCGGCCCGCCTTGATGTGGTCGTAGTGGACGGTCAGGTATCGGTCGCGGTCCCAGCGCTGGTGCTCGTGGGAGAAGCCCAGCACGTGGCCGAGTTCGTGCGTGGGCATCCATTCGTTCTCGCGCCACCAGAACGAGGTGATGTTGATATCCGTACGCACGCCCGGCTTATAACCCACCACACTTGTATTGTTGCCGGCGTTGGTCTGGCCGGTGAAATTCACGTATTCCACCTGATTTGTCCGCGGAATGAATTTGATTTTGGCGCCGGTATCCATCCAGCGCTGCATGGCGCGCAACGCGAGCGCTTGCTGCGGGGGCGTGAGCTTGGTGATGTCGTAGGGGATGATCCCGTCCGGCCAAGGCTGCGGCCGTTCCTCCCCTTTCGCCTCGTGGGCGGGATCGGAATCCGCGGGCGCGGCCGCAAGGCCAACCGCCATGATCAGCAGCACCGCCCAAAAAACAATCGTTCGCATGACCGGATTTAAGCAGGAGCCACCGGCGGATGCCAAAGGAAAAGAGGTCGACGTTTGTAATCGGTAAAGAGGGGTGTTGCGGGGCAAGATTGGATTTTAGACACGCCAGTGTCTAGGCCGCTCCTACGGAGCTCGAAATCCTTTTGATTTCAGTTCTATCAATAGGCCGCGCCTACGGCGCTGGAATGGCGATTTCGCAAGTCGTGATATGCGAGAGTTTTACGCCTTATCTAAGCGCCATTCTTGGTTAACCCCTTTTGTGCCCGGCACAGCGTGCCGGGTACTTGTGGCGGAAATGAAGGCGTCCTGAAGGGACAGGGGAAATCCGGCGTCCTTCCAGGACGCATGAATTTGTTTGGCGCGAGACCAGACACTGGCGTGTCTGGCTACTCTCCTCTGTCGCTCCGCGACACTTCCCTTTACCCACCACAAACGTCGAGAAAGCCTTTTTCCTGGCCCAGACCCAAAATACAAGCGGCGAGGCCAGATTCCAGAAAATGGGGCGTGCATTTGCGGGCAGGGTCTCCCACAATTTTTCCCATGGCTGTTCCCGGAAAACTTGCGACGGCGTGGTTGTGGTTGCTCCTGGCTGGCGGCCCGGGGCGCGCCGCCGACTTGGTGGACCAATGGATTGGCGCCCAGACCAACCTGCACACCTGGTCGGCGAAAATCGTGGAAACCCGCGTTTACAAGACCCTGTCCCAGCCGCTGGTGTCCACCGGCGCGGTCTGGGTGGCCGTGCCCGACCGTTTCCGTTGGGAACTGGGCCAGCCGCCGCAAACCATCGCAATACGCCAACCGGATGAACTCACGATCATCTATCCCCGGCTCAAACAGGCGGAGAAATATCCGTTGCGGGCCGATCAACCCGGTCCGTGGAAGGATGCGCTGGCCTTGTTGGACGCCAGCTTTCCCCGCAGTCGCACCAACTTGGAAACGCAATTCCAAATCCAGGGGCTGGCCCAGACGAATGGCGTGGCCACGCTTTCGCTCCGCCCGCGCCGCGCGGCTGCCCGTAAATTTGTGGCGGGGCTGGCCATCAGCTTCCGCACGGACGATTTCTCACCGGTCGCCACCGAGTTGACCTTCAGCGACGGGTCCAGCCTTCGGAACGATTTCAGCGGCGGGGTGGCAAATCCGCCGCTGGCGCCGGAGTTGTTTTCGGTGACGCTGGGGTCTGATTTCACCGTGGTGCAGCCCCTGAAATGAAAATCACCTTCGTCTATCCCCGCTTCGAGAAGTTTCTCCGCAGCGTGCCGGAATTGGACGCGGGCCTGATTGACTACTTTCTGGGTGATTACACCACGCCGCCTTCGCTGGGCATTCCGCTGCTCGCGGCGCTCACGCCGCCGGAAGTCGCGATCGAGCTGATTGACGACAACAGCGGGCAGGCGGTGGATTTTGACCGCGAGACGGACCTGGTGGCCATCAACTGTTTCACGCCGCAGGCCACGCGCGCGTTCGAACTGGCCGACCAATTCCGCGCCCACGGCAAGAAGGTCATCCTCGGCGGGCTGTTCCCGACGTTCAGGCCGGACGAATGTCTCCAGCACGCCGATGCCGTGAACACCGGCGAGGGCGAGCCGACCTGGCCGCAAATCCTGGCCGATCTCCAGGCTGGAAAGCTCCAGCGCCGCTATGACGGCGGCTGCTCGCTGGACGCCGCGAAAATCCCGGCCGCCCGGCGCGAGATTTTTTACCGTCACGAACAATACGACTGGGACGAGGATCTCATCCAGGTCATGCGCGGCTGCATTTACCGGTGCGCCATGTGCCCGCTCCCGCAACAAATGGGCGATCGCCTCCGCTTCCGGCCCATCGAACAGGTGGTGGCGGAAGTGCGTTCGCTCAAGCATGAGAACGTCTATCTGGCCGACGATCTCCTGTTCCTGCCGCAACGGCGCGTGCGCGAGTATTCACTGAAACTCTTCGAGGCGCTGGCCCCGCTGGGCAAGAAATTCTTCGTCAATTCCACCCTGAGTTTGAACCTGGACCCGGCCTTCCTGGACGCAGCCGCGCGGGCGGGGGTGAAGAATTTCTATTGCACGATGAATGTGGAGCCGGTGTCCATCCGCGCCTTGCAGGGAGGCCAACGCGAACGCCAGGCGCTGGCGGACCTGGTGAAAACGCTGCAGGACCGCGAAATCCGCTTCTTCGCCTCCGTGGGCCTCGGGCGCGATTGGGATGACCTCGGCGTGGCGGATCGCACCCTGGAATTGTTATCGGCCGCGAACGTGCGCACAGCCGAGTTTTTCATTTTCACGCCGTTCCCCGGTTCGCCGCATTGGGACCGGATGTTGAGCCAGCAGCGCATCTTCGATTTCGAATGGTCGCACTACAACGGCTCGCACGTGGTCGCCCGGCCGCAGAACCTGACGCCAGACCAGTTGCGCGAACAATTCATCCGGCTGTGGCGCGAGTTTTTCCGGCTGCAGAAGGACCGCCACGCCGCCGCGCTCGAGCCGGCCACCTGGCAGGACGGCGTGCAGGTGCTCGGCAAACCGCTCCAGCGGCAGGGCGCGCGCGATGAGGCCGCCATTACCGGCATCGGCCTGTTCAGCCCCATCGGCCACGACGCGGACACGGTCACCGAGGCGCTGCGCCACGGGCGGCATGGCCTGGCGCCGGTTGGCCGCTTTGACGCGAGTCATTTCCGCACGAACCTGTTTGGTGAGATCAAGGATTTTAATGCCGCCGACTGGTTCACCCCCGCCGAATTGGCCGAATACGAGGACCTGTATTTGCGCTACTCCATCGCGGCCGCGCGCCGCGCCCTGGCGGATGCCGGCGTGGTCCCGGTGCCGGGCCAAGTCCGCCGCGACATCGCCCTGGTGCTGGGCACCTGCAACGGCGGCCTGACTTCCGCCGAGGCGGAATATGCGTGGAAGCATGGGCGCAGCGCCCGCCCGTTCGACGAGGCCATGAACCTCCAGGCGCAGTTGTATGGCTTCGGCAAGGCCCTGGCCAGCGCCTTGCAAATCGGCGGCGAAGCCTGGATCGCCACCACCGCCTGTTCCTCCACCACGGTGGCGCTCGGCTTGGCGCAAACGCTGATCAATCGCGGTTATTACGACACCGTGCTCGTGGGCGGGGCCGACGTGCTTTGCGTGGCCAACGTTTCCGGCTTTGATGCCATCAAGGCCACGTCCACCGGCCGCATGGCGCCCTTTTCCACGCCGCCCGGCTTGAACATCGGCGAGGCGGCCTGTTTCTGGGTGGTCGAGGACTTGGAAAAGGCCCTCCTGCGCGCCGCCCGTTGCCGGGGGCGGATTGTGGGGCACGCGACGACGTCGGATGCCTACCATCCCACCACGCCCGACCCGCGCGGCCAGGGCGTCACCCGCACGCTGGCCAACGCCCTCGCCGATTCCGGTCTCACGCTCGCCCAAATCGGCTGCATCAACGCCCATGGCAGCGGCACCGAGGCCAACGACAAGGCCGAAACCAAAGGCATTGCCAAATTTCTCGGCGCCCAGCTCTTGCCGGTGGTTTCCACAAAATCCTATTTTGGCCATTGCATGGGCGTCACGGGCATCCTGGAAGCCACCAGCCAGTTGCTGGCCATGAACGAAAACTTCATTCCGCCCACGCTCAATTTTTCCGAGCCGCGCCCCGGCTGCACGCTGGACTATGTCCCGAACACGCTGCGCGAGCAGCAATACGATGCCTTCCTGTCCGCCAATTACGCGTTCGGCGGCAACAATGCCGCCGTGACCATCGCGAAATGGGATGCCGTGGTTCCGCCGCGCCGGCACGCCGCCGGCCGCGTGGTGGTGACCGGGCTCGGCGCGGTGACCTCCCTCGGCCTTGGCGTGCCGGCCACGCTGGCGCAATTGCGGCGCGGTGCGGTGGGCCTTTCACCCGTCGCGAATTTTCCGCTCACCGGCCAAACCTCGCGCCTGGCGGGCCAGGTCGCCGATTTTTCCGCGGCGCAGGTGGACCGGCGGCTGGATTTTTCCGGGCTGAATCCCATCAGCAAGTTTGCCGTGGCCGCCGGGCGGCTGGCGCTGGAACACGCCGGCCTGAAAATCAACGCCGCCAACGGCGATGACGCCGGCGTGGTCATGGGCGTTTGCAACGGTCCGTCCGAAATGGGTCATCTGGACAGCGTGTTTAGCAGTTCCAATTACGCGGCGAACATCCCCAGCTTTTCCAACATCACCTCCAATTCCACCGCCGGCTGGGTATCGCTCCTCCTGTATCTCAAGGGGGTGAACGCCTCGTTATCCGCCGGCCCGCACGCCGGCCTGCAAAGCCTCGCTTACGCCTTCGACGCGTTGGCTGAAAAGCGCGCCCGCGTTATTCTCGCCGGCGCGGCGGACGAGGTGTATGGCCAGACGTTTTACAATTACGACGGCATGGGCTTCCTGTTTGCCGGTGAGGAAGAGCAGGATTACCGGCTCCGGCTGAAAGCGGATAAACGCAAGGTGCTGGGCGAAGGCGCGGCCATGCTCGTGCTGGAAACCGCCGAAGCGGCCGCGGCGCGGGGCGCCCCGGTGCTGGCCGAGGTGCTCGGTTACGGCATGAGCATGGACGCGGAGGGGTTTCTGGCCGCGAATCTGGGCACGGCCGGCCTGCGACATGCGGTGCAACTGGCGTTGTCGCGCGCCGGCGTGGCCGCGGAAAAAATCGGCTTGCTCGTCTGGGCGCCGCAAGGCAATCGGCAGGATGAGAAGGTTCTGAAGGTGGGCGCGGAGATTTTTGGCGACCGTTTCGCGCAATTGCCGCTCGCCGGCACGACTTTCAACACCGGCTTCATCGAGTCCGCCTCGATCCTGGTGGGACTGGCGGCCGCGCTGGCGGCGGGCGACGGCGCCGAGCTTTGGCCGCAACGTACGGGCTTGCCGGAACTGGACGAACGCCGGTTGACCGCGGCTCCGGAATACCTGCTCGCGTTGGCCAGCACGGATGTTGGCTATAACTTCGCCGCCGTGTTCCGGCGCGGCTGGCAGGCCTGAGACGAGGAACGGGATTATCGCCGCCGGGTGCCGGGGGCAAAGTGGTAACCGCCGTGAATGCGGCCGCCGCGCACGCGACCGGGGAATCCGCCCGGAGCGGCCCCGGGCCGGACCTTTTCTTCCTCAAACAGCGCCGTGTAGCGATAATCGAATTTTTCCAGTTTCACCCGCTCGATCTTCTTGCTGATGAACCGTTCAATGGCGAACACGTGCGGCGCGTCCTCCGCCACCATGATCGTGAAGGCATCGCCGGAATGTTCCGCGCGCCCCGTGCGGCCGATGCGGTGAATGTAATCCTCCGGATGTTGCGGCACGTCATAGTTGATGACGTGGCTCACCTCGGCGATATCCAGGCCACGCGCTGCAATATCGGTGGCCACCAGCACCCCGAAGCGCCCGTCGCGGAAGCCTTCCAGCGCCTGCTCGCGTTCCTTCTGCGTGCGGTTGGAGTGCAGCACCGCCACGGCGTGATTGTTGCGCTTCAACGTGCTGGCGATGCGGTCGGCCCCGTGCTTGGTCCGGCAAAAGATGATCACTGAATCGCATTTCACGCGGTGCAGCAGTTCGAGCAGCAAGTCGGTCTTCTGGGCATCCGCCACCGGATAAATCACGTGCTTCACCGTTTCCGCGGGGGAGCGGCGCGCGCCGATCTCCACCGTCTCCGGATTCTGCATGGCCCACTGGATGAGCGTCTCGATTTGCGGCGGAATGGTGGCCGAGAAGAGGGAGGTGTGGCGCTGGCGCGGACATTGATCAACCAACTTCCGCACGTCCGGAAGAAAGCCCATGTCCAGCATCCGGTCAGCCTCGTCCAGCACGAGAAACTGCACCTTGTCGAACCGCACGGTGCGCTGCTCCAAATGATCCAGCATGCGTCCGGGCGTGGCCACCACGATGTCGGTGCCGGCCTTCAATTCGTCGTTTTGCTTGCCATAGCCAACGCCGCCGTAGACCACGGTGACTCGCAAGTCGGTGAACCGGGCGTAGTCGCGGATGGCGGTGTCCACCTGGGAAGCCAGCTCGCGGGTGGGCTCCAGCACGAGCGCGCGCGGGCCGCCGGGTTGGTGTCGTCCCAGCTTGGAAAGGATGGGCAGGCCGAAGGCTGCGGTTTTGCCGGTGCCCGTCTGGGCGCTGCCGATGATGTCTCGGCCGGCGAGAATGAGCGGGACGGCGCGAAGTTGAATGGGTGTGGGGTCCACAAAGCCCATCGCTTTCACGCCCTCCAGTACGATTGAAGAAAGACCTAATTTACCAAAAGGCATAAATGAGATTAGCACGTTCGCTTTCCAAGGAAAGCAAGGAATTTTCGCCCGCTGCGCCGGGCCGACGGACCCAACAAAAAAACCGGCAACTTTGATTGCCGGTTTTTTTGGAAAAGAGAGCGGTCTCAGGCCTTGGCGCGGGCCATCACGAAGCGCCGGCGGACAATTTCCAAGGCGCCCATACCGAGCAACAGCAAGGCAGCGGTGGCGGCCACATCCGGCACCGGAAGCGTGGGGGTCGAGAACCCGGGGCCGGAACCGGTACTCGTGGTGAGGCCGCCGCTGGACGTGTCGACGACGACATCGGCATTCAAAGTGGTGGTGGTGAAATCAATGGTGGCGGTGCCGGCGATGGGCGTCGCAATCGGCGCGGACCAAGTGACACAGGTGTCAACGCAGCCCGAGACGTCCGTGCCGGACAACTCGGTAACAATGGTGTTCGCCTGAGCCGCAAAACTGATCCCAATAAGGGACGCAAGAATGATCAACTTCTTCATGCGCGCCTTGAAAGCAGTTGGCATGCCGGGGGGAATGTTTTTATAAAGCGTATTTGTAAGGTGCATATAATAAATGTATTATAAATTGTAAGTTGCGCCATTCCAGTGTTCCGGACAGGGGAAATCACCTGAAATTGTGTAAAATCCGCCGACAAATAAGCAGCTTCGTAATCGTCGGTTCCGCCATGCTGGGACGCCGTCTATTTCAGCTCGCCCAACATCTGCTTCGCCGAGGCGGCGAGCGGGGCGGGGAGTTTCAAATCCAGGGCCTTCTGCAGATTGGCTTTGCCGTCCGTCCGGTTCTTTGAGTGGAGCTGGGCGGTGCCCAGGTAATAGAACACTTCCGGATCGGCCGTCAATTTGGCGGCGCTTTGGAGGAGCGGAGTTTGGGCGCGGCCGTAGTCAGCGCGTTGGACCAGGATGATTCCGAGGACCTTGGCTGCATTGGGATCATCCGGCAGGGCATGCTGCACTTTGGTGGCCAGGCTGTAAGCGCGATCAAGTTTGCCGGGGTCGGCGGCGTAGAGCCGGGCCAGTTCCTTTTGTGCGGGCGTGAAGTCCGGGTACTGCGCCAGCGCTGTTTCAAAGGCCTGTTCAGCGGTGGCCATCTGGTTGGCCGCCATCGCGGCGACGCCGCGGGCCATGAGCGCCGGCACATCATTTGGCTCGGTTTTCAGTGCCGCGTCGATTCGTCCGGCAGCGGTCGCGGCCTGCGCGGGCGCGGCGGCGAGGGCGATGAAGTCGAGCCATTGGCGGGCTTGTTCCGCTTGCGGGGCGGGCAGATTCTGGGCGAGGGCGCTGTGCAAAGCCGTTTCGGCGTCAGACACCCGGCCGATGCTATAGGCCGCCTGGGCATAATCAAAAAGCAGTCCGGCGTCGTTCGGCTGGTTTTGCAGGGCTTGCTGGAGGGTGCCGGCGGCCAGGCTGTAATCGCCGGACGCGAAGGCTAGTCGGCCCAGATTATGCGAGGCTTCAGGGTCGTAAGGCGCCAACTGGTTGGCGGCCTTGGCCATTTCGTAAGCCTTCTTGGTGTCCTTGGCAGCGTAAAGCCGGGTGAGGTTGACCATGGCCCCGAGGTTTTTCGGGGCAGTGCGGAGCACCGCCTCGTAGGCGGCAATCGCCTGGTCATGGTTTCCGGCCCGCTGGTAGATGACCCCGAGCCGGGACCAGGCAACGGGATCAGCGGCTTTTTCGGCCACCCGCTTTTCCAGGCGGGCTTGCGCGGCGGCATCCGCCGTGGCGGGATTGATCGCCAGATTGGAGAGACAAAGTCCGCATTCCGCACGGCCCGGGAAGCTGGCGCCGGACTGCCAGGCGCGCTGCAACGCGGTGCGGGCGGCCGTTTCGTCATCCGCCATGTAGTTGGCCATCCCGGCATGGAACTGGATTTCAGGGTCGTCCGATTTGGCGGCGCTTTCCCTCAATAATTCCCGGGCCGAATCATAAGCGCCGCGCTTGAAATCGATCCAGCCCAGCGTGTCCGCTGTGGAGGGATCGAACGGCGATAATTCGCGGGCGCGTTGGGCCAGTTCGTGGGCACGGTCCAAATCATTCAGGTATTCCTCATACTGGTAGGCCAGGTTGTTCAGCGCCGAGCTGGATTTGGGGTCGATTTGCAGCACCTTCTCATATGCGTTGGCCGCGCCGCGGTGATCCTGGCTGGCGTCATAGATTCTGGCGGCGATCATCAAGGCCGAAGTGTTGCTCGGAGCTCGGGCCATGACGGCATTCAGTTGATCCAGGGCCTTCTCATTCTGGCCCGCCAACGAATAGGTTTGTGCCAGCAAAAAGGAGATCGGCTGGTTGGTTGGATCCGCCTGCAACCCTCGTTGCAGGGTCGCTTCGGCCGCGGGGTACTTTCCCTGGGCCAGCAGGATTTGGGCGGAAAGGATCGGGAGGGCCATCTGTTTGGGATTCCGTTGGGTTTCCTGGTCTACCAATTGCTGGGCGGCCTCAAATTGCTTCTCGCTGAGATCCAGTTGCACCAGCTCATCGAGGGCTGGGAGGTTGCCGGGTTGGAGGCGCAACACGCGTTCAAAGGCCTGGCGCGCGCCGGCACTATCCTTGGTTTGCAGCAAAGCCACGCCCTGCCGCAGCACCACCTGCTCGTTGGTGGGATAGGCCTTCTCCAACGCCGCGTAAATCTCCAACGCGTCATTGACCCGGTTGTGGAGCCGATACGCATCGGCCAGCAACAGTTGCGCCGGGGCCAGGGCGGGCTGTTTCCGGCGCAGGGCTTCCAAGGACGCAATGGCGGGCTCGACGTTGCCGCTTTTGATTTGGGTCTCCGCGAGCATTACGATGGCCTCGGTGAAATTCGGATTTAATTCCAGGGCGCGGCTGAAACTGGTCGCCGCTTTGTTCAGGTC
>Ga0181535_10005919_pt1 | contig 12882 bp, 13 predicted proteins | sample PEATcosm2014_Bin_44_FD_119774 | JGI IMG/M metagenome (GOLD analysis project Ga0181535, IMG submission 119774) | Peatland microbial communities from MTU Mesocosm Facility, Houghton, MI, USA - PEATcosm2014_Bin17_30_metaG | ecosystem: Environmental > Terrestrial > Soil > Wetlands > Peat | place...
ATGCCCATGTACGGGTCTACCGCACGGACCTGATGGGCGCGACTACGTTTCTGCTGGAACCGGCGAGCATCTCCGTCTCCACCTGGAACTCAAGCCGATGAGCCTTCGGCAAATTCCGAGTCCTCGATCGGATGGGTGCGGTAGTCAGCAATGATGGCCCGTGCCTCCTCCGCCTGTTCCGGAGCGACCTGCACGACAACGCCACCGACACCCGGCAAAACATCTTGAGGTGAATCCAGCGAGGTCACTACCGCTTCAATGCCCGCGGAATCGAGTAGTCCCTTAACGACCAGTGCTTCGCTTTCGCGTTCGGTATCAAAGACGGTGGTCAGTGTCGAATCATTCGCTTCGAGAGCCATTGTCCCTCCATTTCGCTTCGATGCCATCAGGCCAGTTCAGCGAAAGGTATTCCGTGAAGATACATAGCTCCGAGAAATACCTACTCTGAAATCGCGCCGGTCATCGGCAAAAGCCGCAAACACTGGCGCGCCTATAGAGATCGTATTACTCTCCGGATACGGATGGTAGAGGTTGCGGTCTAAAATTCCAGAGCTTTAGCTGAAACGGATCGGGCCAGCAACTCCGGTACCGCAAAGTCGCCGCGATGGGCGCAACGGTCGTATTGCTGCGGCCATCTAATTAACGGCCAAAACTTGCCTTTTTTCGCCGGGGGTGTTCTATGGGGTTACCGCGACATGGACATGAGGATCACGAAGGTGCCAAGCAAGCAGAGCTGGCGGAAGAAGCTCGCAAGCTTCGAAGGTTGCAGATCATGATGAGCATGGTAATGTCGGTGCTTAGCCAGGACTCCAACATGACCCTGGAAGAGGCTTCCGAGATGGCGGCCGACGCCCGGCGGGCTGCGCTGGCAATGTTCCCCGGCAAAGAACTCGCCTACGATCTCATCTATCGTCCCCGATTGCAGCGGATTATGAACGAACGCTTCCGTCTACAGTAGGCCGGCTTTGGCCGACGCTGCTGGAGTTGGGAAACTCATCGCCTCCGAAGGTTTGTCAGTGGCTGGGCTCGTGATCGATACGCGCAAGGCGGATATTTAGAGTGCCCCAAAAGAGCCGCGTTCTCACCTGCACCATGGTGTGGCTGGAATCATCGGAATACCAAATCCATACCTTGCCGCGGTTTTTCAACTCGCCAGCGTCAGCCGAAAGCAGTATACGGACCGTCTGGTAGGTTCCCGCATCGGTTTTAATCTCTTCGCGAGCCTCGGCTACGGCGCGCACGTTTACCGTCTGTCCGCCATCGTTCAGCGGGAACATGGAGGCGCGACCCGGTTCCAGTTGCAGCGAGGCCAGGTAGTACATACCCGAAAGCACATCGGTGACACAGCCGGGGGTATCCTGTTCGGTATGTTTGATTTGTCCGGTGCGCAAGTTGCGTTCGTCGAGAACGGCCTTTCGCCGCACCTGGTCGAAGTGGATGTTGGTTTGGCGTTGATGCAGCCCTTCTTCGGATTGCTTGTTAATGCTCAACGAACAGAAGCTGCGGCGATCAAAATAAGATTCGAACCGGTCCTGAACCCGGTAAAGCATGGCGATGACGCCAATTGAATCGGCGCTGGCGGTGACGCGCTCCTCCGTGCCGGCGGCATCAATCCGCAAGCTGGCCGTTCCCGCTTTCCACAACCTCCACTCGGCGTCGTAGTGCAGAACCGTGCCGTGAGGGAAATGGAAGGCCGCGGGAACCGGCCGGATCATGGATGCCGGGCCAATGGTGTCTACTGCACCGGGCTGCTGCGCATCCAGCGTGCGGGCAAGCAGCGCAGTCACCATCAGGAAAAACAAAATCAGGGCGTGCGGGCGTCTATATCGCATGACTCAGTTAACGAGGATACCAAATGAGCTTTGCGATCAGGACAACGACAACCAGCAACGCTCCTAGAATGGCATTGTACTCGCGGTGCCGAAGGTAAAGCTCCAGTGAAAAGCCTGAGCCAGGATTCGAAATACTGCTAAGGCGCGGAATAAGCCGCGGTACGCGGGAAGCGTAGGCGCCGTATCCCGGAAACTTCGATTGCAAAAACACTTCTTCGGCGCGAATCACCGGCACGTAGATGGCGGCGAACATCGCGAAAATCAGCACCACAACCCAGACGTTTTGGGCGGCGACCGCAAAACCAACCGCGATGATGATGGAGCCAAGATATAAAGGGTTGCGAGTGTAAGCATATGGTCCGGTGGTGGTCAATTCCTGGTCCTTCTTAACGTGGCCGGATGCCAAGGCGCGCAAGATTACACCGATGCTCGCCACGGCGGTTCCCAAAATGATCGAACCCCAGTTCGGCCGGGCCAGCCAAAGATACAAGGCGGCGAAGACGAATCCGAGAGGCACTCGGATTCGCCGTGCAATTCCGCTCCAGCCTTTCGAGCCGCTTCCGCTCAAGACGTTTCCTGTACTGCCGCACGATTCTGCTGCTGCAGCAGCGTGTGCGCGGCGGCCGCCACCTCGGCAGGCGATATCGATTGCAGGGCTGGGTCCGGGATGGCGGTATGGTGATAACTGGTCGCGCTCTGCCGGCTGCGCAATATGACGCTGCGCGTGCCCCGAGGGCCGTTGCGCTCTGGATTTGTAGGTCCGAACAGGCCCACCACCGGTACCCCAAGCGCTGCCGCAAGATGCATGGGGCCGGTGTCGCCGCCAATAAAAACTTCCGCCCGGCGCGTGAGTTCGATCAGTTGCGAAACGCTGCAGGAAATCGCTTCCGCGGCACCGCCGCTGGCTTCCGCGACTTGTTGCGCCAGATGCTCCTCACCGGGGCCGAAATTCACCAGCGAGCGGAGGCCGACTTCAGCAAGCCGGTGAGCGACTTCCGCGAAAGAAGATGGCGGCCAGCACTTCGCTCCCCAACCGGCGCCCGGGTTAAGTATGCAGAAACGGAAGGGGTCCTCACTATGCGCCTTAGTCGTGCGGGTTGGGGCGGAACGATCGCTCAGCAACTGCTCGCACCACTTCATCGAATTGGCATCGTGGGGAAGCAAGGGCGCACAATCGTCAAGCGGAATGCCGGCCACGGCGGACATGAGAGCAAGATTCTGTTGTGCAACGTGGCTGCCCGAAAACGGCACCGCATGCCGGTAAAAAATCGCGGCGGGAGCCTCTCGCGGTTTGCTTTCGCCCCAGCTTTCAGCAACGCCGCTGAGTCGCGCAATAAGGGCTGAACGGATCGCGCCTTGAACGTCGACCACGCGCTCGTAGCCGACGGATCTGAGTTCGGCGAAGCATGTACGCATTTCCTTCCAGGTCGCCGGCGAAACTGGATTCGAGCGTAAGGTGCGAATGTCGACGGTAAATAAATCGTCGACCAGCGGCCGCTCCCGGCTGCGCTCGCCACGGAGCGCAAACCCCAAAGAGCACAGCAGCTCCGACCAGCGCTTCTCGACCACCCAGCCTATTTTGCACTCGGGCAACGCGGCGCGCAGAGCGCTCGCGGCAGCAATCGCATGAATGAGGTCACCCATTGCGCCAAGACGCACAACGAGAATACTGCGAGGCGGATCCCGCCGGATCACCGGCGCATGCTGGGAGGGAGAAGAGTTCATCACTGCCTAACGTTTCTCCTCCACATTACCAAACTCGCCCGCGGGAACGCTGCTCGAAGCTGCGGGAGCGGGAGTGATTTTGCTCAGCAACGCCGAGGTCGAGTGATCTTTAGGGTCGCCGACAATCTCGACGCGGCCACCGTAAGCGATGACCTCATCACGCTCGGGAACACTGTCGACAGTGTAGTCGGTACCTTTGGCCTGCACCTCGGGGCGCAGTTCGCGGATCAAAGCACGTACGTCCAATTCGGAGAATATGACGACGGCGTCGACATCGGCCAGCGCGGCAATAATTTCCGCCCGCTCGCTCTCGGGCATGAGCGGCCGTCCCGGGCCCTTCACCGCGCGCACGCTAGCGTCCGAGTTGATGGCAACTACCAGGCGTCCGCCAAGCTGCTTGGCAGCATGCAGGTAGCGTATGTGCCCAACATGCAGCACGTCGAAGCATCCATTGGCCAGTATCACCTGTTCGCCGGCGAGCTTCCAGACGCGCACTTTCTCGCCCAGCGCCTGGCGCGAAAAGATCTTGGAACTTGTGTGCCGACTACCGGACATGGACCGCCTTGCTGCTCTCTTCCAAGGCCTTGAGCAATTCGGCCTGAGTAACTGTGGCTGTGCCCCGCTTCATCACGACGATGCCACCCGCCAGGTTCGCCAGGCGGGCCGCCGATTCGGTATCGGCGCCGGCGGCAATGGCGGCGGTAAACGTCGCAATCACCGTATCTCCGGCCCCAGTTACGTCGGTTACTTCTTTAGGGCCGTAGATTGGTATTTCGACAGGCTTTTTGTCGCCATCGAAGGCGACCATGCCATCACTGCCGCGAGTGATGACCAGAGACTCCAGCTTCATGCGCTTGATCAATTCACGTCCGGCGGAGCCAAGCCGCTGACGATCGCTGCCAATGTCGATCTTCAGTGCGGCCTCGACTTCCGGTTCGTTCGGAGTCGCGGCCGTCAATCCGCTGTACTCAAGCAGGCGGTAGCGTGAGTCGAGGGTAACGGGCAAGTGGTTGAGGGCGCCCTTCGACCGGATGAACGTGAGCAGGCGAGGAGTTGCCGCGCCGTAACCGTAGTCGGAAATGAGCAGGGCGTCGGAGGCCTTGGCATATTCGCGCACGGAGGAGATCAGATTCAAAAGTGCGGGATGCGTCTCGCCGAGCGGCTCCGGCTCACGGTCGACACGCACCACCTGCTGCCGCGAAGAGTGGGACATTCCCGCCAGAATACGCGTCTTGGTCGGCGTCGTGTGGCCTTTGAGACGATTCACTCCGCTCAACGGTACCTTCTTTTCCCGCAAAGCCTGAAGCAACAATCGCCCCGGTTCATCATCGCCGACGACGCCAACTGGAAGCACATTTACTTTGAGATCGGCAAGGTTCATGATCGCGTTTCCGCCGCCGCCCGGCACAACGGTGCGCTCGCGGTGCTTCAGAATGAGCACTGGGGCCTCGCGCGAAACCCGCGAGATTTCACCATAGATAAACTCGTCTGCCACAAGATCGGCGAGTACCGTTACGGTAACGTTCGGGAATGACTGCACAATGGCGCGGAGCCGTTCGTGTTGACTTTCTTTTCGATTCATCAAAGGTCTCAAGTTCAAAATTGTCTCACACTTGTGCCGTAGTCGCCTGACTGCCAAATCCGGCGTTGGCCTTCGGTCCTCGTGCCACTCATGGCGGCTCCTTGCGCTTGCTCACCCAGTCTTCACCTTGTCGAGGATCGTCGTGAGAACCTGCTGTGCGTTTTCCAATTCCAGAGAGAGCCTGGTGACTGCCAAATTCGGCAATTGCGCTTGCAAGACATTGAGTTTCACCGCGTCTTTTTCCGTCGTCAGGAAACCATCGGCTCCGGAGCGGCTGGCCTCACGGCAAAGTCCCCGGATGTCGGCTTCGGTGTAGGCATGATGATCGCGAAACCAGTGATGACCGGCGGGGTGAACGCCAGCGCTTCCGAGGTCGCTCAAAAAGCGTTGTGGTCCGGCTATCGCGCAAAGAATGAAAGGTCTCGAAGGAGATTGTGGGGGAAGTTCAATCCGCCTACGCGCCCTCCAGACAGGTATTGACGCCGGTAGCGAAGGAATATCTCCCGGCTCGGACCAGACCAGGGCGTCGGCGCGAGCCAGTGAGGGCAAGGGTTCGCGCAGCCGTCCCGAAGGCAGCAGACGGTCCTGAAGATCGAACCGCGAAAGCAGCACGACGTCAAAATCGCGTGCCAACTGCCGATGCTGAAAAGCATCGTCCAGCAGATGGATATCTGTTTCAAATCGCCGCTCGGCCTCCAGCCCTGCCTGGAATCGGCTTTCGCCGACAACGACGGGCACGCCCGGAAGCCGCCGCGCAATCAGTAGCGGCTCATCCCCAAATTGCAAGGGACTGCCACCGGCATCGACAACCAACACTCCTGAAGTTTTGCGCCCATACCCGCGCGACAGGACATCGACGCGCACTCCGCGCTGCCGCAGGAGTTCGGCCAGCATAACCACGAACGGAGTCTTGCCGGCGCCACCGACGGAGATGTTACCGACGCTGATAACCGGCCGGCGAAGCCGCTGCTGCTTCAACACACCGCGGTCGTAAAGCGTGTTGCGTGCAGCCACCACCACCGAGAACATGGCGGACACAGGAGCCCCCAACACACGCCTTAGTTCGCGTGTTGGGGTCAGCATCAGTTTGTCCTCCCGGCCAGCAGCAACTTTTCCAGTTCGGCTAGCGTGCGCTCGGTGGCTCCCTGGTTTGCCTTCAGAATCTCCAGCGCCCGTTCGCCGAGCTGCTTACGTTCCACAGGATCAGCCAGCAGGCGAAGCAGTGCCGATTGAAGTTCGTGCTGATCGCGCACCACCAGAACGCCGCCGCCGTCGGCGATTTTTTGCACGATGTCACGGAAATTTTCGGTGTGCGGTCCAACGATGATCGGAATGCCGAAGGCGGCCGGCTCCAGGATGTTGTGTCCGCCGCGCGAGGCCAAACTGCCACCGACAAAAGATACGTATGCCAACGAGTAAATCGACGCTAATTCTCCGATGGTATCGAGCAGGAGAATGCTTCCGGAAGTCACGTTCCGCGGCCACTCCGGATACGAGCGTCGGGTGAAAGGAATTCCGTAACTGCTCAGCAGTTCGGCAACGGCGTCGAATCGTTCTTTATGCCTGGGAGCAAGGATGACGAGAGCCCGCGAATGCCGCCCTAGGATGGCGCGAAGAGTGGCAACCAGCATCTGCTCTTCGGATTCCACTGTGCTGCCGAGCACGACGATGGGCCCGGCGCTGATTTCCTGCAGCCGGGCTAGTAGTCGCCCCACCTCGGGATTGGTCGCTGGGGCAGCGGCGTCGAACTTGAGATTGCCCGCCGTCATTACACGGTCTTGTGCGGCGCCGACGCCGACAAGTCGCCGTGCGTCTTCCTCGGTCTGCGCCAGGAAGCGGTCGACATTCCGCAATACCATGCGCAGCAGAGAGGAAAACCTGCGGTAGCGTGGATACGAACGGTCTGAGATGCGTGCGTTGACCACCGCAACAGCCGCGCCGGAGCGGCGCGCGGCCCGCAGAAAGTTGGGCCAGAACTCGGTTTCGGCAATTACCACCAGCTTTGGTCGAAGCAGGCGCATGTAACGGCGAACGGCAAAGCTGAGATCGAGCGGGAAGTAGAAAACATTTTCCGGGCCGAAGCGGTCGCCCGCCAGCTTGTGGCCCGTGCTGGTGGTGGTGGAGATGGCAATCGCGTAACCCGCGAAACGCTTGCGCATTTCCTCTATGAGTCCGGCCACGGCAAGAATCTCACCAACCGACACCGCATGCACCCAGATCACCGGCTTGCCGGCCGCAACCATGGAACGCAAGTGGGGCGGCAGCATTCCGAGCCGGTTGCCGACTCCTTCGCGGTACTTCCCCTGCCGCAGCAGGCGAACGAACCAGTAAGGAGCGCTGGCCAGCAACGCAACCGCCAGCAGCAGATTGTAGATAACGTACACTGCTCCCATTGTATTGCGAGCAGGCCAGCCATGAACGTTGTTTGTCTGGACGAGACCGGTTCCAGTAAAAATTCTTCCACGGCTACGTCCTGGTTCCAAATAGACATCGGAGGCTTCTGTCTGCGCGGTGACCGTGATACAACCATAGGCATTCAGCTGGAAGCAGTGCGGTCACCGCACTCGGATGGGTGGTAGATCGCCGGGAGATTCAATGTTCTGTCCAAAGTGCAACACACTTCTGCCCGAGAATTCCAATACGTGCGGCAAGTGCGGTTTCTCCACGCCAGCAACGGGGAAAGCGACCGTTGCCGGGGCAGGCGCGCCAGCCAGCGGGACGGCGACAGCCATGGCGCCAACCCTCAATGCAACGCAGCCTCGCAACCGATGGCGGATGCTCCCGTGGTTGTGCGTGCCACTGCTTGGTGTTCTGATTTGGTGGGCCAGAGCCGCCGCTCAGGCGAATCCCAAAGTTGCCAGCCCGCAGATGTTCTGGGCGCAATTCTGCCTGGTCATGATTGCCATCCTGCTCGGAATCCGGCGCGGAGGCGTATCACTGGGCATGATCGGAGGCCTGGGAACGGCGGTGCTGGTGCTCGGCTTCAGAACGGCGCCTTCGGAACCACCGATCCAGGTCATGCTCATCATTCTTGCGGTCGTCACCGCATCGGCAACGTTGCAGGTGGCCGGCGGTCTCGACTACATGGTGCAGTTAACCGAAAGATTGCTTCGGGCGCATCCGAAGCACGTCACGCTGCTGGCTCCGTTCTGCTGCTTCTTCCTGACCGTCTGTCTTGGGACCGGGCACGGCGTTTACGCGCTGTTGCCGGTCATTGCTGACGTCGCGCTGCGAACCGGCATCCGCCCCGAGCGTCCGATGGCAGTTTCGGCCATCGCTTCGCAGATGGGAAACACGGCGAGTCCGGTGGCGGGAGTTGTGACCACGTTTCTGGCGTTTTCAGCCAGAACCAACCATCCGGTCAGCCTGATCGATATCCTGAAGATTACGGTGCCTGCCGGAATCATAGGCCTGCTGGCCGCCGCGCTCTGGAGCCTGAACCGCGGCAAGGATCTGGACCAGGATGCCGAGTTTCAGAAGCGCCTGGCCGATCCCGACTTCCGCAAGACACTCGATGTCTCCGTCACCACGCTAGGCAAAAAGATATCGCGGCAGGCGAAAACTTCCGTGCTTCTGTTCTTCACCGGGGTGGCAGCGACCGTGCTACTGGCACTGGATCAGGATTTGCTGCACCTTGGATTGCTTCCCAAGGTCGGCGGCAGTTCCGTCCCCCTGACCGTTGTGGTGCAGATGGTGATGCTGGCCTTCGGCGCCTTCATCTTGCTGACGACCGACGTAAAGGCGGCGGACATTGCGCGTTCCAGCGTGTTTATCGCCGGAATGATCGCGGTGGTGTCCATTTTCGGCATTGCCTGGATGAGCGACACGTTCGTTACCGGCAACAAGGCCTATCTGGTATCGCAGATGAGATCGATGGTTCAGACTTGGCCGTGGACGTTTGCCATTTCCCTGTTCTGTGTTTCCGCCTTCGTCAAAAGCCAGACGGCAACAATGTCGGTGATGTTTCCGTTTGGCGTTGCTCTGGGTCTGCCGACAACCGTGATGCTCGGCCTGATGCCCGCCACCTACGCATATTTCTTTTTCTGCTTTTACCCAAGCGATCTGGCGGCAATCAACATGGACCCGACCGGCACGACGCACATCGGGAAGTACTTTTTCAACCACAGCTTCATGATTCCGGGGTTGATCGGAGTGACCGTGGCAACGGCGGCAGCGTACCTGCTTTCGCGCGTGCTGCTGTGATCGGGCGCATAGACGGCGGCTTCGGGCGCTCTCCGGTCGCATGTTGCCACCCACAGATGTTAAGCACTTAGAGCAGAATCGGAGTCAGTGTATCCGGTGCTATCAGCGCCGGGCTGAAAGCCCGGCTACCTTAGCGGACACACCTTCCGCGAATCCGGTCTAGCGATTAGCGTGGAAACGCCAGCGCCTATACGGGCGGCAGCCCTTCGCCAATGACCGTCATCCATTTCCGCACGCGCCACGACTTGATGAGGCCATTGATGACATACGGGTCCGCCTTGGCGAACGCTTCGGCGACTTGCGGCGTAGGACCGCGGAACACGAGCACCGCGCCGTCTGCCGGGTCCGCCAATGCGCCGGCCAGAACCAGCTCTCCACGTTCGAACGCCTGCATGGCGTGTTTCATGTGTGGCTCGCGGAATGGCGCCCGCTTCTCGACGTAACCATCCACAACTTCGTAAAAGAGGAGGTAATGCATCGTTGGCATCTCCAGCAGTTTCTTGCTCGATAAGGCCTTGCACACTCAGGCGGTCACAAAACTCTCGGTCAGCACAGGTATGCATTCGCCCGTGTACGGAATACACAGGATCTTCGGCTGTTTATAGTTGCTCAACGCAACCGACGCCGCCTCGGCAAGCGAAGTAAAGCCCGTCATGAACATCTCCGCCAGTTCCTTGGGCTCGATTCCAGAGGTCACAACCAGCACGCGGCACTTCTTGCAAACCCGCGCAAACATGTAGGCTTTTGAGGTATGCCCTTCAGCGGTAAATCCCTGTTCGTAGAAATTGCGAATGACCGTTTCGACTGAATCGGCTGCCTTCAGCGTGGCGCCAAACTTGCCGATTCCTTTTCTGCATTCCGCAACCAAAACGATGGTGCCGCCGGGATTGACCACCTGTTCGGCTACTGAAACGGCTTTTTGCGACTGATGCAGGTCAATGTCCTTCGGGTATCCACCGGGACTGACAAAGATAACGTCGTAGCCAGCATCAAACTTGCGGACCCATGTCTTCTCGCAAATTTCAACCCCCCGCGCATGAGCCTGCTCAAGGTCGCCGGCAACGGCCTCCACCACTTCGCCGCGATAGTTCTTGATGACGTTGACGATGAAATCCGCACCGGCGAGACGGGCTGCCGCAACCGCTTCCTGATGAAAAACATTCCCCTGAATGATCCCCATCACGGGGCCCTCGGGGCGAATCGGAAACGAATGGTGAGTCGCTATGGTCTTGATTCCTGCGATGCCCGGTACGACGGATTTTCTTCCGCCGCTGAAGCCGGCGGATTGATGGGGAGTGATCAACCCGGTCAGAATCTTCAAAGATGCCTTGGCGTACTGGGTGTTCACGTAAACCGGCACGTGTCTCGGAGTCTCTCCGGCATAGGTCAGCGAGCTGTCGTCGTAACAGTTATGGGAAACGATCTTAAGCCTTGAGTACCACTGGCCGGTTATCGCTTGCAATTCCTCCGGCGTCGGCAATTCGTGGTTCCCCACGGCCACAATCACGGTGACGTTTGCCGCATCGATGCCGGCTTCGGTCAATTCCTCCATGATCACGGTCAACATGGCCTCGCTGGGCGCGGGCCGGGTAATGTCGTTGATGACTATGGCAACCGAGTTCTTACCCTTGGCTAGCTTGGCCAGCCGTTCGCACCCGATCGGTTGCACTATGGCTTGGCGAATGACCGCAAGCTTATCCGGCGCGGCAGGAACCAGCTCGGGCATGAGCACTTCGGCTTCCCGGTCCAATTCAAGTTCGAGAAACTTATCGCCAAAAGGAAATTTGACAACTTGCACGGATTCCCCTTTATTCCGATCAGTGAGCGGCGCACTACTCTGGCAGTCGAAGCCATAGTACACCCCGGTAAGTCCGGCCTGCCATTATCCGCCCGGCCGCTGGACTAAGAAAGAGCGGTAAATAGAGATACGGTGTCTCAACATGCACTGTAGTTGCGCATGGTTGGGCGAATCCGGTCTAGCCGTGAGCGGCTGGACTTTTCCCTGATTTCAGCATCTCCATCAAAGTTGTGACCGAGCCAGCTTTTTCCAGGTTCCAGATCGTGTCCAGGACGAGTCTCTGCTGCGGCTTGGTAAGAGCATCTTCGGCCAGCGCCGCGAACTTCTCCTCGACCTCGCGGTCGCTGAGCGGGTTGCGGGCATCGCCCTTGGGATAATCGAGTTGCTTGCTGAACCGCTTGCCGTCGGTGGTGATAATCGTGACGTTCACGCGCTGCAAGGCCGGAAATACCTTCTCGATTTCCGGATCGCCAGTGACTTCGACTTTGCGAAGCTGCGCGCGGATCAGCGGGTCATTGATCTTTGCCATGGTGAACTGTGCCGGCGTGACTTGGCGATCGACGATGGCGGCCGCGACGCCGTAGGGCAACGAATGATCGGCCGTCTCCTTGGAATGCGGATCGTATTTGCTGGCATCGGCGAGAATATCGGCTGCCCGAGCCACCGTGCGGATTTGAACTTTCTCGATCCGATCTGGCTTGAGGTCATTTTCCTTTACCAGATCGAGAACGGCCGAGATGGGGGAATGCGTCAGCGCTTCGGTCGGGAAGAACTTCATGCCGCACTGGGTGATGCGCCACGATTTGCCTAAGCCGTCCGTCAGCACGTTGAGCTTCCACTCGCAAGGGATCACCTGAGCCAGTCCCTCTTTGCCATCGATTACATGCTCAGGCCCGGTATAGCCCTTGGCCGCCAGCAACGCGGCGAGCACGCCGCTTTCGGTCGCCATCGGTTCGGCCGTGTTTTTCATCATGGTCAACTTGCCGGCCGTTACCGCGCCGAGAGTGCCGCGAGCCGAACCCGAAATGCCGATGGCCTGCTGAATCTGCTGCCAGGGAAGGTGCAACATGCGGCCGGCAACGATGGGCGAAACGAAGGCGGTAAGGGTGGCATGATGCCAGCCGCGCTCGCGAATGCCCGGAAAAGCGCATTCGGCAAAACGCATCTCGAATTCGTGCCCGAGCACCAGGCCAACGATCAATTCACGGCCGTCGCTCTTGGCACGCTCGCCGCAGGCGATGGCCGCAGGGAAGATGTCGGAGGGATGCACCGGGTCCTGTTTCCAGTAGATGTCGTTGTAATCCATGCAGCGGATCATGAGCGCGTTCGCGAATGCCGCGTGCACGCAATCTATCTTCTTTCCGGAGCCGATGACGGTCGCGGGACCGGGAGCGGCAATTTCATCAAGCACCTGGAGCGCGATCACCGTGTCATGCTGGTGGTATCCGCCCAGCGCGCAACCCATGGCATCCAGCAGGAACCGCTTTGCCTGATGGACGGCGTCGCCCGAAAGATCGTTGAACTTCACTCCCGCAGCCCAGCGGGACATGTCGGCGGTGATGTTTTCTTTTTTAAGGTCCATGGAATCTCCGAACGCCCAGGGAACCCAGTCCCCACGGGGAAATCCACCCGCTGCGGTGATGGCGCCGATCGCGCCGGCAGCTTTAAGAAAACTTCTACGAGTCCCATTCATGCTCGTGCTCCTGTTCAGCCGGCAATCAGCTACCATCCAAGGCGGTTAC
>Ga0181535_10005921_pt1 | contig 12880 bp, 9 predicted proteins | sample PEATcosm2014_Bin_44_FD_119774 | JGI IMG/M metagenome (GOLD analysis project Ga0181535, IMG submission 119774) | Peatland microbial communities from MTU Mesocosm Facility, Houghton, MI, USA - PEATcosm2014_Bin17_30_metaG | ecosystem: Environmental > Terrestrial > Soil > Wetlands > Peat | place...
CCACGCCGTTCGAGCTGCTCTGGAACGCATCCGTAGGGTCGCAATTGGCCTTATAAAAGCTGGTGGATCCGTCGGGTGTAAAAGTCAGCATCTTGTAACTGAGGTCATTGACGTGATTAGAGCCCGGATCGAAAAGTTCAGTGAAGTAATCCCGATTTGTCGCCAATGTGAGCACCGCCACCTGGCTGGTTGCCGCTCCGTATGCATTGCTGACAATGCAGCTGAAGGCGCTGCCGGAATCGGATGGCTGAACGTTATGTATCGCTACACTCGCGCCGGTCGTGCCGGGAATTGACGTTCCATTGCGCTGCCAGAAGTAACTGAATGGCTCTGTACCCAATGCCGCCACACTAAATACGGCCGTAGCGCCAGCACGCACCATCAAGTCAACGGGTTGGGTAATAATTTGAGGAACAGCAGGCGCAGTCATAATAGTCATGTTGTCTATTACTATCTGCGAATTATTCGCGGAAATGAACTCAACCATCGTAATCGTCGAATAATTGAAATTGATAAACGTTGGTGCATTTGTGCTTACCGTGTAGGTGTTATCGTATTTCAACGTATCGCCGGCATATCCGATCACTTCAACGTGCAGATTGGAAGACCATGCGGCGGTCAGATAGGCGGAAAGCAGGCTGAACGATGCGGCGCTTGAGATGGTGGCCGGATTACCGTAAGCATTATATGCAACATTGCTTTGCGATACCACTCCGGCGCCGTACCCGCTTGGATTGCCGCTAAAGTTCACGCCGTCAAGATAGTAGAAATTATTCCAATTCAAGCCGTTATATCCGTCCGGCACGGGAAGACCGGTTCCTTTAAGATCGTCGAAAGTCATGAGGGATGTGGGCGCATTGGTTATAACACTCAATGTCGCATTCGAACTGGTTGCAAAACCTGCCGTGTTGGACACAACGACGCTGTAATTGCCGGCCTGATTCGTTGTTATCCCGGTCATGATAAGCGTTGCGTTGGTCGCGCCGGTCATGTTGGTAGAGTTGAACCACCATTGATAGGACATTGGTACGTTACCAAGAGCCTGCACTGCGAATTCAACTATCCCGTCAGGCAGCGACGTCTGATTTGCCGGTTGCAGAACAATAATCGGCGCAGACGAAGTGACCGCAAGAGTGGCATTCGAGCTCACCACGAATCCCTGGGTATTGCTTACGATCAGGGAATATGTTCCGGCATTGCCCGGGATCACATTTGAGAACGTTAAGGTGCGGTTGGCCGATCCATAAATATTACCGCCATCCGTTAGATTCGTTCCGTTGCCACGCCACTGGTAGTAAAGAGGCGCGCTGCCGGATACGGCTGCGCTAAGAATTGCGTCGGCGCCGACGAAGACCGACTGGGACGCAGGCTGGCGCGTGAACTGCAGAGGGCAATCAATGTTGATCTGGAATATCGCCCCGTAGCCTGGGTTCGATCCACTGTAACCAACACCGCCCCATGCCGTTGTGCCATATAAATCCCCATCCGCAGTCTGAATCAACGCTGCTTCAGGCGAGAGACCTTGATAGCCGTCGAAATCCAAGAGCTTGAGCAGCGTCCCATCGGGAGTGAGCCGGAATACAGTTCCATACCAGTATGACCCGCCTTCTTCGGTCGTTCCATATAAGTTGCCATCGGAACCAAGCATGAGCCCGCCGTAAGGATACGCACCGTCGGAACCTGCGAACGAATTGAGGGTGGTAAGTGTTCCGTCGGGAGTCATCTTGAAAATCGTGCCTTCGTAATTTGCACCGCCATAGTAAGTTGTTCCATAGAAGCTCCCATCCGTGTCCTGCACCAGACCGGGAATGGGATATGCGCCATTGTTGGTATAATCAAACGACACCAAAGTGGTAAGTGTCCCGTTTGTAGTCAGCCTGAAAACTGTGCCAAAATTGTCCGAGCCCCCAGTTTCCGTAGTACCGTAGAAATTGCCGTCAACTCCTTGTGTCAGGACTGCTGAAGAATGGGAGCCATGGAGACTGTCGAATGAAAACATGGTTGTCAGCGCACCGTTGGTTGTCACTCTGAATACCGTGCCCATCTCGTGGATTCCTCCATCAAGTGTCGTGCCATAGAGATTGCCGTCCGATGCCTGCATCAGCCCTGCAACTGAAAAGCTCCCGTTCGTATCGTTGAATGACATCAGAGTGGTCAATACACCATTGGTCGTAATCTGAAATATTGTGCCATCGTCGTTCGTTCCGCCGCCCGCCGTGGTCCCATAAAAATTACCGTCCTTCCCGAGTAGCAGGCCAGCGTAAGGGGATGCGCCGTCGGCAGAACCAAATGAGTACAAAGTGGTCAATGCACCGTTGGTAGCCATCCGGAAGACCGTGCCATACCCGCCGTTCGTTCCGCCTTCTACCGTGGTACCATACAAGCTGCCGTCCGCGCCTTGCACCAAAGGACAATAAGGATACTCTCCGTCGCTGACACCAAATGAGTAAGCACAGTTCAGTGTAACTCCTGTTGCCGTAACAGAATCGACTTCAAGCACTGCGTTACTGCTTGTCACCGCGCCAAGCGCATTGCTGACCACTACAGAATAAATTCCAGCATTGGCTGGAGACACGTTGTTGAGGGTCAAAGTGACGTTGGATGAGCCAGAGATTATGGCGTTGTCGGATAGATTGGTTCCATTGTCGCGCCAACGGTAGGAAAATGGATGCGTACCGACTGTAGCCACCGTAAACGTGACGGTTTGTCCTGGCAGCGATGTCTGATTTGTCGGTTGCTCAGTGAAAATAGGAAGCGACGGCATGATTGTGAGTAAAGCATTCGAACTAAATGCCGTCCCCGCGGCATTGCTCACGATCACAGAATAGGTCCCCACGTTGGCCGGCGATACATTCGCGATCGTCAGATTTGTTGTGACCGAACCCGACATATTTCCGTTGTCCGTCAGGTTGGAGCCATCGTACTGCCATTGATAAAACATCAGCGCATTGCTGCCTGTGCCCACGGCGAAAGCAGCCGGCATTCCCTCCAGCACAGCCCGGTTCGTGGGTTGCATTGTGATGATCGGCATTGTCACAACGGCGAGAATGACCTGTCTGGTCTGGCCGACGTTGTCATCTGAGTTTGTGAACGCCATACTGGTGGAATAGCTTCCCGCGGAAAAGCTCGTGGCAGCCGATGTGAGACTCACGGTGACTGTGGCGGCTGGACCGCCCATCGGAATTGTTCCGCTCATGGGCGAGGCGCTGAGCCAGGACGCAGAATCGGCGAGTGCCCAGCTTAGCGCGTTCGTCCCGGTATTGTTCAGGGAATAATTCTGCGCGGCAGGGCCGAACGGACCGCCAACCGGACCGGTAAAAATAAATGGCGTTGCCGGTGTGATTTGCAAGGGTTCTGTGAGGGCGTTGATAAGCGCGCTTCCGGTCGGCGTTCCCAATCCGGTGCAGAGATCGTAACCGACTACAGCGGGGAAATTCGTGGGGCTGCCGGTACTGTAATTGTTGCCGGTCATTATGTCGTGGAAGCAATTCGTGTAATTCGCGCGCATGCCCAGTGCATAAATTGCGGGATTGAGAAATCCAAGCGGCATTTCACCGTTTTGCTGGTTCATCAGGGCGGTAAAACCTGCCCATAGTGGAGCCGCACAACTGGTGCCGCCAACATCGTCATAATCCGTGCCGTCCGCACGCACATACACGTGGTCAGCCGTCAAGGCGACGTCTGGCGTATTGCGCATCGTTGTCGAGCCGTGGTTCATCGTCATGTCGATGCCCTGCTGCCAATCCGGGATCGGGTAGTATGTGCTGACTCCGCCGCCGCTGCCGGTTCCACCGCCCCAGTTCCAGACTGTTTCGGAGGAATAGACACCTCCAGTGCCGATCATCGTCAAAGTTGTGCCGCCAACCTGCGTGATATACGGCGTGTCACCCGGAAAATCGATCAAGGCGGTATAGGCGTCGTCGTCGCCCGATGCGTTGAGAAAAGACTGACCCTGGGCGGCCATCTGCTGAAAAATCCCATCGGCCACCAGGTCGGCCGCGCCGCCAGGGATATACCATGAACAACTGAGTTGCTTCGCCAGATTGTCCGTGGCCATGCGGTTGAGGATATCATACCAGACACCATTCGGCCCGGCCTGATAAACGATGACATTGGATATTCCCGGTGCCATGGAGATCACCATTTCAATGTCCAGCGACACCTCGACTTCGCCACCATTGCCAGTCGGAGTGCCGTCGAAACCGTCCAACAGCACATTCGTCAGGTTGACGTTCGGCAATCCATTCGTGGCTTCATAATAAGTGATGTCATTGCTGGTGTAACCGTCGAACTGCAACAAACCGACGGTTTGCCCTGCACCTGTGAGCGCTGAGCCAGGAACATATGCCGTCCGGAAATCGGTTCCCATGTAATTGCCGCCGGGTCCCGACCCGACATTAGGCGTCGTGCGCTCTACACCGGCGAGCGATCGGGCTTTTACTCGCGGATGCGGTTTCCAGTAATTGTCCAAACCGCTGACGTGTAAGACCGGCACAGCCAGGTCGAGCGATGGTTCCCTGTCCGGTGCGTAGAACGTGCGGTCCTCCGTCGGGTGCCGATAAGTATGTATAGTCACATGGAATACTTTCTCGACGACGGCGGCAGCGCCTTGCACATCGAGAATCATGCGGTTTTGATGCCTGCCGTTCACAGTCAGCCCGTGTGCCTTCGCGAAAGCGATGAGAGCCTGATAGTCCTCTTCCGTCGGTCCAAACTGTTCTGTGAACTGCTCGCACGTCAGGTAATGCCTGTAGTTCGGACTGGCCGGATCGTAGATCTGTTGGAGCAGGTTGGTCAGAGCATCCTGATTGCGCAACGGCAGCCCGATCGCCATGTTCAAATTCGTTGTGCCGGGAAGGCGTCCGATTGACCGCAAGCTGCCCACAGCCGCAGGTACGTGACCATGAAGCGTCTGCCTGTCTGCCGCCTGTGCAGACATTGTGCAAACCATCGCGCAAATAAGAACCGCCGGCACGAGAATCCGATGCGTTGTCATAGTCATGCCAAGCCCCCAAATTGAGAATCACATTTTCAATGTGACATGGTCAGCTATCCTTCATCATCGCGTCGTATTGATCCGCATCCATAAGGTTGTCGAGATCGTCGGTTTCGACGCCTGTCAGCTTCATGATCCAGCCTTCCCCGTATGGATCATTGTTTATTGCTGCGGGATTGCTTTCCAGCGCCGTGTTGAATTCGGAGATCGTGCCGGAGACAGGCGCGAAGATATCGCTTGCTGCCTTGACGGACTCAATAACGCCGCATTCGGCGCCCTGCTTCACGGTCCTGCGAATTTGCGGCTTTTCGACAAAGGTGATGTCTCCAAGCGCTTTCTGGGCGTGATCGGTTATGCCGACAACCGCAGAATCTCCTTCAAACTTTACCCATTCATGCGATTTCGAGTATTTTCTACCATTAGGAGTCATGATCGTAGCGCATTCGATTTTACACGGTCCCTGATCGTTGCCAATATTCCGCCCGTGATTCCGGCAATGCAAGAAAAGAATGCGTCATTTCCGCCAGGACATCAAGCTGGCGATGGAGATATACACGGCATGGACTCGATTCTGATGCGCTCGATCTGGTCGCAAAGCATTTGCAGATCGTCGAGGAAGCGCTTGCGTTTCTCTCCGGCAAAATGCGAGGCAAGCTGGCGGTAATACGCAATCCCGGACAATAAATTGTCCTTGAACTCGCTAATGTATTTTGGAGTCCGCACGGACAACCCCTCTGACATTTTCTCCACTTCACCCCGCAGATGTTCGATATAGATTTTCAACTCCTGTATGAACATGTGCTGTCGTGCCGAATCCATCAACAGCGCTCCGCGTCCGTAAATATGGTCCATCATTTCCTCAAGGAAGGTGATCTTCGAGAAATATGCGATGTTTGGTCCGCAACAAATCGCCGGAGTGGCCTGCGGATCTATCCCGTTCTTGATGGTTGCCCCGCCTGCAAGATCGTGGCAGATGCAGGACTTCGACAAAACGCTTTTCACCTGGGCTTCGAGCACTTGCTGCGGCAGGTTTTCTTTTTGCAGCTGCTGCAATTTCTTTTCCTGGTATGCGCGGGATCCAGTGCAAATCGGCTGCGTCGTGAATTCGGTATTGGTTGCTATGAACCCTTTCGGGCAGGGACTTCCCGGCTTCTGCTTCTCGATCCGGTCGCGCCTGGATTCCTCGCTTGCCGATGTGCTGAGATTCCAGAAAGGAACCCCCATCGGCGAAGCGTCGCTCAAATAGACATCCTTCTCCGTAGCTGCGGCAAGCCGGGTCAAATGCTTGTCGTCAACGTTGGTGACGTCCGGCGCGAGCAGGAACGGTGTACCCCAGCCGGTTCCGTCAACGTCGTAGTATTTCAGCAGAAATTCATTCTCTTCCGCCGTGCCGATGCCGCCCTGTACCGTTATGCGCAATTTACGGGGTGCGTCGATGACAGGCAAGCCATGGGCAATGCGCGTTTCGTTGTAGACGGCATGAAGCATTTCGCTCAATTCCTGTTTCTTCTGCTTGAATTCCTCCAGTATCGGCCCCAAAAGATAGCCCTGCGTGGCGAATGCATGACCGCCGCAATTCAATCCCGATTCGATCCGGTACTCGGAAACCCACAGACCGCGCTTGGCCAGAAACTTTCCCTGGATGACACCGGACCGGTAATCGCTCACCTTGAGCACGATCTTCTTTGCGATCTGCCCTTTTTCATCGGGCAGAAAATCCTTGAACTTGGCCGCGTAACTGTAGAGATGCTGGTTGAGTCCGGCGGAGAATTCAATCGATGAATGCAGGTCGCTAAGCGCATACCCGCGCAAGGCAGACATGGCATCGTTGGATTCCATCGGCAGCGCTTCGCCGTTCCTATAGATCGCGGCGTTGAGCTTCGTCATGATATTCACATCTATCGTGCCGGGCACTGCCAGCGTCCTAAGCTCTTTCTGCATGGCTTCTTTTTTGGCAGAATCGGTCTCGGCCAGCATCGCGCGATAGCTGCGCTTGAGCTGGGTTTCAGGAAGCATTTTATAGTACCGCGTGATATCGCTGTCCTTCTCGAAAGGCGAATTCTGAAGATTCCTCACCTGGGCCTTCACAAGCTTGTTCAATAAATTGAGGTAGGCCGTAATGCGGTGCGCACGGGGATCGTCGTCGCGGTCGGTTATTTCTTCGTATGGCTCGCCGGCCTTTCCAGAGTGGAACTTCCTCATCTGCTCGATGAGAACATCGTCAACCAGCGAGATCACCGAAGATATGCCGAATTTGGCGACCCTGAGTGGAGTGTCTATGGTATAGCCCGTTCCCATCACCGGAATGTGAACGGTGTGTGCGCTTCTTAAACATGGGGCGACAGATTCGCAAGAAACGTCATTCATTCAATAATCCATATTCGTTGGGTGATTGAGAAATTCATTGTCGGAGGATAATATCCTAACAGTGACGGTCTGGCAAGAATCTAAAATCGCCTGCTTTAAAAATAGAAGAGACAACACCACCAACCGATTGTCATCCTGCGGTTGCCTGCCTCAATCCTTCATAGAGAACGATGCCGGCGGCAGTGGCAAGGTTGAGCGAACGAACCGCGTCAGTCCGGATCGGAATTGCAAGAACGCTATCGGGATAAGCTTCAAGGATTTCATCCGGCAGTCCTTTTGTCTCGCTCCCGAAAATCAACGCATCGCCGGGCCGGTATTGCGCATCGGTGTACAGACGTTTCCCTTTCGTGCTGAAGAGGAAGAAGTTCGGAATCGGCCCCGACGAAGCGTGGCCATCCAAAGAAGACGGATAATAATCCGTCTTGGTACTGCAGGGACGAGCTTCGTCGCGTTCGCAGGCGGCTTGCAAAGAACTCACAAAGTCCGTGAAATCAGGGTGCCGTACCATCTTCACGGCATCCCAATAATCCAGTCCAGCACGTTTCAAATGCCTGTCGGTGATTTTGAATCCCAGCTGTCCGACAAGATGAAGAATCGAACCGGTCGCCGCGCAAAGTCGTGCGATGTTGCCGGTATTGGCGGGAATTTCAGGCTCCACCAGTACGACGTGAAATGGTTGTCCCGGCCACGGATATTTCAACTCGTTTCTGCTCTGTCGCAAATGCTTCATCCTAATTCCAGCTGCGGGGCACGAAGTTATTGTTCTCAACAAGAACCAAAGGGCCACGGATCTTCACGGATAAACACGGATCAGAAAGCATCCAAATGCAATCCGTGCTTATCCGTGCAAATCTGTGGCAGGACTTCTTTCCTTCTTGTTTCATACGGTCATGCCCATCCACTCGGTAATCAAAGAAATCAAAGCTACGCAGGCTGTGTCCGTTCGGAGCTTGCGGGCACCGAGTGTGACTTGCGTGAATCCATGCCGCTCGAACATGTCGAGTTCAAAGTCCGTCCATCCGCCTTCAGGTCCAATCGCAAGCACTGTGCCTTCTCCCGGGTTGCGAGAGAGTTTGCCGGGCCGCAATCCGGCACCGGGATGCGCGACGAGACGGCTCCCCTCGCCACAAACATCACTGAGTTTGTCCTCAACGAACGGCTTGAGCCTCCTGATGATCGAGACTTCGGGAAGGAACGTGTCACCCGCCTGTTCGAGGCCTTCAATGAGGAGAGCTTCGTAGCGCTTTGGATCCAACCAGTGTGTGTCGAAATATTCGCGTTCAACTTTTGCAGCGTTGGTCAGGAATATACGCCTCAAACCGAGCGAGGCCAGCTGCGGCCACAGCCTCTTCAGAGCCTTTGGCCGCGGCAGCGCCAGCAACAGATCCAGTCGCGATGCCGGAAGCGGTTCTTCTGTGAAGGCGCACCTCAGCACGACTTTGCCATCGTTGACGCTCTCGATAACACCTGTTCCACAATGGCCATTGAGCAAGCCTACTTTCAGTTCCTGCCCTTTTCGCGCCTTGAGCACACTCAGCATATGATGTGCCCGCCTGTCGGCGAGAACAACCACGCCATCATTGCCAACTTCATCTTGTCGCATCAGAATGAGATTCACCCGTATTCTCCATTTTCGTTTTTGATATACTGCATGTAATCAAGTCAGAAGCAATTCTCAAACCAGGATTTGGACTGCGGCAGGCTCTACCGCGCTTTCAGGCGGCCCGGCTTGACGGGCAAAGCGGCTGCCAAAAACAGCACGACTCCGTCTCTCTTCATTCCGCAATTGTCTTCCCACTCCATTCGGCATACGATACCGCGCAAACAGGATTCATGGGATGTTTGCTCTGAAAGCTAATATGCTCGTTTTTCTAACAGTCTATCTCACGGTTTATGCACTTCTAAACCTCTACGTGTTCAGATGGCTGAAACCAGCCTTCGACTGGCACCTTCGCGGCTCGTTGTTCTTCGCCGCATTCGTCGCGATCATGATCGGGCTGACGCTGATCGTCAAATGGTGCGATCGCAAGGATTATTTTCTGCTCGCCCAGGTTTCGTCGGTTTTCGCGTATACATGGATGGTCATCGTAATGTGGATATTCACCTTTGGAATGCTTGCGGAATTCTGGAATCTTTTCATCGCCGTGTTTTCCCTTCATTTCCACTCGTTGGCATCTCTCCGGCTTATGCCGCGCGTGTTCGCAGGGCTCATTGCCGTTCTTTCCTGCGTGCTGGTTGCGTGGGGCACAGTCGAGCGCCAGAATATCCGATTAAAGACCATATACATCAACACGTCGAAATTTCCGAAAGGCACACCGCCGTTGAAGGTGCTTCAATTGTCTGACCTGCATCTCAGCCCGCTTGTCGGCAAACATCATGTTGACCGCGTGCTGAGGTTGATCGAACAAGCAAAACCTGATGTTCTAGTCTGCACTGGCGACATGGTTGATTCGCAGAGCGACGAGCGAATGGGCGATTATGCGGTCAGGTTCGCGCTTCTGGCTTCACCGACCAACCGGTTCGCCATTCTCGGCAACCACGAGTTCTATTCTGGAGTGGACAGCAGCCTTTATTTCTACAAAATCGCAGGCTTCAAGGTCCTCCGCGAAGAGAATGTCACGATCAATCACAATGGCACAGACATGGTGATCGCCGGCGTGGACGACTCCAGCGGCGGGCGCATTGGAGGCGAATGCAGGAGCGATGAGAACGTGGCGTTGCCGCACGTCGCGAACAGGCCTTTTACGATCCTGCTCAAACATCAACCTGACACATCGCGTTCCATCGGTCGTTTCGACCTCCAGCTTTCGGGCCACACACATGGAGGACAGGTTTTCCCGTTCCACTTCTATGTATGGCTGTTCCATCCCAATTTTCGAGGCCTTCACGTATTGTCCGACGGAAGCCAGCTATACACGAATCCGGGAATCGGAACATGGGGTCCGCCCATCCGTGTTTTCGCGCCGCCGGAGGTGACACTTTTCATCATCCAGCCGAAGGAATAATGCAATGGACATGACAACATATGGCGTAATCGGGTGCGGCGCGGTAGGCGGACTTTACGGCGCACGCCTGCAACAAGCAGGTTTTGACGTTCACTTCATGCCTCACAGCGACTTCGATCACGTGAAGCGGAATGGACTGCTCATAGAATCAATCAACGGCGATTTTCATCTGCCCAAAGTGAACGTTTATCCGGCTCCTGAAACAATGCCGCCGTGCGACGTTCTGATCGTGGCCGTGAAGGCGACGCAGAACCGGCTCTTTCCGCAACTTCTAAAAGCACCGTTGAAGGAAAACGGTTTCGTCTTGCTGCTGCAGAACGGGCTCGGCGGCGAGGAACAAGCCGCCGCAGTGGTCGGGCCGGATCGGGTCGTTGGCGGTTTGCCGTTCCTTTGTTCGTACAAGGCCGGTCCCGGCCATATCAAGCACGTCGACTACGGCCATGTGAAGATTGCAGAGTACAAGGTTGACGCCAGTTTTGGAGGGACAACCCCGCGCATGGGGCGGCTCGTTTCCGACTTCAAGCAGGCTGGCTTCGAACTGGAACCGCTGCCCGATCTCCTGCTCGCTCGCTGGATGAAACTGGTGTGGAACGTCCCTTTCAACGGCCTGTCGGTGATCTTGAACGCCACAACGGACGAACTCATGGCAAACCTGGACAGCCGGGTGCTCGTGGAAAAACTCATGATCGAAATGCTTGACGGCGCCCGCGCCTTCGGCAGAACCATTCCACAGTCATTCATCCAGACCATGCTGGAATACACCCTCAAAATGACACCGTACAAACCGAGCATGAGACTCGACCACGACAATCGCCGACCAATGGAAGTCGAAGCGATCTACGGCAATCCCGTCCGCGCCGCCGCCTCAAAAGGCGTCGCCCTTCCCCACACAGAAACCCTTTACCGCCAGCTCAAATTCCTGGATGCGAGAAAAAACGAGAATGGGTAGATATTTAGGTTGCACTCACGACGAGTTGAGTGGTATTGATAGTGGGAAATCCCACTGATTATTGAAGGGAGGAGTTTATCATGCCAATAGCTGTTGTGAATCAGTATACTGCGCATCTGGACACAAAGAAGCGCCTGACAATCCGCGGAGCTCTGGCGGAGTTTTTCGCCGTGAAGGTGTTCTCTGACGGGCATGTTCTGCTGGAACCACGCGTTTTGGTTGATCCTGCCGCAATTTCCAAACGGACGTTGCGAATGATGGATCAGTCTCTTGATAACCTGAAGAAGCAGAAGGTTTCTCCGGTGATTGACCTCAAGAGGTATCGGTGACCTCATGGCCATCACATTCAATATCCACATGGGTGTGCCAGAAATGGAAAGCCTGTGGAATGATCTGACTGCACGATATGAAAAGGGACAGTTATGCAAAGACGAGCAGATATTCTTCAAGAAACTGGTCAAGGTACTGGGATTTCTGGAAGTCAATCCACGGCACAATAGTCTGAAATCCCATGAGATTCCACCTTTGACGGTACGGTATGGCAATCTTATCTGGAGAATCGCACTCCGGCCGCTGGACGCATCTTCTGGACATACGGTCCAGGAAAAGGCGACATCACAATCGTTGCTGTGGAACCACATCCGGAAGACCAGAAGCACGGTAGTTATGCCCGCATCAAATTGTCAAACTTACCACCACGTTGAAGAAAGATGATCATCATCCCCGAAATCTCTGACAAAATGTCATCAATCCCGAAGATGTGGGGGATTATGGCTGTTTTCTCCGCTCCTTTACTTATTGGTGCGATACGCCGTTGGGTCGCGTGCATATTGCTTATGATCGCCATCGTATTGTCCGGATGGATTGCTTACGAAGCTTATCACGAAGCTTTTATCGAAGTCGGAATGAAGGAAGCGATTCGAAACGAGATGGGATGGTGGTGGATCCTCAACTCGCTCTTTTCGACACTGTTGCCGGTCTTCGTCGCGCTCGGTGCGTTGGTATGGAGTCGCACGAGGTCAGGCGATAACTGCCGGTGCGGCTAGGCATCGTCGGGTTTGTCTCCGTTCCCCCGCATCGGGGATGAGACGAAGTTGATGATTTCGCTGATCTGGCCGGCAAAAGGCTCTCCATATGTCATGCGCCGCAGGATTTCGCCTGTGGAGATTGGCTCGGATTTTCTGACTTCCTTGAATATGGGAATCAAAAAGACCCCGACGAAAACTCGAATCAGACCTGACACAACGAACACCGCAGGCAACGCCGACAGGAAGGACACGCGAAATTGTCCGAGCCCGTAATTGACAGGCAGATGTTCCGCGAGGAATGCGCCTATCACCACACCGCCGAGCAGCGAAAACACACTGTTTACGATCCCGAAATAGCTGAGCGTCCGTGGAAGTTTTGAGGATGTCACGGAATCGTAAATGAAATTGGCGACAGCAAGGTTGAATCCCGACCATGTCAATCCGGAGACGACTTGCACAAGCAGAAGCGCATAGAAGTTGGTTGTCAGTGCCCACGCAATGGGCAGAAGCGGTATAATAACGCTCGTGGCAATGA
>Ga0181535_10005926_pt1 | contig 12878 bp, 8 predicted proteins | sample PEATcosm2014_Bin_44_FD_119774 | JGI IMG/M metagenome (GOLD analysis project Ga0181535, IMG submission 119774) | Peatland microbial communities from MTU Mesocosm Facility, Houghton, MI, USA - PEATcosm2014_Bin17_30_metaG | ecosystem: Environmental > Terrestrial > Soil > Wetlands > Peat | place...
TAAAAATAAGGGAAATAATAATAAAAGAATTTAAATTTAACGAAGCGCATATACTGGATGGAAAGAACGTAAAATATAATTTAAAAGACTTTGACGCCTATTCAATTAATTCCAGAGGTCATAGAAACAAATTAGTTATTGCAGAAACAAGCGGTGAATGCCCCGGGTGCGGATATAATGTGCTTGGTTTTATGTTGATGAAAGACGACTTCACGCCAATTCCCGGCAGTGTTGTAATAAGACCTCTTAATAACAATTGCGAGCGTGATGAAAAGATTGAATTTCATGATTTGGGATGCAATGGAGGCGTTCAATTTTCGTTTTTAGCTGATACCAGTTGTTCGGATTTGTATTACATGTCGGAATATGAATTGTATGAGATAAAAGATGATAAAATCGAAAATATATTTACACAAAAATTGAGCCTGCATGAAGATCACCGTGCAAGCCAAACTCCAAAATCTGACAACATTGTAAACAGCATGCGTTTTGGGAAGTGCGGGATGTTTGGATATTCCAGTATATATTTGAGAAAAAGCGAATGGATCACTTTATACAAATCACCGGATTTTACAAAAATAATGAGCTCAAAATCAGTCAACAGCGACGAAACATGGGTTTACTCAAACGGAAAATACAGACTGAAAAGGAACTTAGCTGAAAATATTAAATTTTTTATGGAAAAGATTATGAAAATTTTTATGCGTACCCAATGAAAAAATTTTTTCCCAAGTTGATGCCAATATTCAACTTAATACAAAATGACCGTTCTTGGTTATAAATTTTAAAACCTGCACTTATTGGTTTTTCGTTTTAACTTTTGACTTTTTACCACGGCAGTATCTTCCGCTCCTTGTAAAAAAGCCCGGACTGCAGTTTTGATGCGTCTTCCGTCGCCAGCCATATCGGCGTGTCTATTCCCTCGGGTAACTCAAGCATGGCATTCGGCCCGCCCAGGTCCGTTTTTACCCAGCCCGGATCTACCGCGTATATTTTCACCTTCGTGTCCTTCAAATGATCCGCAAATGTCCAGGTCAGCTGGTTTACGGCGGTCTTTGATATCGAATAGGAGATGTGCGGCCCCATCCTGGGGACCGAGAGCTGGGCCAGGCCCGAGGAGAAATTGATTATCCTGGCGTCGCCGGATTTTTTCATGAGCGGCAGGAATTTGGATATCATCCACATCGTGCCTCGCAGGTTCACGTTCATGATCTTCTCGAATATCTTCAGGTTGATCGTCTCGATTTTTGTCTCCATGGGTTCAGAATTTATCCCGGCGTTGTTTATGAGGATGTCGATAACGGGGTGTTTTTTCGATACCGCGGCGAACGCCCTGTCGATGCTGCTTATCTTTTCCACGTCGCACTCTACAAATTCCACATTGAGCCCTTTGGCCTTTAAGGCCGCAACGGATTTTGAACCGCTCTTTTTCTCCCTGCATGCCATTATCACGCATGCGCCGAGCCCCGCCAGTTTTTCCGCTATCGCGAATCCCATGCCGCGCGTGGCGCCGGTTACTATCGCTGTTTTTCCTTTTAAGTCCATATAAAACCTCCTGTTTTGTTTTCAACATTATACTCCGCAAAGGCAAAAAGTCAAAACCTCATGATTAAATCCGTAAAAAAAACTTGCACGTGCAAACGCAAAGGTGAATTATGACTTCTGTTTTGACATGCCTGTGTTATAATAAAAAAAATTGAAACCTGCAGGGGCGGACTTATATGTCCGCCCGCAGCCAAAATGGCATAAGGAGAAAACATGGGCGTAATGAGCGACAAGTGGATAATAAACAGGGCAAAAAAAGGAATGATCGAACCTTTTGAATCCAGCCAGGTGGGCAAGGGGGTCATTTCTTTCGGCGTATCATCCTATGGATATGATATGAGGATTGCGGATGAATTTAAGATTTTTAATCCAACCGCGTCCAAATTCGCGGATCCCAAGGATTTCAACGACAGCCATTTTACGGAATTTAAGGGCGAAGTATGCGTCATACCCCCGAATTCATACGTGCTGGCCAGGAGCGTGGAATATTTCCGCATACCGCGCGACATACTGACCATCACCTTTGGAAAATCCACCTACGCAAGGAGCGGGGTCATCGTCAACGTGACTCCTTTCGAGCCTGAATGGGAGGGGTTCGTCACGATATCCATCGCCAACCTTACCGGCGTGCCGGCGAAACTATACGCTTTCGAGGGGATAGCCCAGGTGATATTTTTAAAGGCCGAGCAGGGATGCAAAACATCATACGCGGATAAAAAGGGAAAATACCAGGCGCAAAAAAATATCACCGCCGCAAAGATCAGCAGGTAGGCCGGAAATGGGCCTGCTCGGAATTCACGGTTCCATAAGCGGCGGGTTGTATAACGCCATAAACGAGGCGGACGCCCTCGGATGCTCCGCGCTTCAGATATTCACCGCAAACCAGCGTATGTGGACGGTAAAAACCCCGTCGGAAGAGGACGCGGCCCAGTTCAGGGCCGTGTGGAAAAAGTCCGGGATAAAAAAAATAGTCTCGCATAATTCCTACCTTGTGAACCTTGCCAGCTTCAACCCGGAGCTCCTCGAAAAATCCCGCGCAGCTTTTATTGCGGAGCTCGAGAGGGTGGCGGCGCTGGGCCTTGACGCGCTCATACTCCACCCGGGGAGCTTTACCGGCGGCGACTTCGATGGCGGGGTCGCGCACATAACTGAATCCATTAATATGGCCTTCTCGAAGGTAAAGGGTTTTTCATCGAAAGTCCTGCTCGAGACCACGGCAGGCTCCGGCAGTTCCATCGGCGGGAAGTTCCAGGACCTCGCTCTTATCATAAAAAACATAAAACAGGTGGAAAAGATCGGCGTCTGCTTCGACACCGCGCACGTATTCGAGGCCGGTTACGACACCAAAGGCGATTATAAAGGGGTATTCGGGGAATTCGACAGGGTCATAGGGGTTGAAAAAATCGGCTGCTTCCACGTCAATGACTCAAAGACGGAATTCGAAAGCAAGGCCGACAGGCACTGGCATATCGGCAAGGGCTTTATAGGCGTGGATTTTTTTGAAAAACTCGTGAACGACAAAAGGTTCAAGAACACCCCCATGATACTTGAAACTCCGAAAGAGGGCGGCATGGACCCGGTAAACATCAAGCTGCTCAAAAAACTGGCCGGCTGATATTTTTAAGGAGGCGCAATAAAATGGAGTGCAAAAATATCAAGGACAACCTTTCGCGCTGCAACTGCACGTACGCCGGATGCCCAAGAAAAGGCAAATGCTGCGAGTGCGTGCAGTACCACAGGGTCTCGGGAGAGCTGCCCGCGTGCTATTTCAGCGGCTCGGCGGAGAGAAGCTACGACAGGTCCGTGGAAAATTATATAAAAAATAACGGATAAGGCCGGGGAAAAATCTTGAAGGAATTTCACAAGGGCGATCTGACGAAACACATAATAGACCTTTCATGGCCAATGCTCCTGGGCAACATACTGCTCAACGGCGCGGCGGCATTCGAGCTTTTCATGCTCGGCAAAATCGGCGTCGAGACCCTGGCCGCATATTCCATTGCCATGTCGTCGGTGTGGGCGCTTTTTAATTCCGTCCATGGCGGCCTCATTAACGCGGCAATGGCCGTGGTTTCGCGCAAATACGGGGCAAAACGGCACGGGGAAATAAACGCGGCGCTTCCCGGCATGCTTTTTACCGGCGTCGTCTTCTTTTCCGTTTTTGCCCTGGTATGCTACGCAATAATGGTGCCTGCGTTCGTGTTTTTCGGGGCAAAGGGTGCGGTCTTAAAACAGGTCACCGGCTACATGTCAATCTCGCTTTTGCTCAGCTTCATTATGCCGTTTTATTCCCAGCTGCTGGGCGTCTCCCGCGGCATGGGGGATTCGATGACCCCCCTCAAAATAATCTGCGTACTTGTGCCGCTAAACATCCTGCTCAACGCAATTTTCATAGGGCCGATGGGCCTTGGCATAATGGGTGCGGCCTATTCCGCGGTCGCAACCTATGTGGTCGGCGCCGCGTTATATACCGTGGTCTTTATCCGCGGCATAGGCGGGATAAAATTACGGCCGGGTCCGGTAAAGAACGGCCTCTTTTTCACCTACGCATGGCTTTCGGTGAAGTCCATCCTGCAGAACTTCACAAACGACGCGGGGTCGATGATAATGCTCAGGATAATTTCACCGTTCGGCAACACATTTATAGCGGCTTACGGCATAGTTTCCAGGCTCATCAATTTCCTGATGATGGCGGGCTGGCCCATTTGCAATTCGGGCGGTGTGATAGTCGGCCATAACCTGGGGGCCGGCATCAGGAAAAGGGCGGTGGAAACTATACTGGCCAGCACAAAGGTCTTTTTATGGATAACGGTCCCAACGGCCGCGCTCTTTTTTTTCTGGGCGGCCCCGGTAATGGGGGCCTTTTCATCGGACGCCGCAGTCATAGAATTCGGGAGGCAGTTCCTCATGATAATCGCGCCTGCGCTGCTGTTCATGGCGCTCGGCCAGGCGTGCCAGAGCGGATTTTCAGGCGCCGGGTTTATCGGGACGCCGACCCTCGTTAACATCCTGGCTTTCATTATTATAAGGCCTCTGCTCTCGGTGGCGCTGGACAGGCTGCCGTCAGCCGGTTCTTCGGGGGTTTTCTGGGCCATGAGCGTTTCTTTCGTCTTTTACGGCATCGTTTACTGGTTAATATATAAGAACGAAAGATGGGCCAACAAGGAGATATAAAAATGGCGGAATTTCCAAGGGAGCTTGAAAAGGGGGACATAATACAACACCTCCTTTACCTGAGCGTCCCCCTGCTTATCGTCAACCTGATGCAGAACTTTTTTTCAGTGTTCGACATGTTCCTGCTGGGAAAGTTGGGGGTTCATGCGCAGTCTGCCATCTCCATAATCGGCTTCATCCTTTCGACCTTCTGGTCCATGCAGGGAGGGCTCGGCGCCGGCGCCTCGGCCATCGCCTCTCGCTGCTGCGGGAAAAAAGATTACGGCCAGCTGAAAAAGACAATGGTCAACACTCTCTTTGCGGCATACGCGCTAACACTCATATACGTCATAACCGCCTTCATATTCCGCGACAACCTGCTGACATATTTCGGGGCCAGGGGCGAGACGCTGGAGCTGTCGAAATACATCTATTCCACATGCCTTATTTCCGTGCTTAACGACAGCGGGCTCTGGATATTCTTCGCGGTGCTAAGGGCGGCAGGCCAGATCAGGCGCCATTTTTATCTGCTGGTGGTTTCGATTATCCTTAATACCGTGCTCGAGCCTGTGCTTATATTCGGATGGCTGGGTTTCCCGAAGCTCGGGCTCATGGGCGCGCCCATGGCAAGGTTCATCTCATATTTCACAACCACGTTCGTCATGGTGTTCATCCTTACCAACACCAGCGGCGTGCTGCGCATCGACTGGAAGAAAATCGAGCTGGACTGGAAGTTCCTCGTGGACTACATAAAGATATCGGTGCCTGCGATGATGCAGGGGCTGCTCTCAAATTTCGCCTCGCTGGTCATGCTGAAAATTGCCGCGCCCGCAGGCGACGCGCTTTTGGCAACGCTCGGCATATGCAGCAGGCTCGATGTCTTCGTTATGATGATAGGCTGGGCCATAGGCGGGTCGACCTCGGTCATGGTCGGGCACAACCTCGGGGCCGGCAACGTCAAAAGGGCGGAAGATTCGGTTATTACCAGCCTGAAGATCTACACGGGATTTACCCTGGCCTGTTTTCTCATATACTTTAATTTTTCGGACTGGGTGATAAGGATATTCAACAACGACCCTGCCGTGGTGAGCTATGGCATCTCATACCTGAAAATAGTGCCGTTCTTTTACCTTTTTATGGGCGTCGGCATCATAACGGCAAATACCTTCAACGGCGCGGGCGAGACAAAAACCCCCATGATCATCAATTTATTGGCGTTCTTCGCCCTGCAGATACCGGCTGCGATATTCCTATCGAGGATACCGGCGATCGCGGAAAAGGGGATATTCATAGCCATCGCCTCTGTCTTTTTCTTCCAGGGGATAGCGGGATGGATCATGTATAAAAAGGGCGGCTGGAAGAAATAACGGTTGTTTAAAGTCGTTGTTGTCCACATGGACGTATGAGCCTTTTTCCGGCAGCTGCGGCTAAATTTAAAAGATGGCCGCAGGGCTCTCCAAAAGTCTCATCCATCCATGTTAGTTCTACCAGTTTTGTTATTGAATATATGGGGTGATTTATGGAATTTAACTGGGTCAAATCCATTCTAACAAACAGCGCGTTTTATGCGGGTTTTATGGTTTGTTTTTATATTGTTTTTAACAGGTTCAAGTCGAAGACCGAGGTCACGGCCAACAGCTACGCTTTCATATATTCGCTGCTTGTCAATATCATCACGCTCGGGATTGTGATGACCCTTTCCAACCCGAACCTTAACGAGAACACATGGTCGTTCGTCCTTTTTTCCGCGCCTGCAGTGCTCGGCGTCCCAATGACACTCTTCGGCGTGTCGCTCGTCCCCGTAGTATTGATGTGCCTGATACCCCTGGTCCTTGTTTTCCACGCGGCAAGGATGGATGTTTACATAGGGGCCATAGGCGTGGCATTTGCCGCGACCCTGCTTGCCGCCGGGTGGTTCCAGTATTATGTGGTGGGGTGGACGGTTTCGCACGGGTTCGGAGCACTGAAGGCAAAAATAAGGAAAAAAGCAGCGGTAATAATTTTATCCCTTATGATACTGATAATAGTTACGCTTATCGGCATCTTTTCCTGGTCCAGGATGCACGACATGCTCGACGCAACTTACCTTGAAAAGAGGCAGGAGATGAAATACTGGTAAGGCCATGAACGCGATTTCATTAATCCCTTGAAAAATCCCGTCCAAGTGATAAAATTATCCGTTGGCAATTCCAAATGCGGAGGGGTCCCTTATGGCAAAGAAACAATCCATCGTTAAAACCGTCATTTCCTGTCTTGTCCTGGCTCTTGTGCTCGTCGTCATCCCGGCTGTCATCATCATTTTCGCACAGCCCAAGTACGGCGTCTTCGACGGGATGGCCGCTTTCCTTTTGAACAACAACCTCTGGGTATTCATCGCGGTCTTCGCCATGACAATGACGGCGCGCGTATTCATAAAAAAGCAAAAGACGGAGCTGTTAAAGGGCGCGGCTGTTTATGCCGCCGCATGGATAGCCGGGGCCGTCCTGAACAAAATGCTCATACCGGTGATCCACATGCACGCCATTGCGTGGTTGTACCTTATATATGTCCTTATGTACTTTTCTTATTATTATTTCGAGGAACTGCCGCCGTTTTTCATCAGGGTGAGGGATTTTTTTGTAAAAGTCGGCAAGGTGGCGGGCGTGATACTGACCTGGGTATGGCTGGCGGTGGTTGTGCTGGCAGTTCCGTTCATTATATTGTCTGTTGCAAAAGAAAACGAGGGTTTCAGCGACTTTTTCAGCCGGGACATCGCCGGGCTGGCCTTAATATTCTTCGCGGTGCAGGCGCTGTGGCGCAGGTTCGTTAAGGGGAAAAAATTCGACGCCCTTTTGAGCGCGGGGATATTCATAGTTACGGGCGGCGTCCTGACGCTTTTAAGCCTCCTTATATCGAAGATTAGCTGGGTCGACGGCAGAATATATAATTATTTTGCGATGCTTATAGCCGCATATGCGGCTTCATACGAAACCGTTGTGCTCGGCCTGTTTGTAAAAACAGGCGGAATGCTGAAAAAATGGGCCGGAGAATTCATAAAAAATACGGGGAAGGGCGCGGCTGAATATTTCGGGAAACTGGCTAAAAAATCGGCGAAGAATATTTCTGAAATAAAAGCAAAAAGGATAAAAGCCGCCGCGATCCTGGGGATTATCATTGTCTCTGTCATACTTTTCAATCTTGTGACCTATATTTACGACAACTCGTTCGTTCACGTGCTTTCGCTTTCACCGAAAGGCGAGGTGGGGCAAAACGTGCTGATAACCGCGGAATTCTCGAAGTCGGTCGAGCTCAAAGACAAGGATATAAGCCGCCTTAAATGTTTTGTCATAAAACCCGATATAAAGGGGCATTACAGCTTTGAGAACGGCAAGACCGTGATGTTCACGCCAGACGAGCCGCTGAAGCCCTCGACTTCATATGAAGTCTCAATGGCCCCCGAGGCATATTTTAAGGCTCCCGGCAAACAGGTGACCGGATCGCCTTCGACGACATTTAACACGCCGTTCATGAGGATAGTGGATTCAAGGTTTTTCGCGAACAAGGACATCATGAAGAACGAGGAAAAGGAAGTTGTCGGCGAGGTGAATTTCAATTATCCCGTTGACATAAGCGAGCTGAAAAAAGCCGTCGAGGCAAAAAAGATAACCATGCCCGGGTGCAACCAGCTCTCGAAAAAAGAGGAGCCAATGGACTTTTCCATAGAACAGTCCGAGACTCCCACGCGCTTCTACATAAAAGTGCCCGGCATCTCCAGGAGTTACGACTGCCAGGAGATAAGGGTGAAGATAAAAGCCGGCGTAAAGTGCCCGGAATGCACGCAGGGCATGGAAAAGGATTTTGAGGACGGCGTGCGCATCGAGCAGAAGGTCCTGCTTTCCGTGGAAAGCGTCGCCCCGTGGCACACCGAAGGGGAGACAATGCTGGCGGTGAGGTTCAACATGCCCGTCTCGGACGAGCAGGTAAAAAAATACGTTACGGTCATAAGGCGCGCGACGACGGACAAACCCATGGAGGCCGTGCCTTTCACGGTCAAGACAGAGTACTGTTACGCGGTGCTTACGGCGGATTTCGAGCCCAACCTTACATACGACGTCACCATAGCAAAAGGTATAAGCGCGAAAACCGGCGAGCCAATGAAGGAAGACCACAGCGTTCCGGTAACAATAGAGGACCTGCCGTCTTCGCTTGATTACGCGGAAGAGGGCGAGATAATGTCGCCCGGCGGGGAAATGAATGTCGCCCTGCGCGTCATGAATCTGGACAAGATACACGTAAGGCTTTACAAGATATTCAAGAACAACCTGGTTTATTACCTGAAAAACAACAACGCCCAGGAGTTCGGCCAGCAGATATTCGACGGCGACCACGACATAACCGGCGGAAACATAAACCAGGAGATAACCGAATACATCAATTTCAACAAGTTCTCAAAGGAGCCATACAAGGGCATATTTGTGGCGGAGATATCCGACCTGAAGAACTATTACGACAGCAAGAGGAAACTGGTGCGCTGTACCGACCTCGGGCTTATCGCCAAGACCTCAGGCAAGGACCTCATAGTGAGGGCCGTCTCGGTGAGCACGCTTGCTCCGGACGCGGATATAACCGTAAAGCTCGTTTCCCAGACGAACCAGGTCATAAAGGAACAAAAGACCGACGCCGCCGGAAAGACCGTGTTCAAAAACTGGCGCGAGAACATCTACAATTTTCAGCCATTCATAGTTCTGGCCGAGTCGGGAGACGACTTTTCATACCTTAAATTCGACGGAAGCGAGATGAACAACTACACCTTTGACACAAGCGGCGAGCCGACCCTTTCCGAGGGGATGAAGGCGTTCTTGACATCGGACCGCGGATTGTACAGGCCGGGGGAAAAGGCCAACCTTACGGCCGTAATAAGGAACAACGACATGACCATGCCGCCCGAAATAACAATCGAGAACCGCATTACCGGGCCCCAGGGAGAGGTTATCCAGTCCGACAAGAAAACCATTAATAAGGAAGGCATGGCCGTTTTCACCCTGAATTCCTCCATGTCGTCGCCAACCGGGGAATACAAATCCGAAATATGGGTGAACGACAACAGGATGATAGGCAGCACCACTTTTAAGATCGAAGAATTCATACCCGACAAGCTCACGGTCGACATAAAGACGCAGGAGCCGGAAGTCGCGCCGGGGAGCCCTCTGCTCTTCACTGTAAAATCCAACCAGATGTTCGGGCCGCCGGCCGCGGGAAACAAGGCCGAGACAGAGGTAAAATTCATTGATTACACCTTCCAGTCCAAAAAATTCAAGGATTACACTTTCAGGGACCCGCAGAAATCTTTTGCGGAAAAATACGAGAGGCTGGGGCTTGTAAACCTTGACGCGGTCGGCGAATACCAGTACAGCGTGAACGTGCCATCCGGCGCAAAGCCGCCTTCGGCGCTCGAGGCCGAAATATACACAGAGGTCTACGACGACGGCGGAAGACCCGTGGGCTCTTATAAAACGGTGCCGGTCCACCTTTACAAATATTACCTGGGGGCGAAACTAAGGGACGAGCGCAAATCCTTCAAGCGCGGCGACAAAATCGACGTCGATATAGCCGCCGTGAACTCAAAGGACGAGGTTCAGAACGTAAAGAACATCGAGGTCATAGTAAAGAGAAAGGTTTGGTATTCGATATTCAGGACGACAAGGTGGAACAAGGAACAGTACGACTCCTCGTCGTATGAGGAGGCGGTGCTTTACAAGACAATAGACATCGGCGGCCAGGCGTCCGTATCTTTCACCGCGGACGTCGAGGGCGAGTATTCCATATACGTCGGCAGCGAGGAAAAAATGCGCACCGGGCTCACCGTAAGCGTTTCGGGGCCGGGCTTTACCACCTACGACATGTCGAACGCGGACAAGATAACCATAAAGATGGACAAGGACAAATATTCCGCGGGCGACTTTGCAACGGCCACGATAAACGCCCCCTTCGACGGGATGGCTTACGTGTCGCTGGACCGCGACAGGGTGTACTTTGAAAGATACGTGGCCATAATAAACGGCAGCGCGACATTCAGCGTGCCCATCCAGGCCGAGTACCTGCCAAACGTGTACCTGACGGTCGTTGCCTTCAGGAAACCCTCGGAAAAATATCTGTCGTTGCCATTCACGGCGTACGGGATACAGAACATTAATATAGACAAGTCCATAAGGAACCTGAAACCGAAAGCGGCGTGCAAGGACGAGGTCATGTCCACCGAGGGAATAAACGTCTCCGTCACAGGCATGCCGGCGGGAACGGCCGCCGTGCTTGCCGCGGTCGATGAGGGAATACTTCAGATAATACGCTTCGAGACCCCGGACCCTCTTTCTTTCTTTTACATGAAAAAGGCGCTCCAGACGACGACATACACCATATTCAACAAACTTTTGACCGACATAAAGGCGCAGAAACTTGCCATAGGCGGAGACATGGAAAACGGGCCCATGCAGAGGCATCTGAACCCGATACAGGCAAGGAACGAGTCTTATGCGAAATTCTCCGGCATAGTCTTCGCGGACGAGGCCGGCAACATCAATTACAAATTCGACACCAACAAGTTCAACGGCAAGGTCAGGGTGATGGTGTTCACCGTAAAAGGCGACAGGTTCGGCTCGGACAGCAAACGCGTCAATGTGGTCGACCCGATAGTCATCACGCCGACAATGCCGAGGTTCCTGGCGCCCGGCGACGAGTTCTTCATGCCTGTAAGGGTGTACAACAATACCACCATCACTTCCGCCTTCAGCGTTAAGATAAACGTGGACGGGCCGGTGGAATTCGAGAAATCGGTCCAGACAGCCGACGAGATAAAGAGCAAGGGCGAGAAGATACTTACTTTCCGCGGAAAGGCGTCATCCGACGCCGGGCTGGCGAAATTCGAGATAACGGCCGCAGGCTCGGGACAGGCAATGACCGTAAAACGAGAGCTCGCGGTCCGGCCCGCTGCGCACCTTGAGACGAGGGTGATAAAAGGGTCGCTCGAGCCGGGCAAGGAACTGAAATTCAGCGTGCCTTCCACATACATAACACAGGGCAAAAGGGCAAGGGTGGTTCTCTCCTACAGCAGGGCCGCCGAATACGCCGGGGCCTTCGATTACCTGATACATTATCCGTACGGATGCATAGAGCAGACCACATCCTCGGGCTTCCCGCTGTTGTTCTACAGGGACCTGGGAATAACAAAAATGCTCATGGAGAACCAGGGTATAAACACGGAGAATTACATAAACGACACCATAAAGAGGCTCAGGAGCTTTGTCCTGCCGGGCAACAGGGTGACTTTCTGGCCGGGCGGCTCCTACGACGCCTCGGACTGGACAAAACTTTACACCGCGCATTTCCTTATCGAGGCCAAGCTCAAGGGTTATTTTGTGCCGGACGACCTTTACAATTCGGTGCTTATAGCAGCGGGGCTTACAACGGCGGCCGGAGGCCAGCCAGTAGTGTCTGCCAACGCCTATAACACCAATTCCGGGGATAACAACGGCGAGGACGCGCAGAACACCGATTCGGATGAAGGCGAAGGAGGAGGCGGCACCGACATTGACCTGGGAGGCGAGCCGACGCCGTCGGCCACGAACGTGCCCAGGCTCGACCGCCGCAGCCTGAACAGGAACGCATACAGCTTTGAGACCAACATTTACAAACTGTATTTGAAGACGCTTCTGAACACACCGGACAACAACACGATGAAATATTACGAGGACCTTTATTCGCTTTATGTGAAGAAGAACCTGAACAGGGAAAAAGCCCTGAAGGACCTGGGGTATACCATCGATAAAATAAAGGAAATGCAGGATTCGCTTGAAAAGGATTACATGCTAAAGGCGAACCTTGTGCAGAAGACCGCGGCTGATTTTGCGGCGAACCTGTCGGAGACCGACAGGTTCCTGCTATCGATGAGCTATTCACAGCGCAACAACGCCGAGGCCGCCCGCATGGTGGTCTTCGACGATTTCAAGTCAAAATACATGGTAAGGGAGCTCAACGGATTTTTCAACTCGTACGCGAGGAATCTGGGCATGTACCTGGCCGCGCTGTTCAAAGTCAGCGAAGGATAGAGTTTAGTCAGGTTTTATGACATGATGGTTTGAGGTTGTGCTCACCCTGAAAAAGGGGTAAAATCAGACAAAAAGGAGCACAATAATGGAAAACTCAAA
>Ga0181535_10005927_pt1 | contig 12878 bp, 14 predicted proteins | sample PEATcosm2014_Bin_44_FD_119774 | JGI IMG/M metagenome (GOLD analysis project Ga0181535, IMG submission 119774) | Peatland microbial communities from MTU Mesocosm Facility, Houghton, MI, USA - PEATcosm2014_Bin17_30_metaG | ecosystem: Environmental > Terrestrial > Soil > Wetlands > Peat | place...
TTGCCGATCTGGGTGAGCTCGATCAGGCAGTCGCCCAGCCGGAAGCGAGTGCCCAGCGGCAGCTCGGCCACGGCGAGCCCCTGCGTGGTCACGTTCTCGGCGAAGTCGCCGGGGCCTACGTCGAGCCCCTTGGCGCGCATGGTGTCGATGCTCTCGATCGCCAGCAGGCTCACCTGGCGGTGCCAGGGGCCGGTGTGACCGTCGCCCGCGACGCCGTGGCCGGTGACCAGCTCGATCGCCGCACAGGGCGTCTTGCGCACGCCCTTGGTGGCGGCCACGTTGACCGACACGACGCTGCCCCGCGGCAGCTCGAGGGCCGTCATGGCCGTGCGCCTTCGCGGCGCCAATGGCCGCTCGCGCCGCCCGACTTTTCGAGCAGCCGCACGCCGGTGACCTCGATGCCGCGGTCGATGGCCTTGCACATGTCGTAGACCGTAAGGGCGGCGACCGACGCGGCCACGAGCGCCTCCATCTCGACCCCGGTGCGCCCGACCAGGCGCGCCTCGGTCGTCACGTGCAGCCCGGGCAGCGCCTCGTCGGCCTCGATCTCGACGCCGACGAAGGTCAGCGCGAGCGGGTGGCAGAGCGGGATCAGCTCATGCGTCCGCTTGGCGGCCATGATGCCGGCGAGGCGCGCGGTGGCCACGACGTCGCCCTTGGACACGCGCGCGTCGCGGATGGCGTCGAGCGTCGCCCGCGCCATGAGCACGCGGGCTTCGGCGCGCGCGACGCGCTCGGTCTCGGGCTTGCCGGCGACGTCGACCATGCGGGCCCGGCCGTGTTCGTCTACATGAGAGAGTCCATTCACGGGTGCGATCCTACCCTCCGATCTGAGACATGCCGCGACCGGCGTCGGGAGCTTCGACCAGACGATCGAACCGCTTGCCGTCGATGGCGTCGGCGATGGCGGCGGCCAGCTTGCGCGGGTCGCCGATGAGCGGACGCACGTCGAGCTCGCGCTCGGGCGGCGAGAACAGGCAGGTCTTCAGGCGCCCGTCCGCCATGAGGCGCAGGCGGTTGCAGCGCGCGCAGAAGTGGTCGGACACCCCGGAGATGAAGCCGATCGTGCCCAGCGCGCCCGGCACGCGATAGTAGCGCGCCGGCCCGAGGCCGAACGGACCGTCGACGTCTTCGACGCGATGGTCGGCGCGCAGGCGTTCGAGCACGGTCCAGGCGGGCACGAAGTCGCGCTGCCCCGCCAGGCGGCGGTCGAGCGGCATGTACTCGATGAAGCGCACGTGCACCTCACGCCGCCGGGTGAGCTCGACGAAGCCGTCGACCTCGTCGGTGGCGCCGGCCAGCAGCACGGCGTTGACCTTGACCGGCGCGAAGCCCGCGGCGAAGGCCGCGTCGAGCCCCGCCAGGGCGTCGGCCAGGCGTCCGCCGCGCGTGAGCTGCGCGTAGCGGCCCGCGTCTAAGCTGTCGATGCTCACGTTGACGCGCTTGAGGCCGGCCGCGCGCAGCTCGGCGGCGCACCCGGGCAGCAGGACACCGTTGGTCGTGAGCGAGAGGTCGGTGAGGCCGTCGAGCGCCGCCAGGCGCTCGATGAAGCCGACGAAGCCCTTGCGCACCAACGGCTCGCCGCCGGTCACGCGGACCCGCGTGATGCCGGCCGCCAGGGCCGCCGCGGCGAAGTCCAGCAGCTCTTCGTAGGACAGGATGTCGGTGTGCGAAAGCGGCGGCACGCCCTCGGCCGGCATGCAGTAGACACACCGCAGGTTGCACCGGTCGGTGACCGACAGACGCAGGTAGTCGACGCGACGTGGAGGAGAGGCGCTCATTGCCCACAAGTGTAACGCGACGGCCCGGTGCGCGTCACACGGCCCGACGGCACGCGAGGCCGTCCGCGGCGACCTCTCGCCGCGCTCGCGCGACGGTGCGTGTCGCGCGACAGCGGCGGCGCGCGCATCCGCGCGCGCCGCCGCGTTCGTCCCTACTTCTGCACCATCACCTCGGTGGCCTTGATGACGGCCTTCACCTTGTCGCCCTCGGTGAGCCCCAGCGACTCGGCGGAGTGACGCGTGATGGCAGCGACGACCTCGGTGCCGCTCACGTCCATCACGATCTCCGCCATGACGGCGCCGAGGGTGACGGACTTGACGATGCCTGGCAGCTGGTTGCGGGCGCTGATCATGGCGACCTCTCGTGGCTCGTTCGTGCGTTCGGGCTGACTGCCCCCGGCCTCTACATCCCCTCGCGCTTGCAGGCCCCGAGCGGCGAGCCCGGGCTGCCCCAGTCCATCTCGCGGATCATGACCATCTTGAGCTCGGTCATCTCGGCGATCGCGAACTTGACGCCCTCGCGCCCCATGCCTGAGCTCTTGATGCCGCCGTAGGGCATGTGGTCGACCCGGAAGGTCGGCACCTCGTTGATCATGACGCCGCCCACCTCGAGGTGACGGGCCGCGTAGAGGGCCTTGTTCAAATCGCGTGTGAAGATGCCGGCCTGCAGGCCGTAGTCGCTGTCGTTGGAGATCGCGATGGCCTCGCAGATATCGCTTGCCTTGCGCACGGCGAGGACCGGCCCGAAGACCTCGTTGGCGCAGACTTTCATGTCGCGTGTCACGTCGGTGAGCACGGTCGGACGCAGGTCGCCGGCCGCGTCGATGCCGCCCACGGCGACGGTCGCGCCCTGCTCGACGGCTTCGGCGACCCAGGCCTTGACGCGCGCCGTCTCTGAGTCGTCGATCAGGGCGGCCACGTCGGTCGTCTCGTCGAGCGGGTCGCCGACCTTGAGCGCCGCGACCGAGGCCACCAGCGCCGCCAGGAACTCGTCGTAGACCTTCTCGTGCACGACCACGCGCTGCACCGATATGCAGACCTGTCCCGAGTTCGTGAAGCCGCCGGCGACCACGCGCTGCAGCGCGAGGTCGAGGTCGGCGTCGTCCTCGACGATGGTCGCCGAGTTGTTGCCCAGCTCGAGGGTGACCATCTTCATGCCGGCGTCGCTGGCGATCTGGCGACCGACCGGCGGACTGCCGGTGAAGGACACCATGTTCACCCGTTCGTCTTTGACCAGCTTGGTGCCCAGGGTGGAGCCGGGGCCCACCACGACCTGCAGGACGTCGTCGGGCAGGCCAGCCTCGCTTAAGAACTCGGCCAGACGCAGCGCGGTGAGCGGGGTCGACGATGCGGGCTTGAGCACCACGACGTTGGCCGCCGCCAGCGCCGGGGCCACCTTGTGGCTGACCAGATTGAGCGGGAAGTTGAAGGGCGAGATGGCGACGATCAGGCCGCGCGGCTCGCGGATCGTCCAGCCGAAGCGGTTCTCGCCGCCCTGGTCGGCGTCCATCTCGATGATCTCGCCGGCCGTGCGCTTGGCCTCTTCGCTCGCCCAGCGAAACGTCGAGGCGCCGCGCCGCGCTTCGACGCGGGCGTCTTTGAGCGGCTTGCCGCCCTCGAGGGCGATCAGGCGGGCGACCTCTTCGGCGTGGTCTTCGAGCAGGTGCGACGTGCGCTCGAGGATCTGGGCGCGCTTCCAGGCCGGCGTCCAGCGCCACTCGGCGAAGGCCGCGACGGCCCGGTCGAGGACGGCGTCGACCTCGTCGAGGCGCGTCGTGTTGATGGTGGCGATCTCGCTGCCGTCCCACGGGCTGCGCACGGCGAGCGGATCGCCGGTCCCCTGGGGACCGGCGATCCGCAACCCTTTCGCTACTTTGTCGGTGACCTGTACGACCACGGGCGCTCCTTCCAGACCGTCAAGCAACTTCGTCGTTGCCGCTCAGGCTGGCGTGACTTCGGCGCGCGCCTAACGGCAGTTACGGCAGTACCCGACCCACTCGTCGGACCGGTGTTCCTCGTTGAACGGCCGGCGGTCGCTCAGCGACACGACCTTACCCACTTCGGGCTCTTCTTTGCCGTGCTGATAGACGCCGAGCGGCCTGTCGGTCAGGTCGATGTTGATCTGCTTGACCTCCTGGTACTCGTCGAGCCCGAAGGTGCCGAGCTCGCGGCCGATGCCGCTCTGCTTGTAGCCGCCCCAGGGAGCTTCGCTGTAGGTGGGGTGGTAGGTGTTGACCCAGGTGATGCCGGCGCGCAGCGCCTTGATAACCCGCATGGCGCGCGTGACGTCTTTGGTCCACACGCCGGCGGCCAAGCCGTAGATCGTGTCGTTGGCCAGACGGATGGCGTCGGTTTCTGAGTCGAACGGGATGACCACGAGCACCGGCCCGAAGATCTCTTCCTGGGCGATCCTCATGGAGTTGTCGACATCGACGAAGATGGTGGGCTCGTAGTAATAGCCGTTGCCCTCGAGCCGCTGGCCACCGGTGGCCAGCACGGCGCCTTCGTCGCGGCCGATCCTGACGTAGCGCTCGACCGTGTCGAGCTGCTGTTGCGAGACCAGCGGACCCATCTCGCTCGCCTCTTCGGCGGGCGCGCCGACCTTGATCGCCATGGCCCGCGAGACGAGCTCGCCGACGAAGCGGTCGTAAATCGAGCGCTGCACGAGCAGGCGCGAGCCCGCCGAGCAGACCTCGCCGCTGCCGGCGAAGATGCCGATCAGGGCGCCGTCGATGGCGGCCTCGAAGTCGGCGTCTTCGAAGACCACGTTGGGGCTCTTGCCGCCGAGCTCCAGGCCGACCTTCTTCACGTTCTCTGCGCCGGCCCGCATGATGCTCTTGCCGACCTCGACGCTGCCCGTGAAGGCCACCATGTCGATGCCGGACGACGACGCGAGGTAGTCGCCGACCTGCCCGCCCGGCCCGGTCAGCACCTGAAAGACGCCCTCGGGCAGCCCCACCTCGGTGAAGATCCGGGCGAGCTCGAGCGAGGTCAGCGGCGACACGGATGCCGGCTTCAAGATCATGACGTTGCCGGCGGCGAGGCTGGGCGCGACCTTCCAGGCGGCCATCAGGATGGGGAAGTTCCACGGCGTGATGCCCGCGGTGACGCCGATCGGCTCGCGCACGACCATGCTCATGCTCTCGCCCGGCACCTCGAGAGTCTGGCCGTGCTGCTCGACGGCCAGGCCGGCGTAGTAGTCGAAGGTGTGAGCGGCGTCGCTTACGTCGACGAGCGAGTCGCCGAGCAGCTTGCCCATCTGACGGGTCTCGAGCATCGCAAGCTCGTCGGCGCGCTCGCGGATGCGGGCGGCGACGGCGTGGAGCAGCTCGGCCCGCTCTGTGGCCAGCGTATGCGGCCAAGGGCCTTCGTCGAAGGCCTTGCGGGCCGCGGCTACGGCGCGCCTGGCGTCGGCCACGCCGCCCTTGGGTACGACGGCGAACGGCCGCTCGGTCGAGGGGTCGACGACCTCGTAGGTCTCGCCGCTTTCGGCGCCGGTCCACTGGCCGGCGATGTACATCTGGTACGACTTGAGGTCCTGCTGGACGGTTGACACCACAATCCTCCCTATACGGCGCGCGGCGAGTGCCCGCGCGGTGCATCCCTTCTGACCGCGCGCTCCTGGTCGCACCACGGCGACCGCGCCTGCGGCTGCACGAAAGGTACCCGCGCCCGCGAGGCCGATAACATCGTAGGGGTGGTGGAAAGGTGTGTGGCCGGGCAAGGCGACGACTCGGCCTCATCCCCGGCCCCCAGACGGCCGATAGGCCCTACGTGGGGCAGCGCTTGCGCTGCGAGGGCCAAAGGGGCGCCACGTGACCGACACCGACATCATCCAGTCTCGCGAGAGCGCCGACGACCGCGAGGAACGCCGGGCGCGCAACAACGTCATGGCCCGCATACAGCGCGACGTGGTCATGCGGCTCGACGCGATGATCGACGAGCTCGCCGCGCAGCCCCTCGGCGAAGAACCGCGCGAGTACCTGGACGCCCTGCGCGTGTTGCTGCGCTCGCAGGCCACGGCATACCTGTCGTACGTCACGAGCCGCCGCGACGCCCTCTCGTCGACCACTTCGAGCATGTACGCCGGCGAGCTCAGCCCCGACGGTCCCGTGCCGACCACCCTGCGCGACCTCATCCGGGGCGGCACCATCACGACCGCGCAGGCGGCCCGCCTGGCGAGCTACGTCTCCGAACGGCGCACGCTGCTCATCTTCGGCGACCGCGCGACCGGCAAGTCCACCCTGCTGAACGCCTTGCTCGAGCTCGTGTCCGTCGACGAGCGCCTCGTCTCGATCGAACATTCCGACCACCTGCCGGCCCTCGAGGACCGCTCGTTCTGCGTGCGCCTCTCGGTCGACGACGACGCCGACGTGGCCGGCATCTTCGGGAAAGCTATGAAGATGCAGCCCAGTCGCATCATCGTCGGCGAGATCCACGCCGACGAGATCCTCTACTTCCTCACCGAGCTGCGCCGACGGCCCGAGACCGGCGGCTTCTGCACGATCCGCGCCGACTCCGTGCAGCAGGCGGTTGCCAAGCTCCTGCGCCAGATGGAGCTGCGCATCCCGGCACCCGAGGCCCGGCAGCTCGTGGGCGACACGCGGCCGGCGCTGGCCCACATGCGCAGCGACGAGCGCGGTCAACCGCGCCTCGGAGCGATCTGGGGGGTCGACGGACTCGACGCCGACGGCGAGATCCGGTTGCGCGAAGAAGCGGACGACCAGGCCTTGCCGGCCTGAGCCGTCGATCGCCATCGTCGTCGCCGCCCAGGCATGCGGGCCTTCGTCGCGCCTGGTCCTCGCCCGTGTCGTCGTCTGTCGTCGCCCGTGTCGTCGTCTGTCGTCACCCGTGTCGCCGTCTGTCGTCACCCGTGTCGCCGTCTGTCGTCGCCCGCATCGCCGTCTGTCGTCGCCCGCATCGCCGGCGATGCGTCACCCGGCCGACGCGCCGACGCCCTTTCCCCGACCGCCGGCGGACCTCATTGTTGAGGCGGACGCCGCGCACTGGTATCATGCCGAGGTTGCGCCGCCGAAGGGGCGGCGTTTTTCACCCCTGCTCCAGCAGCAAGGCTGGGGCCGCCAGACCACAGGAGGTGAGTTCCACGAACAAGTACGAATTGATGCTCATGCTCAATCCCGGCATCGAAGACGGCCGGCAGTCCGAGATCCTCGATCGCTTAACGGCGACCGTCGAGAAGGGCGAGGGCAAGGTCGCGTCGGTCGACGACTGGGGTAAGCGCAAGCTGGCCTACGAGATCGCCGGCCAGGGCGAAGGCCTCTACAGCGTCGTCACATTCAGCTCCGTGCCAGACACTCTGGCCGAAGTCGAGCGTGTGCTGCGCATCACCGACGACGTCATGCGCTTCCAGACGGTGCGCCTCAAAGACTAGCGCCAACCGCAAAGGAGCGAACGACATGGCCGGATCCATCAATCGCGTCATCCTCATCGGGAACCTGACTCGCGACCCCGAGACCCGCCAGGCGGGCTCGACCACCGTGTGCACCTTGCGGCTCGCGGTCAACGACCGGGTCAAAGACCAGAGCAGTGGCGAATGGGGCGACCGCCCCAACTACTTCGACGTCGACGTGTTCGGCTCCCAGGGTGAGCTTTGCGGCAAGTACCTGGCAAAAGGCCGCCAGGTCGCCGTCGAAGGCAAGCTGCGCTGGCGTGAGTGGGAGGCCCAGGACGGCCAGAAGCGCTCGGCCGTCTCGGTGGTCGCCGACAACGTGCAGTTCATCGGGCCGCGCGAAGGCGGAGCGTCCCAGGGCGGCGCGCCGCGTGAGTCCGGCGGCGCCAGGTTCGCCAAGTCGACCGACGTCGCCGAAGCCGACTTCGCCGGCGACGACGACATCCCGTTCTGAGCTAGACCCGGCCGGCGGGGCGCCGCCCCGCACAGGCGCACCCGCCGGCCGCAAGCAACAGAAAAGAACCAGAGAGGCCGACATGCCAGCACCACAGGGCACGCGGCGCGAGAAGCGGCTCGGGGCCGGGGCCCCGAACACGGTGCGCCGCCGCTACTGCTATTACTGTCAACAGAAGATCGAGGACGTCGACTACAAGGCCAACACGGTCCTCAAGCGCTTCGTCTCCGAGAAAGGCAAGATCCGCCCGCGCCGCGTCACCGGCGCCTGCCGCTGTCACCAGCGCCAGGTCACCGTGGCCGTCAAGCGCGCTCGCGAGATGGCGCTCTTGCCGTACGCAGACCGCTAGGAGGCGATCGTGGACATCATTCTGCTCCAGGACATCGAAGGCGTGGGCGAAAAGGGCGACCTCGCCAACGTGTCGCGCGGCTACGCCCGCAACTACCTGCTGCCCAAGCGCCTGGCCGAAGTCGCCAACCCGGGCCGGCTCGACGAAGTCCGCCGACTCATGGAAGAGCGCAAGGCGCGCGAGATCCGCACCGCCGAGCACGCACTCGAGGTCGCAGCCACATTGAACAAGACCGTCGTCACCATCGGCGCCCACGCCGGCGAAGGCGACCGGCTCTACGGTTCGGTCACCAACGCCGACGTAGCCGACGCCATCTGGAGCGCCCGCAAGGTCAAAGTCGACAAGCACAAGGTGCGCCTCGAAGAGCCCATCAAGAGCGTCGGCGACCACATGGTCGAGATCGACGTCTTCGAAGGCGTCGTGGCCACGGTCAAGGTCATCGTCGTTCCCGAGTGACAAGGCGCCCACGGGCGCCGCAGAGAGGGGCAGCAGCGTGACAACCGGCATCGTCCAAAGCGACGGTCGTCACATGCAGCCGCACGACCTGGACGCCGAGGAGTCGCTCCTCGGCGCCATGGTCGTGAGCCCCAACGCGCTGCCCATCGCCACCGAGCTCGTCGTCGAAGACGACTTCTACCGCGACACGCACCGCATCGTCTTTCGCACCATCCGCGACATGTACGGCCTCGGCAAAGAGATCGACGCCGTCACGCTCTCCGCCGCCCTCGAGGCGCAGGGCGTGCTCGACCGGGTGGGCGGCAAAGCCTTCGTACACACACTGGTCGAGATCGTGCCGGCCGCCGGCAACGTGCGCCAGTACGCCGAGATCGTGCGCGAGACCAGCGTGCTGCGCCAGCTCATCAAGGTCGGCAACGAGATCGCCGAGCTCGGCTACGACCACCCCGACGAAGCGCGCACGCTGCTCGACACCTGCGAGCAAAAGGTCTTCGCCATCTCGCAGCACCGCAGCTCGGCCGACTTCGAGGCCATGAGCGACCTCGTCAAGTCGACCTTCGAGCGCATCGACATGATCCGCGACGGCCACCAGCTCTCGGGCGTGCCTACCGGGTTTGCCGACATCGACAAGACCACCGGCGGCTTCCAGCCGTCGAACCTCATCGTGCTGGCCGCACGCCCCGGCGTGGGCAAGACCTCGCTCGCGCTGAACATCGCCCACAACATCGGCATGACCGGTCAGCAGTCGGTGGCCATCTTCAGCCTCGAGATGAGCAAGCAGGAGATCAGCGAGCGCATGCTGTGCTCGGCCGCCCGGGTCGCCTCGCACCGGCTGCGCTCCGGCCAGACACTCCCCAACGACGACTACTACAAGCTCATCACGGTGGCCGGCGAGCTCGAAAAGGCGCCCATCTACGTCGACGACACGGCCGGCCTCAACGTCTTCGAGCTGCGCGCCAAGGCGCGCCGCCTGGCCAGCCGGGTCGAACCCAAGCTGGGCCTCGTCATCATCGACTACCTGCAGCTCATGATGGGCGACGGGCGCGCCGACAACCGCCAGCAAGAGGTCGCCGGCATCTCGCGCTCGCTCAAGCAGCTCGCCCGCGAGCTGGACGTGCCCGTGCTGGCCGTCTCGCAGCTGAACCGCGAGGTCGAGTCGCGCGCCGAGAAGAAGCCGCTGCTGTCCGACCTGCGCGAATCAGGCGCGATCGAGCAAGACGCCGACCTCGTCATCTTCATCTACGAGCCGCGCGACGAAAACGCCAAGGGCGTCGTGGTGGTCGACATCGCCAAGCACCGCAACGGCCCCACCAACATCGCCCGTCTCGGCTTCGTGCGCGACTACACCAAGTTCCGCACGCTCAAAGCCGAAGAGGCCAGCCGCTATGACTTCTAGCGGTCCGGCTGGCGTGCCCCTGGTCAGCTTGAACGGCGTCCTGCTGCCCGAACGCGAGGCCGTCGTGCCGGCGCTCGACCGCGCCGTCACGCACGGCATCGGTCTGTACGAGACGTTCAAGCTCGCCGCCGGCGTGCCGGTGTTCTTCGACGAGCACATGGACCGTCTGCAGTCCGGGCTCGAAGTCCTCGAGATCGCCGTGCCGTGGGACCGCGCGACGATCGCCCGCTCCATCGTCGAGCTCTCGGACGCGAGCGGCATCGGAAGCGGCGGCTGCCGCGTGCTGGTCACCGGCGGCGCCGCCTGGGGCGGGCCCTCGGTCCTCATTCGCAACGACGTGCGCGAGCAGCCGACGCGGCCGCTACGCGTCATCTCGCACCGCGGCATCCGCGTGAGCGGCGCGCTCAAGGCGATGACCTTCATGCAGTCGTACCTGGCGCAGCGCGCGGCGCTGGCCGCCGGTGCCGACGACGCCATCTTCGTCGACGACGAGGGCCGCATGTTCGAGGGCGCCACCTCGAACATCTTCCTGGCGCGCGGCGGGGCGCTGGTCACCACCCCGGCCGAAGGCGCCATTCTGCCGGGCGTCATGCGCGCCGCGCTCGAACGCGTCGCCGAAGCCGACGACATCGCCGTCGTCGAAGCCTACGGGCGCGTGGCCGACCTGCGCGCCGACGACGCCATGTTCCTCACAAGCAGCGTGCGCGGCATCGTAGCGGTCGCCGCGGTCGACGAGCGCGCCCTGCGCGTCGACGACGCCATGCTCCAGCGCCTGCGGCTGCTCATCGCCACCGCCGAACGGGCCGCCGCGGCCACGTTCCGCGAGCGCTACCTGTAACGTTCTCCACAGCGCCTCCGTACACCCGGCCTCTCACTCCCGCAACAGCGTCTGCGCCCGCCCGCCCGCGCTTACACCGGGCGCATCGCGGGCACCTTGCGAGCATCCCCGAAGCCGACCCCGAGGTGAAGCATGAGAGCGCGCAGATTGCTCGTATGGGCCGCGGTCGCAGTCGTGACTGCCGGCGCCCTTACCACCGCCGCGCTGGTGGCCACCGGCAGCAGCGACCGTGCCGCGGCGCAGACGCCGAACCTGCTGGCCGTCAAGGTGCCCACGGTGCGCCTGCGCCTCGTGGTCTCGGGTCTGTCGCAGCCGCTGGGCGTGACGGCGTCGCCCGGCGACTCGAGGCGGCTGTTCATCGTCGAGAAGACCGGCTACATCCGCGTCCTGCTGAACGGCAAGCTGCTCGCCAAGCCGTTCCTCAACGTGCACGGCCGCGTGTCGGCCGGCGGCGAGCAGGGCCTGCTCTCGGTCGCCTTCGATCCGGCGTACCCCACCAACGGCCGTTTCTATGTCTGCTACACGGCCGTGAACGGCGACATCAAGGTGGTGCGCTACACGGTCAGCGCGAACGCCGATGTGGCCAACGCGGGCTCGGCCAGGGTCTTGTGGACCGTGGCTCACCACGCCCACCCCAACCACAACGGCGGTCAGCTCGCGTTTGGCCCCGACGGCCGGCTCTACATCGGCATCGGCGACGGCGGCAGCGAAGGCGATCCCAACCTCTACGGCCAGAACGTGCACGTTCCCTACGCCAAGATCTGGACCATGGACGTCTCGAGCGCCTCGCCCACGCCGGTGCTCTACGCCTACGGCCTGCGCAATCCCTGGCGCTTCTCGTTCGACGCCAAGACCGGCAACCTGTGGATCGGCGACGTCGGCCAGGACAAATGGGAAGAGATCGACTTTTTGAAGGCCGGCACCACGGCCGGCACCAATTTCGGCTGGAGCTACTACGAAGGCAGGCATGTCTACAAACCACAGGCGATCGTGCGCACCCGTCTCGTGGGTCCGGTGAGCGAGTACTCGCACGCCGTCGGCAACGCGGTGATCGGCGGCTACGTCTACCGGGGCAGCGCCATACCGGCGCTGAAGGGCGACTACCTGTTCGCCGACTACGGCACCGCCCGCGTCTGGTTCAAGACCGGCCCGGGCGCCACCGCGCATATCCTGACCGGCATCTCGCAGAAGCTGCCCAACGTGAGCTCGTTCGGGCAGAACGCCAGGGACGAGCTCTTCCTGTCGAGCCTGAACGGCAAGATCTACAAGCTCGTGCCCTGAAACCAAGCGGGGGCGGCGGCTCGGGCGCGCGAGGCGCTCGGGCCGCCGCCCCAGGTCTACCCGGAGAGCCTCAGCCGCGGGTCGGCGAGTCTCAACCGCAGGTCGGCGAGTCTCAGCCGCCGGCGGCGGGGGCGAGCTCGGAGGTGCAGTGGGGGCAACGCCGCGCCCCGATGGCGATCTCGCTCAGGCACTGCGGGCATTCCTTGGTCGTGGGGTCCTGCGGTCCCTGACCGCGTGCGCGCCTGGCGGCGATCGCGTTCATGGGCGCGACGATGACGAAGTAGATGGCCGCGGCGACGAGCACGAAGGCGATCACGGCGTTGATGAACAAGCCGTACTTGAACGTGCTGTGGTTGATGGTGAAGGTCAGCCCCGCGAAGTCGGGCTTGCCGAAGATGGCTGCGATGAGCGGTGTGACGATGTCGGCGACGAAGGCCGCGACGACCGCGCCGAAGGCGGCGCCGATGACCACCGCGACGGCCAGGTCGACCACATTTCCCCGCAAGATGAACTCCTTGAAGCCCTTCAGCACGGTCCCCTCCCTTTCTTTGGCGTCGGCAGATCGTGCCCGGCGGAACGCCGGCAGGGCACGGCCGGCCGGTGGCGCCCGCGAGCAAGGCCTCTTGTACCCAGCCGGCGCGCCCCCCAAGCGCGCCTCGTACTCTGGGCACCGCAGGCTCACACGAACGCCGGTCCGGGCGCGTACCGACGCGCTCGCCCGAGGCGGCGCGCCCGCCTAGATGATTGATTCCACGAGATTCGCCTCAGGCAAGGAAAGCGAAGCAGAGAGGCCGAAGCCGACGGTGCCCTAAATCACCGTCTGCCCGGAGGCCACGATGGACGCCGACCTCGACACTCTCTGCACCGTCGTTTATTGCACAGCCGACGATCTTCTGCCAGAGGCACGGGCCAA
>Ga0181535_10005929_pt1 | contig 12877 bp, 6 predicted proteins | sample PEATcosm2014_Bin_44_FD_119774 | JGI IMG/M metagenome (GOLD analysis project Ga0181535, IMG submission 119774) | Peatland microbial communities from MTU Mesocosm Facility, Houghton, MI, USA - PEATcosm2014_Bin17_30_metaG | ecosystem: Environmental > Terrestrial > Soil > Wetlands > Peat | place...
ACGATTGCCGGGATTCCGGTAGGCGTGAAGCGAGTTCTGCTGGAGCACTATCGCATTGACGATACGCACAGCAACGCCTACGCCGTCTGGAAGGCGATGGGCTCTCCTCAACCGCCAACCCCGGAACAGTACGCGCACCTCAAGGCAGCGGGGCAACTGGAGCTCCTCACTTCTCCTGAATGGCTCGACGTCAGCCGCGGGAAGGTGACCATCGCCACGACCCTTCCACGGCAGGCCACATCGCTGATGCATTTGAAGTGGTAACTTAGTCCGTCAATCGCACAGGCGCGCGGGCGAGTTTCGATGAGAAAGCGAGCGCACCAGGGGAGTTTCGCGCGGAATTCTGTTCATTGAATCTCCTTGCAGATGTTATCCTCGCCTCGTGTACTCCCGCCACGCCATCAAACTCATGCTTGTGCTGTCTGCCGCTCTCGCCTCAGGCCAACAGCCAAGCGGGCAGCCTGCGCAATCCGCCCATGCGCAGGTTCTCGTCATCCCCGCCATTGGCAAGGGAATTCTGCCCATCGATGGCAATTGGCAGTTTCATCTTGGCGATGACCTCCGCTGGGCCCAGCCGTCGTTTGATGACTCAACGTGGGAGTCCATTCGGGTTGACGATATCGGCGGTTGGGGCAACCAGGGCCATCCTTCTTACACAGGATTTGCCTGGTATCGCCGGCACCTGGAGATCCGTACCACCGCCTACGACACGAACGAGTACAGCGTTTACGTTCAGGATGCGGAAAACGCATACGAGATTTATTGGAACGGAAAGTTCGTCGGTCAGTACGGCAAGTTGCCGCCTCACGCATCCTGGTATTACAGCGCATTCCCGAAGTCGTTTCCGCTCACCGGCTCGGCAAATGGCGTACTCGCCATCCGAGTGTGGAAGGCCCCGCTCGACGCCTTCGACCCGGCGGAGTCAGGCGGCATTTATCTTCCCCAAATCGGGAATCCGGAGACGATTGCATTAGCGATCACTGAACGTGAATGGGAGTTCCTCAGCGAAGACCTGTTCGACTATGGGCTGGTCTTGCTGCGCGGGTTCATCGCACTCGTCTGCTTTGTTCTTTGGTACCGAAACCGGAAGGAACAGGGACATCTTTTCCTTTGGGTTGCCGTGTATACCGCCGCGCCCGTCGCCATCGACATCCTCAACAGCCTCTTCCGCATTCCCTTCCCGTGGAATATCGCACGAGCGCTCAACCAGCCACTCTACGCGCTCTACCACGTTTCGCTGTGGTTCCTGCTGCTTTGGCTCTTGCGGCTCCATGACAAGGGGCCCCTGGTCCGTTGGACAAAAGCATTCGGAGACGTGCTCCTAGCCGCCGGCGTCGCGGATGGGGCGCTCGCCTTCTTCTGGGCCGACGCTACGCTGTGGATGCAGTGGGCCGACGGAATCCTGGCTACGTTTATTGTTGTTGTCCAGATCTTTCCACTTGTCTTGATCTATTTCGGACTGCGCCAGAAGCAGGATGCCGCGCGCTGGTCGGTCGCAATCGGCTCTCTGATTTTGGAGTTGATTTACACCCTTGAGGCCGGCAGCGCGCTGGGTCGGCGCTTTACGCATTGGCCGTTCTTCGACTTCATCAATAATCCCCTCTTTCAAATTCAACAAGTCTACTTCTATCCAGAGAAAATCGTCTCTCTGGTTTTGTTTGCGGCCATCCTCTTCGCGGTATATCGGTTCGCCATGGAACAACAGGCCCGCCATGCCGTGATGGAGCGCGAACTGCAAAGCGGACGCGAAATTCAGCAGGTGCTTGTCCCCACTAACTTACCGGCTCTTGAGGGCTATGCGGTGACAAGCGCCTACCAGCCGGCCATGGAGGTCGGCGGAGACTTCTTTCAGATCATTCCCAACGATGATGGCTCTGCGATCGTCGCGTTGGGCGACGTCAGCGGCAAGGGCATCAAGGCAGGGATGAATGTCTCCATGATTGTGGGCGTGCTGCGCGCCGAGGCCGGCAAAACCAGCCCCTCCGAGATGCTGAGCTCGCTCAACCGCTGCCTCGTGGGCCGCATGGCCGGTGGCTTTGCTACCGGCATGGTTTTTCGCGTAGACCAGGATGGAACGGTCACCTTCGCAAATGCGGGCCACTTGCCGCCGTATCTCAACGGACATGAGTATCCGTTGGACGCTTCCCTGCCCCTCGGACTGATCGGCTACTCGGACTACACAGAAACGATCCTGAAGCTGGAGCCTGGCGATCAACTCAGCGTCTACACCGACGGACTGTTAGAGGCCACCAGCCCCACCGGCGAACTCTTCGGCTTTGACAGGATGAATGCTCTGTTCGCAAACCGTCCAACCGCGCAGGAAGCCATGAAAGCCGCAATCGATTTTGGGCAGGACGATGACATCACGGTGTTGACGATCACCCGCCTCGCGGCCGGTGTTCAATCCTCAACTTCACTGGCCGCTCCGGAGCTTGCGCCCGAGCCAGCCGAAGCTTAGTACTGAAAATCCTTCCATCGCGAAATAGCCAGGTACGGCGCCGAACACACGAAAGGCGCGACGCTCGTTCCGGCAGGTTTGCCGGAATGAGCGCCGCGCCTTCCAAACATCTCTAGTGCTTTAGCGTGTACGTGACAAATGCGGAGTTCGTATTTCCCGCTCCATCAGCCGCGTACACCGTAAACTTGCCGGTTGAGTTGGCGGTGAAATTGAGTTTCAACGTGCTCGTGTTGTACTGGGTTTGGGGCGCATAGACATTCACACCGCAAAGAACTACGCCGGCGCCTGTATTTAAATCCGAGCAGTTAAAGGTCGCCGTCAAAGTCTGGCCAATCTTGTAGGGAGCCCCGGCCGTGGTGATGGTGAGCCCGTTCACTTTAGGTGGCGTGGTATCGATGTTGAGCGGAACAGTGTAGAAGTTGGTCGACCAGGTCGGGACGTTGTTGATGTTATTGAGGGTGAACTGCAACTCCTGCGTTCCAGCGCAATCCTGCGCAAAGTAGTGGAGCAGGTATTGGCCGTCGGGAAGCGGCGCGCTCTGTCCCTCGTTGGGGAACTGCAGGCTCACAGGACCTGTCGCAAAGTTAGGCTCGGTCGGCGAGCTTGGAAGGACTGTGGGGCAAGCTGCCGAACTAACCGTGTTGTCGGTTGAGATTGGTTCGCTGGCGGGCACAGGTAAAGTGCTGTTCGCAGGAGAAATCCCGTAAGTAATGCTCGCGATCGGCGCCGGAATATAGCTGGAGGCGGCTGGCAAAGGTACGTGCTTGTTCCCGTTGAGCGTATAGGCGCCCTTCAAGTTCGGCGCCTGGCTGTTGAAATAGATCTTGGGTGTGCTGTTGTTGACCCAATTGTCAGGCCATTGGCCGGCCACAACGACGGAAGTATGATCTTCCGGCACTCCGGCGATGCTCACAAAGGTCGAATTCGGATTGGTGGTGAGCCCTTTACCCGCAAAAATGCCGGGACCGCTGAAACTGACGAGCAGGTTCTGCGGGCACGGGAGGTTTGCCACAGGGGTACCGGGGGCGTCCTCCGCAAACGAGCAAGGACCGCCGCTGGACGAAGACCAACTGTCGCTGGCCATCAGGAGGCCAATGCCCTCATGAAAGACGCCGCCTGGCGTGTAGATATTCTGCAAAGCGAACTGCGGTCCATCGAAGACATCTGAGACAGCCTCATTCAATTCGGAAGAGACAGGGCAGTTAGCGCCGGCTGCAAGGCCGGTAGAGGGGCTTATGCACTCCAGGGTGTAGAGTTTGCAGGCCTGGGTAGTGGTGCCGGGCAACACTTCTCCGGTATGAAGCAGGCAATTCGAGGTTGCAAACGATGTTCCAGGCACGTATGCCGTCTGGAATTCAGATTGAGTCACCGGTGCATCGGTGGTCTGCGGGGTGGATCCGTTGTTGTTAATGGTAGTTGGATTTACCTGGCTCACGTCGTAAGTCAGACTGACAATCTGCGAAGGGTTCGTTGGGGTTCCGTTCCCCGGATTCGAATTGAAGGTGAAGGTCTGTTTCTGGCCCGAGCTGCCGGTGATTGGGTTCCCGGAGATCATGCCCGAGGACACGCCATTCAGGATGCAGTTTGTGTTAAGGAATATCGAGGAACTGGCAACCTCGCCTCCTTCATCATCCAGGGCAATTGTCACGCTTTGTGCGCCTGAGACAAGACCGACCGGCGACCCCGCGTTTGGATCGGTTGGGACATTGCCCGCTGAACCGGAGGAATCAAGGACCGGTACGATCGGCATAACAAGACTGACCGGCAGCACGCCGCCAACCGCATCAATTGTGCCTCCCGAATTCCCCGGTATTGATGCTGTGTCCGGATCCATGCCAAGGATACTTCCGTTGATGGCGGCATTCGCATAGGTTGAATTAAAGCAATTCTCGTAATAGAGTCCGGCCCCTCCAAGCACGTCGGTCACGGGGCACACATTCACCGCCGCCTGGGCTGGCTCGTTTGCTGGGGTCACGGTAACAATAATGTTGTTGTCGACCAAGAGATTCCCACCGCCTGGGCCGGAGAGGGTCGCCTGAATCGGCGAAGCCGTGCAAGTCAGGTTCAACGTGGTGGTGTTGAATGCATACGGCGCACTGTAATTCGCGCTCGGATTGGACCCCGCCGGATCCACTGGTCCAAAAAGCTGGGTCGTTGTTTGTGCAACCAACGCCTGTGCACACAAGACAACTCCACACGCCATTGTGAAAAACCGCACTGAAGACCTGGCTTTCATTCGATTACCTCTCTTGGAACCTTTGTTGGCAGTTACAGAACAGTCTTCACCGAAGCGAGGATCGCTTCGGGTACTGGAAAACAATGAGTTCAAACTCGACCCATTCCCGGCAATCTACCGGGCTGAAATTGCGTTTTGAATCAAACGAACAATGCCAGTCGGAATCACTGGAAGGCCTCGTGTTCTTCGGTCGCCGTCTGCGAACAAGGTCACCGGCTACATGCCTTAATCAGACATCGAAAAAGATGATTCCGGTAGAACGGCCTTAGGAAGGGCGGGGAAACAAAAACGGCAACTGATGCCATTGCTCAAAGGGGAAGAGAGCTAAAACACCAGCTTTGCTTTCATCTATGCTTATCCCGACAGGCACGCGATGTCAATAAGAAATCGGTCCGTAAGCGATTCTACGGACGTACCTTAGATTGATAACTTGGTGGCGTTTAGTAACGCCCATCGGTAACACCCGTGACATTCACAGAATATTCATCGACACTGGCCTCTTTCTTTTTTATGCTCTTCTCTATATGGCCATCGACGGACCGCTGAAGATAGAACGTGAAGAAGGCAAAACCCCGGGCACGCTGATTGTTCGCCTTACCGGACCCCTCACACTCATCAACATCTTCGACCTTCAGTCGCAGTTGCGCACTGCCAAGGCCACGGCGGTCACAATCCTTGACCTGACAGAAGTGCCCTACATGGATTCGGCAGGCATGGGTGTGGTCGTCAATTATCATGTCCACTGCCAGAATCAGGGCGGCCGGTTGATTGTCGTTGGTGTAAGCCCCCGCATCATGGAACTCTTCAAGATAACGAAGGTTGATTCCGTGATTCGCATGGTCCCCACTCTGGAAGAAGCCGAGGCGCTCGTCTAGGAAGACTCCGCCATCGAACCGACCGGATTTCGTTCCACGTTTTAGACCCTCTCCCGGCTGGAACCCGCAGGGTTTGTCCCCGAAGCCGAGTGCGTAACCGGCCGCGAACCTTGAAGTCAACGCCCCCTTGAACCTTGAAGACTTGAGGAATCGCCGCCGCAAGCGAATTCAGGTCCCCGCGCGTCATCCCTTTCCATCTAGAAATCGCTTGCTCAAACTGACAATTGATCTGATTTCTTGACGTTCGCGAAAACCCTACGCAGCGTCAACGTTTAAGGAATTCGCCCTTCGATGAAACGTTTACCCGGACCAGCAGCCGCACGTTGACATTGGCGCCGGAACGGCGTAAAAGTGCCGCATTAAGAAAATAGTCGATTGCGGAATGCGTAAAGTGTTTCTGCGCTCGAACTAACAACCATTCCCAAGAGGAGACCCATGAAAACTGCGATCATTTTTGCGTTTCTGGCTTCGACAATCTGCTGGGCGCAACCCCCAGCCGACTGCAAGCCATCGGCGCTTAACATTCCAGGGGCGCCATACCCCTGCGTCTTTCCTGACAATCGTGCCATGTTCCGCGTATCCGCGCCCAATGCGCAAAAAGTAAAGGTCCGCGTTGGCACCGGCTTTGATATGACCAAGGAGGCGGACGGACTCTGGTACGTCACCACTACTCCGCTCGCACCAGGATTTCACTACTACCTGATCAATATCGACGACGCCACATTTTCCGATCTGGCGACCCAGTCCTTCTTTGGCGGCGGTGAGTGGAGCAGCGCCATCGAGATTCCCGCTCCCGACGCCGATTTCTACAGCCACAAAGACGTTCCTCACGGAGTGGTGCGGATCGAGTGGTACTTCTCCACGGTGACGCAACAGTGGCGCCGCTGCCTGATCTACACGCCTCCCGGTTACGACACCAATACCAAGGAAAAGTATCCGGTTCTCTACCTGCTGCACGGCTGGGGAGAAAACGAGCTGGGCTGGACCTTCCAGGGTCACGTGGACCAGATCATGGATAACCTGCTCGCCGCTGGCAAGGCCAAGCCAATGCTGATTGTGATGGACAATCTGAACGCCGTGAAGCCGGGCGAGGATGGGTCGATCTACAACGCGCGCGGCGCGCTGACCCAGGCGGTTCCTCAGCCTCAGGCGCCCATGGGCGGAGCTCCCGGAGTCCCGGGAGGAGGCCCCGGTGGACCGCGGCCTGCAGGAGGCGCACCACCGGCTCGGCCAATGATGCGGCTCAGCACGACTTTCAGCGAGATGATGTTCGCCGATCTGACTCCAATGGTCGAGAAGAACTACCGTGTCGCGCCGGGCCGTGAGAACCGGGCGATGGCCGGCCTGTCGATGGGTGGAATGCAGACCTTCACCACCGGACTGCAAAACCTCGACAAGTTTGCCTACCTGGGCGGACTGAGCGGCAATTGCGGTGGCTTCGGCGGCGGTGCATTCGATCCCAAGACGAGCTGCAGTGGAGCATTTGCAGACCCCGCGGCCTTCAACGCAAAGGTCAAGGTGCTGTTCCTGTCCACCGGCTCGGTAGAAGGGCCGCGTGTCAAGCAATTCAGCGATGAGCTGACCAAGGACGGCGTCAACAACGTGTATTTTGAGTCTCCCGGAACCGCGCACGAGTGGCTTTCATGGCGGCGCGCTCTGGCTGACTTCGCTCCGAGACTCTTCAGATAACGAAGATCAACCAGAATTCCGAACGCCCGGCGCTGAGAGCATTCGACGCCGGGCGTTTGGAGTCTCGCCGAAATGATCTTGGCGGCATGCCTACTCCGCCCGCGGCTCCTCGTGCCCCTCAACGGAAGCGTGGCTCACTTATGCCGTGCGGACTCTGTGAACCATGGAACATCGCCCCCTCGCTGAGTCACGCCTCTCCAACACATTTCAGAAGTGAAAAGGGAGAACTTATCTCCCCGTCGAGCCGTGAATTAAAATCCCTCTGACCGGCCCGCGCCTTGCAATTCGCGCACAAGTGGCCGAGAGGATAAGTCTTTCATGCGGATAAATCCCGATTTCCTGGTTCGCCATGCCCTGATTGCCCTGTCACTTGTTGTTCTTCTTGAGCCCGTCGTCCTGTGCGCCAGTGACACGAAACCACCAGACAAAACGCCCTGGATTGCGGAACAAAGCTCCCCCGGATCCTTTTGCCTGGTCTGTGGCGGGAAAGCTGCTTCAATCATCGTCGACTCGAATGACTTTGCCGGCGTCAAGCGCGCGGCGGGCGACCTCGAGACCGACATCGAAAAAGTAACTCGCGTGAAGCCGTCGCTCCTTGAGACCGCGAATGCTCCGAAAGATCGAATAGTGCTGATCGGTTCGATTGGACACAGCAAGCCAATCGACAAGCTGATCGCCACAGGCAAACTCGACGTGAAAGCAATCCAGGGACAGTGGGAGAGCTTCGTCATCGCCACCGTAGAGAAGCCCATGCCGGGTGTGCCGCAGGCGTTGGTGATTGTGGGCAGCGACAAGCGCGGCGCGATCTACGGCATCTACGAAGTCTCGGAGCAGATTGGCGTTTCGCCGTGGTACTGGTGGGCCGATGTCCCGCCCAGGCACCACAAGGAACTCTACATCGCCAACGGCGCTCGTCACGAGGGTCCTCCCGCGGTGAAATATCGCGGCATCTTCCTGAATGACGAAGAGCCCGCGCTGGGCGGCTGGTCGCGCGAAAAGTTCGGCGGTCTTAACTCGAAGATGTACTCGCACATGTTCGAGTTGCTGCTGCGGCTCAGGGCGAATTACATGTGGCCGGCGATGTGGTGGTACAAGTCCTTCAATGAAGATGATCCACTCAATCCCAAGTTGGCCGACGAATACGGTATCGTGATGGGCACCAGCCATCACGAGCCGATGATGCGCTCGCAGGGTGAATGGAATCGCCACAAACAGGACTACGGTAACGGCGAATGGAACTATAAGACCAACGGCGAAGGCCTGCGCAAGTTTTGGACCGATGGCGTCGCCCGCAACAAAAACTACGAGAACATCTACACAATGGGCATGCGCGGCGACGGCGATATGGCGATGCCCGATGCCGGTGGTCTTCAGGCAAATATGGCGCTGCTTGAAAAAATCATCAACGACCAGCGCGCAATCCTGGCCGCGCAGGTAAACCCGGATGTAACTAAGGTACCGCAGTTGTGGGCCCTTTACACAGAGGTGCAGAGATACTATGACGCTGGACTGAAGGTTCCCGACGACATTACGCCGCTTTTCTCTGACGACAACGTCGGCAATCTGCGCCGCCTTCCGACGCCGCAAGAGCGCGCCCGCTCGGGCGGCATCGGCATCTACTACCACCTGGACATGAACGGCGGACCGTTCTCTTACAAGTGGCTGAACAGCAATCCGCTGCCAAAGATCTGGGAGCAGATGAACCTAGCTCTGCAGTACGGAGCAACCCGGATCTGGATCGTCAACGTTGGCGATCTGAAACCGCTGGAAGTTCCCATGGAGTTCTTCATCCGTCTCGGGTGGGATCCGCAATCCATCGACAAGAATGGGTTGGACAAGTATCTGGAGAATTGGGCTGAACGCGATTTCGGTGAGGAACACGCCGCCGCGATCGGGAACATCGTCGCTCTCTACGCAAAGTTGAACGCCTCGCCCAAGCCGGAACTGGTGCATCCAAATACCTTCAGCATGGCCAACTACCGCGAAGCCGAAAGAGTTGTGACGCAGTGGCAAGATCTGGAGGAACGCGCAACGAAGATTGGCAAGCTGCTTCCGGCAGACGAGCAGGACGCCTACTACGAGCTCGTATTGCATCCTGTGCTTGCCTCCGGCAACGCTGTTGAGCTGAACATTACGGCAGAGCAAAACCGCATCTTTGCGCTGCAGGGACGATTCAGCGCCAATGCCGAGGCGCAGAAAGCGGGCGCGCTCTTTGAGCGCGACGGACAACTGAGGGACTACTACAACAAACAGCTTGTGCGCGGGAAGTGGGACCACATGATGGATCAAGTCCATCTGGGATACACAAGCTGGGAGTCACCGCGAGCCGACATCATGCCCCCGATTTCCACTGTCCGCCAGCCAGTTGGCGTCGAGTTCGGCGTGGCCGCCGAGGGCCACGAGCGCGCCTGGACGGACAACGAGCCCTCGCATGAACTACCGGTCTTCGATTCGCTGCAGAACGAGGCTCACTACATCGACGTTTTCCCGCGCAACGATGGCCCAGCCAACTTCACCATCAAAGCGGATAAACCCTGGATCGTTCTGCGCGAGGGCAACGCCTTCTCCGGCAGCCCTGAAGATCGCCGCTTTTGGGTTCAGATCGATTGGAGCAAAGCGCCGGTTGGCGAATCTCAGGGCGTCGTCACGGTTACCGGCGACGACCGGAATCCGGATGTTCTTCGAGTGCAAACTGTGCAGGTGCGTGCTCTGCACGCGACGCCCGAACAGGAGCGCGAGGCGCAAGGCGCCTTTGCGGCGCTCGCCGGGCCCATTGCGTTCAACGCTGACGCCGCCATGCGCAACATCGCTGTTGGCGATGTTCATTGGGAAAAGCTGCCGGACTACGGCCGCGAAGATTCAGCGATGACCATCTTCCCGGTGACGGCCGCAAGCATCAAGCAGGGCGCCGATGCGCCGCGTCTGGAGTACGATGTCTATTTTGCGCACGCCGGCGCCTATCAAGTGGATCTGATCACCAACCCGACGTTGAATATGTATCCTGCCCGCGGGCTAGCCATTGAGGCAGCGATCGATGGCACGGAGAAGCAGCGCCTGGATGCCTTCGCAACAACTGAACGGCACGAAAACCGCCCCGGCATGACAGCAGCGCCGATGCCGCTACGAATGGGCGGACCGCCTGCATCCGGGCCCCAGGTCAACGCGCGCGTGATGCACTTCATGGTGAACATCGACAGGCCTGGAAAGCACACGCTGCAACTCTCGATGGTCGATCCAACGATGGTCCTGGAGAAGATCGTCGTGCATGACGAGCCGCTGCCCTACTCCTTCTTTGGACCGCCAGCCAAGCCTGCCTATGCGCAGGGAGCAGGCGCAAGTTCTGCCAACTCTGCGGCCGACTAGCGCGGCAGAGAAATTGAAAATGCCCGAACGCTGCCGCGGAATCGACAGTCTGCGGCAGTCAGGTGACATCATGAAATTCACCGCTATATCCCGAGGGATAACAGGGCTCGTCTGTTCGAACAACTGAAGAAAGGCCCGATCTCCAAATCGCGATTACTTATCCGCCTTCTGCGCGCTCGCGAAATTCATCTCGTGGAACTTTAGATTCGAGAACTGCGCGTCGCTCTCCTGCGAAATAAAGCCAATTCTCCCGGAGGATTTCTCGAAGAAGAACGATTGCATCAAAAGGTCGTCAATATAAAGTTCCATCTGGCCGCCCCGAATCCAGAGTCGAAAGCTGTGGGCTTTCCCTTCATCCAATCCAGTCACCGTCGCGCAATTCCGTCCAGTCACATCCAGTGGTTCAAAGTGAAAGTCAGTGTCTAGCCGGAGTTTTCCAATCAGCGACGCGCGCCACCGCGGTTCACCCACTTCCAGTAAGACGGCTGTTCCCGGCTGGTTGTAAAGTCCCTCAATGTAAAAACCGGCATAAATCTTGTGCCCGTAGGGAGCTTTGGGATTCAGCGATCGAGCCTGCAAGGTTCCTTCAATAATCAGGCCCCTGTCCAGGTCAAAGTATTTGTTCAGTTCCACAACACCTTTGCGGGTCTTCATGGAGTCGAGCCACTGAAACGAACGCCAGTTCTTATCGGTCCGAATCGCAACAGAATCGTTTGTCGCGGTCACACCAATCAAAAGATTGGAATCTGTTTGCCCTGGAGGAAAGGCAACCGTGTTTTGACTCGCGTCAACTTTGATTTCGTCGCCTTTGGCAAGATCGTTCTGCTTCCAATAGGCGAGATGGAGATGTCCTTCTCCGTCCACAACTGCCTTGCGCATTGGAAGGAACCAGACACCCTGTCCGTCAGTTCCAGGGGTTGACCGGAATGAAAAAGGATCGCTGACAAGATCCTCAGGGCTGTCTTTGACGAATGCCGCGAGTATGTGGACGAAACTATCTCCATCGATGCCGGAAGTTCCCGTCAAGCGATAAGCCTCGAGGTCGGGACGAAACGGCCCGATCGGCGAATCGGCCACGTACGTATACACTCCATAGCCCGAAAATCCAAAGTGATTGACATCGCCTCCGATGAAGTAATACTTGTTGCCAAGTTTCTTGATGCCGCCAGGTTCCAGCGTAGGAATCTGAAAGTCCGCCAGGATATCGGGAGCCTTGATCGGGTGGTAGTGCACTCCGTCAGCGGACTCCATCATCCCGAATCCACCGTGATCGATCGGGTTCGCGACCATATACCCGAGGTAACCTGCTCCGGGATTGCCTGCGTCTTTCGGGGTCATGAACATGTGATCCCATCGTCCGTCGGCGCGATAGTACCGCGTGTCAATCGGAAGCTCGTAAAGGAATTTCCAGTGGATCAGGTCCGTCGATTCGTAGAAGCGTAGAAGGTTGTTATTTGTGCCTCGATCGGTAAAGGCGCCGTAGTTCATAATGTACCGGTCGCCCACTTTGGAGACGTACTGCTTCCATACCGTGTTGTTCTTGAACCCTTCGGCTTTGAGAACAACCCCGAAGTCCTTCCAATGAACGCCATCCTGCGAAGTCGCGAGCCAAACGCTATCGCCGCCGTACATCGTATACATGTAGTATTGGCCGTTCGCGTAGATCACCGTCGGATCCCAGAACGATCCCTCGCTCGGCTGGTATAGAAACCCGCTATGATCTGAAATTTTCGGATCGGATCGAAGGCCGGGTGGCTGCCCCTGAATTGCTTCCGTCCAACAGAACTGAACCAGGAGAATGGCGATCCCTGCTAACTTCACTCGAAATCCAGTTCCCTTCATAGACTCCTCGCGAAAGGCTTCAATTGAAATGTCTGCCATCCAGACGGCCGGACCGTATGAACCGATGAACTATTCCGCCTTCTGATTCATCCAGCCATTCATCTCAATCCAACTTATAATGATCGATTGCCAGCGATCCTTTGGAATAAGCACTAATGCATGTTCGCCCTTGTTGAAAATCGTCATATCGACTGGAACCCCCGCATGGCGCAGTGCTTCAAAAAACCGAATGCTGTTGTCCACGTCCACCAAGTGGTCATCGGCCGATTGGATCAGGAGCGTCGGAGGAGTGTCTTTGGTCACCTGAAGCTCATTCGAGAAAAGCTGCACCTGCTCGTCAGTCGGCTGCGTCCCCAGCAGCGCGATGCGTGAGCCCATATGCGCGATCTTCGGATCCATGCTGATAACTGGATA
>Ga0181535_10005934_pt1 | contig 12872 bp, 10 predicted proteins | sample PEATcosm2014_Bin_44_FD_119774 | JGI IMG/M metagenome (GOLD analysis project Ga0181535, IMG submission 119774) | Peatland microbial communities from MTU Mesocosm Facility, Houghton, MI, USA - PEATcosm2014_Bin17_30_metaG | ecosystem: Environmental > Terrestrial > Soil > Wetlands > Peat | place...
AAATGTCGTGCGGAATGCGCGGGTCATCGGGCGCCACGTAAAGAAAGCGGCTGCCCTTTTGCAGGGTGCCCACAATCTTTGTCCGGTGCCGCTTCAGCACCCGGATGACCGTGCCGGTATTCTTGCTTTCCGGCCGGTCGCGCCGCACGAGCACGCGATCTTCGTGCAAAGCCGTAAGCGTGGCGTTTTCGGGAATGGCAATCTCCTTGATGGCCGGGTCGTCCGGCTGCAAAAAACCTTTCCCGGCGCGATTCATGCGAATGCGCCCCGGAATCAGATCCGCCTCCTGCGGCAGAATATAGCGGTTGCCCTTGATGCGGGCGATGCGCCCGGCCAACTCCAGCCGGCGCAACTCGCGCTGCAATTCCTGCTGCTGCGGGCGGTCCAGGCCCAACTGTTGCAATAATTCGGGGACGTTTGCCGGCGCATAATCTTTGCGGCCCAGCAGTGTTAAAATTTGATTTTCCATGCGGTTAATATCTCGCTGGCCTGAGTGTACCAGATTGCGCCACCCTTTGCCTTGTTTTCAATTCATTCATTTTTCAGGGGGGGGCGGGCCAGACCCCGGGCGAGGAACGCGGCTCGGGAACGCCCATCAAGGAACGTTGACGCCGGCCGCTTGAGCCAGGCATTGTAATCGTTACGCTTACTTTTTATCGCTCCCCTAACGCTCGGCTGCCGCATCGCGCCCGCCGCTATTTCCGGCCCCGTTTATGCGAATTTGGCGTGCTGATCGACCACTAATGCAAGGCTATTAAACCATCCTGACATCCCTCAAATCACCACGTTTTCCATAGCCCGGACCCCGGAAACTGGCCCACGTGAAAAAGATAGTTGACGGCGATTCTTTTTGTGCGAGTGTGTAACCACGATAGTTACATACATGGAAGAGAAAACAGCAATATGAAAGCAACCATTGAGATTAATGAGACGAACTTCGCAAGCGAAGTCCTGCAAGCGAGCCAGCCGGTCCTGGTGGACTTTTGGGCTGCCTGGTGCGGCCCGTGCAAGATGGTGGCGCCGCTGCTTGATGAAATCGCCGCCGAACAGGCGGGCCGCGTGAAGATCGGCAAGGTGAACGTGGATGAGCAGCCGGCTCTGGCCGCACGCTTTGGCATCCAGTCCATTCCCACCCTGCTCTATTTTGCGGGCGGCGAACTGCGGGATCAAACCATCGGCGTCACAGGCAAGCGCGGCATTGTCGCCAAACTCGAGCAGCTCGCCGTGTCCGCGTAAACGTCCATCGCCGGGTGCCGGCCCCCCGTGGGCCGGCGCCCCCAAGAACCGGCCGCGAGCTCGTGGCAACTCCGGTGAAACCGGTGTAAAACAACCCAATCAAATTGAAAGTCTCATGAAAACCAAACAGGACACGAATTACCGCCCGAAGGAACTTGAATTGCCGCGAGTGCAACTGACCTCGCCGACGCGGCGGCGGCTCGGCCGCCGATCCGCGCAGACGGTTGCCGCCCAGCCTCCTCCCGAGTTGGTGCCGCCAACCCTTGCCGCAGCCGAGCCTTATGAAACAGAGTCGACGAGGGGCGATTCGTTGCAGCTTTATCTCCGCGAAATCGGGCAGGTGAAATTGTTGACTCCCGCAGAAGAAGTCACGCTGGCCCGCCGAATCAAGCGGGGCGATAAGGCGGCGCGGGACCAGATGATTACGGCCAATCTCCGGCTCGTCGTCAAGATGGCCCGCGATTATCAAGGCATGGGGTTGCCGTTGCTGGATCTCATCAACGAGGGCAACATCGGCCTCATCAAGGGCGTGCAACGGTTTGACCCGCGCAAAGGGGCCAAACTTTCGAGTTACGCCGCCTGGTGGATCAAACAGGCCATTCGGCGCGCGCTGTCCAACACGTCCAAGACCATCCGGCTGCCCGTCCATGTCATGGACAAGCTGACGCAGGTGCGGAAAGTGGAGGCCCGGCTCCATGAGACACTGGATCGCGAGCCGACGGATGAAGAGGTGGCTGAGGAATTGGGCCTGAAGGTCCGGCGCATTCGCCAATACCGGGAGGCTTCCCGGGCTCCGATCTCCCTGGATTCCCCCGTGAGCGCGGACGATCCCACAGTGATCGCGGAACATGTGGCGGATGCCAACGCTACCGCCCCTTCCGAGGCACTGGCGCAACACAGCGACAACCAGTTCGTGCAGGAAGTGCTGGCCACGCTCGACGAACGGGAAAGCCGGGTGCTGGCAATGCGCTTCGGTCTCGACGACGGCCGCACCAAAACCCTGGAGGAAATCGGAGCGACTTTCGGGGTGACCCGGGAACGGATCCGCCAGATCCAGGAGGAGGCTTTGCAGAAGATGCGGGCGAAGATCGAAAAACAGGATGAGCCGCGCACGGCCTTGGTAAAATGAACGGCCTGCCCCGCAAGCACGCGCCGTAACCACAAACGATTGCCACCTGCTTGCTGCGCCCGCCGACAGGCTGACCGGCAGGTGGAACTGGCAGCGGGGCGAAGCCGGCAGCGTAGGCGCTCAGGTGGCCGCCGGATTGGCGAACTCGCGGAGAGCCGTTTCCACTTGCGAAATGACGCCCGCCCAGTCACCGCGCTTGGCTTGGCGAAGCAAGCGCATGGTCGGATACCACGGCGAATCCGCCCGCGCCACCATCCACCGCCAGTCCACGTCAAAGGGCAGCAGGGTCCAGACGGGTTTGCCGAGGGCGCCGGCCAGATGCGGCACGCAAGTATCCACCGAGATGACGAGGTCCAGTTCCGCGATGGCCCGGGCGGTATCGCCAAAATCGGCAAAGCGATGGCCCAAATCCGTGATCCGGCCGGCGAACGCGGGCGCGGCGAGTTCCTCCGCCGCGCGCCCGACTTGCAGGCTGTACCATTGGATGCCGGGCAGCAGCAGCAGAGGTTTGAAGCAGGCCAGACTCATGGAACGAATACGCGCATTGGGACTCGCCGACTCGGCGGCCCAAACCAGCCCGATTTTCAACCCCGGCAAATCATTGACCCACCGGGACGAGGATGGCTTGGCTACCGGTACGCGCAGGTAAGGAATCTGCCGAGGAACCGTCTCGATGGTGGTGCCAAAAATCGCCGGCAGGCTCAACAACGGCACGTGGACATCGAATGGGGGCTGGTTCAGCCGGGAGACGACCACCTCGGCAACGCCGCGGACGGTTTCCATGATCGGGCGTAGCGGCTCGGGACAGCCCAGGATCACAATGCCGTGGCGATCCGCCACCAAGGCGGCATAACGGGAAAACTGGATGACATCGCCAAATCCCTGTTCGCAATGCAACAAAATGCGCCGGCCGCCAAGATCCTTTCCGTCCCAGAGCGGCTGCTCGAAAACGGCAGGCGGGGTTGTGTGCTCTTTCATCCTCCAACGCCACTCGTATTCCTGCCAACCTCGTTCGAAGCGCCCGAGAGCCAGTAGGATGGTGGCAATTTCCCAGTGGGCCGCAGCATGAGTGGGCGCGAGGACGAGGACACGCTCAAAACACCCCAGCGCGGCCGGATCATCACCGACTTGGCGCAACACCATGCCCATCCCCATGAGGGCATCGACGTAGCCGGGGCGCAAGCGCACGGCCTGCTGGTAGGCGGCAAGCGCCTCGTGCGGGCGGTTGAGGGACTGCCGCGCGAGCCCCAGATTGTAATGGGCGTCGGCATCCGCGGGCGAACTTTGGGTTTCGCGCAGGCAACAATCGGCGGATTCCTCCAGGCGGCCCAGTTTCCGGAGCACTGCAGCCGTAAGGAGATTGAGCTTGGGCAGGGTCGGCGCCCTGTGCGCGGCCTTTTCGAGATAGCCCAAGGATTCCGCGTAGCTCCCGCATTGAAACAGCAAATATCCCAGTTGCCCGAGGGCTTCCACACATTCCGGCTCCAGATCCAGCACGGCGGCATAGACTTGTGCGGCCTCGCGCGGACGCTGCTCCCGGAGATGCCGTCGGGCGCTTTCGAGCAGCGACTGGCACTGGTCGCCCCCGGGACGGGATGGGGAAATGGTGTCAACCACAACAAGCCTTGAGAGGTGGCCACGACCACTCCGTAAACCCGCCTAAAATGAAATGAGTGTGGCGAGGAAGGCCGCCGAATGCGACTGGGCTGCAGTGGTAAAATCTGCCCGCAGCCCTTGCGCCACAGGTGTGCGAGGGCACCGAACAGGCAAAAGCTGCCCTGCCCGGCGAATAATCGCAACATGTTAGGACCATCACCAACGTTCAAGCAGCCGACATGCCAAATCCCCCTCAAGCCGTTCAGCGTAAAGAGCCAAGTGGGTTGCGGCACGACCCTCGACCTCTACTCTCCGGCACAAGCACCCACGGCACCCCGCTTGGATGTCCCCCTCGGCGATTCGCCCCACGGCCACGGTGAGCAAATCCCGGATTTGGCGATTATGGCACCAGTTTGGCCCGGTAATAGCGCCGGGTGGAATTGGGGGTGGTATCGGTAAAGACGCTGGACCCGTTGGTCATGGCCAGCGTGGCCAGGGTGCTCCAAGTCTGGAGGTTGGTGGAGACAAGGATCTGGTAGTTGGAACCCACCACCCCCGCCAGCGCTGCCCGGAAACCGCCGGCCTTGGAAAAGGCCATGGAACCGGGCACAAAGTATTGTGGAGCCGGCGTGTTTTGCAAAGCGGTCAAGGCCATCAAAATACCGGCGCCAGAGTCCCGGTCCCACCCCGCCGCCATGATATCAATACACGAGTTGGTCAGCACCACACGCATCTGGGCGGGCGTGAGCAGCGGATTGTAAGACAGCACGAGCGCAGCGATGGCGGCGGCGTGCGGCGTGGCGCAACTCGTGCCGAAAAATGGCGCGAAACCGGAGGGCGTGGTGGTCACGCCATCGGCGGCCGTGAAATCCGGCTTATAGAGCACGCGGCCGCCCGTGGAACTGTAGTTGCCCGGGGTAATGGCGGTTCCATCAGCATTGAAGAACATACGGCGCGGGCCGTCGGCGCTGAAGTACTCCACCACGTCGCTGGCGTTAAACGGGTTCGGATACGGCCCGGTGGGGTCGCCCGCGGCATAGGCCGTATCGGCCGGCGTGGCCGCCACGGTAAAGGCATTCGGTGCTTCACAAGCATTGTGCCCGCGGATGCAGCCGGCCGTGGCCCAGTCCAAAACACCCCGCCCAAAATCCAGATGCAGGAACCGGTTGGCGCCGCTGTACAGGGTCACCACCAGATAATAGCCGGGGCCATATTGCGCGGGATCGGCAATGTGCTCGTAGGGGTCCTGCGTCCCGGTTTGCGCGTTTTGGGACGCATAGACGATGTCGCCGAAATCATCCAGCATGTAGAGGTCGTAGTCGTTGGTGGACTCGCCGAGGGGATCACTCCAAAACAAATCGGCTTCGTAGTCATAGCCGCCGTTTAGAATTTCATTCTCCAACACCGGCGTGGACTCCGTGCCGCTGGTGAAATCGAGTTCTTCGCCGTAGCCGGCGACAGTCGCGCCCGGATAAAAATCCCCCTGCCAGGTGGAGGACATGAGGGAGTCGCGGTTGCCAGAGTTGCGCGCGCAGGAGAAGTAAAGCACCCCCATGTCCGAAACAGTCTTGACGGCCTTTGCGATGACGCCATCCTGAAAGGGGGACTCATCGTCATAGAATTCGTCGTCGGCAATGATCCGGCAGCCGGCCTTCGCCAGGGCCACAATATTCGAGGCCATTTGCGCGTCGCCCGCGGCGCCGGTCGCAAAATAAATCGTCGCTTTCGGCGCCAGATCGTGGACCACCTCGCACATGGCCAGACCTTCGCCCTCCCCCGTGCCCGCCTGGCCGGGGATGGCAAAGGTGTTGGTGGCGTCAATGTTGCCGCTGGCAATGGCCGCCGCAAGCGCGCCGGAGCTGTTATCAATGCTGTCGGAGAGAATGCCCACCTTGATGCCGGCGCCGGTCACCGGAAAGTCGGCCCGCGCCTGAATCGCTTCATGGGTGGCATCTCCTTCGGAATCCACCCCATTCTGCCTGGCCCGGTGGGTCGGTTCGATGAAACGGACCTCTTGGCGGGCGGCGATAGCCTCGAGGTTTTCCACCGGCACCACGGCGCGCACGACCCCGTAGCTCGGCAGGGCCGCGCTGATGGTGCCGCCGGCGGCCTGGACGGCGGCCAGCAACTCCGGGGTGACCGTGCCTTTGATATCCACTTTGATCCGCCCGTCCGCTTCGGGCGTCACGGCGGGCCGGAGCTTGGGCGCCGCCGGGTGTACCACACCGGCGGCCTTCAGCCGCGCGTGAAAGATGAGTTGCGAATCCAGCTTCATTTGGGCTTTGCTCCAGTGCGCCTTGTCCGCCATCAAGGCCTGGATTTGTTGCTGGGCGTTGAGGCGAGCGCTGGCGGACAAAGGTTGTCCCTGGCCCTGGGCGCCAATCGCTTCACCGGCCCCGGCAAGGATGCCGGCCACGCCAATCGCCGCCAGCCATGGGTAAATGCAGGAATGCTGTGTTTTCATGGATCTCCTTCTGTGTTCTGCGCTCACGAACCATCTTGGTTAAGGTTGTTCAGTCTGAATCTGACGCCTGAAGCCCCCCAAACCCACCCCCCCCGGCAGCCACGGTTTCCATTCCCCGGGTTGGTGGCCCGAACTCCAAGCAGTTGTATTCATATCCCAGATTATTTTGTCTGTCAATGGCTCGCCCCAGAAGATAGTGCCTGAGAGTAGCTTGGAGCCGTTCTTGATCGGTGTCCGGCGTGGCGCCGGACCCGGCGCCGACGGCCGTTATCCCACAACAAGCCATGCCACGAAAAATGGGTTGGCAGGAATTCGGCAATGATGGAAACTTACGGTTCATGACCGAACCTCGTGCTCATCCCCGTGATCCCTTGCATGGCATCACGCTGGAAAACATTCTCAACCAACTGGTGCAGCGGCACGGTTGGAGTGAGTTGGGGCGGCGTATCAACATCCGCTGCTTTCAATTCAATCCCACGGTGAAGTCCAGCCTCACCTTTCTGCGCAAGACGCCCTGGGCCCGCCGGAAGGTGGAGGACTGGTTCATCAGCGAGCTGTTGCCCAAATAAACCGATTCATGGCGGACTTCAAACCCATTGCCACCGACAGCCAGCCGGGCTTCGCCCAAACTCCGTTCGCCGGCCTGTCCAGCGAGGGACTCCCGCAGACTTCCGGCCAGCCGGCCGCGGATTCCAAGAAAACGGCCAAGAAGAACCGCGGGCGGGTGGACATTCTCCGCGTGAAGGCCGGGCGCGGCGGCAAGACCGTGACGGTGGTGAAGAATTTTGTCGGCATCGGGCTCCCCGAAAAAGAGCAACTGGCCAAGGCCATGCAGCGCGCCTGCGGCACCGGCGGCACGGTCAAAAACGGCCAGATCGAGATTCAAGGCGATAAGCGCACGGAAGTCGCCCGCATCCTGACCGAAGCAAACTTTCAGCCGGTCTTCGCGGGCGGTTAACCTGGTCGCCAGCTTTGCTCCCACCGCCGCCGTGGCAAGCTGGTTTGCTCGCATTCCGCAGCAAACGCCGCCGCGGGCCAGCCGCGCGGATTGCGAATTGCAAAACCCCGAGGTTGCGCCGGGCACAATGCAACCACGATTTGCGCCGCGCGGGCCGCCGGGCTTCAATACTGCCGATTTCTGTGTCCATCTCCGCTGGCATGAATATTGCAAACTCGCTGCCATGAACAAAAATTCTCTACTCCTGGTTGCGCTGGCCGCGAGTGCGTTGGCGGCCGGCTGCAAAAACTCAGCGGACAATGCCAAAGACTCTCCGACCGCCACCGATCACTACGATTACGCCTATGACAAAAGGGACGTCTACCTGGCCGATGCCAACGCCGATGTGGCCGCGTTGGATCGGAAAATAGATGAATTAGCGGCCCGCGCAGCCTCGGCAGCCGACAACGCCAAAGCAGAGGCGCAGCCCAAAATCGAGGAACTACGCCGTCAGCGCGCTGTCTTGGTACAGAAGCTGGAAGCCTTGAAAAAGGCGACGGCAGCCGATTGGAACGAGGCCAAGAGCGACTACCTGAAATCCTACAATGAAGCGAAGACGTCCTGCCAAAATGCCTGGCAACGGCTGACCGACAAACTGTGATGCGGCTGCGTCCTCCCAAGCCATGGCGAGTGCGGCTTGGGTTGGGGTTTCAGAGTACCGCTCTTTTTCAACCACGGCCGCCGCCGCGCCGAGGTTTTGGCCAACCCAATCAATCCAAGCCGACCCGTTTCCGTTTGCGATAAAGCGTGGCTTGGTCAATGCCCAGAATTTCCGCGGCTTCCGTCAGGCTGGAAGTTTGCGCGAGAATTTTCCGGAGATGCGCCTCCTCCAGTTGTTCCAGGGAAATCCGCGAGCCGATTTGCGGCAGCGGCGCCTCGCCGGCCGGGGACGCCGCCATGGGACCGCGCAGTTCGGCGGGAAAATCCTCCGGCATGATTTTCGACTGCCTTGCCAGAATGACAGCGCGCTCGATGGCGTTGCGGAGTTCACGCAGATTGCCCGGCCAGAGATGGGCGCGCAGACACGTAATGGCCTCCGGCGCAAAGCCGTCCAGCTTGCGCCCGCATTGGGCGGCAAAGAACTTTTCGTAGTGCTCCGCAAAACGGATCAGGTCCTCGCCCCGCGCGCGGAGCGGTGGCATCTCCACGGCGATCACGTTCAGCCGGAAATACAGGTCTTCCCGAAACAAGCCGTCGGCCACCCGTTTTTTTAAATCGCGATTGGTCGCGGCAATGACGCGGAGATCCGCCGGCCGGGTGACGTTTTCGCCGAGCCGTTCGTATTCGCGTTCCTGGAGCAGGCGCAGCAGCTTGGGCTGAATCTCCAGCGCCAGGTCCCCGATTTCATCCAGAAAAAGGGTGCCGCCGTCGGCCGCTTTCACCTTGCCCCAGTGGTCCTTGACCGCCCCCGTAAAGGCCCCCCGCACATGGCCAAACAGTTCGCTTTCCAACAGTTCCCGCGACAGGCTGGGACAACTGACCGTGACGAACGGCTTGTCCACCAGATGGCTCTTTTCATGGATCGCCCGCGCCGCCACGCTTTTACCCGAGCCGCTCTCACCCAGGATCAGGATGGACGCCGGTGTTTGGGCGGCGCGCACCAGCACGTCCATGACTTCCCGCATGCCGGGCGTGCTGAAATCAAAAAGTGGCTCGAGGGTTTGGGACCGGGATTCGGTGACGACTTGTTCAAGGTGCTCGATGCGCTGGCTCATTTGATCCAGCCGCTGCAGCCGCGCCAACACCGTCAGGAACTGCTCGCGCTGAAACGGTTTCTCCAAATAATCCACCGCGCCGCGCTGCAGGGCTTCCACGGCGGTTTTCACACTGCCCTGCGCAGTGCACATGACGACCGGCATCTGCGGAAACTGCTTCAGGATTTCGGCCAGCACGTCCAGCCCGTTTTCCGCGCCGAGCTGCAAATCCAGGAGCACGGCATCCCATTTATCCTCCTTCAGCAAGTCCAAGCCCAATTTCCCGGACTCCACGCCTTCCGCGTAATGGCCGGCATCCTCGATCAAGAAACACGTCGCGTCGCGAAATGTCCTATCGTCGTCAATGACCAGAAAATCCATGGTTCAGATTCAATCGGTCGGCAGTTTGGGCAGGCGGACGGTGAACACGGCGCCCTGACCCGGCTGGCTTTCGCACCGCAACTCGCCGCCCATGCCGAGCGCCAATTTACGCACGATGCTCAAGCCCAGGCCGGTGGAGGGCTCGCCTCCCGTGGGCCGCGCCGAGAGGCGGCCGTAACGGCGAAACATCCGCGCCTGGTCCTCGCCATTGAAGCCCGGCCCTTCATCGCGCACCACACACTCGGCATGCTGATTGGCCTGGCGGATGGCTAGGAAAATGTTCTTGCCCGGCGGCGAGAATTTCAGCGCGTTGGAGACTAAATTGTCCAGCACGTGATTCAGCGCGGAAAGGTCGGCCTTTACCAGCACCGCTTCCGCCGGGAAATCCGTCCGGATCTCCATGCGCTTTTGGCGCGCGGCCTCCGTGTATTGCTGCACCACCCCCGCGGCGACTTCGGTCAGGCTCACCGGGGACAGCTTCAATTCCAAGCCGTGATCCGCGGCCGCGTTGGCGAGAAATTCCTTTACGAACGCCAGCGATTGCGCGCTGGTGCGCAGAATGTTTTCCGCCAGTTGCGTCAGGCGTTTGTCCTGGAAATGGTTCACCTGGGAACACAGCAACCCGGCACTCAGGTGAATACCGCCCAGATGGTTTTTTAGATCGTGGGCGAGCACGCCCAGCAACTCATCCTTGTCCTCCGCCAGCTGCCGGAGTTGGTCGCGCGCCATCTTCAGGGCCAATTGCGTGCGCACGCGCGAAATCAGCTCCGCTTGGTTGAAAGGCTTGGTGATGTAATCCACGCCGCCGGCATCCAGCGCCCGCACGATCAAATCCTTGTCGTCCGCCGCCGAGAGAAAAACCACCGGAATGTCCCGCCATTCGGGATTCTCCTTCAGCTTCTGGCAGACCTCGCAGCCGCCCAGGCCGGGCATGAGCAAATCCAGCAAAATCAAATCCGGCGGCCGCAGCGCGACGCGCTTCAAGGCCGTGGCGCCATCGGTCGCCGGCATGATTTCACAGCCCAGCTTGCCCAACACCGCGCCGACAATCTGGAGATTGCCGGGCTGGTCGTCCACTACCAGGATCCGGGCCGATCCTTCCGCGACATGGTTCGCCGGTTCGCTCATGTTTGCGCGTCAAGTCGCTCCACCAACGCGGGAAACTCGCCCAGACGTTTCTCCAAATCCGTCACGGCGTAATTCTCCGCGTCGCGCACGATGGTCTGCGCGTAGTGCAGCAGCGGTTCGCATTGCCAGCGTTGGCCCAGTTCCGCCAGCCCAATGGCAAAATGCCGGCTCTCGTTCACGGGCACACACTCGTGGATGGACGGCCAGGTTTCAACCAGCAGCCGGCGCAACTGGTAAATCAGCTCCTTCGGCGCCGGCGCCGCCGGCACCCGGCTGGCCGGGCGGCTCGCTGCCGCTTCGCCAGAGGCTTCCGGCCCGGGCTGGCGCGGCAGAAAATCCGCCAACTCATCGAACAGTTCGCGCTGGGAAAAAGGCTTGCGCACGTGGCCGCTAAACCGTTCGGTCTGCGCCTGCTCGTCGCTGGCCAGACTGGCGGCGGTCACGGCAATAACCGGCAGAAACTCCAGGCCGGGCGACTTGCGAATTTCCGCCAGCGCCTGGTCGCCATCCATCCCCGCCATCCGGATATCCAGCAGCAGGAGGTCCGGCTTCACTTCGCGGGCCAGGGCCACCGCCGCCTCGCCGCTCGTGCCAAAAATCAGCCGGTGGTGCGAACCCGCAAACATCGCGGCGATCAACTGGCAATTGAGTTCATTGTCATCCACCACCAGCAGCGTGGCCGGCCGAAGTTGATTGAAATCCACCTTGCCCGCGGGCGCCGGCTTGGCCGAGGCCGGGAGCCGCGTGGAAATGGGCACGTCGGGAAACCGGAGGTGAAAGGCCGAGCCCTGCGCCGGCACGCTCGCCACCGTCACGGTGCCGCCCATGATGTCCGTGAGCCGCTTGACAATGGCCAGCCCCAGCCCCGTGCCTTGCTTTTCCTTTTCACGATGCGCCCCCGCCTGGACGAAGGGTTTGAATATCGCCTCCCGCCGGTCCTGCGGAATGCCCACGCCCGTGTCCTGCACTTCAATGACCAGCGTGACGAGGCTGCGCGTTTCCTGCTTCTCCCAACTGACCCGCACTTCAATGCCGCCCCGGTCGGTGAACTTCACGGCGTTGCCCACCAGGTTCACCAGAATCTGCCGCAACCGGATGCGGTCCAGCAGCAGGGCGTGCGGCAGATCCTCGACGGCCTGACATTCCAAGCCGATGCCTTTCTTCGCCGCGGGTTCGGAAAACAGCGTTCGCAGAAAATCACAGATCTCCCGCAAATCCGTTGGCTCGGGATGCAATGACATCACGCCCGACTCGATTTTCGACATGTCGAGAATATCGTTGATAAGCAGCAGCAGCGAGTCCGCGCTGGAGCGGATCGATTGCAGGTATTGCTGGTGCCGCGGCTCGCGCAAATCGCCCCGCAACAATTCGCTGAAGCCCAGAATGGCGTTCATGGGCGTTCGGATTTCGTGGCTCATGTTGGCGAGGAACAGCGTCTTTTCCTGGTTGTTGTGCTCGGCCTGAAGCTTCGCCTCCGTCAATTCACGCTCGTGTTGCTGCTGTTTCACCGCCACGCGCGCCAGCCACAGCGCCAGCAACCCGGCGCCGATGCCGAACGTGCCGGCCACCAGCGTGGTCAAATTCGCCCGCCACACGCGGCTCAGCACCTCCTGCCGGCTGGACAACATCCGGTCGGCATAAACTCGATCCAACTGCCCCGCCTGGGTGCGCATCTGATCCATCATTTTCTTGAGTTTGCCGGTGGCAACCAGGGCCGCCGCCTTGTCGAAACTCTTTTCGCGGATGCTGATGACGTCATGCTGCCAGCTCAGGCTGGCCTCCGCCTCGGCGAGGAATTCCGTGACAAATTGCAGCACGGTCGGATCGTTGTGCACCAGCGCCACCAACTGGTTGAACTGCGTCGGCAGGTTGGTTTCCGCCTGGTTGAAGGGTTCGAGGAATTGCTTGTTGCCGGTGATCACGTAGCCCCGCTCGCCCGTCTCCAAATCCAGCAATGACTTGATGATGCGGTCCAATTCATTGCGGACCGCCCCGGTTTGCTGGCCGACAGCCATTTGCATCAGGAGTCGCTGCCAGGAGACAAAAGCCAGCAACACGCTCCCAAGCGAGAACGTCAGCCACGCAATCACGGCCAGTTGATAAAACTGTTTGCCAGCCTCCAGCTTCATGTCGCAATCCGCTTTCGCCCTGGATTCCGGGCTTAAGCTCGCTAATCCGTCGGTTTACTTTAGGTCATCTGCCACGGGTGTGTCCAGTGACAAAACTCTGGGGGGGGCGCCGGGCTGG
>Ga0181535_10005939_pt1 | contig 12869 bp, 8 predicted proteins | sample PEATcosm2014_Bin_44_FD_119774 | JGI IMG/M metagenome (GOLD analysis project Ga0181535, IMG submission 119774) | Peatland microbial communities from MTU Mesocosm Facility, Houghton, MI, USA - PEATcosm2014_Bin17_30_metaG | ecosystem: Environmental > Terrestrial > Soil > Wetlands > Peat | place...
ATCCGAAGAGGTCATGGCGCGCTTGGTGAATTACGATTGGCCCGGCAACGTCCGGGAACTGGAGAATTGCATTCAACGCGCCCTGGCTCTGGGGAGCGCCCCGCAAATCCGAGTGGTCGATCTGCCCTCGAGCCTGCTCTATTTCGTGGGCCAGCAGGCGCGCGACGCTGTGGCGGTAGCCACGCTTCGCGAGCTCGAGCAGCGCCACATCCTTCAGGCCCTCGAGGCAACTAAAGGCGACCGGCAGCGCGCCGCGAAACTACTGGGCATTGGGAAGACAACGATCTACAGAAAGATTAAAGAATACGGATTGGAGGATGCGGTGGATTCAACGTCCGCTGGCTGAAGCCCTCGACCGCCTTCCGGGGAGTCCTTGCCCGGTTCCTCTGGTTGACCCTAATCATGGCCACGTTAGCCTTGGATGCTACTTACACAGTAGACCCCGAACCCTCGGGCATCGCCGTATATTCGCGCAAGCTGATCGAAGCCCTCGCCGGGATCGATACTCCTCACCGGTTTTTGCTCTGCTATCGCCTGTCACGCTTCGGACGGCGCCGGGAATTCATGCATCCAGCGACCCGAGCCGGTTCTGCGGGCCCGCAATTCTCGGCAAGGTTTTATCAAGATCCGTTAACTTTCTGGTTGCCTTGGCAAGCAGACCTATTTCATAGTTTGGCACAGCGGCCTCCCGCGTTTCGATTTAAGCGGGAGATTGTCACGGTCTTCGACATCTTCCCCATCACCGGCCATGACTATTCCACTGCCGGGTTTCAACTCAAATTCTCGGCTTTGCTCCGCGAGGCCGTTGCTCGCGCCGCTTACGTGATCACCTCGTCACGTTACACGGCCGGGCAATTGCTCGCACACACCTCGCTTCCACAGAACAAGCTGCGAGTTATCCCCTTGGGCGTCGATCTTCCTGCGTTGAGCTTATCCGCCGACGAACAGATGCGGGCCCGGGCCAGGTTCGTGGGGGAAGGGAAGAAGCTTATCTTGAGCGTTGGCGTTATCCAGACACGCAAGAACACGCTGAACGCCCTGCGGGCTCTCGAGATTTTGCCGGAGCAGTATCGGCTGATCCTGGCGGGTGGGGACGGTCACGGCAGCGAGATCGTGCATGATTACATACGCCGCCAGGGGCTTGGCTCCCGCGTGCAAGTGCGGGGGTATGTGACCCCGGAGGATCTGCGGGTTCTCTATCAGTCAGCCAGCGTGATGCTTTTCCCTTCTTTGGAAGAAGGCTTTGGTCTGCCGGTTTTGGAAGCCATGGCGAACGGCTTGCCCGTCGTCGCCTCCCAAACGGCTTCGCTTCCCGAAGTGGGCGGAGACGCGGCCCTCTATGTTGATCCCCACGATCCGCGCGACATTGCGGAAAAAGTCCGCCGCGCCGTCGAGGATGCCGAGCTAAGAGAGAAGATGATTCAGCAGGGACTCGCACGGGCCCAGGAATTCTCCTGGCAGCGAGTGGCAGAGGCGACGCTTCAGGTCTACAACGAGGCGCTTGCGAAATAGGATTGACGCTTGTCGATGGTGGATCGTTGCCGCTGACTGCGGATTTTCGATGACAGCCGCCCGTGCCGTCACCCCGCGCAAGCGGGGGTCCACGTCGGACCGAGCATGATGGATTCCCGCTTTCGCGGGAATGACGCCAACCGGCAGCTTATTGGTTAATCGACAATCACAAATCGCAAATCACCAATCACCAATCACCAACGATCATGATCCGGTGCTGCTATAGTTTGCAACTCCCCTGTTCCAAGCCAAGACGGCCAGCAGGAAGAATCCTGTGGCAACAACCGGCACAAGGTAAAAATAAGGCGTAAAGGCGCGCCGGCCCAGGAAATGTGTCGTGGGATAGAAAGAGGCAAAGGCGAAAGGGATGATCCAGCTCAGCAGGAATTGCAGGAAGACGTTGTAAATCGTCAGGGGATAGCGGCCGAAGGTGAGCATGTTGAATACGGGCGGCACGATGCCCACCCGGTCCTCGAACCAGAACGACACAGAAGTGAGAATGAGAAATACAGCCAGATAAATCACCGCTCCGCAGAGTACCATCAACAAAAACCAGAACGAGTCCACCGCGTGCCACGGCAGGCGTAATCGCCTGACGCAGATGCCGACCACCACGGCTCCCGTTACAACTTCCTGCAACGATTCCAACCGGAACTTCTCGAAGATCACTTGAAAGAGCGTCGACGCGGGCCGCAGCAGGAGCCGGTCGAACTTGCCCTGAATGATGTAAATGTCTCCGAACTCATAGAGATTCCAACTGATGACGTTGAATATACCGAGCGGGATCAGCGAAAAACCGTAAAGAAATAGAATCTCGTAGAACGACCAGTCCTGAAGCTTGGGAATCTTGGAGAAAAGCACCAGCACAAACCCGAAACCCAGAACCGTCGCCGTCATCGAGGAGAAGATCGCAATGAAGAAATCCGCCTTGTAGGCCAAGCGAACCTTGGCGTACTGGGCGAAGTACAGAGCGAAGAGTCTGAGATGCCGGTTCATTTGCAATTCCCGCGGCGCTGCCGCGGGCCTTGGTCGATTGGCGGTCGACGCGCCAAGTTCGTAGGGGCGCTTCGCGAAGCGGCCCTACAGTTGTTGCTCGCTACTCAATACGTTGGCCAATCCGCGAGAGGTCTTTGGACCAGCAGGCGTACAGGGCTCTTCCCTTTATGTCGGTCCGGTCGACAGGTCCGAAGTCCGGGCTCCTGCTGTCCCAACTGTGGGCACGATTGTCGCCCACCACGAAGAATTGCCCAGGTAGGACTGTTTCGGGTCCGAATTCTGTCATCCGCTTCCAACGCGCGTCCAAACCGTGGACGTCAACCCGATGACGGTCGTCGAACGGTTCTCCGTTTACAAATGCTCGCCCCTCCTTGCCTTCCACAACGTCGCCACCTAGGGCTTCGATCCTCTTTACGGGCGACAATCCATTTGGCAGTTTAAGATAGACAACGTCACCTTTTTGGGGGGCATGATGATGGTAATAACGCAGGTCAACCGCAATGCGATCTCCTACGCCAATAGTGGGGACCATAGAGCCCCCCGTAACCTTATAGAAGCGAATTGTGGCAGAAGAGATTGCGGCGTAGTCCAACGCCACAACAAGGAACCCAGCGAGCGTGGCCGCGCCGACGCTTTTTAACCACAACGTCGAGCGTGATCCGTCTTTTCGAGCATGGCTTCTTGCATATCGAAAGGTGCTTCTGGCGGAAAGTGCCGAAATGAGAAGTTGAGTTGCAAGACTTGAGACCAGGCCCAGGAAAATCTCTGTAACCCGCATAGCCGACGCGATGAGGATTACGGCGGGTACCGTCACACCCCAAGAAGCTGCCCCTTTCAGGTCTCCGTTAAACGCTTGTCCTACCCCCGGAGCGAGGAAGGAAAGCGCAGAGGCAACTAACGCGCGTTTTGGGCTCCTTTGAGCCGCCCTGCCTTCTGACGTCTGGGATAACTCCACATTCATCCTCCTTGGATCGTAATCTTTCTACTCGACCATCGCCACATTGCATGTCCGAGAGCGAAGAGCACGACAACCCAAAGAAGTTGCAGCGCGAGCGCCCCGGCGATTGACTTGCCATTGATGTTTCCCAGATACAGCAGCACCGGGATATAGCTGATGTACTCGAAGGGGAGGAATTTGAAAACCTTCTGAAAGACTTCCGGGAAATAGGAAATCGGCAGAAGCAGGCCGGAGAACAGTTCAAGCAGAAAGTACTTGGCGCGCAGCAAGCCAAGAATCGATTTCAGCCGGACCGCGAGTGTCCCGACTGCGAAATTGATGGCAGCCACGATGAAGAAGCTGAAGAGCACGCTGAGCAGGAATGCCAGGAAGTGGTGCAGGCTGGCTGGGCGGCGCAAGGGATAAATCAGCATGAGCACCAAGGCCGAGGGCAAGCTCAGCATGCCGGCGCGAAACAGGCACTCGCCGAATGCCTGGGCAACGTACATGAACTGAATGTTGACAGGCTTGATAAGGTCCATGGCCAGTTTGCCTTCGATGACCTGGTTTGCCATGTCCTGGTCGACGTTGTTGAAGTAGAAAGAACGGATAATCCAGCCCACGGCAATGTAAGTCAGGATGTGGCTGAAGTCGAATCCTCCAATCTGCGAACTGTGAGCGTAAATCGCTTTCCAGATGAAATAATAAACCGTGACGTAGATGAAGTAAGTCACGATCCCGGTGTAGTAGCGTAGGCGGTAGGCGAGAGTGTTGACGAACCCAACGCGAATGAACTCCGCGTAGACCCGCAAGAAGCGCTTGAGCGCTATCGGCCAAGGCCTCGAATTCGTCATGCGGCGAAACACCATCTCAGTGTCATTCCTCGCTCCGCTCTTTCGAAGGTCTGTCATTCTGAGCGAAGCGAAGAATCTGCATACCTTCGATGCGGACCGGAACTGCAGATCCTTCGCTTCGCTCAGGATGACATATTCCGAATTTCTTCATAGCTTCGGACCCCCGTGCCACGCCCTGTGCCCATCATCCTACCTCTCCGCTCAAGTAGATCCGCTTGACGATGTCCTCGATCGGTTCTTCCTCGACGAAGATATCCCTCACTTCGAGTTGGTTGACAAGGTCGCGAATGACTTCGGCGGTGGAATGTTCGTCGCGGTCGAAGCGCATCAGGTAGGTTAGCTCGTCAATACGCTTGCAGGCGATCCCGTTCTTGGTAATCTGCACCAGGCGCGCAACCTGGGAACGGTCTTTCAGAAAGAACTTCACCTGGTTGTACTTGGCCAGGCGCTTCTTCATGGATCCGAGATCACCGTCGAAGAGAATGCGGCCCTTATCGATGATGATGATGCGCTTCGAGAGTTCCTCGATATCGGAAAGGTCATGGGTGGTCAGCAAGACCGTTGTGCCTTGGGTGCGATTGATCTCTTTCAGGAATTCGCGAATGCGGTCCTTGGCTACCACGTCCAAGCCAATCGTCGGCTCGTCGAGAAAAAGCAGCGGCGGGTTGTGAAGCAGCGACGCCGCCAGATCACAGCGCATCCTTTCGCCCAGGCTGAGCTTTCGCACCGGCGTATGAAGGTAGTCTTTGAGATTGAGGATTTCGCAGAAGATATCCAACCGGCGCCGGTATTGCTGTTCCGGCACTTCGTAAAGTTCTTTAAGAAGTTTGAAAGATTCGATGACCGCGATGTCCCACCAAAGCTGGGTGCGCTGGCCGAAAACAACCCCGATGTGCTGGGTGTAGTGCCGCCGGTCGCGGTAGGGCACGTAGCCGTTCGCAATCACCCGCCCGCCGCCCGGAACCAGAATTCCCGTCAGCACCTTGATCGTGGTGGATTTGCCCGCGCCGTTCGCGCCGATGTATCCGACCATCTCCCCGGCGTTGATGGAGAAACTGACGTGATCGACGGCGCGGACGGTCAGGTACTCGCGCACGAACAGGTTTTGGATTGCTCCCTTCACGCCTTCGCGACGGCGGAAGGTGCGGAATTCCTTGGTGAGATCTTCGACTTCAATGATGGGCGGCATGGCTGGAAGCTACGACACATTCAGTGTCAGCGCTATGCTCCGGCTCACCGTGGCGGAGCCGGAAGTGAATGTGCCGGTCACCTTCAGGTTGTATGTACCCGTGGGGGTCCCATGGTTGCTGCCGGAAGCCGGACCGCCTCGACCGCAACTCACCATCGCCAGGGCCAGCAACAGTCCTAACGCGGGAAGCAGAACTCGCCACCTGGCCCGCAGGCGTCTCAAGGCCGTCACCATCCAGGCGCAGCAAATCAGAAGCATGGCTAACGCCAGCAATACTTTGGGGCCCGGCGAGCGGGGCGCAGGAATCGTGCGCGGTAAAGTGACGGACGGCGCCGTGGAGGTGACGATGAGTGTAAACGGAGTGCCGGGCATCACTGCGGGCTGCGAAAACGTGCAGTTCGCCGCGACCGGATACCCCCCGCAGGTGAGGGCAACGGATCCGTTGAATCCCGACTCCGCGTTGACGACGAGTTGATACGTCGCTGTCTGGCCCGGCGAAATGGTTGCCGACGGTAAAGAGTTCACAGACGTGGCGAGCGCAAAGTCCTGTCCGGTCCCGCTCAGCGTCACCGTTTGGGGGCTGCCTGCGGCGTTGTCTGTAATCGTTAGCGTGCCGGTGCGATTACCCGTGGCAGTGGGTGTAAAAGTGACGCTGATCGTGCAACTCGAGCCCGCCGCCACCGAGCCGGCGCAGGTGTTGGTCTGGGAGAAGTCACCCGAAGGGTTGATGAGCAGCGGAGTGAGGACACCCGTGCCGGGATTGCTCAGTGTGATGGTCTGAGGGGAACTGGCAATTGAGACCGTTTGGGCAGGGAAGCTCAGGGCAGTCGGCGAGAGGCTGATGGCCGGCCCCACGCCCGTCCCGTTCAGTGCAACGGTTTGGGGGCTGTTTCCAGCAAAATCCGTAATCGTCAGCGTGCCGGTCTGGGGCCCGGTCGCAGTTGGCAGAAAGCTGACGTTGATCGTGCAACTGGCTAGGGCGGCGACGGCCGGCAAGCAATTGTTGTTTTGTTTGAAGCCGCTCGTGACCGCTACGCTGCCCACGGTCAACTGTACCGAACCTATGTTCAGGAGCGTCACGGGTTGCGAAGTGCTCTCGGTGCCCACGTTCTGACCACCGAAGGTCAAGCTGGCGGGGCTGACATTAACAGCGGAGACGATTCCAACGCCGGTCAAGGTCACCGAGAGAGGGCTGCCCGCGCCAACGTAGGTGATCGTCAGGTCGCCGGTCCTGGTGTTGGTTGCGGTAGGTATGAAGATGACATTGATCGTACAATTCGCGCCGGCCGCCAGCGTGCCGCCGGTGTAAGGGCAGGAGGTGGCCGTGGTGGTGAGGGAAAAGTCGCCGCTGGCGGTAATGCTGGTGATGGCGACTGCGGAATTGTTGATGGAAGTCAGCGTCACGATCCGCTGCTGGCTCATCGTGTTGCCCGGCACGGTCCCGAAGTTGAGGCTGGTTGGGAAGATCGCCACCGCGGGAGGTGGCGAAACCTCGCTCACAAAGGCCCCCCCGGGGGTCGCCTGGAGCGGGCTGACAGTGGGAAAGTCGGGTGAGGTCGTCTTTCCCGCGACGTAAGCATTGTCGGAGGCGTCGACGGCAATGCCGTTTGCCTGGTCATCTCCCGTGCCGCCCAGGTACGTTGAGTAGCCTAGTCCAGTGCCAGCCGAGTTCAGGCAGGCGACAAAAGCCGTGAATTTATCCTGGGAATTATTGCCGCTCTGTAAGGCGTCGACGGCGGGGAAGTCAGTAGAACCGGTAAGCCCGGCCACGAAGGCGACACCCACGGGGTCGACGGCGATGCCATAGGCGGTGTCGCCTCCGGAGGAGGGCGTGCCGCTCGTTGCGTGACCGCTTCCGCCCAGATAGGTTGAGTAGACGAGGGTCGAGCCGGCGGGGTTCAGTTTGGTGACAAAGGCGTTGGAGCCGGCGTGTTTGGCAGCAAGGCTCGGCTGCAGTGGGATGAAGGTGGGAAAGTCGCTCGACCACGTCGCCCCGGCCAGATAGGCATCGCCCGCCGAGTCGACGGCAATCGCCTCGCCGGAGTCCATCGTGCTGCCGCCTAAGTAAGTGGAGTAGACCAGGGCCGAGCCGGCGGAATTCAACTTCGCTGCGAAAGCAGTCCCGTAAGTGGCGGCCTTGTTGCTCGCCAGGAACGGGCTCACGGTGGGAAAATTGCTCGAGAGGGTGAACCCGGTTACGTAGGCGTTGCCTGAAGAATCCACCGCAATGCCGTTGCCTTGGTCCTGGGCGGTCCCGCCCAGGTAAGTGGAATAGGCGAGGGTTGCACCTCCCGCGCTGAATTTGGCGAGGAACGCGTCCTCACCGCCTCCATAACTCTGGATCGGGGCGACGGTAGGGAAGTCAGTCGACCAGGTTCCCCCTGTTACGTAGGCAGCGCCGGAGGAATCGACGGCAATGCCCGATCCCTCATCGCTCAAACTAGTTCCTGATTCAACCGTTCCGCTTCCGCCGAGGTAAGTGGAATAGACGAGGCTTGATCCGGCCGCGTTCAATTCGGCGACAAACCCGTCGCAGACGCCCTTCAACCCGGCTTGAACCGGCGTGACCGTGGGGAAGTCGCTCGAGCAGGTCGAACCGGTCACATAGGCATCGCCGGTAGGATCGACGGCAATGGCGTTCCCCTGCTCACTCACGCTCCCACCCAGATAGGTGGAGTAGACAAGGGCAGAACCACTCGAGTTCAGCTTGGAAACGAAGGCGGTGCCACTCTTGGACTTGTTACTCGACTGTAATGGGTTGGCGACGGGGAACGCGGTTGACACTGTTGTTCCAGTTACGTATACGTAGGCGTTATCGGAGGAATCCAAGGCGACCCCTTGGGCTTGATCGCCGGCACCGCCAAGGTAAGTGGAGTAAGTGAGAGAAGGGTCGATCACCAGGGGGCGAGAGTGATCGTAGGGGCCGAGCGCAAAACGAACGCGGTTCAGGGCGTCCAAAGTAAAACGGCCTTGGACAGGTGATGAGTGGCGAGTGGCAAGTGACGAGCCTGGCGCAGACTGGTAGACAAACGGCTTGTTGAAGCGAATCTCGCCGCGCCCGGTTGAGATTACGAGGCTGCCGTTGCGATCAATTCGCAGGTGTGATTCGCGAACCGCCCCTACCTGCAAGGTGATGGCGTTCGGATCAGCGCCGGGAGCGACGACGAAATCATATTCGAGCCGACCATCCTGATCGCCGTGATAAAACAGGTCGATGCCGGGATAAACGTTCCGGTAGCGAACTTGGGCGAAAGTCGGCAGATTGCTGCGCCACTTGGCGGGGTCATTGCCCAGGAAATAGTTGACCTTGCCGGGCAGTTCGTGGGCGCCCAGCACGGCCGCATCTGGATCTGCATGGACAAGCTTCAGCCGCAAAACGTCAGTTGTCCGTGGTCCATGGCCCGTAGTCTGTCGCAGTGCGCCGAAAGCGGTTTGGTCCCTTTTTCCTGAATCCTGAATCCTGAATCCTGACTCTTGCACTTCCAACACCGCCTCATCACCGGTCAGGAACAAACCATAGCCCTGCCCGTGCGTGAGGAACTTCACCTTTTCGATGGCTTGACCTTGATTGGCCTCAAAGCTTAACGGCAGTTTGGCGAAGGCGAGTTTTCCAGTTGGCGGCGCGACGGCGCGCGTCGGCTGTCGGAGGCGTTCAACTTCTTCATTTCCTAGAGGATATCCTTCCCGTTGGATGCGTGCACCCGCAACTTTCGGCTTGGGGTGAATCCCTGTCGGTCCAGCCAGGACTTGCCAACCGGCGGTGAGTAAGAGCATGAGAAGGCATAATTTCCAGCAAGCTGTGCGATGCTTCATAGGGGGCTCATGAAATGGCGATTAACCTGACTTGAATACCACGGAATCTGAAAGGCGGTCAAGCCGCGGAGGGCGTGGTGCGGGCATCTTGCCCGCTGCGGCCGGACCGTCACGGTCCTGACTGCGGGCAAGATGCCCGCACCACGGCTGGGGTCTAGCCGACAGTGTGTCGTCTTCAGACCGTGCCCGGCGGCCGAACTGATTAGCTTCGTTTTCGCAGAATGCAGTGTTTCTTGCTCCTTTTGGGGTGCAAAGTGTGTTGTTCTGCGCGTAAAAAGCGCAGAATTTGCAGCATTCAAAACGGTGGCTTCCTTTGTTTTCAAGTACTTCTTGGCTTCGTTCCCACTATTTTCCATTTTTCGAAGCGTGCTGCTTTCCGTTGTCCCAGGGGATTTCCGCTTTCGCCTGAGTGTCGGCGCGCCCTGGCGCCAGGCTACGACAATTTGTTTCGAACACGACCACAATTATAGGCTATCATGTGACCTCGGATTTGTCAAGCAGAAAATTGCACAGTCTCTTAGAACTTAGCTGGAGGCACGGGGTTGCCCCGCCGGACGAAACGTCCGCAACACAGCGGGCTGCACGACGAATCCCTGCGCGCTACCTGCGGCGCATACACGCTGAATGTATTCCCGTTGGCTAAGCAATTTAGAATTTACAAGTTCCCCAGTCCCTAGCCCCTATTCTCCAATGACTTTGATGAGCACGCGTTTCCGCCGCTGGCCGTCGAACTCGGCGTAATAAACCTGCTGCCAGGGGCCGAAATCGAGCCTGCCGTTGGTGACCGGAACCACCACCTCGTGCCCGATCAGGAGATTCTTCAGGTGGGCATCGCCATTGCTCTCACCGGTATGGTGGTGCCGGTAGTCTTGGCGGAATGGCGCCAGCTCCTCAAGCCACTCCTCGATATCGGCGATCAGTCCGCTTTCCGCGTCGTTCACGTAGACGCCGGCGGTAATGTGCATGGCCGAAACAAGAATCAGGCCCTCCTTGATTTGTGACTTCTCCAGCGCCTTCTGAACTTCGTCCGTAATGTTAATGAACTCGCGTTGCTTCTTAGTATTGAACCAAAGGTATTCGGTGTGTGATTTCATAATTGATCCTTTGAGAATCCGCTGCTCCGCCGCCTGCCGTGCGGAGGCGCTGCGAAGATTTGAAAAATCCAAAACAGTGCATCCGTCGGCTGACGGACAAGGGCGCAAAGAAACGCGAAGTGAATGCCATCGTTCTTCTTTGCGGCCTTTGCGTACTTTGCGGCTTTGCGTGAAACTTCTTCTAACGCTCTTCCGAAGCGCGACGGCGGAGCGTGGGTTGCGTTAGAGAGCAGCTCCCCTGGAGCAGGCTTCTGCCCAGGCGACTTCGTCGTCGCTCAGCGCGGTGCGGTGCTCTTCCAGGTATTGCCTGACTGCTGCTGCCGCAGCCGCGCAGGGGCGCATGTGATTGAGTCCATGCAAGGCAGCAAACTGGCACGCCTTGGACGGCAGTTGCAGAATTTGCCGGAGTACCTCAAGCGCAATGGGCTCGATCTCCAACTGGATTGCGTCGTCGTTATGGGCGAGCAGCAGGTCCCACCACATGGCAAAAATGCTTCCGGCAAAGCTCTCCCCCATTTGCAGATAATAATCGCGAAATGGAAGCAGCATCGAGCGGAAGCACTCCCCTCGCAGTCCGGGAGATACCTTTGAATCAGCTAATAGATTAGACAGCCAAAATGGGTGGCCTAGCGCGAACCACAGCCCCTGCTCAATCTGTTCTGGGGAAAACGGTTCGGCGAGTCTCCCGAATTCGCGGAAAAGCACGGTCATCTGGCGAACAAAAACATGGGCGTCAGGGTCATCGTCAAGCAGCCTTTGGCCTCGCAAAAGTTCTTCGTCGGCACGGTGCCGGCAAATCGGGCGAGCAAACAGAAATTGCGCCATTTCCGCCGCGCCCAGGGAGGATGTATCGGCTGTGACCCGTGGGGGCCGCGCGGCCTCGATCCGCTGAAAGGAATCGCTGTGAACCAGTTCCTCCATTTCCGAGTCGGTGATGCCGCCCGCGAGGGAAGAGTCAACCAGAAGAATCACCTTCAGATCGTTATACCCGTAATCGAGAAATCGACGCAGCCGGGCCATGGGAGTGTCAGGCGGTTTCCGAGGAACTACCTCGTCGCTTTTGGCAAGCACATTGTTGGCATAGGACAGCGCCTTGCCCTCGTCACGTGTCAGCTCCCCCGGGTCTCTCGACGTCAAGTGTCTTACACGTTCTGCATCTTCGGCGAGACCGGCGGCTTTAAACCCGTTGAAGACCCTGCGCAATGCCCAGTCACGGTTGCCCTCGGGCATACGACTGGCCAGCTCTTCGGCAACCAGGAGCTGCTCCCGGCGGGCCGCGGCGTCTGGCAGCTCCAAAGAGAGCATCACGTAGACGTTGCCCGCGGTGAAAGGGTCCTCCAACTGTTGCGCCACTGAGTGAACCGCCTCTATCCCAAATAGCTTAAACACGGAAGGTATCAACCCAGTGATTCCACCCGGGGCGAGGTAGCACTCGAACGAGGAGAAGCGCGATATGGTTTCCAGGAGAACGTCGCGTCCGATCGCGGAATCTACGTGCCCACCCGCCCACTTCCCAATTGCAAGGCGCAGTTGAGCCTCGGCGTATGGATCGTCAATCTTCTGTAATGCCTTTTGCGCATCGGTAACGCCATCGAAGTGCAATCGCGCCGTGCCAACCGCCAGCCACGCCGCATTCCTCTCTTCGCTGTATTCCAAGCGGCGAGGAATGCGCGCAGCCAAATTCTGTGCGATGTCCAGCAACTCCAAAGGCGACAGCATTCTTGCATTATCGCACGAAGAAAAGGGCGGGGCTTTCTCGATGGAGCACTCGAACCGAACTCACGGGCGGTCTTCGCCGCTTTCCGCTGCTCTGATGACGGCGGCCTGGAAAGCGAGAACCCTTTCGAGTTCCGGATCCCACAGGCGCCAGTCGTGTCCGCCCGGCAGTTCGCGGTAACGATAAGCAATGCCCAGCCCATCAAGAGTTTTCACAAACTCCCGGTTTGTTCCCAGATATTTATCCGAAGTTCCGATGGACAGGTAAAGCTGGGGCATCTCGGCGGGCGGAACTTGCCTCGCCAGTTTGAAAAGGTCGTTTTCATTTCGCGCCTGGCTGCCGACCGGGCCGAAGTCACTTTCGATGACCTGCTCGTCGAGTTTGCTGGTCACATACTGCACGAAGGAGCGGTCCGGTGTGGTCACCACGCCGCTCAGGCTGGCAGCCGCGGCGAACATTGCGTGGTACTTCAAGCCCAGGAGAAGCGCTCCGTAGCCGCCCATGGAAGTCCCGGCGAGCGCGCGGCCCCGGCGGTTGGCCCGCGTGCGGTAATGCCGGCCGACGTACGGAATAACATCGTCGATGAAATAGTCCTGCCATTTGAGCTGCGGATTCGCATAGTTATTCACGTACCAGCTTGTCCCCGCCTCGGGCATGACGATGATTTCCTGGTAGCGGCGCGCGTACTGCCTGATGTGCGTGTTGGTTACCCAGTCGGAGTAGTGTGCGGTGTACCCGTGCAACAGGTAAAGCTGGG
>Ga0181535_10005945_pt1 | contig 12866 bp, 8 predicted proteins | sample PEATcosm2014_Bin_44_FD_119774 | JGI IMG/M metagenome (GOLD analysis project Ga0181535, IMG submission 119774) | Peatland microbial communities from MTU Mesocosm Facility, Houghton, MI, USA - PEATcosm2014_Bin17_30_metaG | ecosystem: Environmental > Terrestrial > Soil > Wetlands > Peat | place...
CTGCACGTCGACAGCAAGATGCGGAACCGCCTGCGCCCCATCGACAACCACCGGAATCCCCTTGCTATGAGCGGCCGCAATCATCTGCTTCAGCGGATTGATCGTTCCCAGCGCGTTCGACACGTGGCTCACCGCAACGATCTTCGTCCGCGGTCCCAGAAGCTTCTCGAATTCCGCCAGCAGCAGTTCGCCCTCATCGTTCATGGGAGCCACCCGCAGCTTCGCGCCCTTCTCTTCGCACAGCATCTGCCACGGCACGATATTCGAGTGGTGCTCCATCGCCGTAATCAGCACCTCGTCGCCGGCGCCCATGTTGGCCCGCCCGTAGCTCTGCGCCACCAGGTTGATCGCCTCCGTGGTCCCGCGCGTGAAAATGATCTCGCTGGTCCGCGCCGCGTTCACAAATGCCCGCACGGTCTCCCGCGCCTGCTCAAACGCCTCCGTCGCGATCTGCGACAAATAGTGCACGCCGCGATGGATATTCGCGTTCTCGCCCTCGTAATACCGCACCAGCGCGTCAATCACTGCCTGCGGTTTCTGCGAGGTCGCTGCGTTGTCGAGATACACCAACGGATGTCCGTGGACCTTCCTCTTCAGAATCGGAAAATCCGCCCGAATCTTTTCCACATCGAACGGCGACTTCACAGCCTCTTCGTGAATCGGAACAGCGGTTGCAGCGCTCATCCAACTTCCTCCACGACTCTCTCTTCCACGCGGCCCAATGTCCCATCCTGCGGCGCAATCCCCTCAGCGAACAGCAAATGCTCGCTGATAAGCCGCTGGATATGCGCCCGAGCCACCGTCGACTGCATCCGCTCCACGCACTCCTCAGCAAAGGCCATCAGCAACAGCTTCCGCGCTTCCAGTTCGCTGATCCCGCGCGACTGCAGATAAAACAGTGCGTTGTCTTCGATCTGCCCAATCGTCGCGCCGTGCGTGCACTTCACATCGTCCGCGTAAATCTCCAGCTGCGGCTTCGTGTCAATCTGCGCGTCATCGCTCAGCAACAAATTTCGATTCGTCTGTTTCGCGTCCGTCTTCTGTGCGATCTTGTGTACGACGATGCGCCCGTGAAACACCCCGTGCGCATGCTCATCGAGGATGCCGTTGTAAAACTGCCGGCTTCCGCAATGCGGTGCCGCATGCTCTACATGCATGTAGTTGTCCAGATGCTGCGAGCCCGTCCCGAGAAACAGCCCGTTGATCAGGCACTCCCCGCCCTCGCCCGCCAGCACCGGATGCACATTGTTTCGCACCAGCCCGCCGCCCAGCAGCACCGAGTGCGACGCCACGTTCGCGCTCCGCCCCTGCTCGATCCGCAGCGTCGACAAGTTAAACGCCTTCAGGTGCTCCCGTTCGATCAAATAATGCTGTGTCACCGTGTTCTCGCCCGCGATCAGTTCGGTCACCGCGTTCGACAGCACCACCGACTCACCGCCAACCGACGCGTAATCCTCGATCACCGCAACCTGCGCCTCATCCTCGGCGACGATCAAATTCCGCGGATGCGTCATCGTCGGCGCATCTTCCTTCGTTGACAGATACAGCAGATAAATCGGAGCCTCAACGACCACGCCCCGCGCCACATGCACGTACGCGCCGTCGCTGATGAAAGCGGTGTTCAGCGCGACAAACGCGTCCCTCTGCGTATCGGCATACCGCCCCAGGTGCCTTTCCACTTCTTCCGGATGCGACGCAATCCGCTCCCGCAGGCTCGCCACCGTCACGCCCTTCGGCACGAAATCCAATTCCGAAAGCTCCGCACAGAATCGCCCGTTGACGAACACCAGCGTCGCCGCCGCATCGTCCACGCGCCACGCAGCCGTGTCGCCAGGAGCCAGCTTTACATCACTCGCCGGCTGAAAAGCCGTTCGCGCAATTCCGGAGACGTTCGTGAACCGCCAGTCCTCATCGTGCGTCGTCGGAAAGCCCACTTCGCAGAACCGCGCAAACGCATCCTCGCGCAGCCGCTTCAGCCGCGCTAAGTTCTGCCCGGAAGCGCCCTTCGCCGATTCCGTAAAGTTCTCGAGCCAGCTATCCAGCTGTTCGACTGTCGCCACCTCCGTATCCCTCACGCCCGCGCTCCCACCGGCTCGTGTTCGGTCCAGCTGTAGCCCTTCTCTTCCAACTCCAGCGCCAGCTCTTTGCCCCCCGAGCGCACAATGCGCCCATCCACGAGCACGTGCACAAAGTCCGGCACGATGTAATTCAGCAGCCGCTGATAGTGCGTCACCACCACCATCGCCCGCTCCGGGCTCCGCAACGAATTCACACCCTGCGCCACAATCCGCAGCGCGTCGATGTCGAGCCCGGAATCCGTCTCATCCAGAATCGCCAACTTCGGCTCCAGCACTGCCATCTGCAGAATCTCGTTCCGCTTCTTCTCGCCGCCCGAGAATCCCTCGTTCAGCGAGCGGTTCAGCAGCTTGTCATCCATTTCCAGCAGCTTCAGCTTCTCGCGAAACATGGGAAGAAAATCCATCGCGTCCATCTCATCTTCGCCGCGATATTTCCGCTGCGCATTCAGCGCCGACCGCAGAAAATAAGTGTTCCCGATCCCCGGAATCTCCACCGGATACTGGAACGCCAGAAACACACCCTCGCACGCCGCCTCCTCCGGCTTCATCTCCAGCAGGTCTTTGCCCTCAAACAGGATCGACCCCTTCGTCACCTCATAGGCATCGCGCCGCGCCAGCACCTGCGCCAGCGTGCTCTTGCCCGACCCATTCGGCCCCATGATGGAGTGGACCTCGCCGGCATTCACCGTCAGGTCGATCCCCTTTAGGATCTCGTTGCCGCCTACCGACACATGCAAATTCCTGATTTCCAGCAAACTCATCCGTCTCTTTTCTCCTGATCTTTGTTCTTGGCTGGCAGCTAATAACCAGCAGCTAAAAGCTGCTTTATCCAACGCTGCCTTCCAGACTCACCGCCAGCAGCTTCTGCGCCTCAACCGCAAACTCCATCGGCAGCTCCTTAAACACCTGCTTGCAGAATCCGCTCACGATCATCGACACCGCATCTTCGGTCTTCAACCCGCGCTGCTGGAGATAAAACAGCTGATCCTCGCCGATCTTCGACGTCGCCGCCTCGTGCTCCATGCGCGCCGAAGCGTTTTTCACTTCGATATACGGAAACGTATGCGCACCGCACTTGTCCCCGATCAGGAGGGAATCGCACTGCGTGTAGTTCCGCGCACCCTGGGCGCCTTTAAGGATCTTCACCATCCCGCGGTACGTGTTCTGGCCGTGCCCCGCGCTGATCCCCTTGGACACAATCGTGCTCTTCGTGTTCTTGCCGAGGTGGATCATCTTGGTTCCGGTGTCGGCCTGCTGATAATTGTTCGTCAATGCGACGGAGTAAAACTCGCCCACCGAGTTATCGCCCTGCAAAATGCAGCTGGGATACTTCCACGTAATCGCCGATCCCGTCTCCACCTGCGTCCACGAAATCTTCGAGTTCCTCCCCAGGCACTTTCCGCGCTTCGTCACGAAGTTGTAGATCCCGCCCTTGCCGTTCTTGTCGCCGGGATACCAGTTCTGCACCGTCGAGTAGCGAATCGTTGCGTTATCCAGGGCCACCAGCTCCACCACTGCCGCATGCAGCTGATTCTCGTCGCGCATCGGAGCGGTGCAGCCTTCGAGGTAGCTCACGTACGCGCCCTCATCGGCGACAATCAGCGTCCGTTCGAACTGCCCTGTCTCCGCCGCGTTGATGCGGAAATAGGTGGACAGCTCCATCGGGCAGCGGACGCCCTTCGGCACATACACAAACGACCCATCGCTGAACACCGCGGCATTCAGCGCCGCATAGAAGTTGTCCGTATGCGGCACCACTGACCCCAGATACTTCTTCACCAGCTCCGGATGTTTCTGCACGGCTTCTGAAAACGAGCAGAAGATCACGCCCGCCTCCGCCAGCTTCGCCTTAAAAGTAGTCGCCACGCTCACCGAGTCGAACACAGCGTCCACCGCGACGTTCGCCAGCAGCTTCTGCTCCGCCAGCGGAATCCCCAGCTTCTCGTACGTCCGCAGAATCTCCGGGTCCACTTCTTCGAGGCTCGTCAGCTGTTTCTTCTGCTTCGGCGCAGAGTAGTAGGTGATGTTCTGGTAGTTAATCGGCGGGAACGTCACATTTGCCCACTTCGGCTCCGCGTCCGCCTTCGCCTGGCTCGCCCAATAGCGATACGCACTCAGCCGCCACTCCAGCATGAACTCCGGCTCCCGCTTCTTCGCCGAAATCAGGCGGATCACGTCTTCGCTCAGCCCCTTCGGAATACGGTCTTCCTCAATATCGGTGACAAATCCCCACTCGTATTCCTTGCTCGCCATCTCGTGGACGACATTCATATCGGTGCTCATGCCACTCTCCTGAATCTGGCTCTCCGATTCTCGAATCGGATCAACGACTCGTCGGTTTTTTCGATTATTCGCGCCGCGCGTCCTGGAGGCCGAGGCTCCCAGCGGCCTAATATACGACTAAAGCAGTCCTATATCAGAGTGTACCCCGACTCCCGCCGCATTTTCAACCCACCCAAAAACTGCCCAACCTTAATACATAAGGATGCCGACAGAAACCGCCGCCTGAGCCGCTTTGCGGGCGTCCCAGCCCGCTGGCGAGATCCGCAGCGGGGTGAAGGAGCGCGTTGCAACAGCCTTCGAAGATGCCGATGCTGCCCACGAACGGAACTTCAACTTGAGGCGTTTTTACGGGCGTCCGAGCCCGCAGCCGCAATCCTGAGCGAGCGCAGCGAGTCGAAGGACCTGGCTTCACTACATGGTGCCCGGAGGGGGACTTGAACCCCCACGACCTGTTAGAGTCTGCGGATTTTAAGTCCGCTGCGTCTGCCGATTCCGCCATCCGGGCTCAACCTTATCCTAAGCCCGCCCCGGCCCGCACCGCCGACCCTGCTCGCATCTCCATCGACATAACCTCACCCGCAACCCGCGTCAAAGTCAGCACGGTAATGTCATCCGCCTGCCCGAACTTGAGCGCCGCCTCCGCAATCGCATCCGCCGCCTGTGCGCTGATCGCCCGTGTTCGCTCAAATCCAAACAGCGTCCCCTGCGCATCGCGAGCCTCCACCACCCCGTCCGACAACAGCGTCAGCCGATCTCCCTTCTCCAGCCGAAACCCGTGCTCCGCGTACTTCTCCTCCGGCGCCATCCCCAAAGGCAAATCCGGCTCCAGCAGCAACTCCTCGCCATTGTGGTACGGCGGCAGATGCCCCGCGTTGGCCACCGTCACCTCGCCATGTGGACCGATCCGCGCGCAAACGCATGTCACGAATCCCTCCTCGCCCGTCTCTACCAGTTGCCGGTTCAGCCGCGTCAGCACGGCTCCCGGACCGAGGCCCTCCGTCGCCAGCGCCCGCAGCGCCCCCATCGCCAGCGTCCCCGTCATCGCCGCCTTCAGGCCCTTGCCGCTCACATCGCCCACCAGCACCAGCTTCGTCCCGCCCTTCGATTCCAGCACCTGATAGAAATCGCCCCCCACTTCCTCCGCCGGAAAATACGCCGCCTCGATCTCGTATCCCTCAATCTCCGGCAACGTCTCCGGCACCAGCCGCCGCTGAATGTCGCGCGCCGCCGCCAGTTCTGCAGCTGTCCGCGCCTGTTCCCGGCTCACCCGCGTAAACCGGAAGAACATCACTACCCCGATTGCCAGCAGAAACAGAAAATCTCCCAGGTCCGCGATCTGCAGCGGCACCGGACCCGCATGAAGCGGGTACGTCAGGAAATCCGCCTTCCCCCACCCGGTAAAAATCGAAGCCGATCCCACATCGAAGATCGCCGCCGTCGCCGCCGGCAGCAAGCTCGGCACCATCAGCCATCCCGCCTCGCGATTTCCCCTCCGGTACCACACGAACAGCAACACGGGCAGCAGCAGCGCCGCTGGAAGAATCGCCGCCGCCTCCACCAGCACATAGCGGCCTCCCGAGAATTTCCCCGTGGTCACCAGCACCGAGACCAGAATCGTCCCCAGCAGCGCGTACTCGTACACGCGCCAAACCCGCGTCACCCGCTGCCCTGCAAAGCTGAACGTGAACTGGATCTGCATGATCGTGAACACATAGATCAGCGGGTCGGCCAGCAGATTGTTCCAGGCCAGCGACACAACTCCGTTGCTCGAGCAATCCAGCAGCAGGTTCGACAGCCCCAGCAGAAACAGATACAGTCCCAGCCACCTGTACTCGACATGCTTCCGCTGGCTGCGATAAAGCGCGAACGCGGCAATCCCCGCCAGCATCAGCGCCAGGTTGATCGCGATCGACGGCAGCGCCGCATACAGCCGTCGGCTCTCCATCGCCTGCTGCTCGTGCTCGATCGCTTTCACCGAACCGATCGACGCCGTCAGAAACAGCGGCAGATACCAGCTCGTGTACACCGGCTCCGCCGACGTCCGCAGCGCCACCACCAGATCCGTTCCCACATCCCCCAGCGAGTACACCTGCTCCGTCGGCCGCTTCAGCCCGAACAGCGTCCGCAACTTCGGCTCCGGCTCCTGCTTCCCGTCGATGAACAGCTCGTACGTCCCCTCGCCGCCTGCAAGAAGTAAATGCAGGCTCGGATGCTCCGGCGCCAGCTTTACATGCAGCCGATACCATCGCGTACCCGGTGTCGCCGCGCCCAGCTCATCCAGATCGATCCTCTCCCACCCGCTGTCGTCGAAGCCTGGCTGCGCCCAAGCCGCGTTATCTCCGTCATGCACACGCCACCCTTCCAGCAGATTCACCGAGCCGATCCGGTATTGCGTCGCATCCACCTGCGCCATCGCCAGCGGCACAAACACCCACAGCAACAACACAAGTCCGCGCAAGCACCGCCATCGTTGCAGCCGCGCCAATCTCGGCGGGAAGAACCATCCCCGCCTCTCGCAAATGGCCAATTGCTTCAAGGGAACCCAGTCTACCGTCCGCCCTTCCGGCCCAGCAACCAATCCAGGCTTCTCACGTCTCCGCACCCCAGGCCTCTTCGGAACCCATGGTGACGTATCCTCTTTGGGACGTATCTAATGGATAGCGATGCACCCCGCACGTCTCATCTCGTTGGCTCTCGCGCTTCTGGTCCTCGCGCCACAGTCGCCTCTCAATCTCTTCGTCCCGATCGAGCCAACGGCGGCGGCGCAGAAATTCAACAACAAGCGCCTCATCCTCAAAGATGGCTCCTGGCAGGTCGTCACCAAGTGGGAAGTCAAAGGCGACCGCGTCCGCTATTACAGCGCCGAGCGCGCCGAGTGGGAGGAGGTTCCTTACAACCTCGTCGACTGGCCAGCGACCGAGAAGTGGAACAAGGAGCATGAAGCAGGCACTCTGCCGCCCGCTTCCAGCAATCGCCCCGGCGCATCCACCGCTACTCCCCCAACCACCGAGGAACAGCAAAAAGAAGCCGCCGCCATCGATGCCGCCGCCGCCGCCGAGCGCGCCGAGCAGCAGGCCCGCACGCCCGTCATCTCTCCCGGCCTCCGTCTACCCGACCGCGATGGCATCTTCGTCCTCGACACGTTCCAGAGCATCCCCGAGCTCGTCCACCTCGACCAGAGCACCGGCAATGTTAACCGCGACACCAACCACAACGTGCTCCGTGCCGCCATCGGCTCCTTCAGCGGCGCTAAAGAGCCCATCCGCCTCAATGGCCAGGCCGCCCGCGTCCGCGTCCACGTTGACGATCCCGCCCTCTACGTCTCGCTTGATACCGGCAATGCCGAGGAGGTCGCGCCCGAGGACGCCCTGATGGTCAACACGCACGGCGCAAATTCCGTGAAGGATCCCAACGAGTACAGCTCACCGGACAGCCGTTACGCCATCGTCCGTGTCGATGTTCATCCTGGCGAGCGCGTCATCGGCGCGCTGCGCATCTCCCGCGCCGGCGCCGCCACTCAGTCCGAAGACATCGTCCCCACAAAATCCGAAATCATCAGCAAACACTGGATGAAGCTCACCCCCAAAGAGCCGCTGGACATTGGCGAGTACGCGCTGATGGAAGTCCTCGCCCCCGGCGTCATCAATCTCGATGTCTGGGATTTCGGCGTCTCCCCCAACGCCCCCGAAAACAAACACCCCCTCACCCCCATCAAAGACCAGTAGTCAGGGGATTAGAGTTTAGGGATTAGAAACCGCTCGTAGCTTGGTCAGCAACGCCGACAGCATTCTGCCAACCTCCGATGCCAGGTTTTCTGCTCCTTCAAATTCAGGCGAATCCAAAAAACCGAGCTTCCGGGCGATCACCAGCTGGGTTTGGAGTTCCATGTAAGAGCCCAGTGCGATGGCGACGAACTGCTTATACTCCCCGCGTGATCCCCGTCCATACCCCTCAGCAATGTTGCTGGCAATAGAAACGCTCGCCCGCCGGATCTGACTCGTCAATCCGTAGATTTCTTCTCGAGGAAATTTTCGCGTGAGGTGATAGATCGCGGCGCACAATTCAATCGCGCGCTCCCATACGATCAGCTTGCAGTGGAATCTGGCGGGAGCTTGCCCCATCTATCCCTTGTACACGCCAGACGGGGCGAGCGCAGCCTGCCTTTGGTAACGGGCCTGGTTTCTAAACTCTAAACTCCAAACTCCAAACTCCAAACTCTCGTTCTCAGCCCTTCTGCAATGTCGCCAAAGCCGCCAGCACATCCGCACTATGCACGTTGGGATCGACCTTAGTCCACACTTTGACGACCTTGCCACTGGGATCGATCAGAAAAGTGTTCCGCATCGCGATCACCATCGGCCCGAAGTTGCCAAGCGACCCATACTGCGTCACGACCTTCTTATCGGGATCGGCCAGCAGATTAAATGTCAGCGAATCCTTCGTACAGAATTGCTTGTGGCTATCCACCGAGTCTACGCTCACGCCCAGAATCACAGCATTCGCAGCCTTGTACTTATCCAGATCGGCCTGGAACTTGTGCGCCTCAATCGTGCACCCCGAGGTCATGTCCTTTGGATAGAAGTACAACACCACCCACTTGCCTTTGTAGCTCGCAAGATCGACCGGCGTGCCTTCCTGATTGGGCAGCGTGAATGTTGGCGCAGTCTGTCCCACCTCCGGCATGGGCGCGTTATCGGCAGCAAAGCCGCGCTGAATGACAAATCCTGCAACCACCAGAACCACGACAAGACCTGCGACGATCCCGAAGATCTTCGACATACGATTTCTCCTTTTGCGTAACGCGTGCGAGGCCCGGGTAATTGTTTCGACTTATCTATAAGACGCGCTGCTGCTGAAAACCAAAATCCGAGTAAGCAAGACCACCGCCGGCAAGATCCAGCTTTGAACGGGCACGGCTTTAGCCGTGCCGTAAACCGCGCAGAATACCTCCGGCTTTAGCCGCTGAGGGATGGTTTTCGTGATCACCATTCTCTTCTGCGGCGTGTTCGACCATTATCCGTGTTCCAGGCCGATTACCGCAATTCCCGCCCCATCCGCCTCTGCCCGCACTGCCTCCAGATCGAAGATCAGCGTCTTGTGCGCCTCGAGCGCCAAACAAGTTGCCCCTGCCGCCTGCATCGTCCGAATCGTGCCAATCCCAGTCACCGGAACATCGAACCGCAGATCCTGTTTCGGCTTGGCCACCTTCACTACCGTCAAACTCCGCTCAAGGGTAGACGCAGGATCGCCCAAACTCCGCATCAGAGCCCCCGCCCGCTCAATCGTCGCATCGGTCCCCTCCATCGCCTCCACCGCCACGCACGCCTGTGCCGCAATCACCACCGTCTGCCCCAGATCGAATGCCGCCAACCCCCGCGCCACTTCGCGCCCATACGAAATATCAAGAAGCTCCCGCTCATTCGGTGCCCGCGCCGTCATCACCCCCGGCTGTGCCAACAAAGGCTCCAGGTAAGTCGTCGAAGAAATCAACTCAATCCCCTCATCGCCCAGAACCTTCGCCACCGCCCCCAGCAGCATGTCTGTGTTCCGCGTCCGCAGATTTAGCAGCAGCTTGGCCAATCTCCAGTCAGGCCGGATGCTCGAAAAAATTTGCTTGTGCTTTACCTGGCCCGCCATCACCGCCTTGTGCACGCCCTCGCCCTGAAACGTCTCGATCAGCCGAGACAACTCCCCCAGCGAAAGCCAGTGCACCCGCACGCCCGCATCCGCTGCGGCCCGCGCATTCATCTCGGGATCGGTCTCTTCCTTGATCGCCGCAACCACTACCTCGGTCCCATGCGCCCGCGCCGCATCCAGCAGCAGAAACGGAAACCGCCCATTCCCCGCAATCAATCCCAGCTTGTCTGTCACAACACCAGCCTACTTCGCTGCGGGTTTGGAGAGATGATCGAAGTTCAGAATCGCATTGAACACCAGCGCATAACTCCCCACCGTCTCGCCGCGATAAATCGGATTGTTGGCGAACAGCAGCACATTCCCCTCACCATAGTGCGCGTCCACCACGATCGGCTTCTCCTCAATCGCGCTGCCGCCCTCCAGCAATCCCGACAGCAGCAGCCCCTTCGACGAAGCAAATCGCAAAATCACATCCGGCTTGTACTGCTCCGGAATCACGTACGGATTATCGCGCGCCTCCTCCTCATTCAGCGGTGTCGCCTCCCACGGCTTCGGCGAAGGCAACGGCTCTGGCTCTACAGCCGCGCGTCCCTGCGGAATATCTTCCTCCTCCGGACCCCCGCGCCCCGTCGCCCGGTGATAATCCTTCTCCGTCTCGATGTGCCGCGGCACCGTCATATTTCCAACAGTGAATGCCATCCCATCCGCGCTGTAAACCGCAAGCGAATCCCCATACCCCCACGCCAAGGGGCTCTTGTGATCCACAAACTGCGCGCCCAGCACGCTCCCTACCACATGCACGTTGCCGCCGCGATTCACAAACACCCCCGGCGCCATCCCCTCATCAATCGCAAACTGCGCCGTGTCCTCAGACGTGATCAGCAGCCCACCCTTCTTCACAAATTCCTGCAGATGCGCCACGCCATCGAGCCCCAACCCCGGCCGCATATCCTCCGTCGAATCGATCGTCAGGTTCGGCGTCAAATCCGTCTTCTGCCACGGCAGCGCATTCCCCCACATCGGCAACCCGTTCACAATTTGCTGCGTCGACGACCGCCCCACCGGCGCAAAAATAATCACGTCATACTTATCGCGCAGCCCGCCCTCGTGCGAAACCGTCTGCGTGCTGATGTAGTCGTAAGGCACGTGCAGCTTATCCAGCGCCTCCCGCCACCAACCCTCGGTTTGCGTCCCGCCCCACGTGTGCATCATCGCAATCCGCGGCAGCGGTGCGTCATGCATCGGAACCGGCGGCGCGGCTTCGACTCCAGCAGATTCAAGATCGGCCTTGACAGCCGCCGCTACAGTTTCTGCCTTGAAACCCTGGATGATCAGCGATCCGGCGCCGAAGTGTTTGCCTGCGGCGTCAAAAGACTTCTCGGCGACGGAGACTTTTGCATCCTTCAGCGCGCAGCGCAGGCCGAGCAGACTAATGTCGCCAGTGTTGTTGATTAGAAGAAAGCTGCCTCCACCCGTCACGGAACCCAACGCACGAGTCACGCCCGACACCGACTCCATTTTGGCCTTCAGGATCGAAGCGTCCGTCACCCGCGCCGCAGGCACACTGAACAAATCAGGAAACGACCACCCCGTGTCGTCATAAGGATGTTTCTGCGGATCATCCGGAGCCCAGTACTGCCGATCCAGCAGCGCATCCGCAATCCGCGAATAAGGCTGATCCATCCGGATCACATAACTCCCCGCCGGAAAAGTCTGCGTCTTCCCGCCGCCCGCATCGCCCTTCTCATTTTTCTCCTCGTCTTTCGGCTCGCCTTTCCCCTCGCCTTTCTGCTCGCCTTTCTTCTTCTCCGGATTTGTAACCGACACCGCTTCTGTTAACTGGCTCACCTCCACATGCTGCAGCGCCAGCACCCGCAGCAACTCCGCCCACCGGCTCGGCGACTGCCCCTCCGCCGAAATCACATACGCCGCCGGCCCCGAACTCTCCGGCTTCTCGACCGACCGCTTCGCCTTCAGGTAGTAGTTCTCCAGCCACTGCGCGCTGTTCTGCGCGAAATACGAAATCGTCGTCAGCAGCGCCGTCTCTTCATAATTATTGTTGTTGCGCTGCGACCACGTCACCACCGGCAGCGGCGGATTCTGCCTGTACCACGTCCGCTCGTACTCGTCCGGCCCCAAAATCCGCTTCTCCGTATCCGCCCCGCCATTCCCAAACGTTTCATACAGCCGGCTAATCCCGTTGTGCATCGCCGCCAAAAACATCAGGTACCCCGGGCTCCACGTGTCGAAGTCTCCATGGGTAAAAACTCCCGGCATCCCGAACTCCGTCATCTGCTGTACATTGTTCCAGCCCATCTCCGCCCACTCGCCCGCAAGAATCGGATCGATCCACGCGTTGTACGGCCCATCGCCCACAGTGTTGTCGTATAAAAACGGCACCGACTCATGCAGATCGTGCAGCACCTGCGCATGCCATCCCAGATAGGTATCCAACACGTTGCGCGTCAGGTCCAGCGTCATCCCCATCGCATCGCGATTGTTATCGTGCGCCACATAATGACCCCAGTACACCAGCCGCGGCCAGTTCGCGCCCGGGTGCGCCAGATGCCACTTGTAAATGTCCACCATCCGATCGCGCCCATCCACCTCCACCACCGGCGTGATCAGCACAATCATGTGCGACCGGATGAACTTGATGTACGGCGAATCATCCACCGCCAACCGATACGCCAGCTCCATCAGCGCTGTCGGCGCTCCCGTCTCCGGCGAATGGATCGTGCCCGTGATGTAGTACACCGGAAACGACTGCTTCACCAGCTCCGTAGCCGCTTTGTCATCCAGTCCGATCGTTCGCGGATCGGCCAGCTTCGCCAGCCGCGCATCGTTCTCCTTCTGCTTCGCCAGCAG
>Ga0181535_10005946_pt1 | contig 12866 bp, 9 predicted proteins | sample PEATcosm2014_Bin_44_FD_119774 | JGI IMG/M metagenome (GOLD analysis project Ga0181535, IMG submission 119774) | Peatland microbial communities from MTU Mesocosm Facility, Houghton, MI, USA - PEATcosm2014_Bin17_30_metaG | ecosystem: Environmental > Terrestrial > Soil > Wetlands > Peat | place...
CGGCGCGGAGTAGCGATAGAAAGTCTGGTGGCGAACCGAGAAGTGCATCGAACCCCGCCGATCGCGCGTCGCGCTTGGGTCGACGCGCCCGCCAAAGCGCAACTTTTGCGCCGTCTCGCCCGCGCTCCCTATCGCGCGCGCGCCCAGCCTCCGTCCTCGCCTTCGCGCCAATAGGTCGGGGCGGCGCCGGCGGCCTTGACCTCGGTCCATTCCCGCCGCGCCTCGGCGACCGCTTCCTCGTCGCGCCCGTCAAACAGCAGCGCGACGCGCTCGTAGCCCGCTTCGACGAAAGCGGCGGCGGGAACGCCGGAGAGCAGCACCCGCAGCCGCGCGCCGTTGGGATTGTCGTCGCCAGCGGTCAAGTAAATTGGCTGAGCGCGCGCCTCGCCGTCGCGCGCCGAACCGTGCGGCAAGAAGCTTTCGTCGGCGTAGGTCCACAACCGCTCATTGAGCGCCTCGACCCGTTCCTCCGACGCCGCCTGAATGACGACCCGCCAACCGGCGGCCAGCGCATCCTCGAGAATGTCGGGCAAGGCCTGGTCGATTCGCCGCCGCTCGAGGTGGAGAAATCGAAACTCGCTCACCTGCCCTCTCCTATTCTTGTTCTGCGCCGATGATGATGAAGGCGGTGTCCGTGTCGGTGACGATCAGACCGAGGCTGACGGCGCCGGGCTCGTGCGCTTCGGTCTTGCCCGCGATGTAGATGTCGCCGCGTTCGCGTGACGCTTTCAGATATTCGCGCGCCTCGGAAGCCATCTCGCGCACCGTGGCTCGCGCCTTGCCCGTTTCCCAGCCGATCGCCGCACGCAGCGCCGCCGCCTGGAACGCCTCGAACTGGCTGTCCGAACGGCTGTTCGCCGGTTCGGACATTCGCGCCTCGAAACGCAACAGCCGCCCGGAACGGCAGCTCATGTCGCCATCGACCTCGGACTTGGTGGTGATGTCGAAGACGTCGACGTCGCTGCGCGCTCGCGACACCACCAGCGCATGGCTGAAATCGACGCCGACGTCACTGGCGGCGGCGCGCAGCTTGTCGATGAACGCGTCACAGTTGATCTCCGCCGCGCCGGCCGGCGTCGAGAGGAGAGCAAGCCCAACCGCGATCAACGCGCTTGCCAATCTCGCCCGCATCGCTCCGCCTCCGTGATCCTCAGTTCTCGTAATACTCCGCGACGAGTCGATCCAGCAGCCTGACGCCCCAACCCGAACCCCACGAGTGATTGATGTCGCTCGCCGGCGAATTCATCCCGGTGCCGGCGATGTCGAGATGCGCCCAGGGCGTGTCGCCGACGAAGCGCTTGAGGAATTGCGCGGCGGTGATCGAGCCCGCGTTGCGGCCGCCGGTGTTCTTGATGTCGGCGAATTTGGAATCGATCAGCTTGTCATAGGCCGACCCGAGCGGCATGCGCCAGACCGACTCGCCGGTCGCGGCGCCGGCGGCGTTGAGGCGAGCGGCCAGCTCGTCGTCGTTGGAGAACAGCCCGGCGTGTTCCTGGCCGAGCGCAACCAGGATCGCCCCGGTCAGAGTCGCGAGATCGATCATGAAGCGCGGCTTGAACTTCTCGCGCGCGTAAGTCAGCGCATCGGCGAGCACCAGACGCCCCTCCGCGTCGGTGTTGATGATCTCGATCGTCTGGCCGGACATCGAGGTCAAAATGTCACCCGGCCGGATAGCGCCGCCGCCCGGCATGTTCTCGACCAGGCCAATTACGCCGACCGCGTCGATCTTGGCCTTGCGCGCAGAGAGCGCCCGCATCAGCCCGACGACGCAGGCGGCGCCGGCCATGTCGCCTTTCATATCCTCCATCCCGGCGGCGGGCTTGATCGAGATGCCCCCCGAATCGAAACAGACGCCCTTGCCGACGAAGGCGACCGGTCTTGCCCTTCGCGCGTGCGCGCCGCGCCAGCGCATGATGACGAGACGGCTGCCGCGTTTCGAGCCCTGGCCAACGCCGAGCAGCGCGTTCATGCCGAGCTTGCCCATCGTCTTCTCGTCGAGAATCTCGACTTCGACGCCATGCGCTTTCAGCCCCGCCGCGCGCTCGGCGAAAGATTCGGGATAGAGGACGTTGGGCGGCTCGTTGACCAGGGTGCGAGCGAGTTCGACGCCCTCGGCGGCCGCCATCCGCGGGGCGGCGGCGGCGCGCACGGCGGCGGCCGAGTCGCATTCTATCGTCACCGCCGAGGCCGAGTCGTCGACTTCGTCACCGTCGTCCTTCTTGGTCTTGTAGCGGTCGAAGCGGTAGGCGCGCAGCCGCAGGCCCAGGGCGAAATCGGCCGCCTGACCGGGCTCCCACTCGCCCTCGGGGGCCACGAACGCGACAGCGGTCTTTTTCGCCGCCCCGAGCTTGCCGAATACGTAGCCGCCGAGATTGACGAAATCGATCGGCTTGGCGTCCTTGCCCGGCGCGACGCCGACGACCAGAAGCCGCACGCCGTCCAGCCCCGGCGCTTCGACGAGGTCGATCGCCGTCGAGGCTTTGCCGCGAAAGCGGACCGCCTTGGCCGCCGGATCGAGGCGCGCCCCCGCCGCGCCGATCAACGCCGCAACCTTCGGCGAGGGCTTGAGATCGGCACCGACGAAGACCACGTAGGTTCCGCTCTTAGGCGCGGCGAGCGCGCCAAAGGCGATCTTGACGAATTCGGACATGCTGCTCCTCGCATTCGGCGGCTGGGCCGAAGGGACTCATCGTGGGGTTTCGCGCCGCCGTCAACAAGGCCGCGCCGGCCGCTCGCCGCCGCCGGCCCCCGCGCCTTGCCAGACGGGGCGCGCCGCGGTAGCGCTGCCGAACGAACGGCCGAGCCGCGACATTCGCCGATCGGTCGACGGAATTCGATGGCTGGATGCTGCGAGTCGAACGATACGTTTTCCGCACCGCCGCCTACGCGTTTCTGGCGGGGTTGACGGCGTTGACTGGCATCGTCTGGGTCACCCAGGCGCTGCGGCAGGTCGATCTGCTCACCAACAAGGGGCAGTCGCTCCTCGTCTTTCTCAGCATCACCGGACTGACGACGCCGTCGCTGGTGGCGATCATCGCGCCGGTCGCGCTGTTCGCCGGCGTCCTCTATTGTCTGAACAAGCTCAATGGCGACAGCGAGCTGGTGGTGATGAGCGCCGCGGGGATTTCGCCTGCGCGCCTGCTGCGGCCGTTCCTCATCCTTTTTGCGATGGTGTTCGTGCTGGTGGCGGCGCTCTACGTCGAGGTGATGCCGTGGAGCTTCAGCGCGATAGAGACGCTGTCGGCGCTCATTCGCGCCGATTTCATCGCCAATTTCGCCCAGCCGGGCGCCTTCAACGAGCTGACTCCGGGTTTCATCTTCCACTTCCGCGATCGCGGTCAGGACGGCTCGCTGCACGGCGTGTTCATGCAGGACCGGCGCGATCCCGCCCACGTCACCACCTACATTGCCGAAGTCGGCAAGACGGTCACGCGGGACGATGAAACCTATCTCGTGCTGTCCAAAGGGACCTACCAGCGCCCCGAGCGTTCCGGCGATTCGGCGATCGTCACTTTCGACGACTATGCGATCGATCTGTCGCAGTTCATGCGCAAGGGCGACATCGTCAAGCGACCGCGCGAACGCTCGACCGCGGAGCTGCTGACCTATGAGACGAATGACGAGCAGGCGCGCAAGCTGGCGGGACGATTGCGCGGCGAGTTGACCGATCGCTTCTCCAGCCCGCTTTACGCCTTCGCCGGCGGACTGATCGGCTTCGCCGCGCTCGGCGAAGCGCGAACGACCCGCCAGGGCCGCGGCGTCGCGATTGCCGCCGCAGTGCTGATTTTCGTCGCCCTGCGGATGCTGGGCGTCGCCGTAACCTCGCTCGTCGTGAGCGAACCGCGCGCGGCGATTTTCGCGTGGGCGCTGCCGATCGGCGCCAGCGCCCTCTGCCTCGATTCAATTTACCGCGGACCGGTGAAGCGGGCGCTCGTCGGCGCCCGGCGGCGATTCGCTGCGAGGCGAACATGATCGCCGGCACGCTCGGGCGCTATTTCGCCCGACGCTTCTTCAAAACGATCGCCGCCGTCTTCGCCGGCGTGTTCGCGCTGATTTACGCGATCGACGTCGTGGAAATGCTGCGCCGCGCTGGCGACACGCCCGGAGCGGTTGCGCCGCTGATGGCCTGGCTGTCGCTGTTGCACACTCCGATCGTCGCCGAACAGGCGCTGCCCTTCGCGGTGCTGTTTGGAGCGATGATCTCGTTCCTCAACCTGTCGCGCAAGCTTGAGCTCGTGGTGGCGCGGTCCGCAGGCGTGTCGGTATGGCAGTTCCTCGCGCCGCCCGTCTTCGTTGCGGCGGCGATCGGGATCTGCGTCAGTTCGTTGTACAATCCCGCGTCGACGGCAATGAAGCGCCAAGCCGACCGAATCGAGGCCAAGCTGTTCGGCGCCCAGGAGAGCTCGACCGCCGGGATCTGGATCCGCCAGAAGAGCGTCGACGGCGAATCAGTCCTGCACGCCGACGGACGCGACGCTGCGGCAGGCGCCCTCGTCCACGTCCAGGTGTTCAGTTTTGGATCCGACGGCGCCTTCGTCGAGCGCATCGACGCCGACACCGCGACGCTGGAAGACGGTTATTGGCGCCTGGGCGACGCCGAGGTGGTCACGCCCGGCTTCGATACGCTGTCGACGGGCGTCTATCTACTCGCCACCACGCTCAGCCAATCCGACATCTCCCAGGCCTTCGCCGCACCCGAAACCGTTTCGTTCTGGGCTCTCCCTGAACTGGCGGAACAGATGCGCCGCGCCGGCCTTGATCCAGCGGTGTATGACCTTAGATATCAGGAGCTTCTTGCTCTGCCGCTGATGCTGGCGGCGATGGTCCTTGTCGCCGCTTGCTTTTCATTAAGATTTTTCCGAATGGGCGGCGTGCAAAAGATGGTTTCCGGTGGCGTTGCGGCCGGCTTCGTGCTTTATGTTGCGACGAAATTGGTCAACGATTTGGGCGCGGCGGGCTTCTTCAGCGCGACCGTCGCCGGGTGGTCGCCGGCCGTTGTCGGCTGCTTGTTTGGGGTCTACGTGCTTTTGCACCAGGAGGACGGTTGATGGGCCGCTCCGTCAGCTCGCCCGACGCCGGCGGACGCCGCTTCGGCGGCGCGCTGGCGCGTCTGGCGCTGGGGCTCGCCCTCATCTTCGTCGCCGGGTCGGCGCTGGCCCAATCGGCGGCGACTCAGGGGGCGGCGGCGCGCAACCCCGACAAGCTCGTGGTTGAAGCCAATGAGCTCGTCTACGACAAAGATCACAACACGGTCTCCGCCGTCGGCGGCGTCGAGCTCTATTACAAACACCGCGTTCTTCAGGCGGATCGCGTCGTCTACAATCGCACCACGAAACGCCTATACGCCGAGGGCCGCGCCAAGCTGACCGACGAAAAAGGCAACATCACCTACGCGAAGCGGTTCGACCTCACCGACGATTTCGCCGCCGGCTTCGCCGAAGGGGTCGAGTCGGTCAGCCTCGACCGCAGCCGCTTCACCTCGCCGCGCGTCGAGCGCTCGGCGGGCGCAGTGACCGTGTTCAACAGTGGCGTCTACACCGCCTGCGAACCCTGCAAGTTGCATCCCGAGCGGCCGCCGCTGTGGCAGGTCCGGGCGGCGAAGATCATCGAGAACCAGCAGACGCACGTCGTCTACTACGAGGATGCGTGGCTCGAAGTCGCCGGCGTGCCGATCGCCTACGTCCCCTATTTCTCCGCGCCCGATCCGACCGTGACGCGCCAGAGCGGCCTGCTCGCCCCAACTTTCACCCACAGCAGTTATCTCGGCACCGGCTTCAGCGTGCCGTATTTTCTCGATCTCGCGCCCAGTTACGATCTGACCCTGAATCCCGCCTATTTCTCTTCGCAGGGCCCGTTCTTCGACGCCGAATGGCGCCAGCGGCTCGAGACCGGACAATACAACATCCGCGTCACTGGCATCGACCAGCAGGACGCCGGCCTGTTCCCGTCTTACCCATACGGTTCCGGCGACCGTCGCTGGCGCGGTTCGTTGGAATCCAAGGGCGAGTTCTATCTCAACGACAAATGGAAGTGGGGATGGGACGTCACCGCGATGTCCGACCCGTTCTATCTCAACGACTACAAGATCAGGACCGTCGATACGTCACAGTACTACCTGCAAGACGTCATTTCGTCGGTTTATCTGCGCGGCCAGGCCGACCGCGGTTTCTTTGATCTGAGCGGCTATCGGTTTGAGAGCACCGCCGCGGCGGCCGACCAGCGCCAGCAGCCGGTCGCCGCGGTCCTCGACTACAACAAGACAATCGCGGTTTCGCCCGACGCGACCGGCGGGCTCGGCGGCGAGATCAAGATTGACCTCAATGCGACCAACATTGCGCGCGAGGAGGCGGCGTACCAGTCGTCGATGGCCAACACGCTCGACCAGACGTATCAGCTCTATAACGTCTGCGGGACGAGCGGCGCCAAGGTGATCGGCGGCTATAAGAAGCCCGGAACCTACATGACCAGTCCGGCCACGTATTCGCCGTCCAACGATTGCCTGTTGCGCGGCATCGCTGGCGATTACGCGCGGGTGTCCGAGCAGGTCTCCTGGCAGCGCAAGTTCATCGATCCGCTCGGCGAGACCTGGACGCCGTTCGTCTTCGCCCGGCTCGACGGCGAGATGACGGCGCTGAACACCGCCGGCGCCTACGGCTATGGCGTCGACTCGGTCTACAACTCGGGCCAGAGCAATTACTTCGGCGAGACGTCGGGTTCGGCTGGACGCGCGATGCCGGGCGTCGGCCTCGAATACCGCTATCCGCTGATCTCGACCTCGGCCTTCGGTCAGCAGATCTTCGAGCCGATCGCCCAACTGATCGTCCGCCCCAACGAGGTGATTCCAAAGCTGCAGCCCAACGAAGACTCGCAGAGCCTGGTGTTCGACGAAACGAACCTGTTCGCCTGGGACAAGTATTCCGGCTACGATCGGATCGAAGGCGGCACGCGGCTCAATTACGGCGCGCAATACACCGCCAACTTCGCCAACGGCGGCCACGCCAACATCGTCGGGGGCGAATCGATCCAACTCGCCGGTCAGAACTCCTACACGATCGCCGACGCCGCCAACACCGGCCTTGAGTCCGGCCTCGACAAACGATTCTCCAACTATGTGATCGGCGAGACAATCGCTCCGTTCTCGTCGAGCTTCTCGCTGACCAGCAAGCAGCAGTTCGACAGTTCGGACGCCGCCCTCACCCGCCTCGACGTGATCGCCAACGCGTCCTATGGCGGCTTCACCACCGCCGTCGATTACGGCCGCTACGCGGCGCAGCCGGAACTCGGCTATATCTTCGCGCGCGAAGGCGTGCAGACCAGCGCCTCGTACAAGCTCGCCAAGGAATGGACCGTCGACGGCTCCGTGCTGATAGACATGTCGCGTCACTATTACGACCAAGTGGGACAGTCGACATCGCGCCTCTACGCGCCGTCCTACGGGTTCGGGCTGACCTACGGCGACACCTGCACGACGCTCAAGGTGCGCTATTCAACGACGAACAGCGATCCCGTCTACCTGAACAGCGTGTACCAGCCGGCCGTCCGCGACCAGACCTTTCTGGTGCAGCTCACCTTGCGCACGCTCGGAGAGGTCGGCGGCTCGTTCGGCGTCCAGTGATTCGTCAAACGCTTCGCGGGCGATCGCCGTGATCGACGCAGTCGCGCATTTGCCGCTCGCCATGACGATGGGCGACCCCGCCGGCGTCGGGCTCGAGCTGGCGCTGCGCGCGTGGCTCGCGCGCGACGCCGCTTCGCCAGCCTTCTTCGTTCTCGCCAACCCGGCCGCGCTCGCTGGCATGGCGCGCCGGCTCGGCCTCGCGGCGCCGATTGCCGAGGTCGCGCCCGGCGAAGCCGTCGCCGCCTTTGCGCGCGCGCTGCCGGTCGTCCCGCTCGCCGCCCTCGCAAACGCAAGACCGGGCGCGCCAAGCCCCGACTTCGCCGCTGCGACGATCGAGTCGATCGAACGCGCCGTCGCTGCTGTGAAGTCCGGCGCTGCGCGCGCCGTCGTCACCAATCCGATCGCCAAGGCGACGCTCTACGCCGCCGGCTTCGCGTTTCCCGGCCACACCGAATTCCTCGGCGCGCTGGCCGAACGCGATTGGGGCGGCAAGGCGCAGCCGGTGATGATGATCTGGTCGCCGGCGCTCGCCGTCGCGCCGATCACCATCCACGTCGCCCTCAAGGATGCGCCGCGGCTACTGACGCGGGAGCTGATCGTCTCGACCGCGCGGATCGTCGCCGCGGACATGCGCCGCCGTTTCGGCGTCGCGCGGCCGCGCCTCGCCTTCGCCGGGCTCAATCCGCACGCCGGCGAAGGCGGCGCGATGGGCCGGGAGGAGATCGAGACGATCGCCCCGGCGCTCGATACGCTGCGCGCCGAAGGGCTCGACGTCGTCGGCCCGCTGCCTGCCGACACGATGTTTCACACCGCGGCGCGCGCGCGTTACGACGTCGCCCTGACCATGTATCACGACCAGGGTCTTATCCCAGCCAAGACGCTCGCCTTCGACAGCGGCGTCAACGTCACCCTCGGCCTGCCTTTTGTGCGCACGTCTCCCGATCACGGCACAGCGTTCGACATCGCAGGCCAGGGCGTCGCCAGTCCGACGAGCCTGATCGCCGCGCTGAAGCTCGCGGCGCGCCTCGTCCCGTGAGCCTCGCCGCCGACGGTCTGCCGCCGCTACGCGAGGTCGTCGCCGCACACGGCCTCGCGGCGAAGAAGTCGCTCGGCCAGAACTTCCTCTTCGACCTCAATCTGACCGGCCGCATCGCCCGCGCCAGCGGCCCGCTCGAAGGCGTCGCCGTGATCGAGGTCGGGCCCGGCCCCGGAGGCCTGACGCGGGCGCTGCTCGCCCATGGCGCACGAAAGGTGATCGCGGTCGAGCGCGACGAACGCTGCCTCGCGGCGCTTGCCGAAATCGCCGCGCATTGGCCGGGCCGCCTGCAGACGATCGCCGGCGACGCGCTGACGATCGCGCCGGAGACGCTCGTCGCCGCCGCGCAAGGCGCGCCGATCCGCGTCTGCGCCAACCTGCCCTACAACATCGCGACCGTCCTGCTGACGCGCTGGCTCGAGGCCGAGCCTTGGCCGCCATTTTACGGGCGCCTGACGCTGATGTTCCAACGCGAGGTCGCGCTCAGGATCGTCGCGACGCCGACCGAGCGCGCCGACTACGGCCGCCTCGCGGTGCTAGCGGGCTGGCGCGCGCGGGCGCGGCTGCTGTTCGACGTGCCGCCCGCCGCCTTCACGCCGCCGCCGAAGGTGACCTCGAGCGTCGTCGAACTGATCCCGCGCGAAAAGCCTAAACCGTGCGAGGCGCGCCTGTTGTCGGCGGCGACGCAGGCCGCCTTCGGTCAGCGCCGCAAGATGCTGCGCCAATCGCTGAAGGCTTTCGCCGCCGCGCAAGGCGTCGATCTCGCGGCGCTGCTCGCCGTCGCCGGCCTCGATCCGACCCGCCGCGCCGAGGAGATCGACGTCGCCGGCTTCTGCGCCCTGGCGAGGGCGGCGGAACGGTTGAGCATGCGACCGACGGCGTCGCGAGGCGAATTGTGACGCCGACCGTCTTCGAGTTCGCGCTGGGCCAGCTTGTCGGCGTCAGCGGCGCCGTCGTCCGAACACGGTGAGTCGCGGACCGCTCGCCGGATTTTCTCCGCATTGCGACCTGGCGCGGCCGCCAAGACCGCCACGGCGGCGATCGGTTTCGCCTTCAGGCGGCGTGGGCGGCGGGCGACGGTTGCGCCGCTTTGCCGGCGCAAATGAAGCTGTCGGCGTCCTCCTTCGACATCGGGCGCCCGAACAGATAACCTTGGCCGAAGTCGCAGCCCTGGTCCGAGAGCCAACCGAGATTGGCGTCGTCTTCGATTCCCTCGGCCGTCGTCTGGAGGCTCAGGCTGGCGCCAATCTGGATGATGGCGTCGACGAGCTTGGCCCGGTCGCTGCCCTGCTCCAGATTGGTGATGTAGCTCCTGTCGATCTTGATCTTGTTGAAGCGCAGTTCGCGCAAATGTTGCAGGCTGGAATAGCCAGTGCCAAAGTCGTCGAGGGCGATCTTGACGCCGAGCTTCTGTAGCGACGCAAGAATGGCGTACGCCGCGTCCACGTCTTTGATCAGCGCCGATTCGGTGATTTCCACCTCGAGGCGTTCCGGCTGGAAACCGGTCTCGCTGAGGATGCCGAGCAGCGTGTCGGGCAGTCGCGGATCGTGGAGCTGCACGGCGGAAATATTCACCGCCATTTGCAGATGCTGCGGCCAGCTGCGCGCGTCGGAGCACGCCTGTCGCAGGATGCGGCGCGAAAGGTCGCTGATCATTCCCGTCTCTTCCGCCATCGGGATGAAGATGTCCGGCGGCACCGGGCCATGTTCCGGGCTGTCCCAGCGCGCGAGCACCTCGAAGCCGACAAGATCCTGCGCCGGCAGCGCAACGATCGGCTGATAGAAGGGCCTGATTTCGCCGCGGGTGATGGCCGCGCGAAGATCGGTCTCCATCCGCGCGCGGGCCTTCAGCGCGACGTCCATTTCGGCATGAAAGAAGCGAAAGGTGCCGCGCCCCGCGCGTTTGCCGTGATACATCGCGACATCCGCCGCGTGCACCAGGGCATCGGGATCCGCGTCTCCCGGCTTCGCGAAGGCGACGCCGATCGTCGCGTCCACCTCGACATGTCCGCGATTCCAGGAAATGGGTCTTCGCACTGCCGCCATGATCTGTTTGATCAGGCTGGTGAGGGCTTCCCGATCGTTGCGAAACGGGATCAGCGCGACGAATTCGTCGCCGCCGAGACGAGCGGCCGTGCTCCCCGGAGGCAGAAGTTCTTGCAGTCGGTCGGCGACAGCGCAGAGAACGGCGTTGCCGGCCGCGTGGCCATGCAGGTCGTTGACCGGCTTGAATCGATCGAGATCGATGAGGATGACGGCGAAAGCGTCGTCGTCCGCGCAATTCGCCAAGGCTCGCTCGAGCGTCTCATGGAACAATCGACGGTTCGCGAGCCCCGTCAGAGCGTCGTGCCGCGCGGTCTTTTCGGCGAGCGCTTCGGCGGCGATGCGGGCCGCGATAGCCTTTCGCAGCAGAATCGATTTGCGAACCGTCGCCGCCACGGCGCCCAAGCCCATGCAGCTGCTCAACATCACGAAATTCATCAGGTCGTGCTGGATCGCGAAACGACCGAACCGGTCGAAGGCGCCGAAGCCCGCGCCGATGAACCAAACGCAGGTCCCGATGACCATAAACACCAGGAGTTCGTAGAGCTCGCCTTGTCCCCAAGTCCCACGCTTTTCGAGGATCATCGCGGCCAATCTCAAATTTGTTTGCAATCTGGCGCGCAAATCTAGTCGCGATGGCCTAACGCATGGTCAAGCAAACGACCGCAGGCGATCTATGCTTAACAAGCAATTTCGCGCGGGGTTTCAAGTCGAAACACCCGCGATCGGGGTCCTCCCCGCCCTCTCCGCGGGGAGCGAAGCCGTTTAGAACTCTTAGAGCTCCGCCCCTCGTCCTTGAATCGTGTCGTCGCCAAAGCTCGGCACATGCGCCGAGGGTCAATTGACAGCCGCCTGCGGCCGCAGCGCGGGCCTTGACTGCGCGACGCCGGCGGTCTTGCCTCAATGCAGAACGCCGTTCGTGCGCAGGCGGCGGCTCGCGGCCGCCGCACAGCAGATTCCCGTGAAGGCGCGGCCACGGTCGCGAGAGCGCTTTCGCCGCTCCCTACTCCGCGGCGATCTTGGCCGCTCCCGCCACATTCAGGGCCTGGTCGAGGTCGCCGAGAATGTCGTCGATGTGCTCGATGCCAATCGACAGGCGCACGTAGCCTTCGGTCACGCCCGTGGCGAGCTGGTCCTCGGGGGAAAGCTGCGAATGGGTTGTCGAGGCGGGATGGATGGCGAGCGAGCGTGCGTCGCCGATGTTGGCGACGTGGTAGAACAGCTGCAGCGCGTCGATGAACTGCCGTCCCGCTGCATGGCCGCCGGCGAGCTCGAAGCCGACGAGGCCGCCGAAGCCGCCTTTGAGATATTTCTTCGCGCGCTCGAGCGCCCAGCCGCTCTGCAACGAGGGATAGATCACCTTGGTCACTTCCGGCCGCTTGGCGAGCCAGTTGGCGACCGCCTCGGCGTTCTTGCTGTGGCGCTCAATGCGTAGCGCGACGGTCTCGACGCCTTGGATCGTGAGGAAGGCGTTGAACGGCGAGGCCGCGGCGCCGAGATCGCGCAGCAGCGTGACGCGCGCCTTGAGGATGTAGGCAATCGGCCCGAGCGGCTTGACCGCCTCGGTCCACACCGCGCCGTGATAGGACGGGTCGGGGGTGTTGAGGTAGAGCTGGCGCTCCTTGTGCTGCTCCCAGGGGAAATTGCCGCCGTCGACGATTAAGCCGCCGATCGAAGTGCCGTGACCACCGAGATACTTGGTCGACGAATAGACGACGATCGCCGCGCCGTGGTCGAAGGGCCGCGCGATAATCGGCGCGGCGGTGTTGTCGATGATCAGCGGGATGCCGAGCGGCCGGCCGATCGCCGCCACCTCGGCGATGGGGAAGACGGTCAGCTTCGGATTCGGCAGCGTCTCGGCGTAATAGGCGCGGGTGCGCGAGTCGGTGGCGCGGCGGAAGTTCTCGGGGTCGGCCGGGTCGACGAAGCGCACCTCGAGCCCCTGGTCCCTCAGCGGGTTGGCGAACTGGTTCCAGGTGCCGCCGTAGAGGTCGGTCGACGAGACGACGTTGTCGCCGACGCGAGCGACGTTCTGCAACGACAATGCGCTCGCCGCCTGGCCGCTCGCCACCGCCAACGCGGCGACGCCGCCCTCGAGCGCCGCGATGCGCTTCTCCAGCACGTCATTGGTCGGATTCATGATGCGCGTATAGATGTTGCCGAGTTCCTTGA
>Ga0181535_10005947_pt1 | contig 12865 bp, 10 predicted proteins | sample PEATcosm2014_Bin_44_FD_119774 | JGI IMG/M metagenome (GOLD analysis project Ga0181535, IMG submission 119774) | Peatland microbial communities from MTU Mesocosm Facility, Houghton, MI, USA - PEATcosm2014_Bin17_30_metaG | ecosystem: Environmental > Terrestrial > Soil > Wetlands > Peat | place...
ACATGCCGACGACGAAAACTCGATGCGTGGAGCTACATCACAAACGCCGTCGCTACTGCTCGGAAGAGCGGACTGTTAGCGACTCTACCCGCCGCTACCTAACCCGGGAGGTGAACGGTTACACCGCGGCGTGTCGGTCGTGGTGATGCCCGGCGATGTGGCCTTGCAGCCCGCGGCGGACGCACCGGTGCCGAATGTATCGGGCCTCCTCCCGCACCGGGCGATCGTGACGCCCACTCATGCGGATCTCGACCGGCTGGCAACACTTTTGAACGGTGAGGGCCGCGTGACGGTACTATGCGGATCGGGATGTCAGGGTGCCCATGATCTGCTTCTCACGCTCGGCGACCGGTTGAAAGCTCCGATGGTGCATGCGCTCAGGGGAAAGGAGCATGTCGAGTGGGAGAACCCCTACGATGTTGGCATGACAGGGCTAATCGGCTTCTCGTCGGGCTATTACGCCATGCTCGATTGCGACGTCTTGCTCATGCTGGGGACCGACTTCCCCTACCGTCAGTTTTATCCTGAGAGTAGGGCGGTGCGCATTGCCCAGGTCGACCTCAGGGCGGAACAAATAGGGCGCCGCGCGGCCGTCGATCTCGGGGTATTGGGTGATATCCGGGCGACGCTCGAGGCACTCCTGCCGCGCCTTGAGGAGAAGCGCGATCGTTCGCATCTCGATCAGGCGCGGGAACATTATCGCAAGTCACGCAAGAGCCTCGATGATCTGGCCGTCGGCACCCCTGGCAGGAAGCCGATCCACCCGCAGCAAGTTGCCAAAGCAATCAGCGATCTAGCCGCCGACGACGCCATCTTCACCTGCGACGTTGGTCTGCCGACGGTGTGGGCCGCACGTTATCTCGCAATGAATGGCATGCGGCGGCTTCTCGGATCGTTCTGGCACGGCTCCATGGCCAATGCGATGGCGCAGACGATCGGCGCGCAGTCGGCCTTCCCCGGTCGGCAAGTCATCTCGCTTTCTGGTGACGGCGGGTTTGCCATGCTAATGGGCGATCTCCTCAGCCTGGTGCAGTTGCGCCTGCCGGTAAAAGTCGTCGTGTTCAACAACGGCGCCCTTGGCTTCATCGAGCTCGAGCAGAAATCTACAGGCTTTCTTACCAACGGCACGGAACTCCGGAATCCGAATTTCGCTATCATGGCCGAAGCTGTCGGCGTCCGCGGGATCCGGCTCGAAGACCCGGGCGACGTCGAGGCTGGAATCGCTGCGGCACTCGATCACGACGGGCCGGTGTTGGTTGACGCAGTCGTGAACAGGACGGAGCTCGCCATGCCTCCGGCGGTCACCACGGAGATGGCCAAAGGCTTCACGCTTTACATGGTGAAGGCCGTGATGAGCGGTCGGGGCGACGAGTTGATTGATCTCGCCCGAACGAACCTCTGGCGCTAGGCATGCGAGGCTCCGATGGATACCACGGCGCTTATCCTGTCGCGACTTCAATTCGCGTTCACCATTTCATTTCACATCATTTTTCCGGCCTTCACGATCGGATTGGCCGCCTGGCTCACTATCCTTGAAGCGCTGCATCTCAAGACCGGCCGGCCGGTGTACCGAGTCCTCTTTGAGTTTTGGCTCAAGATATTCGGTTTGGCATTCGGCCTGGGGGTCGTATCGGGAGTTGTGATGGCATTCCAGTTCGGCACGAACTGGAGCGTGCTGTCCAAGATGTCCGGACCGATTCAGGGGCCCCTCCTCTCATATGAGGCATTCACGGCCTTTGCGTTGGAAGCCAGTTTTTTTGGCGTCCTCCTTTTTGGGCGGGCGCGCGTACCGCCGTGGTTCTATCTGTTGTCGACCGCGATGGTGGCATTGGGGACAACGCTTTCGGCGTTCTGGATCATGGTCAATAACACCTGGATGCAGGTGCCGGTCGGCTACGTGGTGCATAATGGCGTCTTCGTTCCCGATGACTGGACCAAAATCGTTCTCAATTCGGTGGTCTGGGTGCGATTTCCGCACATGGTATTGGCAGCTTACCTGACGGGGGCCTTCTGCGTTGCAGCGACCGGGGCGTGGTACCTGCTTCGGAATGAGTATCACGCCGAGGCGCATATCATGCTTGGCATGGGCTTATTCCTCGCTGCGGTGCTTGTCCCAATCCAGATCTTGTTCGGACATTTCAACGGCGATTACGTCCACGAACGTCAGCCAGCGAAATTTGCGGCCATCGAGGGGCGCTGGCATGATGAACAGCCGGCCGGAGAGGTTCTGATTGCAATCCCCGATCCGGCGGCAGAGACGAATCATTTTGAGGTCAAGATTCCGGTTCTCGGTAGTTTGATCGGGAGTATGAGCTTTACCTCAAAGGAGGTCGGCTTGACCGACTTTCCGCCCCAGGACCGCCCACCCGTCGTCATTCCGTTCCTCACCTTCCGGATCATGGTCGGTTGCGGCTTAATCATGCTGGTTCTTGCGTGGCTCGGGTCTTACTTGGTCATCAAAGGCCGCATAGCGCAGAGCCGATTCTTCCTTTGGCTCGTCTTTCTCAGCTTCCCTCTGCCCTTCGTTGCCATCCTCACCGGCTGGTACACGGCGGAAGTCGGCCGTCAGCCGTGGGTGGTCTACGGGGTCTTGCGAACGGCGGACGCAATGACACCTTTCTTGACGGCGCGCGAAGTGGGGGTCTCACTCGTGGTCTCCTGCGTCGTCTACACCTTCATTTTTGTCTTCGGCATTTTTTACATCTACCGCCTCCTGCGGACTGGCCCGGCTGGATTTTTGATTGAGCCGCCGTCTGCCGCGGCCCCCAAGCGTCCCATGTCACTCGCAGATCAGCCGAGCAGAGCCGAAACGACATCCATCGGCGCCGGAGAGTAGCCATGGCCATGTTTTGGGTCACGCTCCTGGCGGTCAGCATCTTGCTCTACGTACTGCTGGACGGATTCGATCTCGGCGTGGGAATGCTGTTCGGCTTCACAGGCAGCGAGACCAGGCGGCGCGCCATGATGAGTGCCGTTGCGCCTATCTGGGACGGCAACGAGACCTGGCTCGTGGTGACGGCAGTTATTCTGTGGGGCGCCTTCCCAGTCGCCTATGCGGGGATTTTATCAGCCTTTTATCTTCCACTCCTTGTCATGCTGGCGGGGCTGATTCTTCGCGGTGTCGCGTTCGAGTATCGCAGCAAGACGGAACGGGTGCGGTGGATTTGGGATTTGAGCTTTGCAGGCGGATCGTTTGCGGCAACATTTATCCAAGGTTTAACAGTCGGTGCCCTCGTCGAGGGCCTGCCTTGGGCCAATGGTCAATATGCCGGTGGCGACTTCGGCTGGTTCACTCCTTACGCGGCGCTCTGTGGCATCGGATTGTGTCTCGGCTATGCACTTCTGGGCGCTTCTTGGCTAGTCAAGAAATGTGAAGGCGACGTCCGCGAGATGGCCTATCGGCTCATACCTTATCTATCGGCCGGGCTGCTCCTATTTCTGATTGCCATTTTTGTCTATTCGCTGGCCGAACATCTCGAGGTGATGGACATGTGGGCCGAGCGTCCGTATTTGTATGTGTTCCCCATGATTGGAGCAATGGCGGCAATTTTGCTAGCTTTCAGTGTTCGATACCGTTGGGACGAAGTGCCATTCCTTGTGGTCACCGTGATCTTCTTGTGCGCCTTTGGCACCTTGGCCCTCGCGTTCTGGCCTTACATGATCCCCTTCGTCCTGACCATCGAGGAAGCGGCAGCGCCGCAATCCAGTCTTGCATTCATGTTTTGGGGAGCGGGTCTTTTTGTCTTTCCGCTGATGCTGTTCTACACTGCAATCAGCTACAGCATCTTTAGAGGTAAGGTTAGCTCGACGGCAGGGTATTATCTCAGCTCGACGGCACGGCATCTTCAAACCGGTGGAGCAAGCATAGCCATGGAACGTCCATTGTCGCCATTCATGTTCCCGACCTGGTACCGCTTCCAGATCACCTCGGTGTTGTCGATCCTGCACCGGCTAACCGGCATTGCGCTAGCGATCGGCTCGATCCTCCTTGCCTGGTGGCTCGTCGCCGTGGCGGCGGGCGGCGAGGTGTTCGCGGCAACGCATACCTTTATCGCCTCCCCAGTCGGGGTGATGCTTTTGTTCGGCTGGTCTGTCGCGTTTTTCTATCACTTGTGCAGCGGAATTCGCCACCTCGCTTGGGATGCCGGCTACGGCTTCGACATATCCACCGCCTATCGCAGCGGCTACGCTGTGCTCGCCGCGACGACCGTGCTGACCATGCTCGCTTGGCTCTATGTATGGCTGGCTGCCTAGGAGGTTGCGATGGCAAACACTCGCTCTTTGTCGAATGCGACCGCAGAGCGCGATCAAACCATGCTCCGGCGCGTGCGCCACCTCGGCAGCGGTCGCAACGGCTTGCAAGAGTGGCGGCTGCAGCGCTGGACGGCACTTGCGCTCATTCCCCTAGGACTCTATTTCGCCGCCTCAATGCTGCGGCTCGCGACGTCCGACCAAATGAGTGCTGCCGCATGGCTCGCCTCGCCGGTGCCGGCGCTTTTAACCATTCTTTTCCTGCTGGCATTGCTGTCGCATGCGGTCGTGGGGTTGCGCTCGATCCTGATCGACTACGTGCACACGCGGGCGTGGCTGGTCGCTGCCGACCTCGCGGTGCGTGGTGCTGCCGTGCTGCTCGCGGGGGCAAGCGTGCTCGCGGTCCTCAAGCTCTTCCTTGGTCGGTAAGGAGGCGGACGATGCCAAACGCATATGACATCATCGATCATTCCTTTGATGTTGTCGTTCTCGGCGCGGGGGGTGCGGGATTGCGGGCGACCCTCGGAATGGTCGCGGCAGGGCTAAGTACCGCCTGCGTCACCAAGGTCTTCCCGACGCGCAGTCACACGGTCGCCGCGCAGGGCGGCATCAGTGCGGCGCTCGGAAACATGGAAAAGGACGATTGGCGCTGGCACATGTACGACACGGTCAGGGGCTCCGACTGGCTCGGCGACCAGGATGCGATCGAATACATGTGCCGCGAGGCGATTCCCGCGGTCATCGAGCTTGAGCATTTCGGCGTGCCGTTCAGCCGCACCGAGGCCGGGACGATCTATCAGCGCCGCTTTGGCGGGCACACGACCGAATATGCCAAGGGGGATATGGCTTACCGGGCTTGCGCCGCTGCGGATCGCACCGGCCACGCCATACTGCACACGCTCTACCAGCAGTGCCTCAAGCGCCAAGCGCGCTTCTTCATCGAGTATTTTGCCATTGACCTCTTGGTGGATGAGGACGGCGCGTGCCGTGGTCTACTTGCCTGGTGTCTTGAGGATGGGTCGATCCATCGCTTCCGTGCCAACATGACTGTCATTGCGACGGGCGGGTGTGGCCGGGTTTTTCAATCCTGCACCTCTGCACACACCTGCACCGGCGACGGCAATGCGATGGTGCTGCGTGCCGGACTGCCATTGCAGGACATGGAATTCATCCAGTTTCACCCGACCGGCATCTATGGCGAGGGCTGCTTGATCACCGAGGGTGCCCGCGGCGAGGGCGGCTACTTGACCAACAGCCAGGGCGAGCGATTCATGCCCAAGTATGCGCCCCACGAGAAGGACTTGTCGTCGCGGGACGTGGTGAGCAGAGCCGAGGCGATCGAAATTCGCGAGGGGCGGGGTGTCGGCGAGAAGAAAGATCATATCTACCTGCATGTGGAGCACCTTCCGCCGGAAGTCCTCAATCAGCGACTGCCCGGCATCGTCGAGACGGCTCGCATCTTCGCCGGCGTCGATGCCCATAAAGAACCGATCCCGGTGATACCGACCGTCCATTACGTCATGGGCGGCATCCCGACCAACATCAAGGCGGAGGTCGTCTGTCCGCCCGGAGACAATCCGGATGCAGTCGTGCCCGGCCTTATGGCGATTGGTGAGGCGGCTTGCGTTTCGGTCCATGGCGCCAATCGGCTCGGGACGAACAGTCTCCTCGACCTGATCGTATTTGGGCGCGCGGCATCGCTGCGCGCGGCAGAAATCGTCAAGGCGGGATCACGCGTGCCGGAGGCAAATCGCGTCTCGGAAGAGCGCGCGATTGAGCGCTTCGACAGGATCCGTCACAGCAAGGGCGGCAATAAACCCGGCGAAGTTCGCCCGCTGATGCAGGAGGTGATGCAGTCCAGCTTCGGCGTATTCCGCCGGGGTGACACCTTGAAGGAGGGGTTGGATAAGCTGCAGGGTCTGCGCGATCCGCTTGAACGGGTCACGGTCGACGACGATTCGCTGCTCTGGAATGTCGCGCTCGTCTCGGCTCTGGAGCTCGCCAACCTCGCGGAGCAAGCGGTCGTGATTGCGCAATCCGCCTTCGCGCGCACCGAATCCCGCGGGGCGCACGCGCGCGAGGATTACCGTCAGCGTGATGACAAGAACTGGCTGAAACACACGGTTGCGTGGATGGATAAGGACTGGAATGTGAGGTTCGCCTACCGCCCAGTCCATCTCAATGCGCTCTCCAATGAGGTGCAGAGCTTCCCGCCGGCCGAGCGGACCCACTGATGGAGGATCGGACGCACGGGTGTCCCGCCTGCACGCCGGCGAGAGGCCCGCGATCCCTACGAACCGGGAGTAGTCTCAATGTCTGAGTTTACGCTTCCAGAAAATTCGAAGGTCGGTGAAGGAAAGCACTGGGCGCTCCCGCGACCGGCCGAGCGCGTCAAGAGTTTCCGGATCTATCGCTGGGACCCGGCGAAGAATGCCAAACCGCAGATGGATACGTTCGATATCGATCGTGATCACTGCGGGGCGATGGTCCTTGACGCCTTGAACAAGATCAACGACCAGATCGACCCGACATTGGCATTCCGGCGCTCTTGCCGGGAAGGGGTCTGCGGATCCTGCGCGATGAATATCGACGGGGTCAACACGCTCGCCTGTCTCACTCCGATGGACAGCCTAAAGAAAGGGACGAGCCGGATCACTCCGCTGCCGCACATGCCGGTGCTGAAGGATCTCGTCCCCGACCTCACTGGATTATACGCGCAGTACGAGCTGATCGAGCCCTGGCTGCAAACCGATCAGCCGCCGCCGGACCGCGAACGCCGCCAGTCGCCCGAAGAGCGCGCCCAACTCGACGGCCAGTGGGAGTGCATCCTCTGCTTCTGCTGCTCGACGTCCTGCCCGAGCTACTGGTGGAACCCGGACCGCTATCTCGGCCCGGCAATCCTGCTGCAATCCTATCGCTGGCTAGCCGACAGCCGCGATCAGCGGACCGGTGAGCGCCTTGACCGGCTCGACGACCCACTCCGGCTCTATCGCTGCCATACCATTATGAACTGCACCAGGACCTGCCCGAAAGGGCTCAACCCAGCGCGCGCGATTTCTAACACCAAGCGGCTGATGGCCGAGCGTGGTTAATGAGCACTACCCACCCGCAATGCGCAGGGTACCGAGCACAGGAGGCGGCTCACAGTCACTGGCACCACTTGAAGCGAGGTGACGCATGCGCATCGGGCTTTTCATCCCCTGCTACATCGACGCATTTTTCCCGGAGGTCGGCATCGCAACCCTCGAGCTGCTGGAGCGGTTTGGACATGAGGTCGTATATCCGCACGATCAGACATGCTGCGGGCAGCCGATGGCGAACAGTGGGTTCAACGCGGAAGCGGCCGACACCGAGGCGCTGTTTGTGCGCAACTTCTCTGGCTTTGACTACGTCGTGGCGCCTTCCGGCAGTTGCGTCCACCATGTGCGGGGCAAATTCGACGCAATCGAGCAGACCGATACGGTCAAGGAGGTCCGTGCCCGCACCTACGAGCTAGTCGAATTTCTGCACGACATCCTGAAGGTCGATGCGTTCCCCTGGGCCAGATTCCCGCATCGGGTCGGCCTGCACAACAGTTGCGGCACCTTGCGCCAGCTCAAGCACGCGCGGCCGTCCGAGCTGAACGAGCCGTTCTTCTCCAAGCCCATGGACCTGCTCTCTAAGGTCGAGGGGATTGAGTTCGTCGAGCTGGCCCGGCCGGACGAATGCTGTGGCTTCGGCGGCACTTTCTCGGTGTTCGAGGAGGTCGTTTCCACCAAGATGGGCTATGACAAGGTCCGTGACCACGCGCAGGCCGGCGCCGAGTACATCGTATCGGCCGACAGCTCGTGCCTGATGCATCAGCAAGGCTGTGCCGAGCACATCGGCGTTCCGATGAAGTTCATCCACATCGCCGAGATCCTGAACGGAGCCAGCGCATGAGCACTGTACGCGACAATGCCGACGACGAGGACGGCGCCATGCTGCACCCCCAGCTGCGAGCCGAGCACGATCCCGATGCCATCATCCGTGACGGCCGCCGCCTCGATCACGCCGAGGGCAGGTCGAAGGCGCTACGGCCGCAGCCTCCCGAGCCGCAGCCGCGTGGGGCGAGGGTCCATGGCAACCGGCCGGTCGACCAGGCAGAGGCCGCCGCGCGCTTCATCGCCTCTCCTGAGCACGAGAAAATGCATGACGAGCGGCTCTGGGACCTGCGGCAAAAGCGTGACCGTGAGATGCACGGCATTCCCGAATGGGAGGAGCTTCGGTCGCTCGCCTCGGCGATCAAGGAGCACACGCTCACCCATCTCGACGAGTATCTCGATGAGTTCGAGGCCAATGCGAGATCGAACGGGGTCCACGTGCATTGGGCGCGCGACGGCGCCGAGCACAACCAGATTGTCCACGCAATCCTGCGCGACCATGGCGCTACGTCGCTCATCAAGAGCAAGTCGATGCTCACCGAGGAGTGCGGCTTCCGGCCCTACATGACCTCGGTTGGCATAGAGGTGATCGAGACCGATCTTGGGGAGCGCATCCAGCAGCTCGACAATGAGGATCCGAGTCATGTCGTTGTGCCCGCCGTGCACAAGCTGCGCACCGACGTGGCTGAGGTATTCTCACGCACGATCAGGACCGACCCTAGCAACAGCGACGTCCACTACCTGGCGGAAGCGCAGCGGGAGGCGACCCGCCCGCTGATCCTCAAGGCCGACGCCGGGATGACCGGCTGCAATTTCGCGGTCGCCGAGACCGGAACCTTCGTCGTCTGCACCAACGAGGGCAACGCCGATTTGTCGGCCAATGTGCCAAAGCTGCATATCGCCTCGATCGGCATCGAGAAGATCATTCCGCGCCTGGAGCATTTGGCGGTGTTCGTCCGCCTTCTGTCGCGCAGCGCGCTCGGCTCGCCGGTCACGCAGTACACCTCGCATTTCCGCGGGCCCCGGCAGGGCGGCGAGATGCATGTAGTGCTCGTGGACAATGGCCGGTCCGAGCGCCTGGGCATGGAGGAGTTCTGGACGTCTCTGAAATGCATCCGCTGCGGCGCCTGCATGAACACTTGCCCGGTCTACCGCCGTAGCGGCGGTCTGAGCTATGGAGCCACTTATTCCGGCCCGATCGGCCTCATCATCGATCCGACCTTCAACGCCCGGAAGTACAGCAACTTACCATTTGCCTCCACGCTCAACGGCAGCTGCAGCAATGTCTGCCCGGTGAAGATCAACATCCACGAACAGATCTATGCGTGGCGGCGCGTGCTCGTGGAGCGGCATGAGGTGCCGCTGGCGAAGAAAGCAGCCATGAAGGCCGCCGGCGCGCTGCTGTCGCGGCCCGCCGCCTACCGCACCGCGATCGCCGCCGCCGATATGGCGCTCGCGCATCTGCCGCGGTTCGTCATCTACAACGGCCTGAACGCATGGGGGAAGCACCGCGAGGTGCCGCACCCGCCCAAACAGACCTTTCACAGCTGGTACAAGGCGAACCGGGGAGCGAAGCAATGAGCAGCCGCGACGACATCCTGGCCTCGATCCGTGCCAATCTGCCACGCGTCGACCGGCCGCTTCCCTACGTTCCCGCGTTCGACGACGAGCCGCCTGCCTCCTTGCTGGACGCCTTCAAGGCCAGCCTGCACCGCATGGGCGGAATGTTCCTCGACCCGCCGGCCGCCGGCGACATCCTGGCGCCGGTGCGGGAGAAGATCGCGGGCGCCAAAATCGTGTGCTCGATGGTGCCGGAAATCAGGGGCAACCGCGATATCGCCGGCATAGGCGCGCCGCGGGATCTCGCGGATGTGGACTTCGCCATCGTCCGCGCCTCTTTCGCCGTCGCCGAGACTGGCTCCGTCCTCCTGAGCGATGCTGACCTCCGCGTCAACGCGGTCGCCTACCTTGCGCAACACCTGATCGTGCTCCTCGATCCCGCCGACATTGTTGTCAATCTGCACCACGCCTATCGCCGGCCTGAGTTCCGCGACCGGCGCTATGCCTGTTTCCACACCGGCCCATCCGCGACGGCGGACATCGAGGGCGTTCTCATCCATGGCGCGCAGGGCGTGCGCTCACTTTCCGTCCTGCCCATGGCGGGGCGCCGGAGCGCTGAAAAATGAGCGAGTAAATATCCCGTTCCTCCCTTTCCGTGCTTGCTGCCTGCGCAGCTTATCTCTTGTCATCCGCAGGCAAGCTAAGGACAATAAGGATTGCTTGTGAATCGCAGCGGGAAGCTGTCACAGGAGACGAAGGATGACTGGAACAGCGAAGGAGCATGCCGTCACGGGCTATGAGCGGCTTCATAACCCGCGCTTGAACAAAGGAACGGCATTCACAGGGACGGAGCGGCGAGCATACCGCCTTGAGGGTCTCTTACCACCAGCTCCCATAACGATTGAGTTGCAGGTGGCACGGGTGCACGCCCAGCTCGCAGACATTCAGGACGATCTGCAGAAATATCTTGTCTTGTCAGACCTGCAAACCCGCAATGAGACGTTGTTCTACGCCGTCCTCATGTCGGATCCGGCTGCCTTCATGCCGCTGGTCTATACCCCGACGGTCGGCGCGGCTTGCCAGAGGTTCGACCACATCTTCCATGCGGCGCGAGGCATGTACGTCCCGATCAACGCCCGCGGCCGTGTGAGGGAGATTCTGAGCAACTGGCCGCAGAAGGATGTGCGCTTCATCGTCGTCACAGACGGCGAGCGGATTCTCGGCCTGGGCGATCTCGGCGTCGGGGGGATGGGTATTCCGGTTGGCAAGCTCGCGCTCTATACGGCATGTGCGGGGGTGCCGCCGCAATATTGTCTGCCGGTCACGCTGGACGTGGGCACCAATAATCATGACCTGCTCGATGACCCGCTCTATCTTGGCCTTCACCAGAATCGGGTGCGCGACGAGGAGTACTTCACCTTCGTTGACGAATTCGTCGACGCGGTGCAGGAGCTCTACCCAAAATGCTGCATCCAATGGGAGGATTTCGCCAATCTGAATGCCGTCCCGCTCCTAGCGCGGTATCGTGACAAAATTTGCACCTACAACGATGATATCCAGGGTACCGCTGCTGTGGCGCTGGCCGGCATCTTCGCCACTTTACGCATCACGCGACAGAAGCTTACGGACCAACGCTTCCTCTTCCTTGGCGGCGGTTCGGCAGGAACCGGCATTGCGGAGCTGATCAGCCAGGCCATGGCGCTTGAGGGAATGGAGATCGCAGAGGCAAGGGCCCGCAATGCGCTGTTCGATATCAATGGGCTCATCGTGACCTCACGCACTGACCTTGCGGAGTTTCAGAAACCTTTTGCCCAGGATCGGGCTCCAGTCTCCACCTTCGTCGAGGCGATCAAGGCGCTGAGCCCAACGGGAATCATCGGCGTCAGCACTGTGCCAAAGCTATTCACCCGAGAGGTGATCCAGACGATGACGGAGATCAACGATCGTCCGATTATCTTTCCTTACTCCAATCCGACATCGCGCTCCGAGTGCACGGCCGAAGAGGCCTATCGCTGGTCGAACGGCAAGGCCATTTTCGCGAGCGGCAGCCCGTTCCCGCCGGTTGAGTTCGCAGGCCAAAAGTTCGTGCCGGGCCAAGGAAACAACGTCTACATATTTCCCGCAATGGGCATGGCGGTGTTCGCGACTGAAGCGACCCGCGTGACGGAGCAAATGTTCATCATCGCCGCCCAAGCCGTGGCGGAGCAGGTCACGGCCGAGAACCTGTCGGTAGGGCTGATCTATCCGCCACAAAGCCGGATCTTCGACGCTTCTCTCCATGTGGCCGGGCGGATCGCCGCATATATTTTTGATCAGGGGCTCGCTCGTGTGCCGAGGCCGGCCGATATTGCCTCGCTGATCCATGACCGTACCTACCGCCCTGTCTATCCCGAGAGAGCGAAATGACCGACACTCAGGCGTCCGAGGCTGATTCCGGCAACAAACCTCAGACAAACGTAGAGGACTGGCAAGATCCAAAGGTGAATTGGTGGCGAAGCAGCCCAACAAGCTCCCTACAGGCGAGGCCCTTCATCACGTCGTGGTCGTAGGCGGCGGCGCGGCGGGGCTGGAACTCGTGACCCGGCTCGGCGATCGCCTCGGCCGGCGCCGGCGGGCCGGTGGCACATTGGTGGACAGTTCCCGAGCACATCTCTGGAAGCCAATACTGCACGAAGTGGCAGCGGGCACCATAGATCCCGGCGAGTACGAGGTCGACTACCTTGCCCAAGGGTATTGGCACGGGTTCCGTTACTGCTTCGGGGAAATGATCGGGCTCGACCGTGCCGCCAGAAAAGCGCACCTCGCCGCCACATTCGATGACGAGGGGATCGAGATCACCTCGCCGCGGTCCGTCGGTTACGACACTCTGGTAATCGCGATCGGCGGCGTGACCAATGATTTTGGCACGCCCGGTGTTGCCGAACATTCGGTGCCGCTGGAGACCCCGGCCCAGGCGGTGCGCTTCAATCGGCGTCTTGTGAATGCCTGCATCCGAGCGGATGCGCAGGAGGGCCCGGTGCGGCCCGGCCAGCTTCACGTGGCAATCATCGGCGCCGGTGCAACCGGCACGGAGTTGGCCGCCGAGCTGCATCGCACGACCCGCGAAGTGATTGCTTGCGGGTTCGATCGCATCGATCCGGAGCGCGACATCC
>Ga0181535_10005949_pt1 | contig 12859 bp, 10 predicted proteins | sample PEATcosm2014_Bin_44_FD_119774 | JGI IMG/M metagenome (GOLD analysis project Ga0181535, IMG submission 119774) | Peatland microbial communities from MTU Mesocosm Facility, Houghton, MI, USA - PEATcosm2014_Bin17_30_metaG | ecosystem: Environmental > Terrestrial > Soil > Wetlands > Peat | place...
CTCATCACATGGTATATGGCCCCGGCATATTCCACTCTCATTTTACGCGGCATGGTCGCAATCCTACAGAACCCTCAACGAACTTCAAGCAAAATGAACCAAACTATGGGTTGACCCCTTTTCCTTTTCTTTTTCTGATTCAACTCCTTGCGGAGTTGAATATAATTTTTAACCTTTTCCCAGGGTAGCTCGTTCCTCGCAACCCTGGGCTGAGTGATGGCTATCCTTTCAGGATTGCACGGCAGAGCGTATATCCACTTACCCCACCGGCTGGGGCAGGCGAAGGCTGCAGCAAGGCGAAAGGCGACAGGAATATCAGGGTTCGACTGAGTCTCACCCCACCGGGACAAGTCGCGCCCATTCGCCCGGCGCCAATAAAGGCCGTCATGAGCCTGCGTGGTAAAATCTGGCCGCCTTGACGTTATAACATTTGTTGCTACATTGGTTTCATGGTTCTGGAATTAAAACTGCGCAAGGTCGGCAATTCTGTCGGCATGGTGCTGCCCAAAGTAGCCCTCGCCCGTCTGAATGCGGACGAAGGCGATGCCGTTTATCTCACAGAGTCCATTGATGGCGGCTTTCGCATCACCGCAACCAACCCCGAGTTCGCCCGCAAGATGAGAGTGGCCGAGGGCTTGAGCCGCCGCTACCGCCACGCCCTGAAAGAACTGGCAAAATGAAAGAGCCGGTCTGGCTGGATCGTGCTGATTGTCTGGCGATTCATGAAATGATCCTGTCGCAACACGGCGGGGCGGCCGGGGTGCGTGACGAGGGGTTGCTGGAATCGGCTCTGGGAAAGCCGAAAAACCTTCTGGCTTACGGTTCGCCCACGCTCGCGGCGCTGGCGGCCGGCTACGCGGCGGGAATCATTCTCAATCACCCGTTTGTGGATGGCAACAAGCGCACCGGCTTTCTGGCGGCGGCGGCGTTTCTCGAACTAAACGGGCTTGAATTCAACGCGACCGAAGAATCCGTAGTGGAAAAGACGGTGGCTCTTGCTGCCGGCAAACTTAAAGAAGCCGGTTATGCCGCGTGGCTGAAAACGAATTCAGTGTAAGTTTTGCGGAACCAAAGCCGCTATGGACAGATTGGCGCCGGGGGAAAACGGGGTCTTGACACTGGTCATAAATTGGCATACAGTTCGCAAGATTTGGTTGAGCCATGTATATGAATACCACGATTCAAAAACTGGTTTTGCCGTTTCTGGCCATCGTCTCATGCGAACCCCTGGCCCGCGCCGATGTCACCGCCTATAACATTTTCAAAACCGCCGTGTTCCAGCAAACCAATGCCACGCCGCCTGTGTGGGTGAACTCCCCGGATGCTTATTTTTTTGGCGCGCAATTATTTTCCAGCGAGACCGGCGAGTATGTCACCAACGCGACGGTCACCGCTCCGGACTCCGCAGTTTATCCAATGCCGGGAAATCCCGCGCCCACCTATTTCAATTACGGCAGCGATTATTACCCCGACGAGACGAGCATGGACGCGGCCTTTCCGGGCGGACCCTACACATTCTACGTTAATGATCAAACCGATTCCGGCGGGTTGAACTATCCGGTTGAGGAGTTGTACCCGACTGTCATTCCCTGTTTCACCGGAGACACTTGGTGCCGTTTGCAGGCCGTCGATCCGGCCCGTCCGCTCAACATATACTGGAACAACTTTATTCCTGATTCCGGCGCCCAAAGCGCCTATGTTTTTCTCAATATTTATAACCCATCGGGGAATAATGTCTTTGGCACCAATTTTCTGCCATTTGAGCAAACCAACGCCGCCGTTCCGGCCTATACCCTGAACGCAGGGACGACGTACCAATTGCAGATCAAGTTTAGTGACCGCGTCGTCGTGAATTCCGGGTTCAGCAGCAGCGCGGCTGGCACGGCGGGCTTTGATTACGAAACGTTTACCTCGCTGATTACCGTGGCCCCGCTGCTCTGCATCGCCCCCGGCACCAATGCGGCGGTCTTGAGCTGGTCCGTTGCCGCATCCAATTTCGCGCTGGAATCACCCGTTGTCTTTCCCCCGCTCCGGTGTGGTGTCCGGTCACAAACACTCCGACGGTGATCAGTAATCAAAACGTGGTCATTGTCCCGACGTGCCGTCACGCCCAATTCTTCCAACTCTACCAGCCCCCAATTGTCTCACCGCCCGTTGCCATCAACCAACCCTCTCAGAGCCCCTAAATCCAATGCCGTATAGGAATTCAGGCGTAGATGACGCCCACGGAGTATTGGATGGTTCCTTTGCGCGAAGTGTTTTTGCGCAGTCGCGGCCAACTGCTCACCGGCTGGCGCAACGCTCGCGGGCAGGATCGGTGGCGGCGCTTGGGGATCTTGTTCATCGTGCCTGTCGTCTTGCCTCCGGCTTCCTTCCCACGGATGCTTGCTCCGCAGTTGCCATCGGCTCGTCGTTCCGCCCGTCCGGCCTGCAAGGGGCTTCAACCCCGCAGCCTCTGGGGCATGTCCGGCGTACAAAAAAAGGCCCGGACATTGAGCTTGTCCGGGCCCTTCCAAACCGCATCCGCGGTTTGGTGAGACACGCATTTGAGAGATACGCAGGAATAATGCCACTTTCAGGCATGAGAAACAGGGTCCCGCCCCCTGCGGCGGCGCCACTTTGGCATCCGCGGATTATTTCCGCGCGAGTCCTAAAGCCGGTCCCAATTCCGTCCGATATAGCGCGGGCGGTTGAGTCCGCCAGTTGAAATTTGATGGAAATATATGAGCAGCATATCGAGCGTGTCGGCGGCGGTTAATCCTTACCAGACTTTCAATCAGACGGCGGCGACGCAGTTCATGAACGATCTCAAGCCGGTCGGCAGCGCCTTGCAAAACGGCGATGTCTCGGCGGCCCAAAACGCGCTGGCCGCGTTCCAGCAGGGCCTTTCCAGCGGCGCGCAGTCGGCGTCGGGCAATCCGTTCGGGAAAAACACCCAGGCGAACACGAATTACAATAATCTGTCCAGCGCGTTGCAGGACGGCGATTTGACCGGCGCGCAAACCGCTTACACCAGCTTGCAAAGCGCTCTCCAGAATTACGGCGCCAGCAGGATTTATCGCAATCAAAGCGCCGGCGGTTCCAACGCGGGCGCCTCTTCCGTGACCGCAACGAGCGGGGGGGCTTTCGATTCGTCCGACTCGCTGCTTGACGTTTTGGCCTGACCCATGTTTTCCCACCAAGTCAATCACCGGACGGAATTGCGGTTGATCCAGCATCTGCATTGCCGCGAACTTTTCAGCCTGATCGAGGTCAACCGCCAGCATGTGCGCCCATGGCATCCGTGGATTGATTTGATCAGCTCGCCCGCCGATCTTGACCGGTGCATCACCAAATGGCTGAACCAATTGGCGGGAAACCGGGGATTCTATGCCGGCATCTGGCATGAGGGAAATCTGTGCGGGGTGATCAATCATTTGAATATCGACTGGTCGAACCGCGCCACGGTCCTGAGCTATTGGCTGGACGAATCCCATCAGGGGCGGGGGATCATGACCGACGCCTGCCGGGGTTTCGTGACGCATGCGTTTGACACCCTGGCCTTGAACCGCGTTTCCATCGAGTGCGCGACCGAAAATGTCCGCAGTCGCGCCATTCCAGAGCGGCTCGGTTTCAAACTGGAAGGCATCATCCGGGGAGCCGAATGGCTGCACGACCACTATGCCGATCACGCCATTTACGGGCTGCTCAAGACGGATGCGCGACGCGAAAACATCCCGGTCGCCGCCCCCGTCGCCCTGGGCGCGCCAAGGGTGGAATCGTGCTTTGCGGCGGTCTGAGTTCTGCCGGATTCAAACAATCAATGCGGCACAGGCACGCCGTTGTAGGTCCAATTAATATCCGGCGCCCCGGGGTCGGTCGGCCTTGATCCGGTGTTGGCGCACATGTAGGAATATTTGAAGTAAGCCGTGTGCCCGTCGGCAAAGGTCAGGTCGGCGCCGGCGTTGTGGCGCGAGGATTCCATGGCGTAGCAACAATGGGAGGTGCCTAATTCATTGGTTGGACTCGTGCCGTAAAAAGGCGTCTCAGCCCCGTGGGTGCGCGATTCCGAAAGGAAAACAAACGCCGCCGGGCGCAACACCAGATTCGCCCTGAAAACAACCGTCGCGTCCAAACCGGTGTTTCCCTTGTAATTCATCCCGTAATTGAAGACCACCCGCTGTGTCAAGTCGAAATATGGCGGCAGCGCGTCGGAGGTGGGACAGGTGAAAATGGTTTTGGAGTTGACGAAATTCGCCGGGCCGGCGGCGTATTGCCAGAGAGGCAGCTTGCCAACGTAAGGGGGAAGGACGTTGTACCAAACGGTGTTTCCCTGCCCCGCCGCCTGAAAGGCGGACAAGTCGCTCCAGAGCACGGCGTCTTCATTGAAACCGGGATCGCCGGGCGTGCCATTGGTGATTTTTGCGTCGGGAAAAACCTGGCGGCTGTCATCCAGATACATGGATTGAGCCAGGCCCCACTGTTTCAGATTGCTGCCGCACAAGGTGTGGCGGGCGGCCTCCTTGGCCCTGGCCAGGGCCGGGAGAAGCAACGAGGACAGAACGGCGATGATGGCCATGACGACGAGCAACTCGATCAAAGTGAACCCCGCAACTTTTTGTTTTCTCATAGCAGGAAAACAGTGGCATAAGCCGGCGGCGGGCGCTTCCGCCGGCTTGCGAATTATTGGCGGTCATTTGCCATGGCGGGTCACGCTTTTTTCCCGCCGGGCGGCAAGGGATAGAGACCGGGGCAGCAGCCGATGACCTCGCGAAACGCGCCGCTGAAATGGCTCAGGCTGGAGTAGCCCACTTCCAACGCGACTTCGGTGACATTGAAACGGCCTTCGCGCAGGAGGCTGGCGGCGCGTTCCATGCGCAGGTCGCGCAAGGTGGCGGAAATGGTTTTGCCCGCCTCCTGGGTGAATATCCGGCTCAGATAAAAATGGCTGCATCCGACCCTGCGCCCCAATTCCTCCAAGGACGGCGGTTCGGCCAGATTCTCCTTCAGAATGGCCAGGACTTTTTGGGCGCGCTGGCGATTCAGGCGTTGCTGGCGCTGGCAGAATAATTCCTCGCCCGACGCCGGTTGATACAGGAACGCCGCCGCCACTTCCAGCGCCTTGGCTTTGTGCCAAAGCGGTTGCGCCGCCTGAAAAACGGGCGGGCGCTGAAAACTGAAAACCAATTGTTGCTGCTCGCTGCTCAGGCGGATCGGTTTGGAAACCATCCCGGCGCGGCGGCTCCGCCCGGCCAGAAAACCATGCACGCGCGCATGCAATCCGTCTTTCCCGGCCGGCAGATGTCCTCGCAAAAAGGACCGGGACAACTCGATGGTGATGAATTGGTGATGCTCCCCCGCGCGCCGGGAAGCGGCCAGCAGGCCGCCCTGGACGTAGAACCCGCCCGTGAGCGGGGCGAAGGCGAGACATTCCGAAGGGGTCCGAACCTCGGCGTGGCCGGAAACGTTGAGGCAAATTTCGAGGCTGCCGGGGTGAAACGTCTTTGCCCAGTCCAGCGGATCGCCGGGGGTGAAATCATGCCACTCGATGCTGTAACCGGCATCGTGGAAACCGCCCTGCAACTTGCGCCAACCGGAGCCGAAAGGCCTCCAGACCTCCGCCTCCGTAAACGCCGGGAGACGATTGTCGTCGTCTGATTTGTCGGGCCTGTCCGGCAAGGGATCCATCATCCCCGGGATGATGCCACGAATTGAGATCGAGTCTCAACAACCAAAACGCCTCAAGGTGGCGCGGCGGAACATGCAAAAAATAACTTGCCCCTTTATGAAATAAATATCATACAGTTGAAAATTGACACTTGCATGAACTCATCCGCCCCATCGAACCGCGCCTTTGCCCTGGACGCGCTGCGCGGGCTGGCGATCCTGGCGATGCTACTGTCCGGTCAGTTGCCTTTCAACGGAAACGCGCTGCCAAGCTGGATGTATCACGCCCAAGAACCGCCTCCCCATTTCGAGTGGATCGGCACCCTGCCGGGGATTTCGTGGGTGGATCTGGTTTTCCCGTTTTTCCTGTTTGCGATGGGTGCGGCATTTCCGCTCGCGCTGTCGCGGCGGATGGAAAATAAAGTTCCGAAATGGAAACTGCTGGCGTTTATTTTGGAACGCGGATTCCTGCTTGGCTTCTTCGCCCTCTTCGTGCAGTCCATCCGGCCTTACACGATGAGCAATCATCCAACGACGGCCACGTGGCTCATCGCGCTGCTCGGGTTTTTCATTTTCTTTCCCGTTCTCACCCGCCTGCCGGAAGCGTGGCCGGGCTTCGTGAAAATTTGCGTCCGCGCCGGCGGCTGGCTGGCCGCAATCGGATTTTGCCTGCTTGTGACCTATCCCGACGGGACCGGCTTCAAGCTCGCGCGCAGCGACATCATCATCGTCGTCCTGGCGAACATGGCCGTGTTCGGCTCGCTCATCTGGATGCTCACGCGGCAGAATCTTCCGGCCCGGCTCGGCGTGCTCGGCATTGTTTTTGCAATCCGGCTTTCCAACATGCCGCAACCGGCCAAAGGCTGGGTGCATAACCTGTGGATGACTTCACCGTTGCCATGGATTTACAGGCTCTACTATTTACAATACCTCTGCATCGTCATTCCCGGCGCCATCGCGGGCGATTTGATTTTGCAGTGGACGCGCCGCGGCGCGACTCCTGATAAGATATCCGCGCCCGCAAGCCGGCCTTTCACGCATTATATTTTCGTTTTGTTGACCATGGCCGCCTTGCTGCTCGCCGTGCTGATCGGCTTGAAAGCCCGCTGGCTTGTCGGAACGACCCTGCTGGCGTTCGCGCTCTGTTTCACCGGTTGGATGCTGCTGCGAAAGCCGTTGAGCGACACGGATCATCTTTATCGCAAACTTTTCAACTGGGCGGTTTACTGGCTGGTGCTCGGCCTGGTGTTCGAACCTTACGAAGGAGGCATCAAAAAGGATCATCCGACCTTGAGCTACTATTTTGTCACCTCCGGCCTGGCGATTTGCGCATTCATCGGCTTTTCCATTCTGATTGACGTGTTCCAACAAAAGCGCTGGGTCCGGCTGCTGATCGACAACGGCCAGAACCCAATGATCGCTTACGCGGGCATCAATAATTTTATCACGCCCGTCCTCGCGCTCATCGGCGCGAACCAATTGCTCTCCCAATTCGCCACAACACCCTGGCGGGGATTCTGGAAGGGTGTTGTGGTGACCCTGCTCATGGCGATTGTCGTCAGTTTTTTGACGCGCCGGAAAATTTTCTGGCGCACTTGAACCTTAAAACTACGGTTGTGTTATGGCGTAGTATTTCGAGGCATTTGTGGCGGTGGCGTCAATGACTGTGGCCGCCCCGCTCCCGTCAAAGGCGCTGTTTGTCAGCAATGTCCACTTAGTCGTGATCGGGGTCAGGGCGATGTTGGTGGTGACCCATAAGCGGAAGCTGGTGTTTGGGGCGCCGCCAAGGTTCAACCGCAATTGGCCGGCGGCCACGAAAGCGGGCGGGAGGCTGGTGACAAACTGGCTGGGTTGAGTGGGCGGGGCCAGCGTCTGATAAACAGCCGCGATGTCTGGAGCGCCCAAGGCGGCGTTATAAATGCGGACGTCCTGTATTTCGCCCAGGAAAGGAAGATCATAGGCGTTGGTCGCGGATGACTGGCGATTGCCGATGCTGACGGGGTAGGACGTGGGCAGCAATGAATTGGGCGCGGAGGTGTTGGAAGCGACTAACTGGCCATTGACATAGAGGGCCAGGATTCCCCGGTTGCCATCAAAGGTTGCGGCAACATGCTGCCATTGGTTGCCGGGGGGCACATTGGAGCCGTAAAGCAGCACGGCCGCGCCTGCGGCATTCCGCACGTAAAAGCGGTAGGCGTTGGTGTAGATGTCGAGCGTATATTGTTCCCCTCCCGCCCCGTAGCCCTTGTCAATAATCGCCGCACCGCTGGCCTGGTTGGTGTTGGCGCTGTTGATCCAGGCTGCCAGGGTGAAGACCAGGTTATTGCTGAAGTTTAACTGCGGAGCGTCGGGGATCACCACAACGTTGTCGCCGTCGCTGTCAACATTGGCAAAATTAAGGGCGTCCGAACCGCCCAAGCCGGCAACCCATTCGGAGTTGTCGCCCGGGAGGTTAAAGAGCGCGCCGGTATTGCCGTAAATCGAGGAATCTGCGGCATTAGTCCCGGAACCGTCGTTAAATCTGAACCAGCCAGCCAGTTCCGAATTCGGGGAAAACGGACTGACGGTCAGGACCGCCGGGGGAGAACTGGTCACTGCCGTCAAACCATTGCTGGCAACAATGGTATAAGAGGCGGCATTGCCCAGTTGGACATTAGGGATGTAATAAGCCGCATTCGTGGCGCCGGGAATGGCCGAGCCGTTCGTGAACCATTGATAGTAAATGGGCGTGGCGTTGACCGGGTTGTAGCCGGTGCCGGCGGAATTGGGGAAGTAATAGGACATGGTGCCGGAAAATTCGGCCGATAACTCCACTGACTGGCCAACCAGAGCGGACTGACTTTGCGGCTCGCCCGTGATGGCCAGTGGCGCGGTGATCGGGCCAAAACGGATGCCGCGATAAAACTGGTTCGCCCCGGACGTGGCCAGCGCAGTTGAGACGGAGTTTGCGCCATTGTTGTCAATAATCTGAATAATGCGGTTGGATGAGGTTTCGGAGGTGGTGGCATAAAGAACCGCGCCTTCGACGCCCTGGCCCCATGTCGTAATATCTGGAGGCCAATAGACAACCAGTCCCCTCGCGCCATTGGTGCCAGTCCCTGTCGTGTCGGACAGATTGTACTGGTAGGTGTAAACGCCGCCGACCAGGTCATAGCGCTGGATGCCGCCAAAGGTGCTGCCGCTATAACTGGTGGAATAATCATCGTCAGCCACATAAACCGTTTGCAGGTCCGAGCTGAAGGCAAAGTCATCGCCATGGGCCTCGCCCCCGCCCAGGATTTGGGTGGTTGCAGTGGTTCCCGCCTCGGGCGCGCCCGTGAATTCATCGATGCCAAACACAGAGGGGACTACAATGGCGGTTTCCAAAGTCTCATTGTCCGTAAAAACGAGATTTGTCCCGGCGAGTCCAAGCGCCACCCCGCCCGTGTTGGCGGCCGAGAGCGCGGGAATTCCTTGGCCCGGAGTAGTGATTGTGTAAGCGGCGCCGGCTGGACCGGCATTGACATATTTGACGGTGCCGCCGCTGGCCGAGCCGGTGGTCCAGAAATTAGTCAAACCGTCGGTCGAGTAAACGTCACGGAAACCATGGCCTCCGGAATAGAGGCCATAATTAGTATAAACCAGCGCCAATACGCCCGAGGCATTGAGCGCGTAAATGCCCCGAACATTTCCCGCGCCTCCCACGGTCACATCCGAACCGGCTGTGTATGGATAACTGTAGTAAAAGCCGCCAAAATTGAGATATTCCTGATTGGAAGATAAGGTCAAATAAGCTTCTTGCGCGCCCTCATTTCCGGTTGGAACAGCCGCCCCGGCGACAATAATGGCATTAGGTCCGCTGTCCGGCACCATGATGGTGCTGACGTAGCTGCCATTCGTCGTGAATTGGTCCAGATACAGGGTGTTGCCGGTCGCGCCACTCAAGGTTTGCGAACCTTCGCCCACCCGGGTCACAACCAGGTTGGCAGACGACAAAGCCAGATATTTGCCCGTCACGGTCACCACACTGCTGGCACTGACGTAGCCGGCCGCGTTCGAGACAATCAACGTATAGGTGCCGCTATCTGTGGTTTGAAGATTGCTCAAAACCAGAGTGGGTGTGGCTGAGCCAAGCACCGAGCTGCTGTCCACGTTTTGGCCGTCGGTGAGATTGGTTCCGTTCAACTGCCAAATCGTGTGAACCAAACCTGAGCCGCCCGTCACTGCGCCAAGCAATGCCAAATGGGTCCCGCTCTGTTGGGTTAGCGTTGGCGGACTGACCGTTACTCCAGTGGGTGCGGTTTCCACATAAACGTTCACTGTCGAACTGGTCAACGTGTTGGTAAGTCCGCTGACGGTCACATTGAATGTTCCCGCATCAGTGGCTTGCGCTCCGTTTAAAATCAGGTTCGACGTGGTTGTCCCGGAATAATCCCCGGGCAATGATGAACCATTCCATTGATAGCTCAGGCTTGATCCGACTGCCACAATTGGAATGGAGGCGTTGCCTCCCAGGACAACCTCCACCGTGGCCGGCGGCTGGGCGATAATGACTGGATCGTTGACAAAAAGCGCCGCGGCGCTGCTGTTCACGCTGCCATTAATCGCATTGGTCACGGACAGACTGTAGTTGCCACTGTCCTGATCGGAAACGTTTGCGATGGTCAGGGTCGCGCTCAAGGCCGATCCGGCACTCGTGCCTGTGACGCCAGTGACCGTGCTGCCGTCGGCTTGCAACCCATTGGCAAGCTGGGTTGATCCATTATACCAGGCGTATTTTAGAGGAGCATGCCCAACGGTGGTCTGGGCAGTGGAAGTGAATGTCACAGTCGCGCCGTAATTGGTCGTTACCGAAGCTGGATTTGATGTAATCGCAGGGTCGGACAAAGTGAGCGTTGCCGCGCCGCTGATTTCGCCGTCAGGCACACCGTTCGAGACCGCGACCGTGATGGGAAGCGCGCTTTCGTCAAACTGGGCATTGGCAATGGTCAGATTGGCGCTGGCCGCCCCGCTTATTACGCTGCCGTCGAGTTGTGTTCCATTGGAAAGCGGCGCGCCGTTCAATTCCCATTGGTAGGAAAGAGATCCGAATTGGGTTGATGCAGCAATGCTGAATGTTGCGGCGCCGCCAATGGCAGCGACGGCATTTTGCGGCTGGCTGGTGATATTGGGATCAGCCGTGATGTTGGCCGTCGAGCTGGCCAGCGAGTAACCGGTGCCGCTGGACGTGGCGACGGCCTGATAAGAGCCAAAGTCTCCGGCGGAAAGTCCCGCCAGGGTGATCGTGGCAACGTTGGCCGCGTTCGTGGCAATGGTGACAAAGGCGTTGCCGCCCGCGCCACCCGCGCCAGCCGACACGGTATTCGTCGTGCCCGCCGTGACTTTCTGCCACTGATAAGACACGGTCTGGCCCGCTGCAGTGGCGGCGGCGCTGAGGGACACCGTCGAACCATAGTTCGTGCTGACGTTCGCCACAGGTTGGTTGGTAAACTCAGGCCCCCCGGTCACGTAAGACCATGTGCTGCCGATGAGCAGATTGCCTACGTAATTTGTTCCCACACCACCGGAAGCGCCGTTGCCCACCCGGTCTTCAAACACGATACCGCCAATGTCGCTTATATTGTAGGCCATTGTGACGGCTTGAATCGGGGAAGCAGGAGGCAGGGCGCCGCCGAAACTGTTGATGGCGGGATTGACCCATATCACGTTCGTGTCTTTGCCGGACGCGTTAAACAAATAGGCGCCGACAACGAAGACGGGAGCGCCGGAGTTGCCCGGGTAACTGCTGCCAAGCGGGAGCGTAAAGGCGCTGCTTGAAAAATCCTTGCCCGCCGAGTTATCGCACGCCCCGATATATGCGCTCGACCCGCTTATGGCCAAAAGGCCATGCCCGGCAATTTTGTCAGCCGTGGTGGTGTTGAATGTGTTAAACATTTGATTCCAGTTTGTGTAAACCCCGCCAGTCCCAGGTCCTTCGACCAGGTTGGTGGACGGCAGAAACTCGAAATACCGCCCGTCATTCCCGCTGCCAAGCTGGCCTTGCTGCTGGACAGACAAAAGATATGACACGAAAACCGTTTTAAATCCGGCGGCCGGACGGGTGACACCGTTCGCAAACCGCAGCACCGCGCTGTTGCCGACGATTTGATTAACCTCATAGAAGTTAGTGGGAGCGTTGGCGTAATTGGTCGCGATCAGCGGCTGGGCGGGATTCTCAACAATCGTCGGAATGCCCCCCAGGCCAGTCGGGAAACCGGGAAATGTGGCCGGGAGAAGGCTGCTGATATTTGACACCGCAAATATATTGGAGTTATTGATCAGCGCGACATCCAATCCATTCATCGCAAATTCAAAGCCCGCCGGTTTGGTGTTTTGCCCCACAGAGCCGGAGAAATTAAGGCTCGTCCATGATTCCCCGCCGGGAGCCGTGAATCCGCCCGTGGCCAGGTCGAGGCAGTTGCTGACCAGACCGTTGGCGTAGATCGAAGTGAGATTGATCCCGTTTGACACAACATACATGTTGGAGCCGTTTAGGGCGACATTGTTGCCGAATTCAGTGAACGGCTCGTAAGTCGGCAGGGCGTAGGCCGTGATGGAAGCGGCTAATGTGGTAATAACGATAATTTTGTTCATAATATTGGCGTCTGGGTTTTGGAAAACTCTTGTCTTGGTTTATCAATGGCTCGGACTCGTAACGGTGACCGATAACCCGGTGGTGTGGTCTATGATCCACATAAAATCAGTGTAGTCCGCGGTACCGGAGGAAACGGTTGTCGAAGTAAGGGCAGGCGACTGAAAAATGGGGCCTTTCCATTGATGAATCTCGGAGTGCCCGTCGCAAAAACCGAAGCCGCAGGCGTTGTTGTGGACTTGCGACGGATTATCCTGCGTTTGGGCGGTCGGACTGCCATCCTCCGTCATGATCACCTCAAAAAGGCCGTCGTTGATGCTGGAAGGTTTCTCGTCCAGGAACACATAGAATTGGGCCGGTTTGGTGACCAGACTGTATTTCTTGAACTGTAGGAAGGCATTCGTCAGGTCGCTGCCGCTTTCCGAGTTCATGTAATTCTGCATCGAAATGCTGCGGACGCGCCCTGCCCCCAGGGCGCTGCCGGCGGGAACGCCCGGATCAGCCGGGCATCGATAAACCCCGTAAGACTTCAAGTAAGGGCCAAGCAGGGTGGTGGTCAGCAACTGCCAGTTGGTTTCATCATACGTTCCCGACCAGGTGGAG
>Ga0181535_10005952_pt1 | contig 12855 bp, 11 predicted proteins | sample PEATcosm2014_Bin_44_FD_119774 | JGI IMG/M metagenome (GOLD analysis project Ga0181535, IMG submission 119774) | Peatland microbial communities from MTU Mesocosm Facility, Houghton, MI, USA - PEATcosm2014_Bin17_30_metaG | ecosystem: Environmental > Terrestrial > Soil > Wetlands > Peat | place...
GCCGATTCCGACCGTGCCCACCGTCTGCAAGCCGTGGACTCCGCTCCACCTCGGCATGTTGGAAATGTGCGCACAATCTATGAGTCACAACTGGAGCGGCAAGGAGATCTGCTGGTCTATCGCGTGCGAGGCGACGGCTTTCTTCACCACATGGTACGCAATCTGGTGGGGACGTTTTTGCTGGTCGGCAAGGGAACACTGTCACCGGCTGACGTGCGGCGTATCCTGGAGCTTCGCGACCGCTCCGCCGCCGGGCCAACCGCTCCCGCCAACGGGCTGTTTTTGGTTGGGGTGGAATACTGAAGATGCTCAGAATGACACTTCGAGATTGTTACGCGAGCCTGGGACGCGTCACTGGATGTACTGGGCTAGTCTTATAAAATTTTCGCTCTGAAATCGGCGATCAGAAATGAATACAATCGACAATGTCATGAATGCGATAGACCTCGATCACGCTGGAGTTGCCGGACGCGACCTCGACTCGCTGGCCGCGGCTTTCGAAAGGCTTGGGTTCAAGTTGACGCCGCGAGCGCGGCACTCCGGCAAGCGCAAACCCGATGGCCCGGTGGAACCTTTCGGCACCGCCAATCGCTGCATTATGCTGCGCCGGGGATATCTGGAACTGATCGCGATTGTCGACCCGAGTTGCTATAGCAACGGGCTGGAACGCTTTCTGGACAGGCATCCGGGGCTGCATATCATCGCCCTCTCGATTGGCGACGAGCAGGCGAACCTGCGGCGTTTGCGGCAAGCGGGCATAGACATTCCGGGCGTTGCCTGGTTGGAGCGTCCGGTCGACGACGCCGACCCGAATGGGCTGCGCGCGCGCTTCGCCCGGCTGCCGCTGCCGGACGCGCCGGAGGGCCGCATTCAGTTGATTCGCCATCTCACGCCCGAGGCGATATGGCAGCCGCGCTTCCTCGACCATCCCAACCACGCGGTCGCCCTGGAGGAAGTTGTGCTTGCCGTCGAGAATCCGGCGGAATCGGCTGCGCGCTTTTCCTTGCTCGCCGGCCGTCCGGTGGTGGCCGATGCGGCCGGGGGCCGCGCGCTGAATTTCGAGCACAGCCGCCTGCGCTTGCTGACGGCTGAAGGGCTGCGCGCGGAACTGCCGGAAGTGGCGATTGGTTCGTTGCCGCTGATTGCCGCGGTCGCCCTTCGCACGGATGACGGCACTGCGGCGATCAGGCGGCTCGTACGGGAAATTGCGCACCGCAAAACGCCCGGCGGCGTGGTGGTTGCACCGGAAGCGGCTGGTGGAGCGGCCATCATCTTCAAGGGATAGTCAACAGAGAGCCGGGGTACGGAGTTAGAAGCGGTTGCCAAAATATTTCTGAAGTGGCGCGGTTTTGCCGCGTGAAATCAAAGCGCAGCGGTGATTATTAACCGTATATCGGCGCGCAAATGCTCTAGAATAGCGTTATCCCAAACTTTCGGCGGAATCGCCTGTTGGGGCAAATTCGTAGAGGAAACCTGTGGCCACAGAAGCGACGCAAATGGAACCGACCGTAAGTTCAACCACCGCCCAGACACCGCAACTCCCCAATCACAAAGTAAAGCTTAAGAAGCCTTTGCAGCGTTCGTGCAATGAAAACGACGAAAAGGGAAAGCTGTGCGGCGGGCATCTGAAGCGATGGTTCTACATCTTTGACACCGTCGAGTGCGCCTGTGGCGACGTCGAGCGCGCCTGGGGAAAGAACGCCGAAGTTTACCGCTGCGAGCACTGCAAGACCGTCTATCTGCCGAGTCCGGCGGAGCCCAAGGGCAAGAATGTGGCCGGAATCGGGCAGATTACCATCGTCGGCCTGCCCCTGGGGAAGGACGAAAAGCCCGCCGTAAAGGACGAAAAAAAGGCATAAAAACCGCTACGCGCGCAGCAGTTCAGTGTCCGATAACTAAGCATGTCAACGCCATCCGATTCGGTAGCTGATGATCAGGGCCAGCGTTTGGAAGGCGATGCGGCGCTCCTGCGGTTGGCTGCTATTGCCGATGACTTTGGCGCGGAGCACACCTCCGGCGATGCTCGCTCTGTAGCCGAACGGGTTGCGGAGGGCCGCTTCTATGTGGCTTGCGTTGGTCAGTTCAAACGTGGCAAATCGACCCTGATCAACGCCCTGATGGATGCTTCGGTTCTTCCCGCAGGCGTCGTGCCGGTTACCACGGTGCCGACCGTCATTCGCCATGGTGACCACCGCTGGGCGCGGATACGTTTTCAAAGCAAGGACTGGTCCACTGTCCCGCTGGAGAAGCTGGACGAGTACGTTTCCGAAGACAAGAACCCGGAGAATGCGAAAGCGGTGGCGGGTGTGGAAGTCTTTTTCCCCAGCCCATTGCTCGCCTCCGGCATGTGTTTTGTCGACACGCCAGGGTTGGGCTCGGTCTTCGCCGGCAATACAGCCGCCACGCACGATTTTATCCCGCACATCGATGCCGCGATTATTGTTATCGGCGCCGATCCACCCATTTCCGGCGAAGAGCTTGCCATTGTCGAAACCGTTGCCAAACAGGTCGGCAACTTATTGTTTGTGCTGAACAAGGCAGACCGCGTAAACCCGGGCGAGCTGGCTACGGCAACGGCTTTTGCGCGGCGTGTGCTTGAAAAGAGGCTGAATCGGCCGGTTCCGATAATCTTCGAAACCAGCGCGACCGAGCGGATCGAAAAACACGGTTCCGGGCGCGACTGGGATTATCTGGTTACAGCGCTGCAAAGCCTGGTTGATAACTCCGGAAGCAACTTGGTACGCGAATCGGCACAGCGCGCTTTGGCGCGTACCTCAGAGCAATTGCTTCGGATCATTGCCGAAGAACGGCAAGCACTGCGCCGTCCGGTCGAGGAGTCGCAGCGCCGGATCGCTCAATTGCGCGAGACTCTTGTGCAAGCCGAGACATCCATGCGCGAGCTCGGCTATCTCTTCACAGCCGAGCAACACCACCTTTCCGATATGTTTGGCGACCGTCGACGAGAGTTCTTGGTGAAGGTGCAGCCAGAGGCACGGCAGGAACTCGAAAGGGTGTTTCACACGTTGCAGCGAAGGCGAAATGGACCTGCGCTCCGTCGCGAGATGATGCACGCCGCCCAACAGATAGCAAAGGGGCGGCTACTGCCGTGGCTTGGCCACGAAGAGCATGATGCAGAGCGAGCGTACAAGGCTGTTGCTCAGCGCTTCGTTGGATTCGCGAATGAGTTTCTCAACAGATTGGCCACGACGGGCGTGCCTGAGTTGGCACAGCTTCCGCGTGCCCTCGACCCGGAAAAAGGGTTCAGAACGCGTTCCGAGTTTCATTTCAACCTGCTCGAACGCATCGCGGCTCCGGCATCGCCGTTTCGCCTGATCGCAGACTTTGCGCTGGGTGCGGTTGGAGCCTACGAGTGGTTCCAACGGGACACAAGGCAGTTTCTGAATCAGTTGCTCGAATGGAACAGCGCACGGGTTCGCAGCGATGTGGACAATAGGGTGCTGGAAAGTCGGCACTGGCTGGAGACCGAAATCCGCATCCTTTTGCGGGAAGTCACTGCGGTAGCGGAACGCGCGCTCGATCACGCGCGCAAACTGCAAGCGGAAGGCGCTGCGGCCGTCGATACTGCCTTGGCGCGTCTGGATGCGCTTGAGGCTGAGGTTGCGTCTCTCGCGGTTGACAGCTCTGGCGGGCACCCGACGATCTGATTACACGGCGCTATGAGAACGGGAGAACTGCCCACTCAAGCAGAAGATTGAATGGACAGCCCAGCTTCGAAATCTCGTGACATTGCGAGGGACCTGCCGCCTGACTGATACTTTGGGAGAGCTGCTGGCGGGCGATACGACAGAGCTAGCGACTTTCGTGTACCATTCAGATTCTTCGGACGCGTATGAATTTTAACGAACAAGTCGAGCTAATCAACGGATTCGGATTCGGGCAGCGGCAGACACGCAAGGAGGTGGCGCGGCTGGCCGGGGTGAAGTGCGTCCACGGCGCCTTCGAGTGGTTCGAGACGCACGAGCGCGAAATGGCTGACCGGCAGCTCGAGGTCACGGCCATTCCCGCGCCGCCCTTCCGCGAACGTCAGCGTTCCGAGTGGATGCTGAGCAAGTTCATCGAATGTGGTTTGCAGCAGGCGCACATGGACGCCGTGTGCAACGTCATCGGTTTGCTGCCAGGCAAGGAGCAGGGGCCGTTGGTGGCGATTTCAGCCCATGTCGATACCGTATTTTCCGAGACCCAGTTGGATGTGCGGCGCGACGGTGAACGCCTGATAGGACCGGGCATCGCCGATAATGGCACCGGGCTGGTGGCGCTGCTGGCGATTGCCGCGGCCATGCAGACGGCGGGAATCAAGACGCGTCTGCCGCTGTTGTTTCTGGCCAATGTGGGCGAAGAGGGCGAAGGTAACCTGCGCGGCATGCGGCACTTCTTCGAGGATCAGCGATGGCGTACCAAGATTGATTGCATGCTGGCCCTGGATGGCGCCGGCACGGACACGATTGTGACCGAGGCGCTCGGCAGCCGCCGCTTCGAAGTTTCCATTACAGGGCCGGGTGGACACTCCTGGAGCGATTTCGGCACCCCGAACCCCATCGTTTTGTTGGCAAGAGTGATCGAACGACTCAACCGGATTGCCCTGCCCGATAACCCTCGGACAACGCTGAACGTGGGCATCATCGAGGGCGGAACATCGGTAAACGCGATTCCGGAATCCGCGATGATGCGGGTCGATCTGCGCTCCACCGATCCGGCGAAGATCACCGCCATCGAGGCGCAACTTCAGGCCATCCTGAAAGAGGTTGTGGAGGGGGCAGGAAGCTCCTCCGCGATGCAATCGCGAGTGCGCGTCATCGGCGATCGTCCGGCGGCCGAACTCACCGATGGAGCCTTCATCCTGGAAGCATTGCGTGCCGTCGATCTGCAGTTGGGCATCAAGTCGCATGTGCATTGCGCCTCGACCGATGCCAATATCCCGCTGTCGCTGGGGGTTCAGGCACTCGCCATAGGTGCGGGTGGCACGGGAGCGCGGGCGCACACACTTCAAGAGTGGTTCATCGCGCGCGGACGGGCCTTGGCGCTCAAGCGCATTCTGCTGACCATACTTACGGTTGCCGGCCTGGTGGAGTGAGTGGTTTTCCGGTCCATGAAAACTACCCCAGTCAAGCGCAACAACGGCGCTTGAATGGGCCACCCGTCGTTCTGGTTATTGAAGGCAGACCATCTTAAGATGGCAGATTACAAAGCTTAGGCTTTCGATCTGACATTCCCCATTGGAAAGGGCTTGCTCTGTCGCGCTCGCTGAAAGCTCATGTTCTGCTGGTGTTCATCACCTTCGTCTGGGGGTCGACGTTTGTTTTGGTGAAGAACGCCCTGCTCGATGCCGCACCGCTGACCTTTAATGCGGTGCGATTCGGGGCGTCAGCGGTGATTCTGGTGGTAATTTTTCGTAGGCACCTGGCGAATATAAGCCGGCAGACGGTGCTTGCCGGCATTGGCGTAGGACTTTGTCTGTGCTCGGGTTACCAGTTCCAAAACCTGGGGCTGCGGCTAACCACGCCGTCGAAGTCGGCCTTTCTGACCGGCATCGCTGTCGTCCTGGTTCCGGTCTTTCTGGCCGTCTTTTGGCGGCGACGAGTGAATGGCTGGACGCTGGCGGGAGTGGCGGCAGCTTTTTTCGGGTTATATCTACTGGCAGTTCCCGGCGACGTTGGCTTGGGCGGAATCAATCTGGGCGACCTGCTCACACTGGGCTGCGCGGTATCTTTCGCCTTTCAAATCATTGTGTTAGGGCGGGCCACCCAGAAGCATGCGTTTGCTCAGATCGTGGTGGTGGAGATCGCCACCTGTGCCGTGGTGATGGCGGTCTCGGCGCCGCTGCTGGAGCCGGTGCGCATCGTGTGGTCGCCGACCGTGCTTTGGGCTCTCGGGATAACCTCGCTGATCTCGACCTGCACCGGATTCGTGGTGCAGGGGTGGGCGCAACAGTTCACGCCACCGACGCACACGGCGTTGATCTTTTCGCTGGAGCCGGTTTTTGCCTGGGTGACGTCGTACCTGCTGCTAGGCGAGCGGCTCGGGCTGAGGGCGGCGGCCGGAGCCGGCTTGATTCTGGCGGGCGTGCTGATCAGCGAACTGCTCGGGCAGGTGCGGCAGCCTGAGGTGGAACTGGCGAGAGAGGTTCGATGAGATGCGGGACGGCGGCATCGGGCTTACAATTCTCTTGGTAACGAGAGTGGGGGTGGGCGCGTCTAACCAAAGGGGAGTCCGCTCCCGCGAGGTATCTGATCGCGCCAGAGATCAAGTCTGGAATCAGCGAACAATTTCGTACGGAATCTATAACGCTTGCGCGGTGATGAGCCGGGCTGAAGACATGTATGTATCGATCCGCTGAACGGAGGCGGCTTTCGCAAAGATGAAAACTAATCGTTTCGCTTCGACACTGGTGATTTTGGTTACGCTGGCTTTGGGGATCCTGATTGGCACGGTTGTCGCCACGGGTGTAAAAGGCAAGACCGTCGATTCTTCCGATGCCACCCCACTGCAGATCAATAATGTCAATCCACAGGCGTTGTCGAACGCTTTCACCCAGGTGGCAAAGCAGATCGAGCCCACCGTGGTGAACATCAACACCGAATCGACGGTCAAGAACCCGCACCGCCGCTTGCGCCGCGGCACGCCGCCCGGCGGCGATGACAGTCAGGGTCAGGACAATGGACAGGGCGGTGAGGACAATCCTTTCCAGGACTTCTTTGACCGGTTCTTTGGCGGACAGAATCCCGGCGCCCCGCCCGAGGGGATGCGTCAACATTCGCTGGGTTCGGGCGTGATCGTCGATTCGCATGGCTATATTGTCACCAACTACCACGTGGTGGAGAAGGCTGATCGAATTCGCGTCAACCTGATGGGCGATCCGCCGTCGGTGAGCTACAACGCCAAGGTCATCGGGACCGACCGTGAAACCGATCTTGCGGTGCTCAAGATTGAGGTTGGCCATAGCCTGCCGGCAGCCAAGTTCGGGAACTCGCAGCAGTCGCAGGTTGGCGAATGGGTGCTTGCCATCGGCAGTCCGTTCGGCTTGAACCAGACGGTGACGGCGGGCATCATTTCCGCCATCGGCCGCAACAACATCGTGCCGCAACGTCAGTTCCAGTCGTTCATACAGACCGATGCTGCCATCAACCCCGGCAACTCGGGAGGGCCGCTGGTGAACATGGCCGGGCAGGTGATTGGCATCAACACCGCCATCTACACGGAATCTTCGGGCTACCAGGGCGTGGGCTTCGCCATGCCTTCCGACACGGTGGTTAAGGTTTACAAGGATTTGGTCGGATCGGAGCACAAGGTAGTTCGCGGTTCCATCGGCGTAATGTTCAGCGCCATGCCCGACCCGGCGGTTGCCCGGGTCTATGGCGTCAACGGGGGCGTTACCATTAGCGATGTCGAACCCAAAGGCCCGGCAGGTCAAGCCGGCCTGAAGTCCGGAGACACCATCATCGCCGTGGAAGGCCAGACGGTGAAGACGGGCGACGATCTGGTGAACGACATCTCGAGCCGCAAACCCGGTTCCAAAGTGCGTCTGACAGTCGTTCGCGTCGGCAAGAAAGAAGATTTCACGGTAACGATCGCCGATCGCGAAAAGCTGTTTGGACGGCAGCTCGGACTGGTTGAAGACCAGGGCGAAACCGAGCAGCCGAAGGAAAGCAAACTTGGCGTGACCGTGCACTCAATCCCGCCCGAAGTGGCCCAGCGTATGGGTCTGCCAAGCGGTGAAGGGGTTGTCGTGCAGGACGTGAAGCCGGGAGGCTTTGCCGACAGCGTCAACCTGAGCCGGGGCGACGTGATTATGCAGATTAATCGGCAGCCAATCTCCGATGAAAAGTCCTTCGACAAGGTGCAGTCGACGTTGAAGTCCGGGCAGGATGTGGTCTTTCTGGTTCGCCCGAATGGACAGGGCCGGAACGGCTCCAATGTCTTCCTGGCTGGCACCCTCCCGTAACCTGCGGTCAGCATCTTACGGCTGGTACTGAGGCATCATAATATGGCATGATGATCAGTACCGGCCGGAGATGATGTCGCCGGCAGGCTCTGTCCGACGTCTAATTGATGACCCAATCCCGGTGACGGATGGGGAATGGGTGCCGTCCTTATCCCGATGAATGCCAAGCGTTTACCGGGGATTGGCGTTGCGATTTTTTTGCTGAGGTGTTACTTGCGTTCGGATACAGCTTTTCGGTGGGCCGCTTTTGGCAAGGCCCTTTTTTTGTCGGTTTGCACACTTCTCGCCTTGGTGGGAGCCTGTACCGCCGAGGTCAGCCGCGAGAGCGGCGCGCCGCAACTCTCTGGACACCCGGGGCACCGCCATACTACGGTTGAGCTTTCAAAGGTGCGCCATGCGGCTGTTTCCGCCAAAGGCCATGTGCGCTCTGCCGCCAGCAAAGGCAAGCAAGCGGCAAACTCGGTGCGTCTGAGCCGTGGACAACAGGGCATCAGCTCCGAGCGCGCCGAGCAAATCCAGTCTGCACTGATTCGCGAGCACCGTCTCGATGGCGAGGCTTCCGGCGTTTGGGACCAACGCACCAAAGATGCAATGATCCGCTACCAGGCGGAAAACGGCTGGCAAACTAAAATCACTCCTGATTCGCGGGCGCTTATCAAACTCGGTCTCGGCCCCCGGCACGATGGATTGCTGAATCCCGACAGCGCCGCCCTCGCTTCCCCACGTGAACTCGGCGCAGAGCGGGAAGTCCCCGGCGGACGCTAGAGCACCACTCCTAATTAGATGCCCGCGAGCTTTTCCGACGTTTCGCTCTGAAGAGAGCGGAGTGATACCTGCGTGCTCAGCGCCACAAGATGAAGCTGCCTCAGGGAAGTATCCCGCTGCGCGCCGCTTACATCAGCTCTGAAGCTGTTTCTGGCGCGGCGATCAGATTTCCTGATTGCCAATCAGAATTACTGCTTGGACAGAGCGGGCACTGGTGCTGCAAACTAGTATCAACTGTGGGGAAGAATACATTTTTCATTGGACTTGTCTTAGCGGCGAGCGGTATTTTTTCGCCGCCAATTGCACTTGCAGCCGGACTGCTGTTCGGCCTCACGTGCGTGGCTCCCTATCCCGCCGATGTCAAGCGGTTCTCGAAGTTTCTCTTGCAGGCGTCGGTCGTCGCGCTCGGGTTCGGCATGGACCTGAGTGAAGTGCTGCGGGTCGGGCGTTCGGGGTTCTTCTATACGGCAATCGGTATCAGCGCGGCCATGCTGCTTGGTCTTGGCCTCGGCCGGATCATGGGCATCCATCCCATTGCATCGCTGCTGATCACTTCGGGAACGGCGATTTGCGGAGGCAGCGCCATTGCCGCAGTGGCTCCGATTGCGCAGGCCAGCGAAGAACAGATGGCGGTTTCGCTCGGCACCGTGTTCGCGCTCAATTCGGTCGCGCTGTTTGTGTTTCCGTCACTCGGCTGGATGTTCCATCTGAGTCAGACCCAGTTCGGATTGTGGTCGGCGTTGGCCATTCACGACATGAGTTCAGTCGTGGGCGCCACCACCAGGTACGGAGCCGTGGCGCTGGCAGTTGGCACTACGGTGAAACTGGCGCGGGCGTTGTGGATCGTGCCGGTCTCGTTTGGCACCGCGTTCGCACATAAAAGCAAGGCGCACGTACAGTGGCCGTGGTTCATTCTCTTCTTTTGCCTGGCTGCGGTGGCAAATTCGTACCTTCCGGTTTTCGGCCCGGTTTATCCCGTTATCAGCAAGCTCGGGAAAATCGGTCTGACGGTGACCCTCTATCTCATCGGAACCGGGCTGTCCAAGCAAACGCTTCAGCAAGTGGGTATGAAACCCCTGGTGCAGGGTCTGGTGCTTTGGGCGGTGATCGCCGTCAGCTCGCTTACACTGATCCTGACCGGATGGATTCACCTGTAGGCCACCGATAGCGAGGACGGTGCTACGACTCAGCAAGGAACTACCCCAAGTTAGCCCAGTCACCCCCGAGCCTCGTCGAGGCCCCCGGCACGATGGATTGCTGAATCCCGACAGCGCGGCCCTCGCTTCCCCACGCGAACTCGGCGAAGAGCGGGAGGTCCCCGGCGGACACTAGAGCACGAAGTCCTAATCGGATACCTATGAGCTTTTCCGACGTTTCGCTCTAACAAGAGCGGAATGATACCTGCGTGCTCAGCGCCACAGGAAGAAGCTGCCTCATCATGCCTTTATGGGTAAACAAGTGATATCGCCTGATTGCGACAATTATCGCCACGTCTGTGTGCTAACATTCCGCTCGCAAAATATTTAATTATCTCGCTGCAAAAGCCACGTTCATATGGAGGTCTGGATGAGGTCTCAAATCTACCGTGTTATTTGGGCATTAATCTTTATGCTAGGTTGCGCGAACCTCGGGCGAGCGCAGGCGGTGCCGAACGCGAGTGCTGCATCGCAGTCGACTTTCACAGCTGAATATCCCAAAACCCCCGGCGTCTTCATTCAAAGCGTGGACTGGCTGCCGATGAGTGCTGCAAGGCCATCAAAGACCAAGGCAAAGCATGCGATCGCGGCATCGTTATCCTATGGCGCTGTTCCTGCAACCGTAACGGCTGAATACGCCGGAGCGCACGCACAAGTTCAGCTCGAGGCGGGGCGGCCAGTTATCTGCTTGTGCCATTTGCTTTCGCTTCCCGGAACTCCAGCTCTCGTGAGATTGCATGCCAAAAAAGATTCACGCGAGCTTGATGGTGGCAAAATGATTGCGTACCCGATAGTGGGAGGCAGCAAAATCGCGGATGCCAACCAGAGTGACCTGATTGCTGTTGAGACAACGCAACCTGAGAGCTTAGTTTGGCTGGTCAGGCCCGAACAGCCGCTGGCCCCGGGCGAGTATGCGCTCATGCTCGGTACACAGAACATGAGCATCTTCCCCTTCGCCGTTGTTCCCGTAATTGGCATTTCAAGCACGATGCCTGCGGCTAAGTAGTGAACTGGAGCTGTCGCCGGACTGCTCTATCGCGATATCTAAAGCGGATAGTTTGGTGCGTTGGCGCGGACGACGAAACGGCAGCCGCCGCTAAATTTGTTCTGATGGCGCGCAGGAAGCCTGTTTTCTGTAAACTAGGCTGCGGTGCCGCCAACACTCCAAGAAGCGATGGGTCCGGGCCGCGAAGAGCATCCTTTGCGGCTGCTGATCTCGGCAGGTGAAGCATCGGGCGACATGCACGGCGCTGCATTGCTTGCCGCCTTGCGCCAACTCGTTCAACCCGCGCGCGTCGAGTGCTTTGGGTTGGGAGGTGAACGGCTGAGGGCCGCCGGTTGCGAGACCATCGTTGATGCCAAAGACGTTGCGGTGCTGGGATTGGCCGAAGTAGTGTCGCACCTGCCGGGCATCTACCGCGAGTTCCGCCGCCTGCTGGAAGAAGTTGACCGGCGCCGTCCGGATGCAGCCGTGCTCATCGATTTCCCGGAGTTCAACTTCCGCCTGGCGCGACAGCTTCATCGCCGCGGTATCCCGGTTATTTACTACATAAGCCCGCAACTTTGGGCCTGGCGTAAAGGACGCGTCAAGCTGGTGCAGCGCCACGTGCAGAAGATGCTGGTGATCTTTCCTTTTGAACGCGACTTTTATAGCCGGTACGGGGTTGAGGTGGAGTTCGTCGGGCATCCGCTGGCCGATCTCGCGAACGGCGTGAGCGCTAGCGTTAAGCGGGATTCACGGCAAATCGCCCTGCTGCCCGGCAGCCGCCGCAAGGAGATCGAGTTGAACCTGCCGGCGATGCTCGAGGCTGCTGCCGGTCTACATGCACGACACCCCGAACTGCACTTCACGCTGCCGGTGGCGTCGACGATCAGCCGGGCTTGGCTGGAGGAGCTGATTGGCAAATGGTCTGCCACCCCACGTCAGTCGCAATCACCCCAACGAGCGGATCTCGCCGGGGACCCCGACAAAGGCGGGACGGGACATGGGGCACCCGAACTCGCCGGGGACCCCGGAAGAAGGCAGTCCAAGAAACCACCCCACGTCAGCCCAAAAGAAGGGCGGGACATGGGGCACCCAGCGACTAGATTTCCGCTGGAATTGGTTGCAGATTCCCGGCAGGCGTTGGCTGGCTCGCAGGCAGCCGTGGTTGCCAGCGGCACGGCCACACTGGAGGCGGCATTGGCCGAAACTCCATTCGTGATGGTTTATCGGTTGACGGCCCTCACCTGGCTGTTGGGCCGGCGACTGGTCGATGTGCCTTTCTTCTGTATTGTCAACCTCATTGCCGGCCGGGAGGTCGTCCCCGAGCTGGTGCAGCGCGACTTTACCGCCGTCAACGTGGCCGCCCGGATCGAGCGCATGCTCGCGGATGGCCCGGAGCGACGGCAAATGCTCGACGGACTCCGGGAGGTGCGAGCCAGCCTGAGCGTGGCCGCCGGCGCTTCGGCTTCGGAGACAGCGGCGCGGGGAATCCTGAAGGTTATCCAGGTTGAGCAGGGGCGGACGAAGGTCGCTCCGTCGTGTTGAATCAGGTTATAAACAGAGGGGTTAGCCCCCCAAGTTAGCCCCGAAGAGCGCGGCGCGGAACTTAGGCACCTAGCCAATGCAGCTACCCTGTTTCTCGCAAGCCCCACATTAGCCAACTGCGGGCAAATGTGGGCCACCAGCGCGGCGCGGAAGCTTAGGCACCTAGCCAATGGCAGCTACCCTGTTTCTCGCAAGCCCCACATTAGCCAACTGCGGGCAAATGTGGGCCACCAGCCATTCTTACGCCCCTCCGGATTGTCGCTTTGGATCCCAACCTTACGCCAGGCTCACGTCTGGTGCTTCCGTCTTCTGCCCGCTACGCGGGCTAGGACTGACCCTAAGGGCTTTTGATGAAGTCTTTGGGCGGCGTTCGGGTGGAGAAATAACAGGACCGCCATCTTTTA
>Ga0181535_10005954_pt1 | contig 12851 bp, 5 predicted proteins | sample PEATcosm2014_Bin_44_FD_119774 | JGI IMG/M metagenome (GOLD analysis project Ga0181535, IMG submission 119774) | Peatland microbial communities from MTU Mesocosm Facility, Houghton, MI, USA - PEATcosm2014_Bin17_30_metaG | ecosystem: Environmental > Terrestrial > Soil > Wetlands > Peat | place...
GCCGCAATCGGGATATTCCAGAAACTATTGGAGGAATACCACCGGGCATAGGGCTCAGTGTTGCTCTGCACGGTAATCGTGAAGGTGCTCTGGAAGACCGTGCCCAACGTGTCCCACGCCTGCACAGAGATGTGGTGCGATCCGGTACTCAGCGTAAGCTTCGTGTTGATGCTGGCGGCGTTCACCGAATACTTGGCGGTGTTGTTGCTGTCCACGTAGATCTTCATCGTCTTGATCGTCGCAGTTGACGAATTCGACGTCGCCGACGCCACGAACGGCACCGTGGTGCTCACCGTCGAGTTGGGCAGCGGAGAGCTAACAGCTACATTGGCCAATGCCAGGTTCGCGCTTGCTGTGCGCGTCAGAGCCCCCAACGTGCCTGTGATCACTAATGTGAAAGCACCATAGTTGCTGTTCGCGGAGGTAACCAAGGTTGCTTGGGCCGTGGCAGCAGCCGTACCGTTGAGCGTCACCGAAGAGGGGGTAACGCTGCAGGTGGAGTTGGTCGGACCGCCGCTGCATCCCACCGATACGTTGCCGCTGAAACCGCTCACTGACGCTACGGTGAGCGCATAGACGGCCGACTGCCCCGGTGTGATCGTCTGCGACGCCGGTGAAACCGAAATGACGAAATCACTCACGGTCTGATTCACCGCGCCAGAAGACGCGGGCTTGAAGTTGCTGTCCCCGCCATAGCTTGCAGTCAGCGTTCGTGTCCCACTGGTACTAAAGGTGAGCAGACAGCTACTTGTCGATGCGGAACCAGCACAACTCTCGCCGGTGCTCGCACTCACAGTCACAGTACCGGTAGGGGAGCCACTTCCGGCAACTTGGAAGCCAACCTGAACCGACTGCCCGACTACCGCCGGATTGGACGAAGTTGATGTGATGCTGGTTGCGCTGTTCGCTTTCTGGGCGGTGACAGATTGGGTGACCTGGGGAGCAGAGCTGTAATTAGAGTTGCCGGCCTGGGAAGCAGTCAGCGCGCAGACGCCCGTACCGCTGGTCATTGTCACCGTGGTAGCTGAAAGCGCGCATGCCCCAGAGGGCGTGATCGTCACCGATAGTCCTGAGCTTGCAGTTGCGGAAACCATGAAGGTGCTGTTGTAAATTGCCGTCGAAGGGGCGCCGGTAAAGGTAATACTCTGGCTGGCAGGATTCACCGTATAGCCGACCTGCGCAGTGGCAGCCGCATAGATCGTTGTGTTGGCGGGCGTAAAGTTTGCCGTCAGCGTATAGCTGCCCCCGGAGAGAATCGATGCGGCTGTAATTGCAGAAGGCTGTCCACCCGCGGGCGTAGCCGTGTAGGAAATCGCTCCCGCCACACCGCCCGAGACCGAAGCGTCAAGCACGCCCGCCCCAATTGCCGTGCCGTAGGTTTGCGAATTCGCTGCCGGGGTCCAGTTCAGCGTTGTTGTTGCCTGTCCGATTGAAAACGACATTGAATTATTGCTGGCAAGATATAACCCGTCGCTGCTGCCTCCGTAGTTCGCGGTCACTTGATGTGGTCCGACAGCAAGCCCGCTCAACTGCAAACTAGCAGATCCGTTGGCACCGACCGATATCGGGGACTGTGCATTGCCATCCAGCGTGAACGTGACCGAACCTGTGGGGGTTCCGCTGCCGGACTCTGCTGCGACACTAACTCCTATCGTCACGGTCTGTCCGTAGGCCGGGCTCGCCGGCGTGATTGGTTGGAAGGTGGTTGTCGTGGAGATTGCGTCTCCGGTGCCAGTCATCTGCCAGGAGATCGGGGCGTTCGCGGAGTTGCTGGAGAAGGTTAGGGTTGAGGCCACGGGTCCCAACTTCGAGGGCTGGCTGAGTGCCGTCAGGCCGCATCCGTAGCCGCTGTTCACTGGTGTCGCGCCTGTTGTGTCGCAGCCATTGCTGGCGGCCGTACTTACGATGAACGAGCTTACGTCGCCACTTGCCGAATACGGCGGTTGCAGGAACGTCAACTGCTGGTTGCCGACGTTCCATAGCGTAAGCCCTTGCGTTGCGCTGGCCACGCCTACTGCCGTATCCGTAAACGTGAAGTTAGCCTGCAGGCGATTCATCAGAACGAACTGATTCGCGCTGCTGTCGGTGATAAATACGTTCCCGCTCTCCGATGCGGTCACGCGGGTCGGAAGAACAAAGCCGGAGCCGATTGTTGTATGGTCCGCACTGTTGAGCGTACCGCCTTCATTCGGAATCTTCACGACGCGAGCGTTGCCCGAGTCGGCCACATACACATCGCCAACGGCATCCACGGCCACGCCCGTCGGCTGCACGAAACCTGCGCCGATCACCAACTGCTGAGCAGAGTTCAATGTGCCGCCTGTATTTGGCACCTCGATCACTTGGCCGTTGTTGCTGGACGAGGCGTTGCCGGCATCGGCCACGTAGAGATTGCCTGCCGCATCCAGCGCCACACTTTCCGCATTCGTCAGTCCGGTCAGCACCGTGGATTGATCGGCTACGTTCAGCGCGCCGTTTTCGTTCGGGATCTCACTCACCTGCCCCGGCGAGGCGACGTAGAGATTCCCGGTGCTGTCCACCGCGACCCCTTGCGGTTGCCCTCCGTTCATCAACACAAGCTGGTTGTTGTTGCTGATTTCAATCAATTGTCCGTTATTGCCGTTCGTACCGGCATCGGCAATGTAGACATTTCCGGCGGCATCCACGGCCACGTCGGTCGGGTTAAGCTGGCTCTGGCCCACCGTTGTTTGGTCAGCTGGGTTGAGCGTGCCATTTTCGTTCGGAACCCGCACCACTCGATGATTGCCGCTATCGGCGACATACGCGTTGCCTGAGCCGTCAAAGGCTATGCCTTTGGGATTGCTCAGGTTGCTGTCAATTGCGCTTTGCACGCCCGGATCGAGCGCCAGCACCGCACCCTGGCCAATACCGTATATGTAGCTGGTCACAACTGCGGAACTGCCCTGTGCCGTCAGCACGACCGCACCCGTCCGCATCCCGACACGCGTCGGCTGAAAACCCACGTTCACAGTGCACGAATTGCCGGGATTATATGTCTGTCCCACGCTGCAGGTATCGCCTCCCGCATCGGTGAAGTCCTTATTCGCCGCGCCCTTCGTCAGCACCCCTACGCTGCCGACCGTGAACGTCTGCGAAAAACCAATGCTCACCGCCTGCGATGCCGCCGCTTGTCCAACCGCAACTGATCCAAAGCTCACTGCAGGATAGAGCACCTTCACGCTTACGCCGTTCGACGTGGACCCGCTATAGGAAGAGTCACCTCCATAGACCGCCGTAAGGTTGTTGCTGCCGGGCACGAGTTGGCTGGCGCTCACCGTCGCCACCGCCTGCAGCGCGCTTCCGTTCAGCGACAACCCGCTGCTGCCGATTGCATTAGCGCCATCGTAGAACGTAACCGTGCCGCTGGGCATCGGACCGCCATTCGCGGTCCAGGTCACGCTCGCTGTCAACTGCACGCTGCCATTCGCCGAGATGCTGGCGGCGCTGGCCTGCAAACTGGTCGCCGTGCTGTTCTGGGTGACTGAGTAAGCGATGGACGCGCTAGCACTGCTGTAGTCCGTCGTGTCGGTGGGCGTAAAGTTTGCCGTCAGCGTGTAGTTGCCCCCCGGCAGAACCGTTGCCGCTGTGATCGCCGCTGGCTGCCCGCCGGACGGAGTTGCCGTATAAGTGATCGTCCCTGCTACGCCCCCCGTGACGGAGGCGTCAAGCACGCCTGCGCCAATCGCTGCGCCATACACCTGAGCGTTCGCCGCCGGCGTCCAACTCAGCGTCGTCGTCGCCTGTAAAATCGTAAACGAAGTGGAATTGCTGCTCGCCAGATAAGTGCCATCCGTGCTGCCGCCGTAGCTGGCACTGATTCGATGTAGACCGGCTGCCAAGCCGCTTAACTGCAAGCCGACCGTGCCATTACTTCCCAACGGAACCGCTGGCTGAGCATTGCCATCAACCGTGAAGATTACCGAACCAGTCGATGGCGAGCCTGGGCCGCTTTGCGCCACTATATCTACTGTAACGTTTGCAACTTGTCCAAAGTTAGGGCTGGCGGGCGTGAGCGGCTGGAAGTTTACCGCCGTCGCCGCCGTCTGCTCGCTGGTGCCGGAAAGACTAACCTGCTGAACTGAACCCGGCACGTTCAGAGCGTTGTCCTTCAAAATCAGTGTGCCGTTGAGAGTGCCTCCAGCAGTGGGAGAAAACACCACGCCAACTACGCAGGAATCTCCCACGGCCAGCGGAGAGGAAGTTGCACAGTTTGTTGTGCTGGCATCGGTCGCGAAGTTCGTGCTCGGCGTTATGCCGCTCAGATTCAGCGCTGCGTTGCCAATGTTGGCCACCGTGAACGTCTGCGCGCCGCTGCTGGAGTTGATCTGGGTCGGTGGGAAGCTCAGAGGTGGCGTAGCTACGGATACAGCTCGAACCCGCTGATTACCGCTATCCGCAATGTATAAGTTGCCGGCCGAATCCACCGCAACGCCGACCACATAGTCTAATTCGGCGCTGGTCGCCGGACCATTGTCACCCGTATAGCCAACAGCTCCGTGGGCGATTTGCGTTCCATTGCCTGCCACGGTCGTGATCACGCCGGTGGCCGCACTCACTTTCCGGACGACATTGTTACCTTGGTCTGCTATGTATAGGTTGCCGGCCGAATCCACCGCGACACGTTGGGGATAGTTCAACTCGGCACCGGTCGCCGGACCATTATCGCCGCTGTAGCCTAACGTCCCGTTGCCCGCTACGGTCGTGATGATGCCGCTGGCTACGCTCACCTTCCGGACGGTATTGTTGCCTTGATCCGCAATGTACAGATTGCCGGCCGAGTCCACCGCAACACCGACCGGATAGTTCAATTCAGCGCTGCTCGCCACGCAGCCATCCCCGATGGAGTTCGTCTGCCCCGCGCATCCGCTACCCCCGCCCGCCACGGTCGTAATGATGCCGCTGGCTACGTTAACCATCCGAACGCGTCCGGAATCATCAACGTATAGATTGCCGGCCGAATCCACCGCAATACTCGCCGGATAAGCTAATTCGACGCTGGTCGCCCCGCAACCATCCCCGACGGAGTCGGTCTGCCCCGCGCACCCGCTACCTCCGCCCGCCACGGTCGTAATGATGCCTGCGTCCGCGCTCACTTTCCGAATGACATTGTTTCCGCTATCCGCGATGTACAGGTTGCCGGCCGAATCCACTGCAATATCCACGAGAAAGTCAAATTGGGCATCGGTCGCCGGTCCATTGTCGCCGCTGAAGCCCTGCGTTCCGTTGCCCGCCACCGTTGTGATCACGCCTGTAGTCGCATTCACCTTTCGGATGCGCGCATTCCCGTAATCCACAAAGTACACGTCGCCTGCGGAATCCACCGCTACGCCCTCTGGATTCTGAATTTGGGCGCTGGTCGCCGGGCCATCGTCGCCGCTGAAGCCCCGTGTTCCATTTCCCGCCACGGTCGTAATCACGCCCGGTAGCAGCGCTGGTTGTGGTCCCTGGCCAAGACCCTCCAGTCCAAACTGGAACGTTCCAACACTCGTCTGCACCACCAGCGGCATCTGCCGCAACCCTGGATAACCGGGTTGGAAGGTCACCGGCACCGTGCAGCTGCTCCCGGCAAAATTGGTCGTCACTCCATCCGTCGCGCACCCCGTGACGGCGCCAACTGTAAATTCCTGCACCCCACCCTGCGATTTCGGCACGCTAATACTGGAAATGGTGAGTGAGCTGTTAATGGCCAGCAGAACATTCTGTGAGGGCGTTGCCACACCTACCGACGTCGCCGCGAAACTCACCACGGTCGCCCCCCCGGAAGCCAGTGAAACGGAAGGTAGTTGCGCGTGCGCGGAATGTGCCCCAAAGGTAAGAACAGCCGCTGCGATCAACACGGTTACAGCACCGCACGAACGGCGGGAATAGCAGGTCACTTGCGGCGGTCTCCTCTGGGCGGTATATGCGGTGTCAGGTCGCCAACGGAGCCCACGAGGCATCGTCAGCTCGGCGTACTTTCGTGAGTAGCGCCTCTAGTGACTCTGGATGCAAGCTTCTGAATGTGGGTTGCTGAAGTGATTACCCCCCGGTCAGACATCGCCAGAGCTGGTTCGCTCTTCAGCCATGGGCATGGTGCGGAAGGCCTTTAAATTCAGATGGAACCGAAACTTAAAGGCTTAGTGGGGGATTCCTGGCAGATATATCCGGGCGTGTCACACTGCCATGGCGAGCGAAGCCGAGCCACCTTTTGTTTCTGCCGCCGGAAACAAAGGATGGCTCCGCTCCGCGCCCGAAGAGCTTCTTGCATATCGAACGTAAAGTCGGGTACGCCGCACTCGCCGAAGGAGCTAGCTAGGCGAACGACACACGCACCGAGCCCAAGCCAGAAACCCGCACCTCGAAGGCATCGCCGGATTTCGCTGGAACCATGGGCCCTAACGCGCCGGATAGGATCGTGTCGCCAGCTTTGAGTGGACGCCCGACGCGAGCCATCGTAGCTGCCAACCAGAGAGCCGCCGCCAGCGGATTCCCCATGCAGGCTTCGCCGGCGCCAATCGAGACCTGCTCCCCGCCGCGTTCCATCAGCATTCCACAATGCACCAGGTCAATATCCCGCAGCAATTTTGGCTGCGTGCCCAGCACGTACATCGCAGCTGAAGCGTTGTCGGCGATCGTATCCACCAATCGAATGTCCCAGTTCTGAACGCGTGAATCGACAATCTCGATCGCCGCGACCGCGAAATCGACTGCCCGCAACAGGTCCGCAATCGTCGGCGTTGCGAAATCCAAGTCGCGTCCCATCACGAAGGCTATTTCGCCTTCCACCTTCGGCTGAATCAGCCGCGCCATTGAGACTGTTTCGCCGTCGGCCCGGGCCATGTCGGCAAACAACATTCCGTAGTCGGGCTGATCCACGCCCAACTGCTTTTGCACCGCTACCGAAGTGAGCCCGATCTTGCGACCCACCAGGCGAGCACCTTCCGCCAGTCGTCTGGTTGTGTTCAGCTCCTGCACTCGATAGGCAAAATCCGGCCCCGCGCCGCTCAACAACTCACGCACAGGGGCACACGTCCGAAGATTTTGCTGCGCCGTCCACAAAAGGTTCGCTGCTTTTTCCGCGATTTCGACTGCTGGTTCCGTCACTGGCACGGTCATATCTCCATGTTTGCCGTAAACTCTGCGAGTTTTGCCCTCGCCGGCTGTTCAATTGCAGTTCCGATCATAGTCATCGAACTTAGACTAGTTTCGCAAAAACATCTTCCGCTTTACGCCGTTACCGCTTTCGCCTGCTTCCTATTCTGAAAGAACTTAAAATCTCCCCGCTCCACGAGCAGCGACGTCAGCACTCCAAGAACGATAGCCCAGAACGGAGCGCCGACGCTGAGGATCGACAGGTTCGTAATCGTTACGAAGAAGGCCACCACGGCTCCGGACTTGAACTGTCCGCTAAATGCCCCCTTGAACGCGCTGCCGAATACGTCGAACATGGCCAATCCGGTAAGTACGGCGGTGAACTCGGCCGGGACCAGTTTCACAGCATCCACCGCAACCTTGGCCAACAGCGCGAAGCAGAACCAGAATACCCCTTCAGAGAAGGCCGCAATAAAGCGCAGTTCCTTGCGTTCACCCGACGCCGGACCGGAACAAATAGCCGTGCTGGGACCAGCGGTAACCGCCGGATGGGCACCGAGAAAGCCGTTGAAAAAGGCCCCGATGCTGGGGATCAGGTACATGGCGTTGATTGGCGGCGTGTAGCCCTCCGCCAAAAGCACGCCGACCGCCTGGATGTTTTGCACCCCAATCACCAGGAAGAACAGCGGCACGCTGATGTTGAGAATGGCGGACAAACTGAACGAGGGCAGCGCAAGCCGCGGCGCAGCAAACTGCCAGCTCATCGCCACCGGCTTAATCAATCCGAAGTAATACAGCAGCGCCGCTCCCACAATCATGGCAACGATGATCGGCGGAAATTTCTGGCTGAATTTCCGGAAAGCCATGACGACGAGAAACAGCACCAGCATGACACCGTAAATCGAAGGCGTTTTGATGGCGGCACTGAACAGGCTGACGCCAAAACTAAGCAGCACGCCGCCCACCATGCCAAGCATCACGGGCACTGGAATATGTTCGACAACTTTCTTGATGGCTCCGGTGAGCGTGAGAATCAAAGTCACCAGGCCAACCACCATGTACGCCCCAACCGCTTGGTTTAGCGGAAACCTCGCCAACAGTTTGCCCAGCAGAATCGCTCCAGGGATGCTGTAGGCAACGACCAGCGGTATGCGGTAGCGCAAAGACACGAACATGGTGGCCAAACCGCCGAAGCCGTATATGGCAAGCAGCCACGACACGGCTTGCGCGTCGGTCAACCCGCCCTGCTTGGCCGCATTCATCACAATCACGCCGGGACCTAATGTGCTGAACAGCGTAGCCACAAGACCGGTCCCGACCGCGGCGGCGTTAATATTCGTGCACAGAATCTTGAAACTTTCTCTGAGATCGTACCCTTTTTCCAAAATCACTTCGTTCGCCTCCTTAATGGGATTGACCGCTCTCTGAGAGATTGCGGTACGCTGTCGCACTATCACACTTGAAACATTTGTCGCGGAAAGCGAGTAAGAATCTCGTTTTCCTCGCGACCGACGTGGATACAATCCGTAATCCTCGGACCGCCGCCTTGCTTGCGGTAGATGGTCGACAGCAGCAGGTCAACCACCATCCCGGCCTCAATTTTTTCGCTCCGGCCCTTGCCAATAATGGGATAAAACTCCGATTGCCTGATCCCTACGCCGTAGCCCGCATGTTCGAGATACTGCTTTTCCAGCCCTGCCTCAATCACTATTGCCCGAGCCGCGGCGTCCACATCGTTGGCGCTGGTGCCGGGTCTCAGCGCCTGAATCGCGGCACATTGCGCCCTGAGCAGCAGCTCGTGCACTTGATGGTAGTCCGGCGCAACCTCACCGACAGCAGCAGTGCGGCACATCTTTGCGCAATAGCCTTGGCAGGTCGCACCCAGGTGGATGACGACGATCTCGCCCGGCTCTATCTTTTTACCGGTGGCGCAAGGATGCGTAAGCAGCGCGCGTTCACCCGACACTACCTGGGGACGAAAGGGCGAACCGTCTGAGCCGGCCTTGAGCATTGCGTACTCGGCCTCGGCAAGCACTTCGACCTCTCTTACGCCCGAACCCACGGACTTCGCGGCCGCCTCCATGCCAACGGCCACAATTTCGCCGGCCCGGCGCATCCATTGCAATTCGGTGTCATCTTTGATTGCCCTAAGGCGATAAAACAGGTCGCTGGCGCCACAGAAATTCTTCTCGGAAAACTCTTTTCGTAAACTTTCGTACACGCCGAACGCCACAAAATAGCGCTCGAATCCAATCCGTGGAGAGGCGTAACCGAATGCCTTGATTCGCTCGATGCATTTCTCGACCAACGATTCTCGCGGAAACTCGTAGCCGTACGTGGCGAGTCCCGTTTCGCTCCGCACGTATCCGGCATCGAGCCACAATGCCACGGTGCAGGCTTCGCCTTCGCGCGGTATCAGAATCGCCTGGCATTCGATCTGGGTCAGCCCGGTGAAGTAGATCAGGTTCTCACGATTGTTGACGAATAGAATGTCCAACCCAAGCTCAGACATCATCGCCTGCGCTTTTGCAATGCGCTTTTCTGCAAGAGCCGACATAAGGCTTCTCCGATCTCCAAGGTTTCGATGGCCGCCATCGCGATCAGTGGTGATGTGCGTGCCAGTGCGCTTGCTTGCCGCGCAGTTTTTCCCGCAGAATCTCGACTACCGCGCTCGCCAGAGCTACCTTATCCACCCGGCCGGCGGTGCAGAACTTCCGCAGTGCCACCGCACTGGCTTCGACCTCGTCGTGCGGCCCAGGCAGGCTGACATAGGTCGTCAACCCATACTGGCCAACGCCGATGCGCACGCCCTCTTTCAAATGGCGTCCGGTGCCCGCCTCGAACTTGACAATCCAGGGAGTGGCAGCCTCGGGGTCGAGCCTGGTCACCGCTTCCACGCTGAAATCCTTATCTTCCGCGCCCACGCCGCCCGTCGTGATCACCAAACCAAATCCCCGCTCGGCTGCGTCCCGCAATGCGTGAGAGATGGCGTGAACATCGTCTTCCAGAATTCCGCCGAACTCGGCCTTGTAGCCCAGCAATCTGAGCAGTTCTAAAAGGTAGGGAGAATTGGTGTCTTCGATCATTCCCTTCTTAACTTCAAAGCCGGTTGCGTAAACCCTTGCGCGACGCAGGACCGTGCGTTCGATCTCGTCGCTCATGGCGGCGGTGCGGGCGACGATCTCGCCGGACTGCAATGGCTCACAACTGATGAGTCCCATGATGCCCGCCGAGTCGACGTAGGCATCATCTCTCACCTTCAGTCCCTCGACGCCGCGCAACTCATCGAGCAGAGCGCCCTGCTTGCCGATGAGCTGTCGCATATCAACCGTCTTCGCCAGAATGTCGAGACAGATGTGATCGTCTCTTACGTCCACCACCAGCACTTGTTCGACAGGCAACTGCAGAACCTTCGCGGCGGCGGCGGCCACGGTGGTCAGGTTCACCTCGTGGAGATCAAGGCCGTAGATCCGCAGTTCGGTTTTTTCCAGCAGATTCAATTGCACGGCGGCACCAGACTGACGTCCAACTTCATATCAAGCAGCGGAGCGTCTACGATCTCGGAACCGATGTCCAGGATGTCGATGCCACGGCCTTTCATGGCGGGAATATCCTGCAAGCGCACGCCTTTGGCAAACGCCAGTTTTACCTGCTGCCGCAGTCCTATGGCGTCAAGCGCCCTGCGGGCCGCTTCAAAATCGCCAAGATCGCCGGTATCGATCATCAGGATATCCGCGCCACAGGTGACGGCCATGATTGCTTCCTGAGCCACGCTGGCGAACTCGCCCTTCAACTGAATCACCTTCAGCTTGTCATGGACCGACGCCACTGCGTTGAGCGTAGCCTCAATTCCGCCCAGCATGCGTACGAAGTTCTTATCGAGATAGAGAAAAGGTTGGTCCGTAATCCGGAAGGCAGCCCCGCCACAAACGACCGCTTCCCTGACAATCGATTTGATTTCCGCGGGCATTTTCTTCCACGCGCCGCAGACGATCTTCATCTCGTCACCGGCAAGTTGGACCGCTCGGCGGGCCGCGGTCGCAATCCCGGACGACTTGGCCAGCTTGCCAATCGCGAATTCTTCGGCGACGGCAATCTGTCTCGCGGTACCGGCGATTCGACCGACAACTGAGCCGGCCTTCACTTCGGCACCATCGGCCAGCAACAATTCAGCGCCGATTCCCGCCTCCGTCAAAGCGGCTTGCAGACGGACGATTCCGGCTACAACTCCGTCTCTTTCGGCGACGATCCCAGCGCTGAACTGCCGGCCATTGATCCCGGCAAAAATAATTTCCCTGATATCCTGCTGCACTGTGGCCGCGGTTTGCACTCAACTACCCCCTCTAATCCACTACCTTGCGGCGGCCAGTTCGCACTGCTTCACTTTGCCGATGACGCCACGCTGCTTGAGCCACCTCGGCATCAGTTCCGCATCGACCCGGGCCGAAACCTCGGGGGCCTTGCGCACCAACAACTCGGCCAGACTCTCGCTCACGTTGATGCCGCCCATAGCACCGTCGAAGATGATCACGTTGTCGGTCTTCGCGACCTTGTACGCGAAGTGCATCGCATCATCGAGTTGGTTCGTCACCACCGCCCACTTCATGTAATCCAGGTTCTGCGGGTCGGAATTGAACAGCTCGGCCTGCTTCTGGCCCACCACCACGGTCGGCACATGCTCGGAGAAGAATGCGCTGGGATATCCGCCCCACGCATAGTTGTGAACTACCATCCTGATCGCCGGGTTCACCGGAAGAATGCCGTCCACCAGTGGCTTGCCGTTCTTGCCGTAAAAGGCCTCCGTATACCAGGTGTACGGCGGCAATGGCTGATCAAGATCGAACAGGTCCTGGTTGGCGCCAATAAAGTTCGCGTAAATCACGCCGGCGGCAAAGACGTAGGGCACTGGACACGGAAAATCCAAGCCCGTGATGCACTCGTCGATCTCGCCCAGCAGAGTCATGATTTTGCCGTAATACTGCAATCCTTCCACCGTGATCTGATCATTCAAGGCATAAAGATTGTTTTCCGCGCTGACTCCAACCACGCCGCTGGGAGACATGTTCAGAAAGGCCGTGAAGGCAAACTTGTTCTTCACATACTCGGAGTCGAAGATGGAGCGGGCGGTGAAGTTCGCTCCCCGCGGTCCCATATTCCAGTGATAGGTGGAACGGGTTTCGATGCGGGCATAGGACATGCCGAACGGCTTGACCGCGCGGTCGACCTGCCGGTGGAAATGAACTTCTCGCACGTCGCTGTTGTGCACGTGTACGATCCAATCGGCGTCATAGATAGCCTTGATGCCGTACAGCGTGCCGATTTCCGTTTGGATGGCAACGCCTTCGTCGATCGGGGCTACGCCTCTGGCCTTACCCTTGTAATGCTCGTCGAGGCGGTAGCGCTTGATGTATTCCTCGGTCTCGCGGAAGCGCAGGCCAACGCCAGCGCGAAGGCGAATGTTCTGCGTACCCGTACGGGCGGCAATCTCGTCGCGGACCACGCGCAATAGCTCGGCATACGGTTCACCGCCCAACAACGTGAAGCCGTGGTGGGAGGCGCAAACATTCACCGATTGACCGGGCTTGATCATCGACATATCGACCCGGCTCAGCGCATCTTCCGCCGCTTTGCGAACCGCTGAAATACCAGTCTCGGAGGGATAGATCACCGCGGGCGTGTCGGCGAAAAGATCCTTCACCAGCAGCGATGTCATCTCCGGATATTCCGCCAGCCGCTTCGTCACCAGCTCCGGTGCGATA
>Ga0181535_10005955_pt1 | contig 12849 bp, 12 predicted proteins | sample PEATcosm2014_Bin_44_FD_119774 | JGI IMG/M metagenome (GOLD analysis project Ga0181535, IMG submission 119774) | Peatland microbial communities from MTU Mesocosm Facility, Houghton, MI, USA - PEATcosm2014_Bin17_30_metaG | ecosystem: Environmental > Terrestrial > Soil > Wetlands > Peat | place...
ACCGTCAACCAGGCCTTGCTGACGGCGACGGCAAATGACGTCTCAAAGGTCTACGGAACGGCGAACCCGGCACTCACCGCCAGCTATTCCGGCTTTATGAACGGGGATACCAGTGCAGTCCTCAGTGGATCTCCCAGTCTCAGCACAACCGCCACGGCCTCCTCGCCGACAGGCAGTTACACCATCACCGCCGCAGCCGGAACGCTGAGCGCAGCGAACTACTCGTTGGTATTCGTCAACGGCACGCTCACCATCACCAAGGCGACCTCCAATCTCTCGATCACGTCAACCATCAACCCCTCAATCTACGGACAGAGCGTCACATTCACGCTGAAGGTCGCTGGCTGCGGAAGCGGTGTGACGCCGACTGGCACCGTCACGTTTACCGAAGGAGGAACCACACTGCTCGGCGCGACCACTCTGAGCGCGAGCGGCACAGCAACCTACACGACATCGGCCCTGCCCGCCGGGGCGAACACACTCACACTCAACTACAGCGGTGACACCAATTACTTCTAGGCTCCGGCCTAGCATTTTGGGTCACCCGCTACTGGAGAAGACTGCGCGGTGGCCCCTACCCAGGAAGGTATTGATGAAGAATTCCAGATTGGTAGGCGCGATCGCAAGCTTGATCGTGCTTTTGATGGCGACTATGGCATTCGGCCAGTCGTCAACCACCTTTACCCAGACAGTCAACAAGGCTGCGCTGGTGAACGGCACGAACTTCGTTCTCACCTCATCGGCCAACCCGAGCACTTACGGGAGCAGCGTCACTTTCACGGCAACCTTGACTGGCGTCGGCGCCGGCGTCACTCCAACCGGCACGATTCAGTTCATGGACGGCGCCACGAACCTCGGCTCCGCCGTGACGCTGTCCAGTGGTGTCGCAACGTATGCGACCGCCACCCTGGCAGCAGCCACGCATTCGATTACGGCAGTCTACTCGGGCGATAGCAATTACGCTGGATCGACCTCTTTGGTCCTGTCGCAGGTGGTCAATAAGGCGACACTGACGATCACCGCGAACGCCGCTACGAAGGTTTACGGGGTGGCTCTCCCGACGTTCACGTATGCGTCCAGCGGATGGCAGAACGGCGATACCTCGTCGCTGATCACCGGCGCGCCCAGCCTGACCACGACCTGCACCGCGGCCTCCCATGTGTCGGCCTCGCCGTGCACGACCACCGCAGCCGTGGGCACGCTGAATACGCTCGCCAACTACACCTATTCATTCGTGAATGGCTCGATGACGATTACCGCCGCTCCGTTGACGGTCACCGCCAATAACGCCGCCCGCGCGGTCGGTGTGGCAAATCCGGCCTTCACCGACAGCTATGCCGGCTTCGTGAATGGCGACACCTCAGCATCGCTCACGACGCAGCCGACGAACACGACGACGGCCACCATCGCCTCTCCGGTGGGCAGCTATCCGATCACGCCCAGTGGAGCGGTGGATACCGACTACACCTTCACCTACGTGAACGGCACACTCACCGTCGGCAGCGGAACGGCCGCAGCTGTCCTTGCCGCCACTCCGAATCCGGCGACCTTTGGTGCAACGGTGACGCTGACCGCCACCTTGACGCCGTCCTCTCCGGCTCCGACCGGCACGGTGGCGTTCCTCGATAGCGGGACCTCGATCGGCACCTGCACCCTGAGCGCCGGTACCTGCTCGATGACCATCGCCACGCTGGCGGTTGGCACGCACACGCTGACCTACAGCTATCCGGGTGACACGAACTACGGGGCAACCACCTCGAATACGGTCTCCCTGGTCGTCAACAAGTCCGGTGTGACCTTCACCATCAACTCCAGCGCGAATCCGTCCACCTATGGCTCGCCCGTGACCTTCACCGGTACCGTGACCGGCGTCAACGGGACTCAGCCGACGGGGTCGGTGACCTTCAGTGACTCGCTCACCGGCTGGACAAGCCAGAACGCGACGCTGACGGCGGGCGGCGGTGCAACAGCGAACTTCACGTTGACCACGAGCACTCTGCCGGCTGGCACCAACACGCTGACGATTACGTACAACGGCGACATCCATTACCAGATCGTCCGTGGCACGGGCTCAATCAGTGGATCAAAGAGCTCCAACAAGTAACCTCCAGCCCGCGGCCGGTTCATCGCCGGCCGCGGTTCTCATTGTTTCGGAGACGCGATGAACTCGAGACTTCCGGCCTTCGCACTACTCACGCTTCTGCTTGCCCTCTCGCACGCGCATGGCCAGGCAAGCGACGCGTCTTATCAACAATCCGTCAGCCCGGCCTCGACCTCGTTGACGATCAGTACATCGTCGTCGGTTGTGGGACTGGAAAGTCCTCCTACATTGACGGCAGCCGTCGCTTACCCCGCGACTGGCCAGACGACCGGCAACGTCACCTTTACGGTGGAGAGTGGAAGTACCGTGGTCGCCACCGGCACAGTGGGGGTGAACCTCACGGGGCTGGCGAGCTGGGTTCCATCTCTGCCAACGGGCAGCTACACGATTCATGCCGCCTACAGTGGCGATTCCAATCTTCTCGGCAGTGCCTCCGGGGTGATCAACCAGACCGTGCTGGGCCCTGAGGATTTCAGCCTCTTGGCCTCGCCGTTGTCGGTTGCCCAGGGGCAGTCGGCTGCGGCACCGGTCTCGGTCACCTCGATCAATGGCTTCCATGGCGTGATCTCGTTCACCTGCGCGACGCCTACCTCGGAGGTGGACTGCGAGTCGCTGCCGGGATCGCTCAGCGTGCGCGCACCGGCTGGGGTAACCCTCCCGTCGACCTCTGCCGGAAACGTCTCGCTGAATGTGACGACCTTCCCAACCACCGTTCAGCATGCAGGGATCGCAGGGGCCTTCCTGCTGAGTATTCTCTCCCTCCGGCGCCGCAGGCGGAGACTGCTGCCCGCATCGGCGGCGCTCGCGCTGCTGCTGACAGGCTGCGGCACCCCGACTCGCTATGTGCAGCATGACGGCACGCCCAAGGGGAGCTATTCCATCACCGTGACCGGCACCTCAGGACAGTTGAGCCACAGCCAGACCGTCCTACTGACGGTGCGGTAGGAGATTCATGAGCACTGTAAACAAAGTCGTAGTGATCCCTGAGCGCGTCTCGCGCGTGACGGGCGAGCTCTTTGCCGACTTCGAGTTGACGGATCGAAAACGCCCCGGTGTCTTCCTCGCCAGCTTCGGCATTCAGGCGACCGTGGTCGCACTGGTGCTGATCATCAGCCTGAGTTCGGCGGCGCCGGTTCTCATTCAGAAGAAGTACAACGCGATTTCACTGGTCGCGCCCACACCTTCAGCTCGTCCGCTCGCCCGGATATCTGTCTCGCCGGCATCCGTCGCCTCCCCCTCGTTGGATATCGCGGCTCCGACGAGTATTCCAGCTCCGCGCACCTCGCGCGTTGAGGTGACGGCGGATGTCCCCACGCCGCCGGTTCTTAAGCCGGTGCTCCAGCCTAGTTTGCTGGCCACAGTGCCTGCGATCCCAGCCGCGAAGCCTGTCCATACCGGCTCCTTTGGCGATCCCGGCGGCGTGCCGACGCAACAGCAGGCCAGCACTGCAAGCCGAACTCCGGCACTCCCGGTGGTGGGAAGCTTTGGGACTCCAGCTACCGGCGACCACCAGCCAGGACGGGGAGTGACGACGGGGATATTCTCCGGCGGTCAGAGCGGACCAATTGGTATGGCCAACAAGGTCATGAAAAGTGTTGACTTCACCGAGCCCGCGCTGGCGACGACCCCACCGATGGCCGCAAAAGCCGCCCGAGTCACGCCGGTTGCCATCGAAAGCAAGCCCGCTCCTGTCTATACCGAGGAGGCCCGCCGGCTCCGCGTCGAGGGCGCCGTTGTTCTGCAGGTTGTCTTTACCGCCGCCGGCCAGATTCGGATCGTCGGGGTCGTGAAAAGTCTTGGACATGGACTGGACGAGGCGGCCGTTGCCGCAACGCGCCAGATCCGCTTTACCCCCGCCCGGCGCGATGGCCAGCTCGTCGACTATCCCGCCACCATCCACGTCGTCTTTGCATTGTCTTAAAGGAGATCGAATTGAAGAAATGGCGCTCTGTACTGACCATCCTGATGCTGTCGCTGGGGACATTCGCTGTAGCTTCCGACACCACAACCCATCCGGCCGTCCATCCGTCCGTCGATGCCTTCGACCGGACCATCGACCAGATCACTACTCGCGAGGCTGAGAACGTCAAGCTCTTCGCCAACTACTCCCCCATCGTCGAAACCTACGTGCAGGGCTTTATGAAGGACAGGGAACTGGGACGGGTGCCCGTGGAGGACCACTACTTCCTCGGCCGCGCCTCGTTCAAGAGCCGTCTTGAGGACGATCCGTTCATTGCCCAGGAGCGCCCGCCGGTCACCCATCAGCTCCTTCGCGAGATCAAGGAAGCGACATTTCAACGCCGCAAGGGCTTGGTGCCGCTCGGCTTCACCCAGATGAGTGTGATCGACATGCATCACTTCGATCGCGCGCACTACAAGTTCACCTACCGCCAGAGAGAGTTTCTGGGCACGGTGAGATGTCTGGTCTTCGATGTGAGTCCAACCGCAAAAGGGCATGGCCAGTTCATGGGGCGCATCTGGGTCGAAGATCAGGGCCTCAACATCGTGCGTTTCAACGGCACCTACATTCGCCCGGTGGACGGTGCGGCATACATTCACTTCGACTCCTGGCGAGCCAACGTCGCCAACGGCTCCTGGCTCCCCGCCTACATCTACAGCGAGGAGTCCGATGTGTCGCCTGACAAGAGCCCGGTTGCGCTACGTGGTCAGACCCGGCTTTGGGGATATGCGACGAGCCAGCTGGATACCGGAAAGGAGTTCAGCAACGTCTTCACTGCAATTCAGGTGGACCCGAAGGATGCTGTCTCCGACCAGGTGGATTCGAGCACACCGTTGGCAAGCGAGAAGGCCTGGGAGCGCCAGGGAGAAAACAACTACATCTTCCGCCTGGAGCAGGCTGGCCTCGTCGCGCCGGTCTCGCCACTGAGCGAGGTTCTTGAAACGGTAGTCAACAACCTGATCGTCACCAACAACCTCGTGATCGAGCCCGAGGTCCGATGCCGAGTGCTGCTTACCGCTCCGATGGAGAGCTTCGCAATCGGCCACACCATCGTGATCAGCCGTGGATTGATTGACGCGCTTCCCGACGAGGCGGCTCTGGCGGCCGTGCTGGCTCACGAACTGAGCCATATCGTGCTTGCTCACGATAGCGACAACACCCGGTTCGCCTTCAGTGACCGGCTGATCTTTCCCGACACCGATGCCCTGGAGAAGCTGCGCATGGTGCGGAGCAACGACGAGCTGAAAGAGGCCGATGAGGAGAGCCTGACTCTGCTGGATAACTCGCCGTACAAGGACAAGCTGCAGGGCATGGGACTGTTCCTGAAGCAGATGCAGGCCAGCAACAAGTCGCTTCCGAATCTGCTCCAAAGCCGCCTGAGCACTTCGATGATTGGCGACCAGCCGCGGCTGATGTTCGTCGCGGCCTCAGCGCCGGAGCTGACCCCCAAAGACATTCACCAGATCGCTGCCTTGCCCCTCGGCTCGCGCGTCATCATGGATGTCTGGAGCGGCCGGGTTGAGCTGAACAAGGCGCGATCCTCACCGGTTGTGGCCGTGAGGGAAAAGCTGCCGTTCACGTTGACTCCGTTCTATCCCTATCTCACCCGGTTCGCGGCAACCAATAGCGCCAGCCAGGGCAGTGCCGATCCGGTTCCCGCTCAGCCTGCGGCCGTGGAGGGTGCAAAGTGAAGACTCGCACCCTGATGGTTCTACTCGCAGCCGGGTTCTTGTCCGGCAGCATTTGTCTAGCGCAATCGGAGGCCGTTGCCCCGCTGCGCGCCAATGAGTTCACCGACCGGCTGTACCTCGGCTTCGATCACACACGTACGGACTACGCGCTGGCGACGCCGAATGGCGACGAGCTGGCGACCACGAACGGAGTGGACGCCGAATACGATTGGCGCAGCAAAGAGCACCTCGCCTACATCGGTACGGTTCGCTACGGTAAGGGAAATCCCTTCAATCAAAGCCTGATCACGAGCGCCGTCGGAGCCAGCTACCTATTTCACTTCTCACGCTACGAGCCGTTTGCGCACGCCATGGGAGGCTACACCCGGTTGGCATCGCAGCACGCGGCCGGCGGCATGTACCTGTCCAACGTCAACAGTGGCTTCCTGATGTTATTCGGGGCCGGCCTCGACGTGAAGCTGAACGACCGTTGGGGTCTACGCGCATTCACGCTCGAAGACCTCTATCTTCCCTTCGGCTCGGCGCGATCCACCTATTGGAGCGTCGGCAGCGGAGTGCTTTACAACCTGAGGCGGCCTCGATGAGCGTGCGCCATGATCTCTTCGTCCTCTTCTTGGTCGTTGGCCTAAGCCTCGGGTGCATGGCTTTGTCGAGCCCGCCGGTCTCTGCCGTTTGCACGGCGGAGCCGCCCGCGGCCTATGCTGGAGCGACTATCGCCGTCCACGTCACCCCGGTCGGGTTTCCTCCGCTTCGCCGTCTGACCTACACCTACAGCAGCACCGATGGCGAAGTAACAGCTGATGGCTCCTCCACGGGCATCATCAATACAACGGGCCTGCGGCCCGGCAACCACAACGTCTCCTCGCTGGTCTCCGATGACCGTGAGCCGAAGCACAGACTGGTTGCGAGCTGCCAGGCGTCTATCACGATCAAGGAGCCGGTTAAGCACCCTCCCGCAATGCACGTTCGAGTCGAGCCAGAAGCGGTGAACTCGGGGGATCCCGTCACGGTGACAGCAGAAGGCTTCAGCCGGGACAACCGGTCGCTGACGTTCCATTGCATATCGAATCGTGGCGCGCTTGCCGGCAGCGGTTCGCACTTTGTTCTGAATACCTTCGGGCTCGATAGCGGCACCGTCAAGATCGATTGCACCGTGCAGGACGACCGTGCGCTCTCCGGGTTTGCGTCCACAGAGGTGACCATCACCTCACCGCCGCCACCGCCGCCGGCCGCCCGCAGGTACGGCGAGCCGATATGCTTCCGGGTCGACAAAAGGCACGCGACCCGCCTCGACAATGTAGGAAAAGCGATCCTCGACCGCTTCGCTGATGCCTTGGTGGCCGGTCCTTCTGCCACGGCAGTTATCGTCGGCTACGACGACGCGGCCGAGCACGCTCCCAAAAGGTATCCGAAGGCCAGGCTCGTTGACCGTGCCGCCCAGTGCGCCGTAAACACCAAGGCCTATTTGGTGGATGAGAAGGGAATCGATCCGCGGCGCATCGAACTGCGGACGGCAGCCGAGGAGACCCAGCAGGTGATTCTCTGGCTCGTTCCCGCCGGCGCTTCAATGGATACGAGCAGCACGGTGCTGGTCGATGAGTCACAGGTGAAACCTGTGCGTCGCAATTCCGTTCATTGAGCAGCGTGCGGGGATTGACTCTGCGCGCTGTTCAGAAATAGGGGGCTTGAGCGAGCCCCCATCTTCTTTGCCGCGATTCGGCGGCTTTCTCCCTAACTTCCGTACAGCCCGTAGCTCGGCCGGAATGGCGTGGAATCGCTGGAAAGACTTGCCACATGCCGACTTCCCGTTAACGAGCCCGCCCAGGCGCTGGCAGGTGCTGACAGCAGGAAGGTGATTGCAACGGTGGAGGCGGACGCCTCTTACGGAGCGTCGGCTTCTTTACCACCTTCAGCGGTGACTTGTTCCTCAGCTTCTGCTGGTTGTTTCTTCCGGTTTCTTTCGTCCTCGATTTTCTTCAATCGGAAATAGTTCATGAAGGTGTACATCCACGCAACGTCAACGAGCTGCAAAACGGAAAGTTCCGGCTCGGCAATCGGAGTCGCTTGTTGTGAAGGTGGACGCGTATGAAGCTCACTGAGCGCCTCCAAGGCGGCAAGTTCGTTCTTGGTATTGACCAAAGCGAACTTTGATAGCTCAGTCTGTTCCAGTCGCGTCAAAGGAATCTGCAGATTCATCAGGCCCTTCACCGCCCTCTGAACTGCCCCCACAATCAGTGCGACGGACAGCCCAGATTCGCCGACGAAGCGATAGCGATTGATCTCACTGACCAAGCGCCGGATTTCGATCGCCCGCTTGGCATCAGACATCGGCCCCTCATCCAGCAATCGACACAATTCTTCAAAACGCTCACTGTTCGTCCTCAGCTTCGCAGCGATATCCCTCGACTCGGCCAAATAGGCGCCGTGCGTGATCGGGGCGACGCAGAGGCGGAAAATCTCACGTCCAAAAACCAGCAGAGGGTGGTAGACCAGATGCTCGGATTGCTTACCCGGTCGTGGGATCATGAAGCGCGCCTGCGAGAGCTTGCCTTCATGTGCTACCCGACTGCGGGCGTCGTAAAACTGTCGAACCCAATCTTTCAATCTTGGAACGCGGCCTAGCAGGAGCGAGACACTATCGACGAATCGATCCGTCTTCTCGCCGGTAGGAAGATCGAGCAGAGACTCAAAGGCGATTGCAAGATTGACTAAAGCCTCGCTCTCGCTCACCTCAGTTCGATTGGTGGCGTTGTACCACCTCAGAGCGGTGAACAGCCTTTCCCCGATATGTCTCGCGTCATCCGTGAGCAATCGCGCCAACTCATAGCCCGTTCCTCCTTGCAGGAACTCGCCGCAGTCAGCAGCGAGGTCTTGGGAGATATTGAGCGTGATGTGCGGCACCGGCGGGTAGACCCGTGATCCCTTGACTACCCAAAAGTGCTCCATGAAGTTGAGCATCCCGTCGTATCCCGGCGCGAAATCGTTGTCCCACGGGATTGGTATGGGCTCATCCAAGATGGTGTGGTGCTCCGACTCAATCAAGAAGCGATTCACTCGGCTGGGTGTAAGCACAAGCAATGTTGCGCACTCATATCCAAGGAAAGGGTCTCCGAACTGATGATTCGGCGTGCCATACAAATACGCGACGAGACTATGCACACGGTTTAAGGCTTCAGGAATTTGGAAGACGCCGGAAACATGAATCTGAGGTATCACAGCGTAGGACGCCGATCGTACACGCGCATTGTTCTGCGTGTACAACATCGCCGTCACCTCGGTGACTGCTGTCACCTGTGCTCTGCTCAGTCCCTCCAGATCGTCGGTAGACCGAAACACATAGGGTCCGAACCGAACGGGACCTGACGTCTTGAGATATGGGAAAACAGCAATGGAGAAGAGTTCGTCGCGTGTGTCGGGCATAGGGTTCAGGCTCAGCGGCCGATCCAATCACCGGCCACCGGTGAAACCATTATCCGCCTTCTCGCGGAAGGTTGATGCATCCTCTGTGTGCAGGTTACCCGCAATTCAGGATTACTAGCAGTAAACGCCGTAGGGTCTTGAAATCATAAGCGGAATGCTGCGGGCCGACGTTCCAGAAACGCAAGCGGCTCGGATCGCTGGGCTGTTCTGCGCCGATCTACGGCAGTATACGTTTGCCCCCAGTTGCGCATTCGCTATTTGTTCGCCTATTATGAATGCCGTGGAATACTCGCCCGGCGGCGTCAAGAAGGACGGCAGAATCCTGGTCCTCGCGGCTGCAATCATCACTGGATTGCGGCTGGCGCGTGACCCGAGGGCCGGCTGTCTGACCGAGCGCGTCATCGATGCCGTCGAGGATGGGCTCTTCCTTGCTAATCAGCTCTACGACAAGGCGCTGCTACGGTACGGCCAGGGCAACGTGGACTTTCGGTGGTGAGGCATGATCTCCCAGGCGACTGTGTCATTGCCATCCCGATACCAGATTGACTATCGAAGGCTCTGCAGGGCGGCGAGCACCGGCTCGGTGTGGGACTTGATAGCGCACCTGCGATCACGGTTTCCGGCGCAGTGGCAGCGCGTGTACGAGGCTACCTCCTCGCATCCCCCAAACATCTCCCGGGTCGAGTACGGGACGTTTGACTACATCTGCGACTCGTACTCCGGGGTTGAAGCTCTTGGAGAAGTGGCATTCGATCAGCGGGTGCGGGATCGGGTTGTCGCGGTGCTTGGAATCTCATTGCCGCTGCGCGGCCGTCGTCGCCGATCGATGCCGAAAGGCTGGGTGGAGCATCCAGAGGAAATCGACAGCAGCGGCCGGGACAAGGGTCATTTCATCGCCCATGCGATAGGCGGCGGTCTCGACATGAATGTCTTCTCGCAGGCGCGTGATTTGAACCGAGGGCTATCGGAGCAGGGAAGGCTCTATCGGCTAATGGAAAGGTACTGCTATGAGAATGCCGGGACGCTTTGCTTTTCGCGCCCAGTCTACGACGATGCGAGCAGCGTGCCCCGCTGGTTGGAGTTTGGCCTTCTTCGAGACGACGGCAGCCTCTGGGTTGAAGTCTTCGAGAACTGACTGAAGGAGGAACATCTGCTCACAGACGCACCACCGCTGGATCGGCATCGAGCTGGCTTTGATCATCGCGACCGGACGAAGGCGCTCGACCTGCGTCCAAGCGGATGGGAAAGGCTGTCAACGTCCATCCGCGCCGAATGCGTGGGGAAATGTTGACGAAAGAGTAACCGCCGACTTGCCCGTCAACCGCCCGGAACGGTTGCAATGGCGAATTCGCGCAACACAGTCCTGGCCTTCTTCATGTTGGATTTGGAGCGCGGATTCTGCTTCATGGCGAGTGGCCTCCGTGCCACCGTGCGATGATCCGCCAAATGGCCCTTGCCCGGCTGCCCGTCGCTTGTCCAAATGGCGCGGAAAGGTTACAGGCACGATTCCGCGTGCGGAGGAGGCCACACTTCGGTTAGCCTTCATGATGATGCACCAGCTGGACCTTGATCCGAAAGCAAGGCCGCGCGGCAAAAACATTGGAGAACGATTTGAGAGTGCTTGTCGAGCATTTCGAGAATTCCGAACGACATCTGATCGAGTCAGCGAAAATTGCTGGAATTACTGGACATTCACTTCATAAGGGAACACCGCGCGAAGCCTTTATTAGAGATTTTCTTGGAGGCCACCTAGAGATGGGGCTTGGTGTAGGCACAGGTGAGATCATCGATTCCGACTCGCTTGCCGGCGCCGCGAGACACCAACATGACATTGTGTTGTACGACACTGCCTTCCCTAAGGTTTACATCGGTGGCGGGATTAGCGTCTTTCTGGCAGAGTCGGTTGTCGCCACAATCGAAGTGAAATCAAATCTTGAGGAAGATGACATCGAACAAGCCGTGGGCGCAGCGTTGAAAACGAAAGCCAACAAACAATCTGAATCAGCTCCCACTCGTCGGCCAATTGCGTCGTATGTAGTCGCGTATGACGGACCAGCTGAAATGACTACGGTATTCCGATGGGTGGCCCGTGAGTACCATCGTCTTGGAAAGACGGATCCAAGCCTAGATACGGGCCGTGGCCGTGCCTTCACGAAGAGCACCGCGTTGGATGCCGTATTTGTTCTTGGGCGCGGTGCTTGCGTTTTCGAGAACAATGTGGGATTGGCTGGTAGGTATGCTCACAAATACCCATTTGCGACCTGGTCTGTGATGGATAGCAAATCTGGGTCGCTGCTTCTGCTATTCGCATCGATTCTCGGGCTCCGCCAGACCGGCGGTAAGGAAGATTACAGAATGAACCCGTTCAGCTATATCAACGGCTTCGAACCATCAAAACTGCAGCTTAGCGCGATCGCAGGCACCAAGACCGCAATCGTAGAGGTGGATCCGCATAATCCCATCCCTTCTGCGAACATGAAGATTCCAACGCTCCTCTTCCCGAAAGGTATAAGTATTAAACGATCGAAACGAAGTCGTAAGCGGCAACGAATGGCAGCACAGAAAAACTGACCAGCCGAATTACACAGACGGAAGAAGCCCCTCTCCTAAGTACATAAACGACGCCTGCAGGTCGAACACATCTTGCGGGCTTAAGGCTTCGATGGCGTCCATTTGGTCGGCTACTCGGAGATTACTGAGTTGTAAACGTGTCCAGCACCGTGTCGGGAGGACGCTGGCGGAATGACTGGCAGAGGACGAGACAGCCCCAAGCGGCGTCATTCAGGCAATTTACGGAAAGAGACCAGGCGCCAGCGGCCCGCTGGCGAGGATGATTCGCAGCTGAGTATATAGAGGTTGCCGTCGTCGGCGCGCACCTTAAAGAACGCGTCGTTCTGCCCGTACCACTGGTCAAGCAGTTCCTCGACCAGATAGTCGTGTCCATCCAGCCGAAAGCGAACAGGGCGCTCGTCAGCAGTATCACTCACCCCGCACAAACAATCCGTGCAGCGCAGGCTGCCGCCTCCACAACAAAACCAGCCAGAAGAACTACTCAGTAAGGGAAATCCAATGGGGAAAAACAAAAGCAGAAAGATGTTCCAGCCAGGGCCTCACGGCGGATGCGAGGCCCTGCTCTATGAATTCCGCGAACCGCCGCTCCGAACCGATGACGAAGATGACCTTCCATCAGCCAGCGGCCAGCCGCATCCACGGACTGTTCTCATCGCGGCCAAGACCTTTGATGAATCGTTGCGGTACCTACGCGTCCATGCACAGAGTTTCAACGTCTACACAGTCAAATGTCTCGGTGTCATCCTCATGGTCTCAGGATCACCGGCCGACTAAGCCACCGCTTCCGAGGGGCAGCGCGACGCAACCGTGTCAAATGCGCAGAGCAACTCTTCCGGGACGCGAGGCTGCATCTGTACAACGCCGGATGTTGCCTGCCTAAAGGACTTTTCGTAGCTCCAGGAATTGATCCAATACTTCCGCCCAGGACGGGTACGATCCGTAGCACAACATTCGGCATTGAGCGTCGTACTCGGCTTTAAGCCTTGTTGACAGATCCGCTGGCGGAAACAACGCATCGCTGTTGGCAAAGCTCATTTTGTCTGGATAGAAGTAGCTTCGTTCAAAATGCTGGCGGCTGATCTTGTCGTAATCAGCCTTGATCGCCG
>Ga0181535_10005958_pt1 | contig 12845 bp, 13 predicted proteins | sample PEATcosm2014_Bin_44_FD_119774 | JGI IMG/M metagenome (GOLD analysis project Ga0181535, IMG submission 119774) | Peatland microbial communities from MTU Mesocosm Facility, Houghton, MI, USA - PEATcosm2014_Bin17_30_metaG | ecosystem: Environmental > Terrestrial > Soil > Wetlands > Peat | place...
CACCACGGGCCGTCCGGTGGAATTATGGGTGACGGACTCCAGAATCCATTTTTCGAGGCGCGAATCGGCGTGGACGCGGAAATACTCCGTCCAATAAAGGTCCGCGCCGCCGTAACGGGCCATGAGCCGCCAGAAAGCGAGATCGGTCACATCCTGCATGGGGGCGAGGGCGAGCAACGGCTCCCCGGTCCGCAGCAAGGCCCGGAAAGCGTCAGGCGGAGTCATTGATGATGGCTGGTTCGGCAACACAGGCATTATACCGCAGCCGGGCGGGGTGTAAACCGGGCGATGGCCGGATATTGCGAATAAAGGGCAGACGTGGCATCGTCCAACGCATGTCCGTCACAAAGCCTGTTATGAAACCATTCTTGCTCGCGCTTTTGTTGATCGGCGCGCCGGCGGTCAAAGCCGCCGATGTCGCCCCCATCACGTTTTATATCCAGCTCATCCGCGGGTCGGACCAGGATACGCCACCGCTGCCGGACGCGCATCTGATTGGGGACAAGCTCAACCGGCAATTGCATGATATTTTCAAGTGGAAGAATTATTGGGAAGTCAAACGGGAGGCCGTGACCCTGAAACAGGGGATGGGCGTCCGCAAAAAAATGTCCCCGGAGCGGGATGTTGAAATCACCTGGACCGGGGACAAAAACCTGGTCGTCTCGATCTATACCAACGGCAAAGTGACGCGCAAACGCCAGCAATCGACCGAGAACACCTTTTACATCGCCGGCGGCGACAATGACGCAACCGAATCCTGGTTCATCATTGTGCGCCGCGACAACCCGGAAGCGAATCGCAACCGGGACACGAACCCGAAGCCGGCAGAGACGCCGTAAACTTCGGGTCCGCCGAGACCTGCTCAGGCCTGCTTCTCGTCAGGAATCCGCATTGAGTAAAACGAGCGGTAAACGAAGATCAACGCGACGATGAAGAAGAAGACGCCAATGGCAGTCTTGACCTTCTGATCCGTCATGGTGACGGCGATTTCGGTGGCGAGCAGACCGAACAACGTGGTGAACTTGATCACCGGGTTCATGGCAACCGAGGAAGTATCCTTGAAGGGATCGCCCACGGTGTCGCCCACGACGGTGGCGGCATGGAGATCGGTGCCTTTCTGGCGGAGATCGACCTCGACGATTTTCTTGGCGTTATCCCAAGCGCCGCCGGCATTCGCCATGAAGATGGCTTGGAAGAGGCCGAAGAAGGCGATGCCGATCAAGTAGCCGATGAAGAAATAGGCATTGAAGAAGGGCAGGGCCAAGGCGAAACAGAACACAACGATGAAGATGTTCCACATACCCTTTTGGGCGTAAACGGTGCAAATGCGGACCACTTCATTGCTGTCCTTTTGCGAAGCAGTGGTGGCATCGAGTTTCATGTGTTCCTTGATGTAAACCACCGCGCTATAAGCGCCGGTCACAACCGCCTGGCAGGAAGCGCCAGTGAACCAGTAAATAACCGAGCCGCCCATGATCAGGCCCAGGATGACTTCCGGTTGCACAATGCTCAACCTGGTGATGACGTTGCCGAACAGATTTTCGAGCAGGATGATGAGGGCGAACACCATGGTGGTGGCGCCGACGACCGCCGTGCCGATCAGCACCGGTTTGGCAGTGGCTTTGAAGGTATTGCCAGCGCCATCGCCCTTTTCGAGCAGGTATTTGGCGTTTTCCAAATCAGCGTCAAAACCGAAATCGCGTTTGAGTTCTGATTTGATGTCCTTATTGGCCTCAATCTGGCTCAATTCATAGACAGACTGGGCGTTGTCGGTAACCGGGCCGTAGCTGTCCACCGCAATGGTGACAGGACCCATGCCGAGGAAGCCGAAGGCGACCAAGCCGAAGCCAAAGATGGGAGCGGCGAAGCTGTATTTTGCGGGCATGAGAGCGAGCAACGCAGGATTCTGGGAGAAGTAATAGGAGGCGGCCATCAGCACCATGATGCAGAGGCCCATCCAGAAGGCGGAGAAGTTGCCGGCAACAAAGCCGGAAAGAATATTGAGGGACGCGCCGCCATGCTTGGAGCAATTCGTCACCTCTTTGACGTGGCGCGAATTGGTGCTGACGAACACCTTGGTGAATTCAGGGATCAACGCCCCGGCAATCGTGCCGCAGCTAATGATGACGGACAGCACCCACCACAAGTCAGGCAACAGCGTGCCGCTGCCGTCTTTGAAATCGCCCAGGAGGAATTTGCTGGCGATGAAAGTAACGATGATGGAAATGGTGGAAGTCAGCCAGACCAAGTGGGTCAAGGGAGATTCAAAATCGAAATCCTTCTTCCCGCCGAACAAGGCCTTGCTCAACACTTCGTTGATGAAATAGGAGGCGAGGGAAGTAACGATCATCAAGGCGCGCATGACAAATATCCAGATGATGAGCGTCGCGCAAACGTTCTGGCTGCCCGCGAGAGCAAGGGCGAGGAAGGAGATCAACGCCACACCAGTCACGCCGTAAGTTTCAAAACCGTCCGCCGTGGGTCCGACGCTGTCGCCCGCGTTGTCGCCGGTGCAGTCAGCAATGACGCCGGGGTTCTTGGGATCATCTTCAGGCAATTTGAAGACGATTTTCATCAAATCCGACCCGATGTCGGCAATTTTCGTAAAAATACCGCCGCAGATACGCAAGACCGAGGCGCCGAGGGATTCGCCGATGGCGAAGCCGATGAAGCAGGGGCCGGCCAGGTCTTTAAGGAACATGAGGATGGAAATCATGAAGAACAGTTCGACGCACACGAGCAGCAGGCCGACGCTCATGCCGGAGCGGAGGGGGATGCTGAGGGTGGCGAGCGGGTTGCCGCGCAGGGCGGAGAAGGCGGTGCGGGAATTGGCGACGGTATTGATACGAATACCGAACCAAGCCACGCCGTATGAGCCTAAAATGCCCAAAATGGAGCAAAGCAGAATAATGATGACGTTGCAGAGAGTGTTCCCCTTCTCAAGCACCATGAAATAATAGAACATGCACACGGCGATCAGCACCCAGAGCATGGCCAGGAATTTGCCTTGGGTGAAAAGGTAGGTTTTGCAAGTTCCCCAGATGGCCTCCGAGACGCTGGCCATGCTTTTATGCACTGGAAGGTTCTTGGTTTGAACGTATTGAAACAATCCAAAGATAGCGCCGATGATACAGATCGCGAGGCCCGCATACATCAGCGTGGCTCCGCTTACCCCGCCCAGTTGGTCGAATTTAACGCCAGAGAAGTTAGGGATGTGGATATCCGCCTCTCCAGCGAAAACGCTGGGCGAGACAAAAAGTGCGGCGGCCAAAGCCGCGATCCGAAGGCTCATTTTCTTAGTATTCATATTTTCTACCGTGAAGGATAAATACAATAGCCGTCAAAACATGCTAACTATTTTTTGCGAAAAGGTAACCGCGGTTGGCTGGCACCGCCTCGGCCACCACCCCAAGCGAAATGCGCAATGCCCTATGCCTGAGTGCAATAACCACGATTTCAACGTCATTCTGTCGTTTTTATAGGCCCCCTTTTTCCCCGGCAACCCGAACCGGCAGATTGTTGCAAAATTAGTGAACTTTTGGGCGCGGTCTCGTTATTAACAGGCGAATGCAACACAGAATGACACTATGAAAACTATAAAATTCACCGGCATGGCCCTGCTGCTTTTGACCCTGTTGAACGCGCAGGGCGAGCCACCCCGAACGGACATCAATCCGGCCCTGATCTATTATCAGGCATTTTTGCTGGATGCCAAACCCTTGTCCGACGCCGATAGGAACTACCTGGAGTCGAAAGCCGGGCGGGAACAAAAGTTGCCGGAACGGTTCGGCCCGCTCCTGGCCGGCTACGATGATAGGTTCAAGCTGCTACGCGAGGCGGCCAAACAAAAAGCGCCCTGTGATTGGGGCATTGATATGAATGGTCCCGGCACGTTTCTGCCGCATCTGCGTTTCATCAAGGCGGCGGCCGTGGCGTCGCAGCCGCGCGCCGTGTGGGATTTGCAGCACGGCAATCAAGCCGGGGCGCGCGATGATTTGCTCGCGGCGTTCGTGTTGGGAAGAACTGCTTCCCAGGACGGCACGGTGATCGGCGCGCTGGTCCGATATGCCTGCCATTCCATCGTCTATACCGCCGTGGCCAGGAATTTCGGCCAGTTTTCGCCGGAAACCTTGCAGCAGTTGGCGGACGAATCTGATGCCGTTCCGGTTCAAGGAACGATGGCTGCGGCCATCATGACGGAGAAATCGATTCACGTTAACTGGTTGCTGAACAAAATCCGGAAAATACAACAGGCGAATCCGGGAGACGACGCAATGGTGTTGGCCGCCATCCCGAAAGATGAAGAACTGGGCGTGTTGGGAGAATATGACAATGAGGGGAAACAACAGAAAAACGATTTCTGGCAGGGCGCTTTTACCGCGGCGGGCGGAACGAGTGACGGCGTCATCAAACTGATCCAGGAATCGGAACCGCTCTATCTGCGTGTGGTTGAAATCATGAACCTGCCGTTGCCGGAGTATAACGACCAGGTGCAAAAGTTTGCCGAAGAAATCCAGAAATCGCAAAATCCGTTCGTTAAATTGCTCTTTGTGGACCCGACGAAGCCGCGGGTGAAAGAATTCAGGGTTCAAGCCTGGCAGGCCATGGTGCGCGCCGCAGTGGAGTATAAATTGCATGGCAAAACCGGATTGAAAAGCGTGACGGACCCCCTTGGAAACGGCCCGTTCACGTTCCAGCGTTTTGTGTTCGAGGGCGTGGACAGGGGGTTTGAGCTCAAATCCGCCTATGCCGGACTTCCCTATCCCTGCGCCCTCATCTTTGTCGAAAAAGAGGGGCCGGCATTTAACACAGATGGACCGCATATCGGCGAAGCGGTAAAGCCGTGATCCATCGGACAAAAAAAACGAACCGGACAGTTCCGCGATGGAACTGTCCGCGTTTTTCGGTTATAGTTGGAATGTGTTCAGCCTGAATCCAACCTTCGTGGAAACTGAATATTCAGACACGCGGAGTCTGCTCGACCAAGCGCGAGACGGCGATGCCGAGGCGTTTGGGGAGATTTGCCGCATTCACGGGACGCGGTTGTTGCGGCAGGCTTATGCGCTGTGCGGCAACCTGGCGCTGGCCGAGGACCTGGCGCAGGACACGCTGGTGGAGGCTTGGAAATGTCTGCCCCGTTACCATGGGCGCTGCCAGTTTTTCACTTGGCTGTACGCGATTCTGCTCAATCGGTATCGCAATGTCCGCCGGAAAAATTGGTTTTGGCCGGCAGCCATGTCCGGCGGAAGGGAACGGGATGGATTCGAGCGGCCCGCCGTGGCCGACACCGCCGCCCGGCCGGATCAGGCCGTGGAACAGAGCGAGCAGGCCGTGCTTGTGCGGCAGTGCATCCAGACCTTGCCGGCCAAACAGCAGCAGGTAATCTATCTGCGTTTTTATGCGGATGATTCGTTGGACGGCATGGCCGCCGCGCTCGGCTGTTCGGTGGGAACGGCCAAATCCCGTTTGTATCATGCCTTGGACAAGCTGCGGAAAATGAATGCGCTCAACAGGCAGATGACCGACTTCAAAACGAAAGAGGTGGTGTTATGAAATCTTGCGCCTCAAACCGGAAACTCATTGTCTGGCAGACCCTGAACGCGCTGGATGAGCGGCAGGCACGGCAACTTCGGGAGCATCTTGAAACCTGCGAGGGCTGCCGCCGTTACCAGGCGGAAATTTCCAACGTGAGCGCGCGGCTGGCGGCGGTGGAAGTGAATCCTGCCATTCACGCATCCGAAAGCTTCCACCGCAACGTGGCCCAAAGACTGCGAGCCGCAAAACCGGATTCTTTTGGGGCAATTTTGGCCGCGTTTATTCGGAGTTGCAGATTGAGCTGGCGCGCGGCCGCACCGGTCGCCGTCGCCTTGGCGCTGATCAGCATCATTTTCGCCACTTGGCCGCAGCCGGCGCAGGTTGTCATCCATCCGTCCGCGGCGCCATCAGCCAGGTTGGCATCGGGTTCGGACAACGACCTGGCCCCGACCCTTGCCAACTACGAGCGGGCAGCCGATCAATCGCTGGAAAAATTTGACGCGCTGCTGACCCGGCAAAGCAGGCGGGCGAGGGCGTCCGTGCCGAGCTATACCGCCTCGACGCGCGGGCTGGCGAAGGAATTATTTTGACAAGCCAAAGGCCGGAACGGGGAAAGGGGAAAGGCTGAAATGCTAAAATTGGAAAAAGGGGCGGGGGGCCCGCCAAATCCGGGGAAGCCCAAACAGGCGGCCGAAAATTGGCTGATAATTCTTCTTGAATCGCGGGGCGGTACGGGTATGCTAGCCAACCTTTGAAATGATTTATGTCTAGAATTTGTGAAATTACAGGGAAAGGGGCTATTAAGGGCAACCACATCTGGCGTAGTGGTAAGGCCAAAAAAACGGGCGGTATCGGCACGCACATCACGGCGATCACCAAGCGGAAATTCCAGCCCAACCTCCAGCGCGTCAAGGCCATTGTGAATGGCGAAGTGCGCTATATCCGCGTGAGCGCCAAGGCTTTGAAGGAAGGTCTGGTCACCAAGGCACCCAAGCGCACCTGGACGAAGGAAAAGGCCGCCGCCGAGGCTGAAGCCAAGGCCAAGGCCAAGGCTGGTAAATAACGGGGGTCACCCGTTCTTGCGTTTCAAGTAATGCATCGTGGCGCGTTTTGATTCACGTTCTGCTTCGCGCTTCTTGATGTCGTCCCGTTTGTCGAATTCCACTTTTCCCTTGCCTACGGCGAGGGAAACTTTCACGCGCCCATTTTTCCAATAAAACGAGAGGGGGAAAAGTGCGTTGCTTTTGTTGGAGGCCAGGTCGAGTAATTTCCGAATTTCGGAGCGGTGCAGGAGGAGTTTGCGGGGGGCTTTGGGCAGATGGCCAAAGCGGTTGGCCTGGAGATACTCGTCAATATGGGCGTTGTAGAGCCAGACCTCATCCTTGTCCACCCGGGCAAAAGCGTCGCTGATCTGGGCTTTGCCGGCGCGGAGGGCTTTGACTTCCGAGCCGTGCAGGACGATGCCTGCCTCGAAAGTTTCCAGAATGTGATAGTTCCGGCGGGCTTTGGAATTTTGCGCGATTTCGGCCATAAACAAAATCCCCGAAGACAATACTTAAAGCCCGCGGAGACCGGCCCCGGTCAGGCGTGCTTGCGTTTTTTGGCAACCGGCTGGGTTTCTTCTTCCTCTTCCTGCGTTCCGTGGGACATGGTGTAATCCATCTTGCCGTCAATGATTTCGGTCAGGGCGACATCGGCCATGCCCATGGTGGCGGTTTGCTCGACAAGCGGGCGTCCGGCGCCACCGCCGGCAGTCAATTGCCGCACACGCCGCGAGACGATGTTGATCAAAACGTTGGGGTTGCCAACCTTTGCCAGTGCTTGTTTTATGTATTCGCTGTTCACGAGCCTTTCAGGGTAGTCGAAGGCTGGTTTAACGCAATCTTTAAATAAAAGTATTTCCCGGCGCGACATTCGTCGTTGCGCGCCGCGCTTAATTGCCCTAAAAAGTCGGTTGAATGTCATTTGACCTGCAAAAATATCTCAGTCAGCGCACCGCCGCGGTGGATCGGGCATTGCGTCATTTTCTGCCGTCTCCCGGGACCAAGCCGGCCACCATCCACAAGGCCATGCGCTATTCGATTTTTGCCGGCGGCAAACGTTTGCGCCCGGCGCTCTGCCTGGCGGCGGCCGAGGCCTGCGGCGGCGTTCCGGACGACGCCCTGCCCATGGCTTGCGCCGTCGAGTGCATCCACACCTACTCGCTGATCCACGACGATTTGCCGGCGATGGACAACGATGATTTGCGGCGGGGAAAACCGACCAGCCACAAGGTGTTTGGGGAAGGCATTGCCATACTGGCAGGGGACGCGCTGTTGACCGAGGCATTCGCCATCGCGGCGCAAAGCAAGGGTTCGGCGCGTTACAGCCAGCGCGACATCATGTTGGAATTGGCCATTGCGGCTGGTTCCAAACAGCTCATAGCCGGGCAGGTGGCCGATCTGGAGGGCGAAGGGAAAAAGATCGGGGCGCGCCAGCTTCGCTACATTCACGAGCGGAAGACGTCGGCGTTGCTTTGTTGTTCCACACGGCTGGGGGGGATGAGCGCCAATTGCACCCCGGCCCAATTGCGGGCCTTGACCGATTTCGGCTACAACATCGGCCTCGCCTTTCAAATCATTGACGACATTCTGGACGTCACCCAAACGAGCGGGCAACTGGGCAAGACGGCCGGGAAAGACAGCGCCGCCGGGAAGGCGACGTATCCGTCGATCATCGGGATGGAGCCGTCGCGCAAGATTGCGGCGGAATTGACCCGGCGCGCCTACAGCGCCCTGCAACCTTTTCAGGGCAAAGCGCCCGCCTTGGAAGCGCTGGCGGGATATTTGCTTAATCGCAACAAATAATCCGGCGGAACATTTCTGAAAAAAGATCATTGACAATCGGGGTCAAGTGTACTAGTTTATTAGTATAAGATTGAAATAGAACGCAAGGCATTATGCATCGAGGCGATTTTGACCAGTGGCAAATTGAGTACAATTCCGGCATCCCGGTTTATCGGCAGATTGTCAATCATGTGTGCGCGGCCGTGGCGGCGGGGGCGTTCAAGCCCGGCGACCAACTGCCCACCATCCGGGCGTTGCACGAGCGGCTGCAAGTGAACCCAAACACCGTGGCCAAGGCTTATCGCGAACTGGAATTGAGGGGGATCATTTGCAGCGAACGCGGCAGCGGTTCCTTTGTCAACGACGCCCCGCCCGCCCCCGCCGCGCGGGAGAAAGACGCCCGCCTGAAAAATCTCTATCACCGCTTGCTGACCGACGCGGCCAGCGACGGCCTGACCGGGAAAGAAGTCCTTAATTACATGAAAGAAAGGATTGCATAAACAGTATGAGCGCAAAATTCGCACAGAGCTGGCAGCTCTTCAAAGCCTCCATCGCCATCACGTTTCGTCATCGCAAACTGCTTTGGTTTCCCGTTCTGACCGCATGTCTGACCGCCGTGATCGCTTTTTTCTTTCTGGCTCCGCTGGCGGTTCCGCTTGTTTTTTATCCCACCGGCTACCGGATCAGTCAAAAGGAACATTGGGTCGCCTTGGAGCGGCATTACTTCACGCCTGCCGCCCGCGCGCCCACGGTCCGGGGCAGCCATAATCTTGGCACGCTGCTTCCCGGAAAATTTGGCTGGGACGGACACGGGGCGCAACCGGACGCATCCGGTTCCGCGCTCAATTCATTTTATTTGGCGGCGATTTATTTTCTTTCCATGTTCCTGGCCACATTTTTCAACGTCGCCTTTTACAACGAAATCATTGCCGCGCTGAACGGCCAGGGTGTTTCCTTCCGGCGCGGGCTGGGCGTGGCGCGAAGCCGGCTGCCGGCGATTCTGGCCTGGTCGCTGATGGCCGGAGTGGTTGGATGGCTCATCCGCAGGCTTGAGCAGCGGTTGCCATTCATCGGGTCAATCATAGCGGGATTCATCGGGCTGGCGTGGAGCGTGGCGGCGGTGTTTGTCATCCCGGTCATCGTCCAGCAACAGACCGTTCGCAATCCGATCAAGATACTCAAGGAATCCGCGCTGACCTTGAAGCGGACGTGGGGAGAAAGTCTGATTGGTTACGTCGGATTTTCGGCGGGCAACCTTGTCATTTTTGCCTGCTCGCTCGTTCCACTGCTGGCGGTGGGCGCCATTGCGATGATGACCAAAAGCATCTGGCTGTTTTTCGCCGCCATCGCGATTTGGTTCGTCACCCTCCTGCTCATGAGCTACATCGTGAACATCGCCAGCCACGTCTATCGTTGCGCCCTCTACATGTATGCCGCCGAAGGCGCGGTGCCGGAACCTTACAGCCAGGAGCTGATGGATGCGGCTTGGAGAATTAAAGGAAATTGAGGCGGAAAACGCCACTCCGCCCCGGGATATTGAATTCCGGGGCGCGCCGGGTTGCGTCCGTTATTTCTCCCCGGAATAATGGCTTTCGACCTTGTCGGCCACGTCCTTGTAACCGGAGTCCACCTCGTAGATTTGTTTATACTGGTCCATGGACTCCTCTTTTTTGCCCATCTTGTCCAGCACGCCGCCCAAGGCGTAAATCATCTCTTTTTTCTCTTCGTCGAACCCCAGTTTTTCCTTGATGGCATTTTGCAGGCTGCGCGCCGCCATGTCGTTCATGCCGCGGGCGGCGAAACATTGGCCCAGATAGCTGAGCGACTGGACGCGCTTGTTCGGGTTGTTTTGCGCCTTCTGGAACTCCTGGATGGCTTCCCGGATTTTCCCGGTTTGGAAATACATTTTGCCCAGATCAAAACGGATGAGCAGGTCGTTGGGATACTTCTCCGCCCGTTCCAGGGTGTCGGCAAGAAGGAACTCGTCGCGCTCCTGCTGGATTTGGGCGGATTTCGCCGCATAATCGGGCGCTTTCTGGTCCAACCCGGAGAGCAGATAATCGAAGCGTTTAACCTTGGTTTCGCCAATGACCTTCAACAACGAGGCATCGCTGCCGCCGTCCTGAACGACAATTTTCTGGTAGGTGGCCAGCGCCTTGTCAAAATCATTTTGCTGCACGTACAATTCCGCCAGGGTGCGAAGCTCCTTCAAATTTTTCGGGTCGGCCACCAGTTTCGCCTTATGTTCCGCGATCATCCGGGCTGCCACCTCCTCGGTTTTGACCTGCCGGTTCTCCTGTTCCATGGCCACGGCCTTGTCTTTGTCCTTGAGGATGTCGCGGTAGGAACCCTTGCCGTCGGCCAGCGCCTCGTAACCGCCCTCTTCGAGGGTTTTTTTGGCGGAGATGTCCTTGAGTTCCTGCATGAGGGTCAGATCGCCCGGATGCGTGCGCATTAATTCCGCGAAAATCGCCTCCGCCTTGTCGCCCTGGCCCGAGGCGGAATAAGCCCGCGCCAGATTTCTTTTTATATCCTCGTCTTTGGGCGAGTTTTTAGCCGCGATTTCGAGGGAAAGAACGGCCGTTCTGGGCAACTCGCACAACATGGCCGCCTCGCCCAAAAGCTTGTGGCCCGCCGCGCTGTTCGGGTCGGCATTAAGAATCTGTTCGGCCACTTTCAAGGCATCCGCCGGGTTATTCATCAGGGCGATCTGCCCCTTGGCCACCAAGGGCGAAGTGCTCGCGCCGCTCAACATTCTTTTGAAAAATGACGAGCCACCGCCCGATTTTTTAAATTGCGACGCCCGCAACGCGGCCCGGCAATCATAAAATCCCGGTTCCAGTTCGAGGATGCCGGCGAAGATGGCGATGGCGTAGTCGAAATTGTGCCGGTCGAAGGCAGTCTTTCCTTTTTCGTACTGTTCCCGCAATTGACGAGGTACCTGACTGATCGTTTTTTCTGCCATGGTTCCAAGTGTAAGCACACGACCAAAAAAAATCCAAAGCAAAATCCGCGCGATTTGGAACCGTGTTTTCCGGTCAAGGGGCCTTGCGGCTGAAGCTCGCGCGGTCGTCCGCTTCGAGCCAGTCGAACGTGCTGGTTGTCTCCGGATTCAGACCGAGCCTGGAGCAGCTCTCCATGAAACAAGCGCGCTTTTCGGGATTCCGCATCATGCTGCCGGCCTCCATCTCATCCGACCAGGCGTTGATTTCAGCCGGCGTTCTCGGCCTGCCATTGGCCTGAAGCCAGGCGCCGACGTCCGCATAATTCGTCGCAGCTTGAACGGCAGTTTTGAATTGATCGCCGGTGATGCTCTTGAAACTGAAAAGCTTGTTGTCCAGCGGGCTGTCGTAATGATATTCGCCCGGCACTCCCGCCAGGCTGGCGAGACATTTGTCAATAGCACGGCTGGCGATGGCGAATCCGGCGAGGCGTTCGCGCGAGCTGTGCGGAGCTTCCCTGGCCAGGTCCCGGACGACAATGGGATTCTTCAGCAATTGATTCTCCCGCGAGATTTTGGCTCTTTCGTGAAAGAGCAACTGTGAATTCTGTTTTGTCTCCGGTTCCGAAACCGATGAAGCCGCGCACAGGTTGCGTTCCGCGAGCAATTGCGCCCCGGCTTCCAGCCAATGCTGTAACGCGTGGCCCGGCAATGAACCCGGGGTCGGATGATTGACGCATGCTTCTTTGGGCGCGCCGTCAGGCCTATGCATTTCTTCCGGTGAGAATTTATTGTCCTGCATACCCCAAGTATGGCTGACGCAACGGCGCGTCCGCCATGGGGTGAACACCCCGTGCCTTGGACAACGCTCACTGACGACACCAACCCGGGCCGGGCCTGCTTTCTGCTTCCCGATTTCTGCTTTTGCCATTTGATTTCCAGCCCGATGCGTGGCTATTGTCTGAACCCTTATGCCAGCTATGATGGATAGATTTTATGCGCGGCAAGTCTGGCGGGCGGTGAGCGCGGCCGGCTTGCTGGCCGCATTGACAAGCGGTTTTTCCGCGCCGACGGCGGACGATGCCTCTTCCACCGGCAATATTCCCGTTTCCCTCTCCAACGCCCTGGCGCGGACGGAAGCTCAATTCGCCCCCGACCCGCACGCAGTCATCTTCAAGGTCGAGGCCATCCGCGAAAACGGTCATTATGCGTTGCGCGGGGATGTGGACAACGTTGAGGCCAAGAAAGCCGCCCTGGCCAACGCCGCCCGCACCGGCCTTGAGGTGGACGACCAAATCACCGTCCTGCCCGACAAAAGCCTGGGCGACCATCTCTGGGGCATCGCCACTTTGAGCGTGGTCAACGTCCGCGAAAAACCGGATAACCCCGCCGAGATGGGCACCCAAGTCCTGACCGGCGAGGCTTTCACGGTTTGGAAAAAGGAAGGCAATTGGTATCTCATCCAAACCGCGTGCGGCTACGTTGGCTGGACTGAAGGCGGCGGTTTTGCCAACTGCACCCGCGCCGAGGCGGATCGCTGGAAC
>Ga0181535_10005960_pt1 | contig 12835 bp, 5 predicted proteins | sample PEATcosm2014_Bin_44_FD_119774 | JGI IMG/M metagenome (GOLD analysis project Ga0181535, IMG submission 119774) | Peatland microbial communities from MTU Mesocosm Facility, Houghton, MI, USA - PEATcosm2014_Bin17_30_metaG | ecosystem: Environmental > Terrestrial > Soil > Wetlands > Peat | place...
GAAAGCCGCTCAGCGCGCCGATCGTGGACCACGATGACATGGCTCGCGCGTAATGGTGGCCGCACTCCGGTTCGTCCCAGGGATTCCGTCTCTCTCCGTCATAGCGGAACCGAATATTCTCGACGCACTCCACACCTTCGGCAACCATGCCCCAATTCATCATCAGCGCGGCTACCAGGTACTCCTGGCCGGTCCATGCTTCCGCATAATAGGGAAACGGGATCTGCGGGCGCTCAGCCTTTCCGTAATCGCAGACGACGACCGCCGCTTCATCGTTGAGCGCATAGGTCCGCTCTACGTTGTCGTGATCCTTGAGCGTTGGCTTGTGATTGTACCTATATATCGAGCGCAGAGTCCTGCGAATGTTTTCGGGTGCCACCAAAGCTCCCATGCCTCCAACCTCTGCCAGGTACTGGCCGATCAGCTGATCTGCCAGGCACCCCCCGCCAACCTGGTACTCCGGGTTCTCTGTATTCTCTGCGCCCATGTCGCTGCGCAGGTTGCCGGCAATCTCGTCCTTCCTGAAGCCGCGAACCTTTTGGACGTAGTACTCGCCGTTGAAAAGATTCGCATCGATCCACCGGCTTCCCTGCTCGAAAAGCCGCTCGTATTCCCTGGCGGATTCCATCTCCCCAACGGCGCGCGCCATCTCCTCGCCCGCCCGCAAGGCGCCCAGGTAGTAAATTCCGCACATCGGGTTGGGGCCGTAAAACTCGACGTCGTAGGTGTTGTGCTGGACGCCCTCCATCACTCCGTCACGATTGGCATCCCATCCGCCCGGAACCCACGCAAACTCGAGCGCCTTCTTTGCGCGCGGCCATGTGACCCGCAGCAATGCATCGTTTCCCGATATCTTCCAGTCCAGCCACGCGTGGATAATCTGCCCCATCTGTCCATCGGCAGCCGCAAATCCTGAGCGCGCCTTGCCTTCGGGCAGCATCTGTCTGAAGTGGATTGCGCCTGCATCGTCCATCGAATAGCCAAATGCGCTGCGGCGCAATGACTGCGCAAACGACGGGAATAGGTGAGTTGTTGCCGTCTCGTAGTTCCAGACGTGGGTACAGTTTCCAAAGCAGCATCCCAGGGTGTCGTCGCTGCCCTCGAATGCATGAAACTCGCCATCTGCTGTGCGAAAGCAGGTTGAGCTCGCCAATGTGGAGAGGTTTGCGCTGGCCGCCTCTTTCACTGCCGCGGGAATCGTGCTTTCGCGCAAAGCATTCGTGAACATGCGGGTTCGCGTTTCGAGGTCCTTCAAATGTGCCGCAGTGTAGCTCACAGCCGCCCATGCGTCCTTGAAACGGGCTGCATAGGAGTTACCAATCACGGTCTTGCCTTCGCCTTCGGGCGCCGCCCACCCGATCCAGTCCGGCGTGCGGTTGGGAAACCGCCAGCCCAGCAGAAACTCAAAGCTCGCCGAATGCCCTGCGGCAATGGTCCTCTTGAGGCAGAGCACGCCGACGGAATTGTGGGTCTCGGGCGGCGGGCCCAGCTCGCCAGTTTTTGAAAACTGATCCCAGAAATGCAAAGGGGCATTCCACCAACGGCCCGCCGGCCATCCTTCCCAGTGCGAAACCTCTGCGCCGCCGTCAATGCTTGCCGCCAGCACAACTTCACCCGCCATCGGATCGTCGCTTGCGAGAGCAGGATTGCTCATGACGAGTCCCGCAATTTCGTTCACGCTGCGATATTCGTTCCGCCTTCCCTCACTTGATTTCTGTCGCGCAGCCCCTCCGTTGTCGGCTTTCGTGTTTACAGGATTCTCGATTGAAAATGCAATCCCAACCTTAGCCTCGCTCAAGCCGGGATTGGTGACCCGATAGCGAAGAATCGCGACTGGTAATCCCGAGTCGTCGGGCTCATGCGGAATGAAGGGCGAGAATGCATCGAGTTCGACCTTTACCGGAAGCACCGAGTCCTCAAAATCAATGTGTGCAAGCGGGTACTCACCCGTGAACGTAGCCGCTTCAAGCCGGCTCAGCCCAGGTACGTTGTTCGAGCCCAATCCATCCTGTCCCTCAAAGGGAGCAACGATGCGAGACTCAAGAACGCGCGCCACCGGTTTTCCGCTGCCCGACTGCGCCCAGATGCTCCCAAATGCATAGGCAGGTCTGAATCCTTTGTTGGGCCTGTTGAAGATTTCCCAGTCGACAAGCTGTCCGCGTCCGCCGAGGCCGATACTCCCCGCGGCCACGCCGCCGAGGGGAAACGAGATCATGCGAAGTTGGCGCCCCTCAAATCGCCGCGGATAATTCCGGCCTCCGCTGCTTTGAATTCGCTGTTTTTGCGCATCCGATTCCCGGCCTGGCGCCTGCGCCGACACATGTTCGGAGAGCGTTGCCGCGCCCATTGCTCCTGCAGCCTGCTTAAGGAAATTCCGGCGATCAAGCCTTACCTTCACTGTCATTGCGAATCCTGATTCGCTCGAATTGTACAGTGAGCACACCTCAACTGCTCGATAGCCAACTGCTCCCGCAGTTCGCTAAGAGGCTTCGGGGCCCAACATCGGTTCAGTTCACCTGGCGGCTACTGTCCTTTTTCAAGTCTTGGGTCGAAGCCGGCCTTGGCGGCTGGGATTGTGTCGGACTCGCCTTGATAGCCCTGCTTCGAGAACTCGAGGTGGATGTGGTCGGGGACCGGCGGGGGCAGGTTCTCTAAGGTGTATTTGCCCTGGTTGTCCGAGACGGCGGTGTAGGTCTTGCCGTTTCCCAAAGTGAGTTTTACCCCAACACCGGCCAGAGGCAACCGGCTTTGAAGATCGGTGACCTCACCTTGATACTGCCACGGCGGTGGCGGCGGCGGGTTCAGCTTGCGCCAGGTTGGAATGCCCAGGGCCACAAGGATCAAAACGGCTGCAATGGCCTGCAGAACGCGTCTTTGGGTCAGCGTCAAGCCGAGCGAGCGGCGAAGCAAGGCGGCAACCTTTGCGCCGTCCGGTTCGGGAATGCCCTGAATTTCAAGCATTGCCGGCAATGGCGTCTTGTCAAGAAGCCACGGGAAAACCCGCTTGTGCAGCGCCTGGGCGCGCGAGTATTCAAAGGTGATGTAGTCAGAACCGTGAGCGTTGGCTGACCAGCACAGGATCAGGGTGCGGGAGCCGCGGATTGAGCCATCGAGCCGCTTCTTCCATTCCTGGCCCGGGTCGATCGATTGCACGTCGAAGAAAACTTTGTACCCCAGCCGGCGCAATTCGTCCACCAGAGGCCGGATGCGCGCGGTGTCGGCTCGCGAATAACTGAGAAAGACATCGTAGCTTGGCAGGAACATGGCCTTAGTTTCGCATAACTTCCTCAAGCTGGTGCAAGGAGTTTGCCGCTATAGCGCCATCTCCCTTTTCAAGGCTTTGAAACAGGGAGACCCATGATGTGCGGCCTGCAACGAAGGCTTGGGAAGAGCCGAGGAAGTGTTCGGTACCGGTAAACTCCCAACCTATATTCTGCAGCTGGGCTGATTTTGATAAGAGCGCCTGCGCGGTTTGCTGCGCGTCAGCTTTTTGTCCGGCGCCCCATTGGCAACTCATTCTGATGGTGTCGCGAATCATGGTCATGCTGCCGGGAGCATTGGGAAAAGACGTATCGCCGATCGCAGCAGCTTGCTTTTCGCATTCCTCAAATCGTCCAGTCACAAGATCGTTCTCTTCCACACTGAGGCGGGCTACCGGGGAATCATCCAGTTTCAGCCAGCGCTCAGCCAACTCATAGGACCGGTCGTACCGGAACAGGTTGTCGTGATAAATGGAGACGGCGGTCTGTAAGTATCCAACATCGTTGGGAAAGACCTCGAGGACCGCTTCGATGGCCTTGGCCGCGGCTGGAAAATCCCCTTCGTCGACAAGGGCGTTGCTCAGATTGTTCTCGGTCGCCGCCCAGTCGAATGGTGTGTGCACCGTGGAATAAACCTCCAGTGCCGACTGGTAGGCCCGGATTGCCTGGGTAAACAGTTCCTTAGCCTGTGCCCCGCTGCTCCTCTCACCCAAATCTCGAAGCGCCAAACCAAGATTGTTCTGGGTCATTGCCCAGTCGTGAGGCAGGTCTGCCTTTGTATAGACCTCAAGCGCCGCACGATAGGCATCGACAGCGTGGCCAATCAGGTCTGTTGCCTGTTTCCCGCGACTCATCTCCCCCTGATCTACAAGTGCGAGACCGAGATTGTTCTGGGTCATCGCCCAGTCCTGGGGCAGGAACTGTTTGGTATAAACCTCCAAATCCGCACGGTAAGCATCGACCGCCTGGGCAAGCAGATCGGTCGCCTGCGCGCCGCTGCTGCGCAGGCCCTGGTCGACCAATGCGTCTCCCAGGTTGTTCTCGGTTTCGGCCCAGTCCTGGGGAAGGGCGGTCTTGGTCCGAACCTCGAGAGCTGCCCGATATGCTTCGACGGCCTGCGCCAATAAATCCATCGCCTGCGCACCATTGCTGCGTACTCCTTGCTCCATCAGGGCGCCGCCGAGGTTATTCTCCGTGCCGGCCCAGTCCTGGGGAAGGTTTGCTTTGGTGCGCACCTCGAGCGATGCCCGGTATGCTTGCGCAGCCTGCGCGAGCAAATCCATCGCCTGGGCGCCATTGGCACGCTCGCCCTGGATCTCGAGAGCGATGCCAAGATTGTTCTCGACCCGTGCCCAATCCTGCGGCTGGCCGGTCTTGGTTTCTGCCTCGAGCGCAGCCCTGTAGGCTGCGATTGCCTGTACCATCAAATCCGCTGACTGGGCGCCGCTGCTGCGTTGTGCCTGGCCGCTCAGGGCTCGCCCGAGATTGTTCTGTGTATTTGCCCACTCGAGAGGCAGATCTACCCTGGTTCTCACTTCGAGGGCTGCGCGGTACGCGACTACGGCCTGGGCGAGCAATTCATTCGCCTTCGCTCCATTGCTTCGTTCGCCCTGGTCCAGCAAAGCATTCCCCACATTCATCTCTGCCCTGGCCCATTCCTTGGGCTGGCCGGCCTTTGTATAAACCTGCAGGGCAGAACGGTAGGCGCTCACCGCCTGACCCAACAAATCGGCACCCTGGGCGCCACTGCTTCTGAGCGCCTGGCCATCCAGGGCAATCCCCAGATTGAGCTGGGCCATTGCCCAGTCCTGTTTCTCGTCCGGGGCGGCCCTTTGAGGAAGCAAAGTCTGATAGTCCTTGATTGATTCAGCCAGGAGCGTCGCACTGTCGCCTGCAGCTCCAAAATCGCCCTCATCGCGCCGCGCGTTCGCCAAACGAAGAACCGCGTCAAGCCAGATACTGCGCAGTGCGGCGTCGTCCGGGTATTGTGTATGCTCCGCCGCCGCCCGATCCCGCGCCTGGGTCAGAGTGACCGTCGCCTGGTGAAACTGAAGATTCAGCTGGTAGGCATTTGCGCTCTGGAACTTCTTGTCAACCAGTGCCCGCAACATTTTCCGGTCTTGTTCAAGAAATCTTTGCTTCGATTCCTCCATCGCCTTGTCGTCGTCGTCGGCAGCCTGATCGAAAAGCTGAGCGGCGGCCCCGTAGTGTTTCAGCGCCAACTCCGCAAGAGCCTTCTCGTTCGCAGTTGCCTGATCCTTGCGGTTTTGGATATCTGTTGCCCATTGCTGAACCTGCTTGTCGACGTCGGCGACGTCCAGGCCGTTGTTTTTGGCCCACTCAGTCATGGCCGCTGTAAGATCGTCCGGTTTTTGGCTCTGAGCACCCGCAAGTTCTGCCTTCAGCTCGCGGATCTCCTGGTTCTTTGCGCGGTTTTGAATGGACATCCGCTGCAGCATGGCCTCAATCTGGGGCGGCCCAAGCAGCAATACTGATCCTTTTGGCAACAGCCTTACAGTTACTGAAGCTGGAAGTCCTGACAGCTGACCATCGGCAGGCTGAAAAACAACGAGATCGCTTGTGCCGGAAATCTCCACACGAAGATCGTCCCGCTGCGCCGCCTCCGGCGAAACGAGAAGAACTGCCTGGCCGGATCGATTGGTGGCGTCGCGGGAATCAACGACCTTTTCTGAGCCGGCAACAAAGCTCAGCGACACGCGCACTCCCTGCACCGGCTGCGAAGGATCGGCGTGAGCATTGACCACAACGACGGTCAGTTCCTTTTGCGGGGAGTTTTGTGCAAACGCCGGCAAGGCCGTCGAACCGGCGAGACATAATGCAACTCCCAGAGATTTGAGTTTGGGCAAACCGCGCCTCTTTCAGCGCCGGACGAGCCGGTACGCTTCTTTAGACATTAAAACCCATTTCGCGGCTTATGTTGCATGCGAGATCTTCGTGCGCCAGGAGAGGCAAACCGGCTGAAATCCTCGGCTCAGTGTTATTCGCGTCAATTCCCAACAGTCTTGAGGGCAAATTCGGTCCCTGCAAAACCGGTTCAATGAGTGGCCCAACCGGACACCGGGTAGAGGAACCGAGCCAGCCACCAAGCAGACCTTCACCCTACATGCCGAAGGCCTTTGCTGGCCCCAGCGGACTCCGGGTAACGACAGGACAAGTGAACTTCATTGAAAACCCCAGTCTGCCTCTTCCACAGTGGTTGACAGGAATTTTGATGCTGCGGAGGCAGGCCCGATCTATCTTTCTTGCTTTCTCCCAGTTGCCGAAGTATCATCTGCTTCATTCCTCGTAATTTGAAAATCGCTTCTCCGTGAGGTTCAGATGAATTCACGATTGACAGTGGGCTCAGGGCTCCGGGCAGACAAGCATTTCCCAAAATATCTGCTTCTGATTCTTTGCGGTCTCCTGCCGCTCGGTTTATCTGGCTGCGCGACGAAGCGCCTGAAGGTCGACTTCACCGGATTTGAGAAAGCCTACGCGCAGACCTCAAATCAAGAGATGCTGTTGAATCTCGCCCGCCTCCAGAACCGGGATCCAACCTACTTCTTCAAGATCGGCCAGATCACAAGCGCCTATAAGATGGCAGTCTCGCTAACCGGCACTGCCGGCTATACGCTCCAGTCGACCAACGTGGCTGTCGGCTCGCCTGCCGGAAGCGGAACGCCGGGAGCGACCTACGAGAACGACCCAATATTTACGTTCATCCCGGTCAACGATGAAACCAACGCGCAGCTTCTGCTGAAACCGGTCCCTGCCGAGTCGTTCTACTTCCTCTACGAGCAGGGATGGCGTGTCGACCAACTCGTCCGCCTGATGGTCGACCGGCTGGAGTTAACCAGGTATTCCGCTGAGAGTCACACCTGCACAGTAGAGACCATTCGCAATTCCCCCCCGGCTGACTATTCGCGCGATCCAGCAGAAGTTTCAAGTTATGCAACCTTTCTCAGGATCAATGCCGTCATCTACTGGCTGCAAAAGCACGGATATCTGCTGCTCCGCGGCAGCAACACATTTGTACCGTATTCAATGGACAACGATTCTGGAATTGCCGACTCGAACGCTCAGAACACTCCGAAGGGTTCCGATTTTGTCAGCGCCGCCCAGAAGAATGCGGTTTGGCAGTTGGACCCGACAACGAAAAAATGGATATTGGGAGAGAAGGTCTTCAGTCCCAATTTCAGCCTCTATCCCCTGACTGGTACCGGCTCAAAGATGGGGCCCGATATCAAGACAATTGAAAGTCAGATCCTCGCTGATCCAGAGATGGCGGAACTCCGCCAGGGTCCCGCACTCCATCAGGTCCTGCTGGCCCTCTCCGCCGGTTTTACCATCGAGGGAACTGCAAACCAGCTAGACGCATGCAACTCAGTTGCCGGGACTTCAGGAATCTCGACTCATCTTGTGATGCGCTCTTTGATTGGTTTAATGGCGGCTGCAGCCCAGGAACAGGCCCCGTTCGATGCGCTGGCACAGGCCAACCCCGTCATTCCCAACAGCCCCTACCTTACGCCGGAGCAAATAGCTGCAATTGGCGCTCCGCCGCGGTTCCTGGAGGCCGTCCCATCGATCGAACGGCTCCCCTTGCTGCGCATGACGGGGGGCGGGGCAGATGAACAATCGTCACCGGTCATCCAGCTGAACTACCGGGGGACGAACTACAGAATTGCCGACTACAAGACCGAAGCCGGCACCCCGAACCAATACTGGAACCGCGATGTGTTCCGACTCATCAATCAACTCACTTCGCAGGTCACTGTGGATATCAGCAAGTTCCCGCTGACAGAGATCCTGCAATAGTGAATGCCGCAGATCGGAAGTGTCGCTTACGACGATGCCTTCACACCGGAATGAGATCAAGTCGGCCATTCGACTGCCATTGGTCCTTGCAATTGGATTTACGGGACACCGAGACCTGCCGGATGAGGCGAAGTGCCGTAAGCTGATCTGCGACTTTCTGCAAGGACAAAAAGCAACGTCTCCGGGAAGAGTCTATGGCGTCTCCTCCGCGGCCTCCGGGGCCGACCTGATTTTTGCCGAGAGCTGCTCCCAGTTGGGAATTCCGCTCAGAGTGTTGTTGCCGCTCTCGCGAGAGGACTTCCGCAAGGACTTCGACGAAGCCACATGGCTGCGAGTTGAAAAGGTCCTCAGTACGGCCATATCAGTTGAAGTGACCGGGGCCCGGGAAGTTCGTGCCGAGCGGTACTACGAGTGCGGCATCGAAACAGTTCAGCAGAGTCAACTGATGATTGCGCTCTGGAATGGCAAGCCGTCGAAGGGTCTGGGTGGAACCGAGGAAATTGTGGCCTTTGCAAGGAAGATGGGCAAGCCGGTCGTCTGGTTTCATACTGAAACGGGCGTGATGGAGGTCTTCAATCAACCGGCTTTACGAAAGCTCGAGACCTTCCGTGATCCGGAACTCGATTTTCTAAATGGCCTGCCGGACGTCGCTGGGCATCTCTCATCCGATTCTCCTGGCGATCTGGCGAACGCCTGGTTTGACAAGGTAAACAAAAACGCCAGTCTGTTCGCGCCCCAGGTCCGTCGCCTCTCCTCCATCCCGATTGTCTTCACGGCCGCGGCAGCCTTTTTCAGTGGTGCGGGGATGAAGATGCCGCACTCCGCCACATGGCTTGCTGTCGGCACCGGGCTTGGAGCCACTGCAGCCGTCCTTCCCATCGCACTGCGCCTCCAGCCACGCCAGGTTCTCTGGGCGCGAACTCGCACCGCTGCTGAGGTCTGCCGATCCCGGCTCGCACTATGGGGTGCGCCCACAACCGAAGAGGTGATTGGGCCAGAAATCGTTCCTGAGCTTTCCGGGATGCTGATGTCTCTCAAACTGCTCAAGGCTATGGATGTTTCCAGAAACTCCTTGTCGATTGAGGAATTCAAAGAGAATTATCGGAATGACCGGGTCGCTGGCCAGTTGAAGTATTTTTCCGCAAACGCCAGAAAGTCGGCCGATCAGGCAAAAAGATATCGCATCACCAGCTGGGTCTGTATCGGGTTGGCAATTCTCATCGCTGCATCGCTGTGGGGGATGGGGATGGAATACAAGAATGGTCAAATGTTCACCGGCCAGAGGTGGCTATCCGTCTCCGTTTCTGCTCTGTTTCAGATAGCTACCATCTCGGGCGCGTTGCTGATTGTGCATGATTGCGAGAGGCGTCAGCGGCGCTACCGGGAGCTGCATGACTGGCTGAGTGAGTGGGATGCGGAACTCGATGCCCTGCGAACCTGGCCGACCGTACTCAAAGTAGCCAGCAGAATCGAGCGCGCCCTGCTGGTTGAATTGCTGGAATGGAAGTCGCTGGTCCGGAACGTGAAACTGCCGAGGAATTGAACCCATGAAACGGATTCTTTCAATGGATGGCGGCGGGATACGTGGGGTCTTCAGCCTTGAAATCCTCTTGCGGATGCAGGAATTACTTCGTGCCGAATACGGCTCGCCCGACCTTGTGCTTCGAGACCACTTCGACTTGTTTGCCGGCACCAGCACCGGTGCCATCATTGCCACCTGCCTGTGCTGGGGAATGACCGTCGAGGAGATTCTGAATTTTTATGTCGAGTACGGGAAGACCATGTTCAGTCCTGTCCCCTGGTATCGCCCCGTCAAAAAGCTCTTCGTTTCACGGTTTCAGGCCAAACCGCTTTCTGACCTGCTCCAAAAAACATTCTCTGAGGACGGCGATGGCAAGGTGCCGGCCATGCTCGACAGCCCCAATTTGAAGAAGCTCCTCCTGGTAGTCGTCCGCAATCACACCACGGGGTCGCAATGGCCGCTCACCAACAATTTGAAGGCCAAATACAACGATCCGGCTCTGCCGGATTGCAACCTCAAGATTCCCCTTTGGAAGGTAGTCAGAGCCAGCGCAGCCGCGCCTGTATATTTCGACCCTGAAGTGATCGAATTGGGAGGAAAGCCTTCTGTCTTTGTCGATGGCGCGGTGACTCCGTACAATAATCCCGCGCTGATCGCTGCACTTACTTCTGTGTTGCCTTGCTACCACGTCGACTGGACGCCTGGCGCTGAAAACATTCGGCTCATCTCGCTCGGAACCATGAGATTCTCTTCCGCGCTCACCGCGAAGATGAAGAACCTTTGGATTGGAAACAACGTTTCCCTGATTCCGTCTGCCTTGATTCAGGGAATCGCCTGGCAGCAGGACTACCTCTGCCGCTGTCTTGGCCAATGCATCTTTGGTGAAAAGCTCGATTCCGAGATCGGCGACCTGGTCGGCACCGAGCTTCCCGGGACGCGCTGGTTCAGCTATGTCCGGTACAACAAGTCCTATGATTCAGCCGGCCTCGTCAAGCTGCTGGAGATCGATTCGAAGCTCTCGGACCTGGCTTCAGTCCGCTCAATTCCCGCCTTGAGCCAGATCGGCAAGGAATATGCAAAAGAGAGCGTCAAGATTGAGCATTTGATCTAGCAGTGAGAGTGAATTCCCCACCTTCGCGCCACACTGCAATCGCCCTTGAGATCATCCGCGCTAAAGTGCCAACAGGCTGAAGGGCTCCTAAAACCGAAACAGATACGACGCCTTGATGAAGATCTGGCGTCCGTCATTCAGCAACGGCCCAGCCCTGGGCACCGTGGTGTTATTGGGGTCGCAGCTTCCGTTGGGCAGCCGGTTGCAAAGGCTGCGATTTAAATTCTGCAAATCGTCGTTGTAACCGATATATACCGCGGTGCCGGGGTGTGGCAGCCATGTGAGTAACGCCTGCGTGGCAACCTGTCTCGTCCGCAGCAGAGACGTGTTGGCCGGGTTGGCAAGCGTCGAATCGTATTCTGCGATCACGCGTGCTGAGATGGAGCGCGTGAATTGATAGTTGAACTTGCTGCGCATGGTCTGCGATTCATAGACGAACGCGCCGCCGTTCACTGCATGATCGCGGTCGAGCAGGTAGGTGTTATCGATCGTGAGCTGATGGACCGGCTGCACGGTGAAAAGCAGGTTGACCGTATCCTGATTCAACAGAAATGGCGGCTCACCGGCAAGAGGGTTGTAATTCACATTGCCGCTCCTGAGAGCCACCAGGTTGAAGTTGAACAGGCTCCATGGCGCGCCGCGAAAGACGATGCCTCCATAGTTCTCAGTAAAGTTTTTGAAATCGGAGAGGCCGGGGTAGTTTGCAGGATTCACGGTGTCGGAGTTTTGGCCGCCTATCGGAGCAATGACGATGTTCCTCGGCAAAAGCAGAAATGGATCAAACGTCATGTACCGGTAGACCCGGTCGCCCTGATGGTCAAAGGCGAGATTCTGGTTGGTCTCCAGGCCCCAGCTCTGCACTTTGCTGTGCTTTGGGTACCACTGGTAGGTTGAGTGAAGGTGATCAGAGCGGATGTTTGAAGACTGCAGAAAGCCAAGGTAGGTTTGAAACCCGGTGCTGACATCCTGATATTCGTTGTACAGGTTGAAGGAATGACCGCTGCGCGTGACCTGTAAGTCGCTGGCCGGCCCCCCCGAGTAAGGCGAGGGCGAACCGCTGTCCTGGTCGCCCATCGTGGAGCTCTCTACCATCTGGCCGTGCGCCGTCCAGTTTTTGTTGAATCGTCCCGTAAAATCGACGCCGCCGATGCGATTCCAGCCCCCGCCAAATTCTTCATCTGTGTAGATTGCTCCCAGGCTGGAACCTTCTCCAATGTCTCTTGACAGGCGGCCGACGGCTACCGCGGCACGCTTTCCGTAAAGCGGATCGGAAGGTGCGACCTCCTCGCCAGGCAGCCGGTCGTCGACAGTGAAGACACCGAGATTGGTGCGCCCGAGCTTGCCCGTCACGCGCACGCCATACTCTGGGTGCGCGATGTTGCGCGTGTACACAAGCGTAATCGGAGTGTTGAAGTAGCTTGCATTCTCAAGGAAAAACGGGCGCAGCTCCGGGAAGTACACGGGAAACCTTTGATCCACGGTGAACTGCGGCTGATCCGACTCAATATCGCTGAAATCGGGATTGATGGTGCCATCCACCACGATGCTGTCTTTGATGACAAGCTTCACCTCACCGCCCTCGGTGCCTTCAAAATGCCGCGAGCTGATGTAAGGGTTCGTTGGGTCAACGTCAACCACTTCGCGCTCGTTCTGCGCGAGCGCGTACGGGTTCAGTTGGAAATTGTGTGAGCCGGTCACGCCTTCGATCCCTCGAAGCGTTGCCTCCTGGGTCAGTATCCCGCTCACGTTTGCAGCCACCCGAGGCCAGAAGTCCGACTCGGAGTTGCGTGGCAGGTTCCGCTGAAAGACGACGCCCCAATCGCGCTGCTCGGCGTGAAAGCGCAGGCTTCGGAAAGGAATGGCTACCAGGGCCATCCAGCCGTCTTTTGTGACGCGACCCTCGGAATCCCAGACTTGGTCGTAGCTGTAATCAGGTCCGGTCGCCTCGCTCCACGAGGCATCTGCCTGCACCCCAGCTGCGTTCACCTGAAACATCACACCAGTCCGATGGTCCCGAAATGGGTCCAGCAAAACAACCACATTGTCGTCTGTCTGGACATTTTCACGGCGGGCCAGGTGCGTCCGCACCTGAACAGGAAGGCTGTCAAGACATATGAATACGAAATA
>Ga0181535_10005962_pt1 | contig 12830 bp, 11 predicted proteins | sample PEATcosm2014_Bin_44_FD_119774 | JGI IMG/M metagenome (GOLD analysis project Ga0181535, IMG submission 119774) | Peatland microbial communities from MTU Mesocosm Facility, Houghton, MI, USA - PEATcosm2014_Bin17_30_metaG | ecosystem: Environmental > Terrestrial > Soil > Wetlands > Peat | place...
GACGACGTCCTCATTGCGCTGCGCGACATCGCTCCCGGAACTCCGCTCTCCGCCGCCTCCGGGACAGTTGTCACTACCGCTCCGATTCCGGCGGGTCACAAAGTCGCCGTGCGGCAGCTCGCGGCCGGCAGTCCCGTGCGACGCTATAACCAGATCATCGGCTTCGCCTCCTGCCCGATCTCTCCAGGCGATCACGTGCACGTTCACAACCTGGCGATGGGCAGCTTCGAACGCGATTATGCATTCTGCGCCGATGTCCGTCCGCAGCCCCAGCCGTCAACCCGCTTGACCTTCGATGGCATTGTGCGGCCGGATGGCCGCGTGGCGACGCGCAACTACATAGGCGTGATCAGCAGCGTGAACTGTTCCGCCAATGTCTGCCGCGCCATCGGCGATGCGTTTCGAGGCACGGCCCTCGAAGCCTATCCCAACGTCGACGGGGTGGTATCAATCACGCACAAGACCGGCTGCGCCATGCCGCAGGGAATTGAACTGCTGCAGCGCGTGATGGCCGGCTACATTCGCCACGTCAATTTCGCGGCCGTGCTGTTCATCGGCCTGGGCTGCGAAACCATCCAGATCGCGCCCCTGATGGAAGCTGAAAAATTTAAGGAGTCCGCCCGGCTGCATGCCTTCAACATTCAGGACGCCGGCGGCACGCGCTCGACCATCGAACGCGGCGTTGCGCTGGTGCGCGAAATGCTTCCCGAGGCCAACCGCGTCACGCGACAGCCGGTGCCGCTCGGCCATTTAGTGCTCGGCCTGCAGTGCGGCGGCTCCGACGGCTATTCCGGAATTTCCGCCAACCCGGCGCTCGGTGTCGCCTCGGACCTGCTGGTGCAGCAAGGCGGCACGGCCATCTTGAGCGAGACCCCGGAAGTCTTTGGTGCCGAGCACTTGCTCACCCGGCGCGCGGTTTCACGTGAGGTCGGGGAAAAGCTGATCGAACGCATACGCTGGTGGCAGGAGTACACGGTGCAGTATGGCGGCAAGATCGACAACAATCCCTCGCCCGGCAACAAGGCCGGAGGTTTGACCACGATTCTGGAAAAATCTCTCGGCGCAGCGGCCAAGGGCGGCAGCAGCAATTTGACCGATGTCATCGAGTACGCCCAGCCGGTCACCGCGCACGGCCTGGTCTTTATGGATACGCCGGGCTACGACCCGGTCTCCGCCACTGGGCAGGTCGCGGGCGGCGCGAACCTCATCTGCTTTACCACCGGACGCGGCTCCGTCTACGGCTGCAAACCCAGCCCCTCGGTCAAACTGGCCACCAACTCCGCCATGTATCGCCGCATGAGCGACGACATGGACTTCAATTGCGGCGAGATTCTCGACGGCGGCATGTCGGTGCAGCAGGCCGGCGAACAGATTTTCCAGATGCTCGTCGAAACCGCCTCGGGTCGGCGCACCAAGAGCGAACTGAACGGCGCCGGCGAGGATGAGTTCGCCCCCTGGATACTCGGGCCGACGATGTAGGGAAATACGAGAACGTCCCAGGTTAGCGGCGAACAACACGGCGCGGAGAACCTAACCGACCGAACATCATTCGGTCGAAGGAATCAATCAGCAGAAATGAATGCAATCTGGATTGCGGCGCGCGATAGAACACCACAACCTGTACGGTCGGCCATCCAGCGGCTGCTCGCAGGCCAGAGGAGCTTTTGCCTTGACATGCGGAATCAGCCTACCGTATTGTTTCGCTCGAACCGATTGTATTCAATCGCAAATCTATTTCTTGTCGACGAATGAGTGGGTCTGGACGCCCAGCTCTTTCGCGGGGTATACCTTCCAGAATCTGGTCTGATCAGAGAGTTTCGAGCATCAATGCCGATCGCACTAATAAGCACACTGGATACCAAAGGGCGCGAGGTCGCGTTTCTCAAGTCGTGCCTCAAAGAATTGGGACGGTCCGTGGTGGTGATCGACGTAGGTCTGGCGGAGCCCGATGGAGTTCTGCCGGAGATTTCGCGCTTTGAGGTGGCCGAGGCCGCTGGCACCGATCTCCATCGGCTGGCCGGCCGCCCGCGCGATGAAGTCATGGCCACGATCGGACGCGGGGCCGGCGAGATATTGCACAGGCTCTGGGCTCAGGCCGAGCTATCGGGTGTGCTTGGAATAGGTGGAAACCAGGGTACCGCCGTCGTCTGCGCCGCCATGCGCGAACTGCCGCTGGGCGTTCCCAAGTTCGTGGTGTCAACGATTGCCTCGGGGAACATGCGTCCCTACATAGGGACCAGCGATATCGCCATGTTGTTTTCGGTAGCCGATCTGTTAGGCGGGCCGAACCCGGTGCTTGAACCGGTGTTGCGAAACGCGGCTGCGGCCATCGCCGGCATGGCTTCGATGCCGTTGGGTTCAGCGTCATCCAACCGGCCTTTGGTGGCAATCACGGCGTTAGGAAACACCCACCCGGCGGTCGCGAGATCGGTGGAGATTCTGCGAGGCGCGGGATTCGAGATTGCGGCCTTCCATGCTTCGGGGGCCTGCGGCTCAGCCATGGAACAATTGATTCGCGCCGGCCGCGTGGCGGCGGTGCTGGAACTTACGCCGCATGAGCTGACGGAAGAGGTTTTGAAAGTCGGGATCTACCAACCGTTGGAAGGCGGCCGTCTGATTGCCGCCGGAGAGATGGGTATCCCTCAGGTGGTGGCTCCGGGCGGCATCGAGTATCTTTGCTTCGGAGCTCGCGAGACGGTTCCGGCGCGTTTGCGGCGAAGACGCATGTACTTGCACAACCAATCCAACGCCAATGTCAGGACCAGTCGCGAAGAGATGACCAAAGTGGGCCGCGTCCTTGCCGAACGGTTGAATCGGGCCAAGGGTCCGGTTGCCATGGTCTTGCCGCTGAAGGGCTGGTCAATCTATGGCGCTCCCGGGGGGCCGTTGCATGATGCTTCGGCCGATGCGGCTTTTGTGCAGTCGCTCACGCGTACTTTGCGCAAGGACATAGCGGTGCACAAGCTTCCGCTGCATATCAATGACCGGGCATTTGCCGAGCACTGCTGTCAGTTGCTGATGGAGTTTCTGGCGAAACAGCAGCCTTCCAGTGCGATAGGCAGCCCGGTTAGTGCCGGGCGAACAGCCGGTCAGCGCCGGAAAACAGCCAAATGAACCTTTGCGACGAATTGCATGGCTTGATCTTGGCGGCGCGTTACCTTGGGCACCGTCTCGAACTTATACTGGAGAGTGGCGATGAATATGGCGATGGCGAGAACGGTTGACAGGCGTGGTTTTACCGTCCCGGCGACGATGAAGGCTTGGGTTCTGGATGGTCCGGAGCAGCTCAGGCTGATGGAAAAGACGGTGCCGGAGCCGGGAGCGGCCGAAGTCTTGCTGCGGATCGATGCCTGCGCCTTTTGCGGGACGGATGTTGAGATCATTGCCCGGGGAGTGCCGGCAACGATCGAGGGCGGTCTTCCGTTCAACAAGCAGTTCACCCCGGGCCACGAATACATGGGCACGGTGGTCAAACTCGGTACAGGGGTCGACGAGTTTAGTGTCGGCGATCGCGTCGCGGTCGAAATCCATGCCGGGTGCGGGCGCTGCGAAAGGTGCCGCTCGGGTATGTACACCTCCTGTCTGAACTACGGCAAGAATTACGGTGAACACAACAAAGGACACCGAGCCAACGGCTTCACCACCGACGGAGGCTTTGCCGAATACGCGATCAACCACATCAATACGCTGGTGCATGTGCCCGACTGGATGAGTGACGAAGAGGCTACGCTGATTGTGACGGCCGGGACAGCCATGTACGGGTTGGACGCGCTTGGCGGATTGATCGCGGGAGAAAGCTTGGTCGTCACCGGCCCCGGCCCCATCGGACTGATGGCAGTAGCGGTTGCCAAAGCGCTGGGTGCCGACCCGGTAATTTTGACCGGCACTCGCGATGCCCGATTGGAGCTTGGTCTGAAGCTGGGCGCCGATTATGTCATCAACGTCAGGAACGAGGACCCGGTGCAAGCGGTGAGTCGGATCACCGGCGGCAAGGGGGTTCACTATGTCATGGAGTGCTCGGGCAATCCCGGGGCTCTCAACGAGGCGTTGGATATGGTAAAGCGTGGCGGCAAGATATGCCTGGCCTCATACCCGTCGGCGCCTGTGCTGGTGGACCTGGCAAAACTGACGCGCAACAATATCTACTTGTTCGGTATTCGCGGCGAAGGCAAGAGCGCGACCCACCGGGCGGCAGCGCTCATGAAGCAGAAACGGTTCGACGCCAAGCTGCTGCACACGCACACCTTCCCGCTGGCGGAGTTGCCGACCGCGTTGAAGTATTGTCGCGAAAGAATCGAAGACGCTATCAAGGTCGTGGTGAAGGTGCACAGCTCCTAATCCGCGGCCATCAACACCGAACTGCCCACGAACGCAGAGCGTTTGTCGGGCTGCCTGCGCGGCGACTTCACGGAATGGCCGTCAGCAGGAAAACAAGTTCCATCAGTTCCAAAGGAGAAAGCAAGAATGGCAACGCTACCAAAATATGATCTTCTGGAAGTGCCGTGGACCGATGTGGCCGCGTGGATCAAGGCTGGAAACGATGTGGTGATGATCCCTATCGGCAGCATGGAGAAGCACGGCCATCACGTGCCCCTCGGCGTCGATTCCTACACCACCATGGGCAGCGTGGAACGGGCGGCTGTGAAGGCCAAAGTTCCTTACACCCCGCTGATGCCTTTTGGCGTCTCGCCACACCATATGGGAGAAGCGGGTTGGGGCACGGGAACCGTTTCCCTGCCGTTTGAAACCTACCGGCACGTGCTGTACGCAATTGGGCGCAGCCTGATTTTTTCCGGCTTCAACAAGCTGATCTTTGTTTCGCACCACGGCACAAACATGCAGCCACAGGGAGAGGTGCTGCGCACGTTGCGAGCGGAGACCGGTTGCTTCTGCGCCTTTTATAAGACCCCTACCGAGCGGGAGTGCGCGGTCGTGGCCGACCTCATGACCGGTCCAGCCGAGGAAACTCCGGGTTGGCATGCCGGCGAGCTGGAGACCTCTACCTGCATGGCGTACATGAAGGAAAAGGGGACTTATGAAGGTTCCATCATGATGGAACGAGGCAAGCCCGACCGGGCGCACGCTCCCAAGTGGATGGGGCCGAAGTTTTCCAAGCGCGACGGAACCAACACCGTGATCTTCCAGGGCTCGGAGAACATTTTCATTCCGATGCTGCATCACGAGTACTCGGATACAGCGACTATCGGCAACCCGCAACGTTCCAGCGTGGAGCAGGGCGTTGCAGTTTTTGAGCGCATCAGCGATCATTTGGCCGCATTCCTGGAAGAGGCTAAAAAGTTCCCGTTCCAGGTGCCCGCCGAAAAAAGAGATTGGCCGGGTCGTTTCTGGAGAGGGTAGTGGAAGGCGGTCGGTAACCTTAGACTGTCATGGCGTGCGAAGTCGAGCCATCTTTATGTTTCTGCCGGCTCTGCTCGCACGCCGAATTTCTACAAGCGCAATCAGGAAAGTGTGCAGGTATGACTATGGCGGGCATCGGTGAAGGAGAGATCGCAGGGCAGACGGACGCGGTGGTCGTGCGTTGTGCAGAAGAATTGCAGAAAATTTGTCAACGAACTTACGACCGGGGTCTGGTCGGCGGAGCCGGAGGCAATATCAGCGTCCGCATTCCCGACAAAGAAGAGGCTTTGATTTCAGCCACCGGCGTTTCGCTGGGTGAAATAACGCCGGCAACGATTGTCCGGGTCAGCCTGCGGGGAGAAGTTCTGGAGGCGTACGGAGGCTGCCGTCCCTCCAAGGAAACCGGATTTCATGTGTGCGCCTACCGGCTGCGTCCGCAGGTTGGGGCGGTGGTGCACCTGCATCCGCCGTTCGCCACGGCCTTCGCCGTCCGCGGCAAAGAGTTGCCGCTACTCACCGATGGCGCGATGACGATTCTAAAGCGCGTTCCAGTGGTCGGCCATGCGCCATCTGGATCGGTGGAGTTGCATCGGATTGTCGAAGAGGGGCTGCTGCGTTATCCAGAGGCAAAAGTAATTCTCATGGAACGCCATGGCATGTTCAGTATGGGAGCCGACCTGACGATGGCGTACAACTTGGCCGACCTGGTGGAAGACACGGCGAAAATTGCGCTACTGTCCCGGCTGATACCGGATTAGAAAGGTTTCTTTGCCGGCACATCGGTCATGGCGACCGGAGCGCCGGCTAGCTGGGCGCCCCATTCTAAGCCCGTAGTTGGGTTAGGGTGGGGTCGTTTCTCTTTGAATCACAACACTGTCCCCACTGCTCTGCCCTTGCGCATGCGCCGCGAAACTACCTGAACCAGAGGCCCCAGATGACATCGACGGCGGTGTGAGTGATCGAGGATGCCAGCACCTTTCGCTCGGCGCGCCACGCACGGCCATAGAAGATTCCGGCAATCGCGGCGAGCAAAACGTATCGCCAATTGAACGCGGCGCCTTTATGGAAGTGCGAAAGGCCAAATAGCACCGATGTAAGGATGAGAGCCCCGGTTCGTCCGACACGGGTTTCCAGCAGGTTCTGGAGAATGCCCCGAAAGAAAAGCTCTTCCGGCACAGCGGTTAACAGAAAGATGACGAGCACGGCCGCGGCAGCGTGCGCGGGCGAGGGCAGCCGGGGGTGGAAAGCAATGAACTTAAGGGCCAGCCCCAGACCAATGCCGAACGGGGCAAAAAAAGCCCACTCGCGCGCCGCGATCACGAAAGTTCGTACGCTGGGAGTGAACGAATATCCCATTCCATCTATTCCGCGCACCACCAGATAAATGTAGAGCACCACATCGGCAAGGTAGAGCTTGGGCAGGCTTCCCAACCCCGTGTAAGGCCAGGCGGGCGACAGCAGCCGCAATTCGAGGACGGCTGCAATCGTCAGCAAAACCACGGCATCGCGCCAATTGAAGCGCGGCTCGCCCGGCGGATACACGAGCAGAGCCGCAAGCACGACCGGAAAGCCGGCCATGGCCGCCGCCAGAGGCCAATGGAACTCATGCCGCGGAATGGAGAAGAACAAATACGGCAGGCAGCCAAGCGAAGCCATGGCTACTCGCTGCCAGCGCTTTCCGAGAGCGGTTCGGAGGATATTTGCAGCCCCAAATCCGAACAGCCACAGCGGGGCAAGCAACAGGGCAAGGCAGAGGAATGCCGATACGATGTGTGCTTGCAGCGGTTGCGCGATTGCGGAATGCCGGAACTCCACCCAGAAGCCGGCCAGTAACAGGACTAGAATCGCGACCGCTACGCCACCTGGACGCTCGTCGCGGTTATCCGATGCCGCCATGCAGCGACTCCTCCACCTCGCTGCCGGCTTCGCCCGAGGGCGACAGCGCGGCGACTTTTTCACGGAACAGTATGCGAAGCACTGGCGGCGGGAGGATGGTAGTAATCGCCGTCATCATAATCACCAAGGCGTAGCTCCGCTGCGAGATCATATTCATCTGTAAGCCGACGAGCGCCACGATGAGCGCTACCTCTCCCCGGGGCGTCATGCCGACACCGGCGCGCAGCATCGTCATCCAGCCCTCGCGGAAAAGCGGTAAGCCGCAGCCTAGCATCTTGGTAATGATCGCCAGCAAAGAAATGGCCAACCCCATGACGACCACCTCTCGCGAAAAGACTGAGAGTTGCAGCCGAGACCCCATGGTGAAAAAGAAAAATGGCGAGAGAAACTGGTTGATTGCCTGCGCGCGCGGTTCCAGGTTCCACTCCGGCGAGAAGTCCGCAAATGCTAAACCCGCAAAAAAGGCGCCGATGATGGCGGCCATGCCGATTTTGGTGGCCACCACGGAAAGACCGAGGCAGATGGCAAGCGCCAGCACCAGTGGAGCATCGTGAGTTTGCATTCGTTGCAATCCGGGTCGTATGCGGCGCACCAGCCGCGGACCGTAATAGATCATGAACACGGCGAAACCGGCAGCCTCCGCGATCACCAAGCCAAGGTGCAGCCAGCGGATTCCCGCGCCCGTCGCCACGCTCACCACGATGCCCAGCAGGATCATGCCGAGCATATCGTCAAACACCGCGGCGGCAAGCACAATGCGCGACACCCGAAACTTCAGCACATTCAGATCGCGTAGCACGCGGGCAGTGATCCCGGCACTGGTCGCCACCATGGCGGCGGCCACAAATGCCGACTCGTTGACTGGCTGGCCGTCGGCCCGCATCAACCAGAAGCCCGCAATGAACGTTAGAGCCACTCCGCCGACGGCTACCCGCATAGATAGACGCGAGACACTGATGAGGTCCTTGGGATTCGTCTCTAGGCCCACCGTGAATAGCAGAAAGATTGCGCCAATTTCGGCAATCGAAAAGACCGTGGGCGTGGGAATAACAAACTGCGTCGCGTAGGGCCCCAGTACGATACCGGCCAGGATCTCTCCTAGAACGGAGGGCAGGTGCAAGCGTTCGAACAGTTCGCCGAACACCTTCGCCCATACAAATATCGTAAATAGCTGTAACAGCAGCCCTTCAGTTCCGTTTGTCATGAGCAAAGAAGCGGTGAGACGCGGGGCCTTTCCAATCCATCCCAATTTTGACAATAGCTCGGCGATAAATCCAGCGAAACCCCGAGCGGCTGTTGATTTTTGATGGCTGCTGCCGGGCTGAACAGCCGCCGCCAGGGCTGAGTTTCGTGGAAGCCGTATTCCGTGAACCCCCGGCCCTGGACATATCTACTCTGAACCGCTGCGAAACCCATTCCCGGTGACTTGGCGAGCCCTCGATTTTTGCGGCGTGACCCTGAATCTATGCCATTCTAGGTCAAGCTCGGTTGTTGATCGATTGGTAACACGAAAGTGCTCTTATCTTCTTTCCTGCCAACAACGAGGTGATTTCATTGCGCAGTAAGGTCTTAGATGCGTTGCGGGCTCTGACTGGACTTTTTCTCGCTTTGGCAGCAGCTTTCATTGCCGCCGGTCTTTTCTCGCATTCGAACTTCCGGCTGCTTGTACCCCTTGGGTTTGTCTTCGTTCTCATCGTCTTGTCGGCCCGTTTCGGACTCATCGTCAGCGTCCTGGGGTCGCTACTGGCGGCCGTGGTGTTTGCCCATCGACTCTACCCTCCTCTTGGCAGCATCCGGGTCGAGCAGGTGGCGGCGAGAGAGAGCCTGGGATGGATGATCCTCGCCGCGGTTGTTCTCTCCTATTTGCTTTTTCCTCCTCAAGGGCGCTCAGAGCGCCCACACGACGACAAAGCGCGCGAACCTCGCAGCTAAAATAAAACCAGGGATGATGCACCCCAAATTCATAACACTCTGATCGCGATGCGACCATCAGAGTGCGGGCCTTCAACAAAGATGTAGTGTTCCTGATTTTGCCGCGCAGAAACTCACTCCGATTGCCGTTCCGTCGACCAACAGACCCTTCGCGGACCGCATCCAACACAAAGTCTCCAACTCACGCGCACTTACGCTGGTTGGGCTGCGTCTGTGGCTCCGCGGTGCGCTTTTGCGCTAACAGCGAGTTTCGTCTATTCAGAAACTCCGGGGGAGCACAAGCGCTCTCAGGATCGGAAGGAAAACCTCTGGTGGCAACTGCACAACTGCCGTCGGCAAAATTGCAGCGTTGGGCGAAGTCGCCGTTCTACTTCAATACTGCTGCCAACCTGGTTCGTATCGAGCGTGAGCAGGCCAGAAGCTTGGGCGAGTTGCTGGAAGGATTGCACACCTGCCCGGACGACTCGATTTTTCAGCATACCTTCCGCACCTTGCAGGAACATCATTTCATCAGGGAAGGTTTCTCCAATGACTTCGCGCATTGGGCCTTCGAGTCCTGCAACGAAGTTGGCCTGGCCGAGCGGCTGGCTTCATTGGATATCCGGGAATTCACCTCTATTTCGAAGTTGCGAGAGCACATCATCGCCATCGTTGAAAATTACTTGAAGACAAATTCGCGCGCCCGCGAGCGCGCAGCGATGGAACCGTTTTATTTTTGCGCCTCTGACACGATCGTAATTCCCACCACCATTGTTGCTCGCAACTTGCAGGAGTTTTCCGATGGGCTCGAAAAAGTCAGTCTTAACAGCATTCACTATCACTTCATCGACGCTCGCCTGCGCTTGAAGCTTAATTCCAACGACTTCTCCGTGTGGCTGGATCAGGAAATGGACATGGGGCCGCTGGCGGACCGCCTGAACCGGGTCGACATCTACACCGCCACGCTTCAGGATGTGCGCCGGCAGATTGTTCGCGACATCCAGTTCGCAATGTAGTGCCCCGAAACGCCCCGGGCTTGTACTGACGAAGCGAAATCGAGCAGGGAGCAAAAGCGCGCAATGAATGACCATATCCAGGAAGAGCACGCCACCACCAAAGAGATTCCATCTGCGCCCGACGTGGAATCTCCACTCCGCGAACGGCGCAAGCATCCGCGCATTAGCGAGACTCCACCGGTACCGGCGCCTCCGCCCAGGCTGGAAGACTACGCTCCCATCATCGGACAGGCCTACATTGACGAGCTGCGCTACCTGGCGCAACGTCTGCGTGACAAGTCGCTCAAAATGGTGAATTCGACTGCCGTGGGTGGTGGGGTTGCGGAAATTCTGAGCCAGCTTATCCCGCTCATGAATGAACTCGGCGTCTCCACCAAGTGGGAGGTCATCACCGGTGGCAATGACTTCTTCGAAGTGACCAAAGGATTTCACAACGCGCTGCACGGCGGCGAATACAACCTGACGAAAGATGCTAAGGAGATATTCCTCCATTACAACGAGCAGAACCGCCGGCGCATGGAGTTCGTCGAAGACTTTGTCGTCATCCACGACCCGCAACCGGTGGGCCTCATCGCCAGCAAGCAGAACACGCGCGGCAAATGGATCTGGCGCTGCCACATTGATTTGTCCAACCCGCATCCCGACGTCTGGGGATTCCTTCGGCCGATGGTCGAGCAGTACGATGCCACGATCTTTTCTTCGCCCGCCTTCGCCCGCCAGCTTTCGATCCCGCAGTACCTGTTCTATCCCTGCATCGATGCGCTCTCAGAAAAGAACAAGGAGCTGGACGATTCTTATCTCGATAAAGTCTGCGACGACTTCGGCATCGATCGCAAACGGCCGATCGTGACCCAAATCTCGCGCTTCGACCGGCTGAAGGACCCGGTGGGCGTGATCCAGGCTTACAAGCTCGCGAAAAAGTATGTCGATTGCCAACTCGTACTCGCCGGGGGCGGCGCCTCGGATGATCCCGAGGGTGCAGTCGTGCTCAAAGAAGTAGAAGATGAAGCCGGAAGCGATCCCGATATCATCATCCTCAATCTGCCACCGTGGTCGGCGCTGGAAATCAACGCCTTGCAGCGCGTTTCAACCATCGTGGTGCAGAAATCGATCAAGGAGGGATTCGGACTCACCGTAGCCGAAGCCCTGTGGAAGAATAAACCGGTGATCGCCAGCGCCGTCGGCGGTATTCCGACGCAGATCGTTCATAAACTGACGGGAGTGTTGGTGCACTCGGTGGAAGGCACAGCCTATCAGATGCGCTACTTGCTCACCCATCCGGAGTTCGCCGCCTGCTTGGGACGTAACGGCCACGAACACGTTAAGGAAAATTTCCTGCTGACCAGCAACGTGCGCCGCTGGCTGACGCTGTTCCAGGTTCTGCTGGGCACAGGACACCTGTCCGGCCCCGGGCAAACCTAGGGCAGCAATGCGTCACAACAGACGGGCCATTTGTCCGAGGGCTGGCGCCCCACGTTCGCCTGCCTTTGGCTAACGTGCGCGAATTGCGGACGTACCCTGCGCTCTTCCCCACTCACTTCAGTCTCTCCGGCGCCCACACCAGCACCTTCAGCAGGCGTGAGAAGTGCGCCAGATCAGGACGAAGCGGCAACCGCAGCCCCAGGGGCTCGGCCATCGTGTTGAGTTCGACTTGAACTTCGGCCTCCTGCAATGGCCATTGCAGGTGATGGATTTCGGCGCGATAGAGCTTGTTGCGGTTCCAGGTATAAAGACAGTAGCGCTCGGCGAGGAACTCTTCCAGGCTGCCCCGGCGCGCCGCACGCGGTGCCGAAACCGGCATGTAGACAGCGCGGAACTGCGGCATGCCACCGGCGGCCTTGGGTCCATGCAACCGTCGCGCTTCGTAGCGGATTTCCTGCTTCCCTTCCGAATGCATCTGGGCATGCCAGTACGGTAGCCGATAGAACATGCGGGCGCCCCAAACCGCCGAAAGATTGGACGCGTCCAGACTGAAGAAGTACACGCCCGGCTTGTTGCGGTAAGTGACATAGGTGCGAACGTTCAGTTCGTAAAAGCGTGACAGCTTTGGGATCGGGGGAATCCCCGGCGGACGCATCGAGCCAATCCAGAACGGGGTAATCGATAACCACGCCTGATCGCGGTAAACGTCGAGCGCGAGCACGTCCGGGACAAGCCGGCGTAGAGTTGCGGGTTCCACCCGAAAGTGCGCGAACAGAAGATCGTGCCAGGTGTGCGTCATCGCCCACTGCCGCTCCGGCAGCGGCCACGGCCGATGCGCCGTAGCGTAGAGAATGCTGTCCGCCCCAATCCATCGGGTTTGAACTTCGCTATCGCTCTCCACATCCTTAAGGGTAGCCAATTCGGGGGCGCTTGTGAACCCGAACCGCAGTTGCAGCGGGTTGAAGGCCGCCGGAGTTGGAAAACTGCCCTGTCAAGAACGATAATGGAACCAATGTTGAATGAGATTCGCACCTCCGAAGCGGCTGCCCTTGAAGGCCCGGCCGCTATGCTACTGGACTGCCACAAGCGCATCCGCCACTTCACCGGCATGGCCGTGCGTTTGGCCGACAATCCCACGGCACCCGCGGACGAGATCTGCGCCGCTGCCGAGGCGATTGTGCGTTATTTCACGATCGCGCTCCCGCTGCACGAGGCCGACGAAAACAA
>Ga0181535_10005963_pt1 | contig 12830 bp, 7 predicted proteins | sample PEATcosm2014_Bin_44_FD_119774 | JGI IMG/M metagenome (GOLD analysis project Ga0181535, IMG submission 119774) | Peatland microbial communities from MTU Mesocosm Facility, Houghton, MI, USA - PEATcosm2014_Bin17_30_metaG | ecosystem: Environmental > Terrestrial > Soil > Wetlands > Peat | place...
GAGTTGTTTCCCATCGGGCGACCAGGCGAGACCGGACTTGCCACCCTGTGTGCTTGTGAGCGTGACCGGCCAGCCTCCCTCAGCCGGGAGAAGATTGATCTGCCCATTGCGCGTGAGAGCGATGGTCTTGCCGTCCGGGGACAGCGCAGTAGCTCCGATGCCCTCGGGTTCAAGAATGTCCTGTAGCGTGAGGCGTACTCCGGGTTGTGCAAAGGAAGAAACCGGCCGCGCCACAGCTGAGAGCAGGGCGGACATGGCCAGCGCAGGAAGCAAACGACGTAGCGAAATCATAGCTTGGTTATCCTCGAAGTTTCTGAGTTGAAGATGAAAGAATTCTTTGAACGATTGGTGCGCAAGCGGCTTATGCAGCACTGCGAACGGAGCAGATAGGGAGTGACTCGATGCGGAAGTCGCTCCCCACCCCTTTGGGTTGCCTAGAAGCTGTAGCGAACGGAGAACTGCGCCGACCGCGGAAGCTGAATATTCTGCAGCGAGCCAAAGGTACTCGACGCTTTGTTATTGCCGTTGACAAACTGCTGCGCTGCGCCGCCATTCAGGATGTTAAAGACATCGAAGTCCACCTGGATTGCTTGCCGTTCTGTGATGGGGAACTCCCGCCCACCGAGCGCATCCCATTGAATTAACCATGGGCACCAGATCTGGCCGTCGCCGCGATTCGCATACGCAAACCGATAGGTGGTGGCAAGAGGATTAGAAACGGTGCGCGTTGACCCGTTGTAAGTCACCTGCTCGGTCGCGGGCCCGAACTGCCCGTTATAGGTTTCTCCCAGCGCAGCAAGCGTGGTAATTACCGGGCCGCCCGGAGTGCCCGACTGTGCGGTGAAACTCGTCGACGCCCGAATCTTGAACGGCGCATTCCAGTTGAATCCTGTGCGCAGTTGATTGCGCTGCCACATCCGGTTGCGCGTGTCGCCGGTGTAGTCGTTGGTGACGAAGCCGCGCACTGAACCGAGGCCGGCGTTGTTGGCAAATTTCGTCGGCTCGATGATTGCCGCGGGGTCCTGAGGCTGCCATGTGCCAGCAAGATGATCGGGTGAGTAACTGTAGGTGCCGAAGAACCGCACTTTGGACGTTTGCTTACTGGCGGTTAACTCGATTCCCTGATAGACAAACCAGTTCCACTTGTCGTTGGTCACATAATAGGTGTTATTCAGCGCCGGATTTACGAGCCCACCCCAGACCGTGCCAGTCGAGGTTGTGGTGTAAATCTGATTTGTGTCGTATTCGGCGGGGCGGTCGCGATATTCGCGCTCAACATAACTGGCATCAAGAACCAGCTCACCGGGTAACTGCTTCCGATAGCCGACCGACCACTCGCGCACATATCCCTGGTGACGGTTCGGGTCGAATGTCTTGCCGGGAGTGAGCGCGGTGCTCCCCGGAGTAACGAAAGTGACCCAGTTTCCGTTTTCCAGGTACTGGTTGGTTGTGGTCAGTGTGCTTGTGCCGGCCGTTCCCAAGTAACTGGCATTTGTAATATCAGTGATCTTTGACCAGCTGACGCGGATAATATTTTTCTGGTCTCTTGTGAGCACAAAAGCCGCGCCGATGCGTGGGGCAAAGTTCCACGAGTGCTGCGTGGTGACCTTGAATTGTGCGTCCCTGCCCAGAACCCAATCCGGACGCAGACCGCCGATTATGGAAAGGCGCGAGGTAGGACGCCAGTGATCCTGGATGTACCAGGCATAATCGTTGGCCGTTATATAGCTGCTGAGAACGCTGGGAGCGCTCACTGAAGTCTTGCTGAAGATTGTGTAACCGTCTGCCGGATTGGACGCATTGTTGAGAACCGCATTCTCCTGGGTCAGCGTGCCGCCGTTGGCATACAGCGTGGTTACTTTACTGCTTTCGTGCGGCTGAAGATAGAAGCCGCCCTCAAGTTCATGGGAACCCCAGGCTTTGGCGATGTAATACGTCGCGTCTCCGCTGATTTCCGGTTTGCTGGCCGGATTCAGGCTGACCGACGACAAATTATTGAGCGTCGCTAGCGACGATCCCTGTCCGACCACGGTTCCGGCGGAGTTTGCTGTTGTGGTATAGATGTCCAGCTCCGGATTTTGCCCGACACCTCCGGCGGAACTCGCCGTAGGGTTCACGCCCTTGTCGTTATAGGCAACCAGGAAGCGCGTAGACAGCTTGGGAGTCCACTGCGAGAGCAGCCGCAGGCCATAAGCCCCACCGCCATATTGGTTAATCGCGTAATTTCCCGCGTACCACTGATAGTTGGAATCCTGCTCGCGACTGTCGTGCTGAGCAAGAAAGGTCAGCCTGTTGCGTTCGTTGAGTTGCGCTGTGGCATTCCCCGAGAAGACGAATCCTCGGGAGTGATTGGGGAAGGGCTTGAAACCGGAAACGAATGCCGATAGATCGCCAAGCTGCGCCCCGGTCTGGCTGATACCCTCATCGCGGTGGATATAGCGCCCTGAGAAGAAGAACCACGCATGGTCGTGCTTGATGGGGCCGCCGACGGTGAAGTCCGGCTGTTGCGCCTCAGTTGATGCAGTGGTGCCGCCGGGCGAGTTGTTCGCATTCCACGATGCTGGTCCGAGCAGGTAAACAAGTGAGCCGTGGAACTGGTCGGCTCCCGTGGGACTCGCCAGATTAATCACCATTCCCATCGCCGCCGGCGATGAGGCGTCGTTGGCTCCGGTTTTGATCTCGATATCGCCGAGTGCTTCATTGCCGATGCTGATGGTGTTGGAGGGCCAGTTCTGCTCGAAGCTGCCGATATCCATGCCATCCATCAGCGTTGCGTGGTTCTCATTTTCCGATCCACGCAGAAAGTAAGTCTGGCCGCCTTCTGCATCGCTCGATGCGCTGATGATTCCAGGCGTAATCTGCAGTACGTCCGACCACTCGTGCCGCCCGGAAAGCGGCAGACTGCGCAGCAGACCTCCGCTCAAGTTCACCGAATTTTCCGCGCTCTGCGTTTCAAGCAGCGGCGCCTCGCCGTTCACCTGGACCGTCTGCGCTTCCGAACCAACCTTGAGCGCAATGTCTAACGTTACATTCAAGCCGGCGCGCACCACGATGCCGGCTCGTATCACCTTCTCAAAGCCGGCCTGCTCGATTTCGAGCGTGTAGTGGTCATCGGGTGGCAGTTCCTTCAGGCGGTAGCCGCCGGTACCGTCGGTGGTGGCACTAAACGTTCCGCCAACCGCCGGGCTATGCGCTGTAATTTGAACTCCGGCCAGTGTCGCGCCGGCGCTGTCGGTGACTTGACCGTAGATGTTCCCGTCTGCCGAAGTCTGGCTCGATCCATTCCTTGGCGTGGCAAGGAACAGCACAAAAAGCATTGCGAGAAAAACTACGCTGGAGAGTCTGCGAGTATTTCGTGACTGCGTCATAATCTGCCTCCTGGGTAAGTTGGTACGTGCGGCCGCGGCGTGCAGCGGCCGGCTGGGACAAGTGCGCGAAGCACTTGTCCGGGATAAAGATTGGGATGGAATGAGGCCTGCCGTGCAAGGCGCGTCCACTTTCAACTGAAGGTTTCAGCTGCGGAACGGGACTGCGCCTCGCTGGAACACAGGTGGCAGGCGTGTCGACCGGGCGGTCAACAACAACAGCGCCGCAGGACGGCCACGGCTGTGTGCGCAGCCACAGCTTCAGGCGCGGAAGAACTGACGAGAACATGCAACGAACTCTGGCGATCGGCGAATTGTCGAATCCCCGAATTACTGACCACTGGAAGCCTCCGTTACATGTTCCGCGGGCGTCGAAGAGGAGTACAGCAGCGCGTTAAAGAGGAATTTGTAGGTCACCTCAGATTGCGCGCGGTACTGCGGGCGGAAGCCAAACAAGACGAGTCGGCCTTTGCCCTGCGGCTCCACGGCAATCGCCGAAGTTCCCTTCAACAATTCGCCGCCTTGAATCCACCCACTGAGCAACGGCTTATCCGTCGAGAACGAAGCCACCGAAGTTGCATCGCCACTGACATGGAAGACGGGGCCGTTTTCATAGAAGATCGGTACGGTCGGCGTGGATCCGAAAGCAATTGGGTTGGTATTGTCGACTGAAACCTCGAGGATCGATCCGGGTATGTAGAATGCTTTGCGATCGAATGAAGCTTCGGCGTCGCTTACCCGGTCAGAGTCCTTGCGCACATACACCTGCGAGGCGTGGTTGAAAGTCACAATCGTGCCGCCGTTTTCGGTAAACGCCTTCAGGCTGGCTACGCCGTCGTCGCCTAGGCCGCCGGTAAACTCCGGAGGAATGCTCGGCCCGCGATTTTGCCCGCGATTCTGGTCGTCCTGCGCGGGGCGATCTGCACGGCCTGGGCCTCCGCTGCCGCTCACCGGTGGAGGCGCGGGCTCTCCCGAATCTTCTCCAAATCCACCGCGGCCAGTGGTGATGGCCCGCGCGGAGTTGTCGGGAAGCACAATCACGTCGAAGCGATCGTTCAGGTTGCCTTTGCGAATGTCAGCGTCAACCAGGCGCGTATAGGGAATGCCGTTCTGGTCGAAGATGTAGCGTGTCCAGCCTTCGTCCATCGACGGCACCCAGCTTTGGTAGAGCCCGATGCGCGGCAGCGCCACTTTCAGCGCGCTACCAGCTGGCAGAGATGTTGCAGCATGAATCTCAATCGGATACTTCTTGGTCAGGGCGTCAAGCTTCTCGTCGATCCCAGCCTGCGCGGGAACATAGATCGTCCCCGGTTCGGCGCCGGAGCCGGTCAGCCGATACGCCGTCGCACCCTGCTTCAACAGATCGAACAGCGCATACAAGCTGCTGTTGGTGTGGTCACTAATTAGGTAGCCGTTGCCACCCGCGCTCTTTTCAAAACTCCCAGGCGCGGGCTTGACACGATCTACAGCGCTCGCTTGGGCATCGAATGGGTCTTTCACGGCGACTGCTGTAACGCCAAACAGAAGCGGCAGCGTCTGCGCCGTCACATCGTAAGGTCGCTGCAACGGACCACCCGGATACTGGGCGATGTTGGGATAATGCTGGATTTCGAGCAACGTTTTTGCAAACGAACCATAGGGCTGCGCCAGCCGGATGATGTAACTGCCCTTCGTGTAGTGGTTGCCGCCTGCATCGAAATCGGCGCTGCCTTGTTCCACATCCACGGCGCCGATGCGCAGCGTGTTGATCAGTCTTGCCGTTGTCGCCGGGTCACTCTGGTCGGCGGGCACCACGTAGGCATACGGCCAGTCGGTATGATGTAGCGCGCGCTCTCCGATCTCATAGAAGTTGTTCAGGTAGCGCTCGCGGAAGACCGCCGCGCTGTTGGCGATGGAGAAGAATGCGTCAATTTGATAATCGACGATATCGCCGAGACGCCACTCGCCACCCTTCCAAGGATTGGGAAAATTCCAGCTGGAAACTTTGGCATCGTAGCCAATACCACGCGCCAGCCTGTCAAAAGGAATGTTGATCGGCGTGGCAATGTTTGCGCTCGCCGATTCCGTCAGGATGCGCAGTCCGTTGTGATAGGCGATGTAATCCCTAAGCGGAGACCAGAAGTCGTAGACACCGTACGACAACACACCTGTTTTTCCCGTTGAAGCGATCTCAACCGCTGTGTTTGCGCCCAGCGCGTTGATTGACGAAATGAGAAGCGGATCGAGATTCGGATCAAAAGGGTCAACAAACGGCGGCAAGTAGATTCGAGCAGCATCCGTGCCCTGCTGGTGCAGGTCATAGAGAATCTGCGGGTGCCACGGATTGATGACTTTCTCGACAGCGAGCCGCGTTTCCACTTGCGTAAACGAGCTCCAGTCACGGTTGTCGTCGTGGCCCACGTAGTGATGCCATAGCACCACGGGATTGCTGCCCTCATACGGCGTGCCGAGATATTTTTTGTACCAATCGACGACCAGCTGCTCGCCGTCCGGGTTCTGTGACGGAACCAGAACCACGATCACATTCTTCAGAATGTTCTGGATCTCAGGAGTGTCGCCAGTCGCCAGCTTATAGGCGAACTCGGTCGCGCTTTGCGAGCTGGCAATCTCAGTCGAGTGGATGTTGCAGGTGACCACAATCACCGTTTTGCCTTCTACAACCAACTGCTTCGCCTCGGCTGGAGTTGTGATGCGAGGATCGGCCAGCTTTCTCTGGATCTCCTTATAGCGATCCAGATGTGCGATCGTTTCAGGCGACGAGATCGTCACCGTAATGTACGGGCGTCCCTCCGTTGTCTTGCCGACTTCTTCAAAGTGAACCCGGTCCGACTCTGTGCCCAGTTTTTGAAAGTAGCCAACCAGCTGCGTCCAATCGGCCAGCTTGCGATCCGTGCCCGGCTCAAATCCAAAGGCTTCTGCCGGTGAAGTAATATGCTTCGCTGGCGCGGCAAATGCAGTGCTGGCTAATAGAACTGCGGCTACATACACAATCAATCTCTTCATCGTCATCCTCAATAAAGTTGAAGCAAGCCGCGGCCTGCCTTGAAAACCGCGTGGGAATAGACCTCGATCCTTCGCCTGCGCACCGAATTCGCGTGGCCCTTTCGAGACACGACCGCGACCAACTGCCGTTCGCGCAGATTGCGGCAAAGAAGGATGAGACAGTTCGGAAGCGGCTACTGTGGCAGTTGGGGAGAGAATCTTGCCCTGATCTGAATCGAATGCACTGCGGCGCATTTCTATATGCGCGATAGTGCGAACGAAGAGAAGAATGGATTCCTTGCCTGTGCGAACAGGCTTAGTTAGGAATCAAATTTTCAGATTAAGGGAAGTGACTCTACCTCGAATCCACGATAGCCGTGGGCGCAGGGAGTCAGAGGCAACATCGAGCCGCCGCCGGCGTGGGCACATTCATCAGCGCGGCGTGTTCGAAAGGGTGACTCATAATTCGCTTAATATATCAGATATCAAAAACCTGTCAAGCAAGAATCTGAATTTATGTTCTTCGTGTTTTCATAAGGACTGTCATCATGCGAATCGAATTAGGTTGTTCCCAATCTGTCCGTACGGGCTCACAAATAGGTGCCTGCGACTTTCGTATGAGCGGCTCCTCGGGTGAAGACTTTATTGCCGAATTCTTGCCACCGGTCCGCTTTAGTGCTACATTGATCGAGTGAAGACTCTTACCGCCACGAAGGCCGAAGCGTGTTGTTGCGCAGCGATGTGTTGCGCACACATGTCTTCTGGCGTGAGGAAATGGCTGGGATAGAGTAAGTTACAAGCCGGCACCTCATATATGACCCACCGCCAGAAATCGCACTGGCAGGTGGGTTTTCTATTTTGGCCGAAAATTGAAGTATGTGCGGCGGGAAGCGTGGAAGCCGTATGGTGAGAGATTAGGAGAAAACGATGGCAATTCCTGAAATCCGCGTAGAAGAACTGAAGCAACGGCTCGACGCCGGTGAGAATCTTTTCCTGCTCGATGTTCGCGATGAATACGAGTATGAGATTTCGAACATTGGCGGGCAGCTGATCCCCCTCGCCGAGTTGTCGAAAAGGGTCAACGAGCTTGATGTGAACCAAAAGATCATCACGATCTGCAAGATGGGACCGCGTGGAGCCAAGGCCGCACAAGTTCTCCACAGCGCGGGCTTCAATCATGTGTGGAATTTGACCGGCGGAATTCACGCCTGGTCGGATCGCGTGGACAAGAACGTTCGGAAGTACTGAAGTGCATCACACTCAAGCGCCGGTGGCGAAGTGGCAAACGCGCAGGTCTGCAAAACCTGTATTCGCGGGTTCGATCCCCGCTCGGCGCTCCAGACTCAAAGCGGGGCTTTTTCGGAAATTACGCTCGACGGCTTCCGCTAATCTTGCACCAATCAATTCGCGATGAAACCCAAGTTTGCGAAGTCCATCTGCACGGGCAATCAACCGTAGGTTTTCAATACAGAAGGAGGCAACCAGTGCCTGAAGAAGTCAGCCGAGTCTCGTTAAGCGAGGAATCCGCATATCAGTTAGCCAATGTCACCAAGTCCGCTCCTCAATTCGGGGCGATCACGCCGCGCTGGCTCGTCCGCCTGCTGGATTGGAAGCCGCTCGAGTCTGGAACATTCCGGCTCAATAAAGTAGACGAGGGCAAAGCCATCGAGTCGACCTGCGGCCACGAAGACGAGTCAACACTTGCTGCCACCTTCGTCGATTACGAGGAAAAGCCGCGCGAATACCGCCTGAGCAGCATCAATGCCGTTCTCAATGTTCACACGCGGGTCTCCGATCTCCTCAGCAGTCCCTACGATCAGACTCGCGAGCAACTGCGACTGCTGATTGAGAGCGTGAAGGAGAAGCAGGAAAGCGAACTGCTCAACAATGCGGAATACGGCCTCCTCAACAATGTAGCCGCTCCGCAGAAGATCAAGACGCGCAAGGGCGCACCGACTCCGGACGACCTGGATGAACTCCTCACCAAGGTGTGGAAAGAGCCTTCATTCTTCCTGGCACACCCGCGCGCTATCGCGGCCTTTGGTCGGGAATGCACCCGTCGCGGCGTGCCTCCGCCGACGGTAACTTTGTTTGGTACGCCGTTCCTTACCTGGCGCGGAGTTCCCCTCATCCCCTCGGACAAGATCGCAGTAAAAAGCAAAGATCAGAAGTCAAAGATTGTGTTGCTGCGCGTTGGAGAGAAGAAGCAGGGTGTGGTCGGCCTCTTCCAGCCCGGACTTCCCGGGGAACAGAGTCCCGGTCTATCAGTTCGCTTCATGGGCATCGATCAGAGAGCACTGGCTTCTTATCTTGTGTCACTGTATTGCTCCGCCGCAGTGCTGGTTGACGACGCGATTGCGCTGCTCGAAGACGTAGACGTGGGACAGTACCATGAGTACAAGTAACCCAACGCCGACGCCGGAAGGGCCTGCCGAAACTACTCGTTGGACTTCAGGCCTGAGCCCGAGTGAGGGCCTGCCGGCCGGCGTGCCATCCCCGGTAGAGTTGACGCGCCTGGCCAACGAGATCTTCAACGCACTGCCTCCGGACGCCCAGTTACACGCAGCGAGAACGGCTGCAGCGGTTCTGCCGCCGAACTCCGGCTTCACGGGAAATCCTTATGCAGCCGTTCCTGGCCCGACGGCACCCGCGGTTCCAGGACTCTTGGCCGGATTGGCAGAACTAACGCCTCAGCCGCTCACGACTACTCCAGACAGAAACACGACTCCCGAACCGCGTTCGAATGCTCCGTCATCACCGCGCCCAGCAGTACCGGGCGGAGGCATCGACCCTTTTGGCGGTCCTGCCTTTGCATTTCTTGCAGACGCGCGACCGATTTTTGTTGAACCTCGCGCAGAGCCTTCAGCTGGAAACTCGCCCTCAGATGTGAGTTCGCCCTCAAATGAGTTTCTCGCCGGCATCCCCAGCGATGAAGGATTTGCGGCGATCCCATTTTCTTTGATCACAGACGCTCCGGCGCATCAGCAGCCCACGCAGGTTCCACAGCCTCCCGCGCCTGCAGTTCCGGGCGCGTTCGGCGTCGTTGACTCCTCAGCGATTCCAGCTTTCTCATTTCTTGAGGAAGCGCGACCGCTGTTTTCAACGCCGCCCGCAATTCCTGGTCCCGTTCCGTCCGCTGTCGCGCCTCAAGAATCCGCGGACCCAAAGAAAAACGCCGTAGGCGCCAGCAATCCATTCGCCGCACCCCTCGCTCCTACTACACCTCAGCTCGCCGGCACAGTCGCTCACCCGCTCGACTTCCGCGCTCCAGCCTCACTGGACGCCGATAGCCAACCCCGCCCGCTATATCCCGCCAATGTTGGAAGAGTTGTCGCCCCAGTTGTGGCGCCGGTTGGCGGGCTTGATGCAGACCAGTCCCCACTTCTGGGCGATCTTGGCCTCTCTTCCTACTCGTTTGACGTGGAAGCAATTCGTCGCGACTTTCCCATTCTGCGCGAAACCGTCAACGGCCATCCGCTCGTCTGGCTCGACAACGGCGCGACCTCGCAAAAGCCTCAGTCAGTCATCGATCGTATCTCCTACTTCTACGAGCATGAGAACTCTAATGTCCATCGCGCAGCGCATGAGCTGGCGGCGCGCGCTACGGACGCTTACGAATCCGCACGCGAAAAGACGCGGCGCTTCCTCAATGCCGGCGCGACGCGCGAAATCGTCTTCGTTCGCGGAGCCACTGAAGCGATCAACCTGATTGCGCAGAGTTGGGGATTGCAAAACATCCAACAGGACGACGAAATCGTCATTACCTGGCTGGAGCATCACGCCAACATTGTTCCGTGGCAAATACTCTGCGCGAAAAAGGGAGCAAAGCTGCGCGTTGCGCCGGTGGATGATTCAGGACAGGTGCTGCTCGACGAATACGAGAAACTTCTTGGGCCAAAAACGCGTTTGGTCTCAATCGCTCATGTGTCCAATGCGCTGGGAACGATCGTGCCTGTGAACGCAATGACCGAAGCCGCCCACCGTCACGGCGCGCGCGTATTGGTTGACGGCGCGCAGGCCGTCTCGCACATGCGCGTCGACGTGCAGGCAATCGGCTGCGATTTCTACGTATTCTCCGGCCACAAAGTATTCGCGCCCACGGGCATTGGCGTTGTTTATGGAAAGTCAGAAGTGCTGGACAATATGCCGCCGTGGCAAGGCGGCGGCAACATGATCCAAGATGTGGCCTTTGAAAAAACCCTTTACCAACCGCCTCCGCAGCGTTTTGAAGCGGGCACTGGGAACATCGCCGATGCAGTCGGCCTGGGCGCTGCGATTGACTATCTTGACCGAGTTGGCATTGCGAATGTCTCGCGCCACGAGCACATGCTGCTCGCCTACGCCACAGCAGCCCTCGAGCGGATTCCGGGATTGCACATCATCGGCACGGCAAAGGAGAAGGCCGGAGTTCTCTCTTTCGTGATTGACGGTTTCCGCACTGAGGAGATCGGCGACTATCTAAATCGCAAGGGAATTGCGGTTCGCGGCGGCCATCACTGCGCGCAGCCGATCCTGCGCCGCTTTGGCCTAGAAAGCACGGTACGCGCCACGTTTGCGCTCTACAATACCTGCGAAGAAGTGGATGCGCTCGTCGCCGCGCTGTGGGATCTGCGGCAAGGGCGCAATCCGGGCCTGGCGTGAACTGAAGTTGACGATCGCAGTGAAAGGTCGGCCTCCTCGGGGCTGACCTTTTTCTCTGTGCTTCAATTTTGGCTTACCCATATAGCAAGGAGGCAAATCCGCGTGACAGCCTGGTTGTTTCGAGAGTGGCCCTGGTATGTGGCAGGTCCTCTGATTGGATTGTTTGTTCCCGCCTTGTTGCTCGTCGGCAACCAGGTCTTCGGCATTTCAGCCAACTTGAGTCATCTCTGCGCGGCCTTTGCTCCAGGCAAGCTGGAATTCTTTCGCTATGACTGGCGCAAGGTTGGGCTGTGGAATCTCGTGTTCCTGGCCGGAGTGCTGATCGGAGGCTTTTTGGCTTTCCATGGAGGGCCGCCGCAGACCATCGCCATCTCCGCGGACACCAGGGCTGCGCTGGGGCGGCTGGGGATTCACGATTTTTCCGGAGTGGCGCCGCGTGAGATCTTCACATGGCATGCCCTGCTCACCGTGCGCGGTTTTGTGCTGGTGGTGGTCGGTGGATTCCTGGTGGGCTTCGGCACAGCTTACGCCGCGGGTTGCACCTCGGGCCACGCCATCAGTGGCCTGGCGAACCTTGAGTTGCCATCGCTGATCGCGGTCCTCGGATTCTTTGCCGGGGGCTTGGCCGCCACGTACTTCATTTTGCCGTTTGTGCTGAGAGGACTATGACCACACCATCTACATCTGCTTTCGATGGCTGCGGCGCGAGTAGCTCGGAACAGCAAGTTCCCAGGCCCGCATTTTTATCCGTCTACCTGCTGCTGGGCATTGCCTTCGGGTTTGTTTTGAGCCGGTCTGAAGTCATCTCATGGTTCCGCATTCAGGAGATGTTTCGGTTCCAGTCGTTCCGCATGTACGGCATCATCGGCTCCGCCGTGGTAACTGCGGCTGCATCGGTGGCGCTGATCAAGCGATCAGGGATCAAGTCCGTCGCTGGTGAGCGCATTACGACCCCAGCCAAGCCATTGGGTAGCGGCATACGGTACGCGGCCGGCGGCACGATCTTCGGGCTGGGTTGGGCCTTGACCGGAGCTTGCCCCGGACCGCTCTTCGCGCTCATTGGCAATGGAGTGACCGTAATGATTGCGGGTGTCGCAAGCGCCCTTGCAGGCACTTGGGCTTATGGATGGGTGCATATACGTCTGCCGCATTGAGCTTCGGCTGGTCTACATCTGGTCGAGGGCACCGTCCAATGTCCTTGCATCTCGCGAGTCGGAAGCTCGGCAGCCATGTACGCTCGACTCACGGGTTACGGTCGAGCCCGGCTGTGGCCCATCGGCTCTCTGTCAACTCCAGTCCAATAGATTAGTACCGGGAAACGCCGATATCTTGATCAATCCGAACATACCTCTGCCTTTGCGCGGCACTGGTCCATTTTCCGCAGACCTCTGCCTACGGGAGGCAGCAACCTGGAGAAAAATGTCGAAGGTGCCGATCAGGGTGCTGAAGGAGTTTCTACCCGTGTTTTCCACTGCTTTTGAGTGCTTTTGTTAGCCATCAGTGTCCATGGTTTCAATGGGTTACGATCAAAAGCACTTCTGTCACGGCAGAGGTCGCGGGTTCGAGCCCCGTCGTCCCCGCCATACATTCCAAATGACTTAGGAGTGGATGGCAATCAAAGTGACTACCCACAATTTTACCCACACCTACTGAATCACTGCATTGCGCATTCCCATTTCGCTGAGGAACGCTCCCTGCGCCTTCTGCATTTCATCCAGATCCGGCTCGGTGTAGAGATCCAAAGTCGTCTGAATCTTTTCATGGCGAAGGATGCCCTGCACCGTCTTGGGGTTTTCCTTGTGCTTGTTGACAAGCCAGTTGCTGAGGCTGTGCCGAAGGTTA